>ENA-UEPL01000775-UEPL01000775.1-human-gut-metagenome-genome-assembly--contig:-NODE-775-length-27910-cov-35.840118_pt1 | contig 27910 bp, 39 predicted proteins | sample MGYA00242896_ERZ507908 | MGnify/ENA primary metagenome ERZ507908 (study PRJEB26167, sample SAMN06115518) | human gut metagenome | host: Homo sapiens | place: China:Chongqing | collected 2015-08-20...
GCGCAACAGATGGAGAAGATTTATTTTGAAGGTGGCGGTGGCGGCAATGGCTACGAGAGTTATACCGCTGCATGGTACATGGGTAGCCGTCACTGTAAGTTGGATTGTTGGGCAAAAGATAAAAAGGGTTTGATTATTACTTTAGGCGACGAGCCGCTTAACCCTATCCTTGAAGCCTATGGACTCAAGAAAGCAACTGGCGATAGTCTCCAGGCTGACGTCAAGACCAAAGAGCTGTACGATGAAACTGCGGAGAAATATGATATTTTCCACATTTCTATTGATGATCCGTCTAGCAGCTATGATTATCGCGCGAAGAGGATTGACGAGTCTTTTGAGAAGATTCTCCCCACTGGTCATTATAAGGTAGCTACTCTTGAGCAGCTCCCGAATTTGATTACAGCTATTGTCGAGGGTCATTATAACGGCTTTGAGACTCTTGAAAGCGCGGAGCCGACTAGCGAAGACACCGCTTGGACTAATTGGTAATTAAAGAAAGGATTAACCGTGAAAGAAGTAAAAGTAGTTATTGGCGCAAATTATGGCGACGAAGGCAAGGGTCTAATGACCAATTACTTTGCGCGTCAAGCTGATAAGAAGCATAAAAAATGTCTGAATATTCTTTTCAATGGCGGTGCCCAGCGTGGGCATACTGTAGAAAATGGAGATTTTCGTCACGTTTTTCATGCTTTCGGCGCAGCGTCATATCAAGATGTAGATACCTTTTACAATTATCATTTCATGGTTAATCCTTTTATTTTTCTTTCTGAGAAAAAGGAATTAGAGAAGCTCCATGTGAACCATGGGCGAACTTGGGTTGATTGGAATTGTGAAATTACAACCCCTTATGATATTTTATTTAATCAGGCTCTTGAGCAATCAAGAGGGAAAAGTCGTCATGGTTCGTGTGGCTGCGGGATTTTTGAGACTTTTAATCGAGTAAATAAAGGATTTCATTTTACTTGTAAAGAACTTTTTATGTCTTTTGGTGAACTTTATAGTAAGATTAAGTTTATTCGAGATAAGTATTTTGCTGAAAAGCGGATGAAAGAAACGGATATTATTTTTACGATGGAGTGGCGTGAAAACTTCTTCAGTGAGATTACTCTTGCTAATTTTGTAAAAGACTTAATGGATTTTAAAAAGTCTGTTTATTTTAGTTCTTTGAATGAAATTTTAGATTATTATGATACTTTAATTTTTGAGGGTGGGCAAGGGCTTGCTCTCGATATGGATAATAAAAAAGACTTTCCGCATCTTACTCCGTCTCATACCGGCTCTGATTGGGTAATTGAACAATTAAGAGAATTAGATGGAGTATTAGATGTTGAAGTATGCTATGTTTCGCGCAGTTATTTTACTCGGCATGGTGCAGGTGCATTGAAAAATGAAGTAAACAAACCAGATGAACTTGGTATTAAGAATATGGATAAAACCAATGTTAAGAATGATTGGCAGGGTTCTATTCGCTATGCTCCTTTCGATGAGAAAGATTATATTCAGCGAGTTCAACCTGATGTAGATAAATGGGATTGTGATTTGCTTCATAAGAAAATTGAGCATTTTAAAGTCTCGCAATCTTTTACCCATTTAAATGAAATTTCTCTTATTGGGGAAGTGGATATTTCTTTATCTCCTTATGTTTATCTTTCTTTTTCCCCTAATTTTGACGATGTTATTTATATTCATAAATAATTGACAATATTTACCTCTTATGATATAATTATATTAGAAATAGTATAATTATACTCATAAGAGGTATTTTTTTATGTATCAATTTTCAATAGTAATCCCTTGTTTTAATAGCTCTCCATATATCGCAGCGACACTTGAATCAATTGTGAATTAGCATTTGGGCGATAAAATTCAAGTTGTACTCGTAGATGATTGTTCAACAGAGTCATTTGATGAAGTAATAAAGCCTTATGAAGAAACACTCCATATTAAAAAAGTAAAAACAGAAAAAAATCTTGGAACTGGTATGGCTCGTCAATTTGGTATTGACAATGCCGATGGTGATTGGATTATCTTTTGTGACCATGATGATTCCTTTGTGCCTAATACTTTTAATAGAGTTAGAACAATCATTCGTAATAATCCCAGCCGCAATATAATTCAAACTAGATTTCAAGAGGTAACTCAATCTGGCGAAATAATCCCTTATTCTCTTGAAAAAGGAATGAATTGGGTTCATGGGAAATTTTTTAGAAGAAGTTTTTTAAAAGAACATGATTTAACTTTTTGTAAAGGACTTGAGACCCATGAAGATATTTATTTTTCAATTTTGACTCGTTTAATGACAGAGCATCTCGGCGCACCCACTTTGAATTGCGATTTAATAATTTATAACTGGGTTAATCGTCCAGAATCTCTATCTCATAGACGTGAAACAGGTTTAGATTTATTTTGTAATCATTTTCAAGATTATGTTACGAGTGCATTAGGGCCTCTTGATAAATTGCATAATGAATTATCTTTAGAGGAAATTTTATCTCAAGGTTTGAGTTCTTTTTTGTTCGTTTATTTTTACGTTCAAGGCTTTTATCAACTCGGACGTGGAGATGCAAAAGAATATCGTAGAATAATGCTTGATTGTGTTAAAAAAATTATAACTTATACTGGATTTAATTCACAACAATTAGAATCTATTCTTGGTCAAAATCCAGCTACTTTTTGCATGGTTCGCTAGAAAGCTTTTGATTCAGTTGGTTATTTCTTTGAAGTTGACAATATTGCAGAAATTATTGAATCCGCAGAAGCAGAGTTAATTGAATCTAAGGAGAAAGAATTAAAGGATGGACAATCAAAGAGTTGATATTATAATTCCTTTTTATAACCAAAAAGATTTTTTAGTTAGATGTCTAAGTAGTATCCAAGTACAGACGATTTCAGATGATATAAATGTGACTATTATTGATGATTGTTCTGATGAAAATATTAATGATATTATTGCATTTTTTAAGCGCTTCTTAAATATAAATGTACTTCATTTAAATCGTAACAAAGGGCCTGGCTATGCTCGCCAATTAGGAATAGATATTACTTCCGCGCCTTATATTTGTTTTATAGATGCGGACGACATTTTTGAAAATGCTTATGCTGTAGAATATATGCGTGGGTTGATGCTTGTTAATAAGAAAAGACCTGCTGTATTCACCTCGTTTGTCGAGGAGTGTAGTGATGGACGAAAAATTCCTCATGTTAAAGATAATACATGGATATTTGGAAAGATTTATTCTCGTGAGTTTCTTAATGAAAATAAAATTGTCTTTAGTGATAGTCGGGAAAATGAAGATAAAGGTTTCAATTGCGCGGTAATGCTTTGCGCACAGAAAGATCCAAATAATGGAATCCGTTTTGAAGACCGCATTACTTATTCTTGGAAGTGGAATGAAAAATCTATTACAAGAGAAAATAATTTTGATTATCGCCACAGAGATTTAATTGGTTTTACTTATAATACTCTTGATGCTATTCAAATTGGAATTAAAGCAAATGCCCCGATAAATGCGATAGCAAGACAATCAACTGTTACTATGATATATCTTTATTATCGTTATCTTGAAAATTTAAAGACTAATGATTATTCTAATGAAGATATAATTAAATATTGTTATGATTTTTATATGCAAGCGTATAAAAATTATGGTTATAAACCAACAGATAGAGAATTTAAATTTATTAAGGATAATCAAATTGCTGCATTTAGAAAAAGAAATTTGATAGATGTAGATAATGTTCCTATTTCTTTTGAAAATTTTATTCTAAATCTTGATGGAAATATTTGACTTTTTACTCTATCTATGTTATAATATTTATAGAAAATCAAGAGAGGAAATAAAAATCCTCTCTTATCTATGGCTTTAGTAGTGTAATGGTTTTAAGCACGCCAGTCTGTGGAACTGGTAGAGGGAGTTCGAATCTCCTCTTTAGCCCCAATAGAAAGGCTGTTATATGATTACAATTGCAGTTTTCTTCATTCTCCTTTTTGCTTTATGGTATATGTTTTTTTGTTGACTTTTTAAAAAATATATGCTATAATATTTAATGTAAGGTTGAGAAATAAATCTTACATTGATATGCTCGCGTGGGCAAATTGGCAAAGCCGACTGACTCAAAATCAGTAGTTTTGTGGGTTCAAATCCCACCGTGAGTACCAAGGTTTCTGACTTCCAACTAATTCTAAAAAAGTCAGGATAGTGACGACTAAGGTTAAGAGCGCTAGATGCCCGGCTACTATCGAAAATAACAGACAGGGGAATGAGGTCGCTACGGTATCCTTTACTAATACGGTTGTGTACAGACCGTGGGTATAAAAAACAATGCCGCTAGATTGTTGATTGCTAAGTGGGGTTCTTAGCATTATAATGGGGTATAACCTAATGGCAGGGTAGTGGACTTTGACTCCATATGTAAAGGTTCGATTCCTTTTACCCCAACCAATGTCGCATTAGTTTAATGGTAAAATGTTTCGTTGCCAACGAAAAGTTGGGAGTTCGATTCTCCTATGTGGCTCCATTTATGCGCAAGTGTCCGAGTGGTTGAAGGAACCGATCTTGAAAATCGGAGGTCGTGATGAGCGGCCCGTGAGTTCGAATCTCACCTTGCGCGCCAAGGGTAGCATTGATTAGCTGTCAATGAGAATAAGGTGCTCCTACACCGGCCTTTTATATTTTTATTTATCATAGGAGTGATAAATATGTCTATTTGCGGTATTTATAAGATAACTAATTAGATTAATGGAAAGTGTTATATTGGCTAGAGTGTAAACATTAAAAGACGCTGGTAGGAACATTATAAATTTAATTCAAGAGAATAGGATGCTGTTATTCATTAGGCTTTTAAAAAGTACGGAATAGAAAATTTTTCTTTTGAAATATTAGAAGAATGTTCCCAAAATTAGTTAGACGATTTAGAAATTAAATGGATAGCTTATTTTGATAGTCAAAATCCAAATAAAGGATATAATTGCACATCTGGCGGGCAAGGAACTTCTTAGTGCGATATTAAACTTTCTAAAGAATAGGTTTTAAAAATTCAAGACCTATTGATAAATTCTAGCTTATCTTAGAATGATATTGCTAAATAGTTTAATGTGAGTTATCAAACTATTTCAGATATAAATTAGGGAAAATCAAGAATTGATGACTAGCAATTTTATCCTCTAAGAAAATGGTCAGTGCAATCAATCCCTTGTCCTTTAGATAGGGAAGATTTAAAAAGGGAAGTTTACACTAAGACTTTTGCAGAGCTTGGCAGAAGATTTTCTGTTAGACCAGAAGTTGTTTCGAAATGGTGTAAGAAATATGACCTTCCCTGCAAAAAGAAAGAAATTAATTCTATCCCAAACGAAATTTGGGAATAGAATTAATAATCAAATTAGATATAGTATAATAGACGATCAACAAAATATTACGCTTGCTTGTTGCGCCATAAGACAGAATGAAATGGTTCTGTTGCGAGAAATCTGGTTGGAGAATCGGGAATACCAGTATCTAATTTATATGCAGATTAGGCTGAACTGTGTGAATCAGTAAATCTTCCATTAGCTGGACGGACTGATAGACCGAAAGCACTATCATTTTATGCGAGTGTAGTTTAATGGTAAAATATCGGTCTCCAAAACCGTATGATTGAGGTTCAAATCCTTAGACTCGTGCCATCAGAACAAATGAATTAAGGAGTGGTTTTATGACTAGGACTGAAGATTTTAGACGCAAAGCCGCAAAGAAGCACATTCACAAACGCGAGAATATCATTAAGAATGTATATTGTGATAAGGTTTGGTATGATATGATTAAATCTCAATCACATCGCTTATCAAAAGGTAAAGTTCATTGTTCTTGTCCTCTTTGCGCTTTTCATGGTGAAACTCGCCAAGATTTGCGTAACCGTCTCGCGCAGATAAATAAAATTAAAGACTATATTGAGGAAGGATTCTAATGTTTCGTGAAGTAACTATTGATTCTTTTCGACAAATTAGAGCGCTTCAAAGTACGGCGTGCCAATATAATGTCCCTATTGGGATTCATGATGCAAATGGTTCTATTGCAGATGCAAAAAGCATTCTTGGTTTAATGAGTTTGGATTATTCTAAACCAGTGAAGATTGTTGTAGAAGATGAAGATAATTGTCTTTTGAATATTCTTGCAAGATGCCTATCTGACGAAGATTGCTTGTGTGCAACTTTTGAACGCCTAAATCCTTGTTTGAAAAAGAATTAATAATTTGACTTAAGAGTTAAATTGTGATATACTAATTATAGAATCTGAGAGATGAATCTCATCTCTCAATATATTGACCTTTCAGATAATGGTTAGTCTAGGTGGCTCTAACCCACCATGTCTCGGTTCGATTCCAGAGAAGGTCAGCCATAGCGAGACAGTCGCAGCAATTTATTTTTGTATGGCATTTACAGAAAAAGCTGTCTTGAAATAAAATAAGTTTATGTGTCTGGGATATTGTTATTCCAGACATTTTTTGTATGAGGTAAAATGGAATATTTCACTGGAGAAGGACGTTTGGATTTTGTCGAAGCAATAACTAAATTATTCTGCACGGAACTTCCCTAGACATTGCTGTATTATCGAACTTTTTTTAATTAGTTTTGGTATAAAAGAATCGACAAAAACAATTTTTGGATAGATTTGTTTCTTGGAATTATTCAATTAGATTTACCAATAGAGGATAAAACTTTTGAAGAAATTGAACAAGTTATTTAGAAAATTTTTGTTCTAAATGATTAGTATTTAAAATTAGAGATTAATGAAGAAGCAAAAAAACAAATGATTTAGTTTATTTCTTTTTTAATCTGTTATTTTAATTCAAAAGACATTTCAAATTTATCTAATAAAATTCAAATCGAACGATTAAATTCTTTTCCGCCCAATTCTTTTTTTGGAATGTGGGCAATGGAAATTGTTCATAGTTTAAAAATTACAAATGGCTGGGAAGAATCAATTATTAAAGAAAATTCTGCACTCGTAGAAGAAACAATAAAACGCTACTATCTGCGCCGGGAGGCTTATTATGAAGACATACTAGAATGTTAGGGCTAGGATTGACATAGAAGAAGCGCGAAAATATAAGACTTTAAATTTTAAGAATATGAGTTTGCGCAACTTAATTCAATTAATTTTGAGAACTTGCCAAGATGAAGGTATAGATCCGACAATTTTGAAAGAATCTTTTGAAAAATATTCTCAAGAGTACGTTAAAAATTCAGAAGAGCTTACTAATCTTGCGCGTGAAATAGCTTTTAAATATGCAGGCAATGTTCCTTGTAATAGAGAAACTAATAATCTTAATTACGTAATTTATCCAGAAGAACAGGAGATAGTATATACTTATGCCGCACAGATTTAAAACATACCAAGAAGAAGTTGCAGAAGCTTTACTTCCCATTGATTTAGTTACAAAAGGAGATTATTATTTAGGAGCTTGCCGAGAGGTGACATTTTAGATTACTAACGCCTGTAATTTAAGATGTGATTATTGTTACGAATGCAATAAAAGTTCAGAGAATATGTCTCTTGAAACTGGTAAGAAAATTTGCGATTTAATTTTAAAAGAAATAGATAAGCCTGAAGGATTTTTAGGACGAAAAACTTTAAGAGGTTTAATTCTTGAATTTATTGGTGGCGAGCCTTTGCTTTGTCCAGATTTAATTGATGGAATTATGTCTTATTTTCTGCCGCGCTTATATATAATCCGCCCCGAACTTGTTCCTTTTGTGAGAATTAGCTTAACAACTAATGGACAAAATTATTTTGATCCAAAAGTGCAAAAATTTTTGAAAAAATATGGAAGCATTATTAGTTTAACTGTTTCTATTGATGGAATAAAAGAATTACATGATGCTCATAGAGTTACAATTGACGGCAAAGGCTCTTTTGATAAGGCTATCGCAGCTTTTGAAGACGCAAAAGCACGGGGATGGAGCTATAGTAAAATGACTTTTGTTCCTCAAAGTTTTCCTTATATTGCGGATTCAATTAAATTTTTAATCAGCGAAAGTATTCAAGATATTTTTTGTAATTATGCTTATGAGCCTTATTATAATCAAAAGGACGCCAAAGAATTTTATTATCAAATGAAAAAAGTAAGTGATTATTTATTTGATAATAATTTAAAAGACATTTACATTTCTTGTCTTGATATGCTTGCAGATGGCAAAAGCTCTATGGAAGGAAATTATTGTGGCGGTACGGGTAATATGCTTTCTTTTGATATGAAAGGTAGAGCTTTTCCTTGTTTACGCTATCATCCTACTTGTCTTGGAGAAGAACTTTCAAGCACCGTTTAGCTTGGAGATTATAACGGTCTTTATCAAACTGAAGCGCAATGTAAGGCAAGAGATTGCTTGAATTGTGTTACTTATAAATCTCAATCAGAACAAAAATGTATTGATTGTCCAGTTAGTTCTAACTGCGGCTGGTGTAGCGCGAATAATTTACAAATGACCGGTTCAGTTAATAAACGAGTAACTAATATTTGTTGGGCACATAAAGGAAGAGTTTTAGCTGGATATTATTATTCTGCCAAACGTTATTTATTATGGCATGATTTTCGTCCTATGAAAATTTGTTTACCAGATGAAGATGCTCTTCAAATTATTTCTCAATCTGAGTGGGATGAATTAAAAGCATTAGTAAACGAAGCAATTACTGTCTTCGAGAAAGAAAAAGACCCTCTACTTATTTCTTAGGAGGGATGATTTATGAGTTTAACAAAAGGCAGTAAAGTTGAAGCTTCAGATTGGAATAATCTTGCTGATGCTTATAATTCTGAGATTGTTGATCGTCGAAAGGTAACTAACGTTAAAATCACTGGCGCGCAGATAGAATAGCAGATTAATTCTAATTCTACTATTGAACCTTTAATTGCGGGATTAACTGCAACTACAAATGGCAGGATGGTTAATGAAGATGGTTCTTTAAGTTCTAATACTTATTCGGTTGCAAAAGGTAGAGGTACTTTGATTTATCCTCTTGAAGACCATCAAAAAGTTCTTTTATAGCTTTCTAAAATTAGCGTCTTTGCAGAACCAGGCAAAAGTGGCTGTTATGGCAGTTGCGCTGGACTGTGTGCAAGCGGTTGTATGGGAAATTGTAAAAATACTTGTACAACAACTTGTGCGAATGATTGCGAAGGCACTTGTAAAACTGGCTGTACTTCATGTACCGGCACTTGTTCTGGCGGTTGTTCTAGCTGTTAGGGTGGCTGTGAAGGTTCTTGTTCTGGCGGTTGTAAAGATAGTTGTGTCCAAGAATGTAAATCAAGTTGTCATGATGCTTGTATGGGCTGCCAAAGTTCTCATGCAAGTTAGGGTTGCTCTTATTGCGAATGTGGTAATTATCCAGGGTGATTTATATGTATCAAGATGGATATGTCGCGCGCAGGGAATTTCTTCAAAAAGTTAAAGATGCTATATTTGATATAGATATTGATGGAGAATTAAACGATTTTATTTTTAATCGTAAATGCTATGGTCCATCAGATTATTCTCTTTTGCCTTTATTATTTTTAAAATTTGTGGCTTTACGAAAAATTAATCATGTTCATCTTGAAAGAAATATCCGTTTTATTGTTGATAAAGCGGATATTTATTTTAATTTAGTTTAGCCGCAATATCATAAAGAATTTGTTAATCAATTATCTTTATTGCTTTTATTCTTGATGTAGAGTGATAAATTAGCAATTATATTGTCTCAGAATTAGCTAATTCAAGAGATACTTAATTTTAAATTATTAAATAATTACATTATTATTTATTTTGCTTATATAGTTTTTAAAGAATTTGAAAGTGTTTATTCTTAGGGGAAATATTTAAAGTATTTCCGCGCGAAAAATCTTTCAATTATTTCTAATCAGCTTTATATTTTAAATAATCATATTGAACAAATAGAATATTTAATTTATAAAGATTATGAAGAAACTTGGATGTGGACTTATGGTGACTAAAAGAGTTTTTTAGTTAAGTGAAAAAGATAGAATTGAATTAATAAATTTAAATCATAGTATTTAGTCGTATGAATAGTTTATAGCTTTTATTACTAAATAGTTTTATTCAGATACTTGTGTCATTGAGCATAGCGTTTTAAAAGATTGGCTAATTAATTATTCCGAATAGCTGATTGCTTGGATAGAATAGAGAAATAGATTATGGGAGTCTATTAATGCTCAATTTGAATATAATATTTTGACAATTCCAAAGATTAAAAATATTTCTTATTCTATTGACGCAGAAAAAGGAGTAATTATTTATTGCTATGAAAATTGAAAAACGCTTTGGAGCAATGGCTAATTCTGCTTCTATTATTTTTTAGATTACAGAATCTTGTAATTTAAATTGCTCTTATTGCTACTAGCATTTTAAAAGTCCTCGAACATTAGATTTAAATACTGCAATAAAAGAATGTCAAGAAATAATTCGGCTTCTTGAACAAGAAAATGGAATTTTAGGTAAAAATAATGTAAAAGAATTGACTATTTCTTTTATTGGCGGTGAACCATTTCTTTATCCAGAAATAATGGATATGATAATTTAGATGTTAATGTCAGGTATCTCTATTGTAAGACCGGATTTATTACCTTTTGTAAGACTTTCATTAAATACCAATGGTACACTTTTATAGAGAGAAGATGTAAAAAAATTTATTCTCAAATATGAAGATATATTAAATATTGCTCTTTCTCTTGATGGTGTCAAAGAATTGCATGATAAAAATAGAATTAATCAAAAAGGCGAAGGAAGTTTTGATAAGGCTTTTAAAAATGGTTTATGGTTAAAAAAGCATGGCCTAGATCATATTAAAATGACTTTTTCAAAAGAAGATATTAATTATATAGCTCCTTCTTTAAAATTTTTTCTTGAAAATGGTTTTAAACATATTGTTAGCACACCTATTTACGAAGATATTTATTCTGAAAAAGATGTCCAATAGGTATATAAGCAATTTAAAGAAATTGGGCAATATGTAATTAAGAATAGAATTTGGGATGAGAAAATTAGTATCCTTAACGAGTATTCTGGATAGATTCTTGATTTTTCTAATTATCCTTGTGAAATTTTTGGAGATTCATTTTGCTTTTCAGTTGATGGAAAAGCATATCCATGTTGCCGTTTTGCTTCAACTTCTTTAAATAATAATTGTGTAAATTATTCAATAGGAGATTGTGAAAAAGGAATTTTTAATTCAAATGATGCTCTTTCGCGCGAAAAATTGAAAGAAATGACAATTGATACTTGGGTTGATGATGAGTGTTTGAATTGCTCAATTTCTGGCGGTTGTGGGTGGTGCCCTGCTTATTGCGCGGAATTGGGGCAATTTGGAAAACGCACAAAAGGAAATTGTTGGTTTCATCGTGCAAAGATTCTCGCACTTTATAATTATAAAAATCAACGTTCAATTATTTTAGGTGACTGTTTTCCAGAGCCAATAGAAATTCCAGAAGAAATTGCTCTTAAAATTATATCTCAAGAAGAATATAATACTTTAAAAGAACAATATAGAAAAGCAAAAATTGCATAGGTTTCGCGCAATAAATAAATTGACTTTTCTTAATTCCTATGCTATAATATTTATAGAAAATCAAGAGAGAAAGGAATGATTAAGAATGTATTTTCTTGGAGATATTCATGCAGAATCCCCTTTAATGAAAGGTTTTCTTGAATCAAAAGAGAAATATTGCCTCCAGTTAGGTGACTTTGGTTTTATTTTCAAATATAATGATTGGAAATGGAATAAGTTTCTTAATCATTTTGCGCAAGATTATCCAGAAAAGATAATTTTTACTATTTTGGGCAATCATGAGAACTATGATTCTATTGAAAAAATGCCAATTAAAACCATGTTCGGCGCGCGGTGTAGAGAAATTCGTTCTAATGTTTATGCAATAGAGCGTGGGGAGATTCTTTCTATTGAAGGATTGAATATTCTTTGCATTGGTGGCGCGGATTCTATTGATAAAGTATACCGAGAGCCTAAAGAATCTTGGTGGCATCAAGAAGTAATTACCGATCAAGATGTTATTAAAACCGTAGACAAAGGTTTAACTCATTCTTTTGATATGATTTGTTCTCATACGATGCCTGCATTTTTTATGGATAAAAAATTTGCAACGGTTTTTAACACGGGTTCAGAGTTTTCTCTTGAAAAAATTTATTGTGATATTGAAAACAATGATAAACATATTCCTTTGTGGCTTGGCGGCCACGTTCATGCTTCAATAAGTTTATCTTATAATGATACTTTATTTCGTACTCTTAATATTGGAGAAGGAATTGAGTATCATAAAGGCGATTCAACGGATAAATTTGTTATTTATTAATTGACTTTTCTTAAAATATGTGATATAATATTTATAGAAAATCGGAAAGGAAATAAATTTTATGGAAAAGACTAAGACTTCTCGTTATGCGCTTGGTACTAATTATACTATGCCGGGTTCGGTAACTAATTTTGATAATTTCTTCATTGATAAGAAGAATGCTAAGGCAATTTATACTAAGTATACCCGCTTTGCTGCAAAGCGGGATAAGGAAATGGGTCTGATTACTGATGCAGCTTATAATGAGATTATGCGTCAGTTGAGTTTTAAGAAGTAAGAAATGAAATAATTGACTTTCTGTGAATGTTATGATATAATATTTATAGAAACTTGAGAGACGATTGCAGCAAGATTTAAACATAATGCTGAACTTATGGAAAAACCGTCTCGTTTTATGCTCGTGTGGTGGAATTGGCAGACACCAGGGACTTGGCAGAGATGGGAAAATTTTATACGAGGTTTGCCTCTATTTTACTTTATAAATAGAGGTGAATACTATGTCAAACAAAGCAAAATGGAGGAATTATTCTAAAGAAGAAATTGAATAGTTTGTAAAAGATTCTTATTCTTATAGAGAATTAGCTAAAAAATTCGGATATGCCCGAGATGGGGGCGGGACGATGTCCTCATTAAAGAAAATGGTGGAAGAATTAAATTTAGATGTTTCTCATTTTAAAGGACAAGGATGGAATAGAGAAAATTATTCTTATGAAATTTTTCAAAATGATACTCCTAAAAAGAGAGGTTCTGCACTTTAGCCTTTAATAGCCCTTAGAGGAAGAAAATGCGAGAATTGTGGTGTGACAACTTGGTTAGGGAAACCTATTAATTTAGAAGTTCATCATATTGATGGAGTAAGAACAAATAATTCTTTAGAAAATTTACAATTATTATGTCCAAATTGTCATTCTTACACTGATAATTTTCGACGTCCTAAAAAGGAATCAAAAATTTCAGAAGAAGATTTTGCTGAAGCTTTAAAGAATAATAAAAGTATTTATTAGGCTTTAAAACAGTTAGGATTGACTTGTGCGGCTGGTAATTATTCAAGAGCTAGAAAACTAATAGAAAAGTATAAAATTGAACATCTATATTGAGCACTTAATTAGGAAACGACTAAGTGAATGTTGGCTAAACGGCGAATATCCATTTTGGACAACGCCGTACTAAATGGCGTAAATGCTTAAATGTGTAGAGACTATACACCAACCACCTAAGTCAGAAATGATATGGTGAAGACATAGTCCAGACTACAACGTTTTATGCGGCTATGGTAACATAGAGTAGTAAGAAAATCCCTCGGCAGCGATGTCGTGCGGGTTCAAATCCCGCCATGAGCACCAGTGGTTAGGACCAAACCATTAACCAGAAGGTTCTCTGAAACCCAACTTGATAATGAGGTTGACTTAGGCGTAGTTCAAAATGAAGCGGCGGCCTGGCACGGGCAGAAAAGAGCGTGGTTGCTCAGTGCTTTACATGGGGGATGGAATTGCTAGGAGTGATTGCCTGTTTTGCAAACAGGATAGCAGATGGGTTCGAATCCCATATCCTCCACCATCAAATCTTTCCGAAACGGCGAGGGTCGTAGCGAATTATCTAAACGTAGCCAACGTTTTCTGGCGGCACAGGAAAGATTAAGACACGTTCCAGCAAATTTTAATTGCCTTGCCACGTTTAAGGTATCCGACATTGCCGGATTTTTATTATTTAGTGTCTTGAGTTCCTCAAGAGAAAGGAAGAATATATGAATAAGTTTGTAAATGCTATTTCCAATGAGGCTTCTCTTAATGGTTCTGCAAAATTGACCGAGAATGGTGCAGTTGCTCGCTCTACCACTGGGGATTGTCTGCTTGATTTTTATGCAGTTTCTGGCGCATTGCGTACTCGTAGTGAAGCTGATATTTTGAGTCTTTTTAAGAAGGCTTGGAATGAGAATCCTCTGTATGCGCTGAAGACTGTGTTTATGACCCGTGATATTCGCGGTGGACGTGGTGAGCGTCGTACTGCTCGTATCATTCTGAAGTATCTGGCAAATGTTGCGCCGCAGACTGTTATCAAGAACTTTGATAACATTATGGAAATGGGTCGTGCTGATGACTTTTATGAGTTCGTTGGTACTTCTGTCGAATCTGCTATGTGGCAGTATTTGCGTAATCAGATTGTTGAAGACTTGAAGAATATGCGTGCAGAGAAGCCCATTTCTTTGACCGCAAAGTGGTTGAAGTCTATCAACACTTCTTCTAAGGAGTCTCGTGCGCTTGGTCGTAAGACTGCTCGCGCGCTTGGTCTGACTGAGCGTGAGTATCGTAAGACTCTTTCTCGACTGCGTAATTACCTCAAGGTTGTTGAGGTAAAGATGTCTGCTGGCGAGTGGACCGATATTGATTATGCTGCGGTGCCTGCTGTAGCAATGAATCGTTATCGTAAGGCTTTTAAGCGCCATAATCCTTCTGCTTTCGATACTTATATCGAAAAGGTCGAAAAGGGTGAAGAGAAGATTAATGCTTCTACTTTGTATCCTTATGATCTGGTAGAGAAGATTATGCAGAATACTAGCTATTGGTCTGCCGAAATTAAGGAAGATCCTGTTATTGAAGCCCAGTGGAAGGCTTTGCCTAACTACATTGAGGGCGAGAATAACGTGCTAGTTATGGCTGATGTAAGCGGTTCTATGTATGGTCGTCCTATGGCTACTTCTGTCGGTTTGGCAATTTATTTTGCTGAGCGCAATAAGGGCGCTTTCAAGAACACCTACATGACTTTTACTGACCGTCCTCATTACATCAAGATTCAGCCTGGTCAGACTTTGGCAGAAAAGGTTGGAGCTGTGATGCGTACTGATGTTGGTTACAGCACTAATCTGGAGCGTGCATTTATGCAGGTTTTGGATACCGCTGTGATGAATCATGTGCCTCAGGAGGATATGCCTAAGGCAATGGTGGTTATTTCCGACATGGAAATTGATCGTTACTTCCGTGGGCAGGGACTTGATTTCGTGTCTGAGATGGTCCGTCGTTTCCGTGCGGCTGGCTATCAGATGCCTCGTCTGGTTCTTTGGAACGCAGAAGCTCGTTCCAATACTTTCCATGCTAACTCTACTAATCCTTATGTCACTTTTGCGAGTGGACAGGGTGTTGCAGAGTTTAAGAATGTGTTGGCTGGCATTTCTCTTGATGCTTATGCAGCAATGATGAAGACTTTGGATGACGAGCGTTATGCTTCTGTTGTCCTGTAAATAAACGATTAAAAGGTGTCCTAAAATTTTCTTGCTTTGCAAGTTGGGTAAATAAGAAGTTAGGACTAAGTGATGGGAGTTCAAGCCTTTTAATTGACTTTTTGTGATTTCTATGATATAATATTTATAGAAATCAATTAGATGGATTCAGCAATTAAAGTTTTAGATATAAATTATTATTTTAATTGTACAGATTTAGCTATTTTCTCGGTGAAATTCGGACATTTCATTTAGAGGTTGCTATCAAGATGTTCTTATAGCTAAATCACCGCGCGGTACTTTTAACTTTAGTTTTAACTTTTAACTTTTAGCTTTTAACTTTTAATCCATCTAGTTTTTATATGACTTCGTAGCTCAGATGGTAGAGCAGTGGCCTGAAGAGCCGCGCGTCGAGGTCTCGAAAGCCTCCGAAGTCACCATTTATTATTAAGACGATTTCAGCAAATAATTTTTAAATATAATTAATAGCGTAGGGCTAGCAGTTATTGGTTCGAATCCAATCGACCCCACTTGAGGGGTTGTAGCTTAATTGGCAAAGCGGCTAATAAATTATTGATGTCGTCTTGTTTTATCTTGCGCGAGCACATATGGTACGTGCATCCGCCTTATAAGCGGAAGATAGGTAGGTTCGAACCCTCCGCGTAAGATCTAGTCTTTCCTTAATTGGAAAGGCATTATCGAGGATTAGCGCAGTTGGTAGCGTACTTGATTTGGGATCAAGGGGCCGCGAGTTCGAGTCTCGCATCTTCGACCAAGAGGTTCAACCTCTTTCCTATTGCGGGGTAGAGTAATGGTGACTCAACAGTCTCATAAGCTGTTCTATGGTGGTTCGATTCCATCCTCCGCAACCATACGGGTATAGCTCAGTTGGTAGAGCATCTGGCTTACATCCAGAAGGTCAACAGTTCAAGCCTGTTTATCCGTTCCATTAGAAGACACGCTTAAAACAGCAATTATTTTGGTTAAAATACTAATCTGATAAATTGGTTAAGCAGTTCAAATCTGTAAGTTGTGTCTTGTTTTGCGGAGTGAACTAGTCGGGGAACTAGGTACGCCTGCTAAGCGTTTCGACAAAGAAATCTGTTTGGGGTCGGCACCCACGCTCCGCGCCATAAGCATCTATAGGCAAATTGGCAAAGCCGGCACATTTAGGATGTATTGTTTAAGAGTTCGAGTCTCTTTAGATGCACCAATAGCTGTGTAATTTCCATAGCTTTTTATAAAGACGATTACAGCAATAATTCTTAACAAGAATTTATCATCGGTTCAACTCCGATATTACCCGCCATTAAACAGAGTAATTAGCTCAATTGGTAGAGCGCTTCTTTTAATCGTCTTGAAACTGAAGAATTCTAGTCAGACAATAACAGCTACCCAACGTCAGGATAGTGTAGAGGTTAGCACGCTGTGAAAGACCAGTATCCTGGGTTCGAATCCCAGTCCTGAGGAAACGTACATTGTCTAGTTGAAAGGTATCTTAAATGAGAATGAATGTATTTACGGGACGAGGTAATTTATATGACTCCGCCGCAGAACAAGCACAGGATGATTTAATCAATTATTGCCAAGTTAATTGTATATCTGGTAATGATGTGATTTCGTTGGCACCAACAGTTGTTAGTGATCAATTTGGTTATACAATTTCTTTGTGGCTTTTGTTAAAGTGATACTAGATTTAGATACAAAATTCAATAGAACTACTAAATATATAGTAGGAAATGAAGCTCCAATTTTGTTGGGGCTTCTTTTTATAAGGAGGCTCCAATGAATAAAGTTATCAAAAGAAATGGCTAGGAAGTTGATTTTAAGATTGAAAAGATTGAAAAAGCCATTTCTGCGGCAAACAATGAAGTTGAAGGTGTAGATAAAATAAGCGTAGTTGGATTGCGTTCTATTGTTGATGAAGTTGAGAGACAATGTGAAAGAGCAACTCATGCGCTCAATGTAGAAGATATTCAAAATATCGTTGAAGAAACTATTATGGAAGAAGGATATTTTGAAGTTGCGCGACATTATATCAAATATCGTTATCTTCACGGAATGATTCGTGATCAGTATCAAGTTTTAATGAATGAAGTGTCTAAGAAACTTGACGCAACTGATATTCAAAATCAAAATGCAAACGTTGACGAAGCATCTTTTGGCGGACGCCAAGGCGAAGCATCAAATTATTTAACTAGTCAGTATGCTCTTGATTATTGTATGTCAAAAATGGCAAGAGAAAATCATTTGAATAATGAAATTTATACTCATGATCTTTCTTCTTATGCTGTTGGTTGTCACAATTGTTTGACGATTCCTTTTGATGATTTACTTGCAAAAAAAGGTTTTAATACTCGTCAAACAGATGTTCGACCCGCGCAATCGGTTAATACTGCTTTTCAATTAGTTGCAGTTATTTTTCAAATTCAATCATTGCAACAATTCGGTGGAGTTAGTGCAAGTCATCTTGATTGGACAATGGTTCCTTATGTAAGAAAGAGCTTCCGTAAGCATTATCGAGACGGTAAAAAATATATCTATTTTGATAATGAGGGGGATAGAGTCAGAGGAATTGCTGATGAAGCGGTCTTGGCTAAAGATGATTTTAGTATTACTGATCCTATTTTTGAAAAATATTATCCAAAAGCATATAAATATGCAATGGATATGACTGAACGCGAAGTCCATCAAGCTGTTGAGGGAATGTATCATAATCTTAATACTCTCCAATCTCGCTCTGGCAATCAATTACCGTTCACTTCAATTAATTATGGAACTTGCACTTTACCTGAAGGGCGAATGATTACCAAGGCTTTACTTGAGGTTTCTATTGACGGCATCGGAAAATTACATAGAACTTCTATTTTCCCTTGTGGTATTTTCCAAGTAATGAAAGGTGTTAATAAAGAACCGGGTACTCCTAACTATGATTTGTATAGATTGGCTTTAAAGTCAACAGCTCAGAGACTTTATCCTAATTATGCCAATGTTGATTGGAGTGGTAATGCTGGTTATGACAGAAATGATCCTCGTACCTACTTTTCAACGATGGGCTGCAGGACAGCGAACGGTTGGGATATTAATGGTTTTGGTCAATTAAAAGATGGACGCGGAAATATTTGCCCAGTAACAATTATTCTTCCTACACTCGCAATGGAAGCAAAAGAGTATATTCTCAAACACTCTACTGGCGAAGATCTCGAAGGACAAACAGTTGATAAATTTTTGTCTGTTCTCGATCAAAAATTGCATGAAGCAAAAGATCAATTAATTGAGCGTTTTGAATGGATTTGTAAGCAAAGTCCAGAAGCCGCGAAATTTATGTACGAGAACAATGTTATGGCCGGATATAATCCAGAAGAAGGAATCCGCTCTGCTTTGAAACATGGTACTTTAGCTATTGGTTTATTAGGCATGGCAGAAACGCTCCAAATTCTGATTGGGTGCAATCAACTTGAACCAGAGGGTATGGAACTAGCTAAACGAATTTGCCAGTTGTATAAAATTCGTTGTGCAGAATTTAAAGAGCAATACAAATTAAATTTTGGTGTTTACTACACTCCCGCTGAAAATTTATGTTATACTGCGATGAAGAAGTTCCAAAAAAAATACGGTAAAATTCCTAATATTTCTGATAGAGATTTCTTTACTAATTCTATTCATGTTCCTGTTTGGGAAGAAATAGATATTTTCAAAAAGATTGACATTGAATCTCAATTAACTGGATATTCTAGCGCGGGTTGCATTACTTATATTGAACTTGATTCAGGCGCAAAACATAATATTGATGCTCTTGAAACAATAGTTAATTATGCAATGGACCATGATATTCCTTATTTTGCAATCAATGTTCCTAATGATATGTGTATGGATTGCGGCTATACTGATGAAATTGGCAACGATTGTCCTCAATGTCATGGTACAAATATTCGTCGTTTGCGCAGGGTGACAGGATATTTAACTGGTGATTATAAAACTGCTTTTAATCCTGGCAAGCAAGCCGAAGCAGAAGCAAGATTTAAACATAGTAAAATTACTAAATTTGAGAAAGGGAATAATTAATGGTTTATCAAGGTTCAAAATCGAGAGTAGCTAAAGATATTTGTCCTATCATTCAAAAAGCAATAGATGAATCAAATTGTGATACATTTGTTGATGCCTTTGTTGGTGGCGCGAACCTAATTCAGCATATTAAATGTGAGAACAGAATTGGGTACGATATTAATCCTTATCTGATTGCATTACTTAATAACTTAGATAAGATTCCAAATTTTGAAGTCCCTATTTCAAAAGAAGAGTATGATATTTGTCGAGCTGAGTGGCGCACTGCTCAATTAACACATCCAGACTGGTATATTGGTGCTGTCGGCTATATTGCTTCTTTTGGCGGAAGGTTTTATGATGGTGGATATGCAAAAGACGCCCCTGCAAGTGACCCAAAACGGCATGAGCATCGCAATAGAAAGAACAACATTCTTAAACAGATGCCGGAATTAACTGGTTGTAAATTTGAGGTAAAAGATTTCTTTTCTCTTGATTGCGAGAACGCCATTATTTATTGTGACCCACCTTATAATGGAACTAAGCCTTATCCATATGATAACTATGATAAAGATGCGTTTTGGAATAAGGTTAGAGAATTATCCGAGCATAATCAAGTCTTTATTTCTGAGTTGAACGCACCAGATGATTTTAAGATGGTTTGGCATAAGAAAATTAAAAATACTGTCGGATTAAATAATTCTCTTGATCAAGTCGAGAAATTATTTATTAAGAAATAACATTAGAAAGTCAGGCTTTAATGCTTGACTTTCTTTTTCTTTTGTGATATAATATTTATAGAAATATGAAAGAGGTGTTTTATGGAGTTAAGTATTGAACAGCAAATGGCTGTAGAAACCAATGCTAAAAAAGTTCTGGTTATTAGTTGCGCCGGAGCGGGAAAGACTCGTACTCTAACTGAACGCGCGAAGTATTTGCTTCTCAATGGAGTAAAACCATCAGAGCTTATTCTTATTACATATACAAATAACGCCGCGCAAGAAATGAAAGACCGTTTGTCTGATTGTCCCGGTTTTGATAAGGTGTCAATTGGTACTATTCATAGCTATGCTGCGCAATTGCTTTCGATGAATAAAATTGGATTGGATAATATTCTCGAACGCGCGCGTGAGGATGACGATTTTGATAGTCTTTTCCGCGAAGTGAAAAAGCATTTAAATACAATGTTTATTCCAACTATTGACCATCTGCTTATTGATGAGTTCCAAGATGTTGCACCACAGGAATATGAGTTCATTAAAACAATTTTAAAGCCAAAGCATTTTTTTGCCGTTGGTGACCCGCGTCAGATGATTTATTCTTTCAAGGGCAGTTCAAAAGAAGTATTCAATAGCCTATACAATGATCCGCAAACAAAGATTTTTGAGTTGACTGAAAATTATCGTTCTCGTTCTGGCATTCTCAAAGTTGCACAGCAAGCTATTCGAGACCTTGATGAAGCTGCAATTACAGATGTTGTTCCGATGAAGCGAGGAATGGCAGAAGTTACTTCTATGGCTTTTGATATTCCTGCAGTTGCATATATGCTTAAAGAACGTGGCGATTATAAAGACTGGTTTGTTCTTGCGCGTTCAAATAAACTTGTTGCAGAAATTGCGGCGGAATTTGATGCATTAGGCGTGCCTTATGTTAATTTCCGTCAAGCAGAAAAGACAACTGAGGAAATTCATCAATTGATGAATGAGAATGTTGTTAAGTTACTTACTATTCACTCTGCTAAAGGGCTTGAGTCTAAGAACGTTGTTCTGTTCGAGAATTTCTTAGGTAATAATCGTTATTCTCAGGAAGCAAGAGATGAGGAACGCCGTATTCGTTATGTTGGCATCACTCGCGCGGAAGATAAACTTGTACTTGTTAAGCAAAAGCGAGCAGGTCGTGCGAAGATGCAAAGACCCACAAATTTTGATTATGCTCGAGGTTTTGGATTTTGAATTATGCAGAAATAAAGTATTTTGATATTGCAAATGCACCGGGCGTTGGAGTAAGTCTTTTTGTGTCTGGATGTCCTCTTCATTGCGAGGGATGTTTTAACTCCGAAGCGCAAGATTATAATTTTGGAGAGCCTTATACAAATAAAACTACTTCTACTATTGTAGAGTTTTTTAAGAAGCATCCACAAGTAAAGAGTTTTTCTCTTCTCGGCGGAGAACCTTTTGCACAGGACGTTAATGGGCGTGCTCATCTAGCTCATCTTGTGCAAAGGTTAAGGGATGAAACTCAATGTGAAAATTATTGGGTTTGGTCTGGACAAAAATTTGAAGATTTAATTCAAAAGCCAGAGGGTAAACTACTTTTGATGTTTGATGTGTTGGTGGATGGTCCTTTTGAACTCGATAAAAAAGATCTCAGCCTGGCTCATAGAGGTTCTTCAAATCAGCGAATAATTGATTTAAAGCATTTCTTTAAAACGGGTGAGGTCGAATTATGGAGTGAATCTTAATGACTTACACTTGTACAATATATTATTTGCATGATAATTTTGTTAATTTAGCGCTGAATCGTTTTGGCAAAGAGATTGGGAAAAATCTTGATATGCCATTGAGTGCGACAATAGATAATGCCACATTTGCACTTGACGATAATAAAAGAATTGTTGTTTAGACAATTAAAGGTTTATCTCGTGGCTCAATAGCGAGTTGCAGGTCAACTTATGCTATTGTTGAAGGTGCGCTTATAACACCAGAAACAGTGGATATTTACAATCAGTTGGCCCAAACAACAGGTGAAATATTCCTTTGGGAAGAAAGAGAGTTGCAGGAGTAATGACGTAAATGGGAATTTTGTTCTCTGTAATAGGAGCACTCGTTGGCGCAATTATAGTTTACATCGTAATGCGCAGGCGCCAAGAGGAAGTTAAACAAATCAATAGAGCGCAATTAGAAGCGTTTGATAAAGAAGTTCAAGAGAAAAAGGTAGTTACTTAGCGTTTAATAGATTCTTATAATGAATCACTTGAGCGTGCGAAACAAGAAAATAATAAGGCGTTAGAACACGCGAGACGGTACAATCAAGAACAATTAAAGCAAGTTCAATCAGATTATTATAATAAAGTTCAAGATTATACTAATCAAGCGGAAGAACAAAAGATCTTTCTAAATAGGGACATTGCTGAGCTTCAAGCTAAGATTGTTGCTCTTGAAAAAGACTATGATCATAAGATTGCTGATTTTGATAGGTAGTGGTAGTCTTTGATGAAAGAACGTCGTGAAGCGATGGATAAATTGGAAGAAGAGAATTTGGACGATTACCTTGATTAGCAAATGTCTCTTGAATCTCAATACCAAAAGGACAAAGCAAAACTTTAGTCTGAGATTGATAATTTATCTGCTTTGCGCGCGAGTCTTATTGAAGCGCAAATTCGTGAACAAAAACTTAAAGATGAACAAGACTTTTATCGTATTCATCTTTCTGTTGACGCTCAAGAGGATATTGATAAATTACTTCGTTTTGCTAAAGAATGCCATAGTCAGCAACCTTTGCGCAAGCTGATTTGGAGTGAATACTTCTTAAAGCCTTTCGGTGAAATGGCCGGACGTATCCTTGGCAAGGACAAAATTTCTGGTATCTATAAGATCACTAATATCAAAGACGGTAAAATATATATTGGACAAAGTACCGATGTAAAAACTCGTTGGTCCAATCATATCAAAGCCGCGCTCAAAATAGACTCAATAGCTCACTCAAGAGTCCACGATGCGATGGGTGAGGAAGGTATTTGGAACTTTACTTTTGAGTTATTGGAGCAATGTCCAAAGGAGAAATTAAATGAGCGAGAAAAGTATTATATAGAGTTCTATCAATCAAACATTTATGGATATAACAAAACTGTAGGTGGAGCTTAATCCAATTGATAAAGAAGTTTTTAATGTCCAATTTAGAGATATTGAAACAGGAAAAGTTGTGCTGGAATTAAATAAAGCAAAAGTAACAATTGAAGGAATCGTAGATTGTTCTAGGCCCCAAGTTGAAATTTATGACGGTTCTGTTTCGGGAACTATTGATTTTATTTTTGAAAAAGATATTGATAAAGGCAATAATTTATTTACCGTGAGGATAGAAGATAAATGACTTATTCTGATATATTAAAAGAAATGAAACACCACGGGATGGATGATTTTTATATTGAGCGTTATGAAGTTGAAGCAGTTGCGCGAAATAAATATCTTATTCGTATCATTTTCGATAGCGAAAAGAAAAAGATGTATTTGACCGCGCGGGCAGACGGTATAATTGGATCTCATACATTTGAATCTTTTTCTGCTTTTGGTGGGTATGATTCAAAGAAGATAATGGAATATCAAGGGCCAATTATTAAACTTGGGCTGGAAACTTCTATTGATTTTACTAAAGACAACCCCGTCACGATTTATTTCGTTGACAAGGAGAAAAACTAATGCAATTTGATAATACAAGAACTTTTAATTGGGAAGGTGCTTTCCATGGTATGAGAGCGCCACTTGAATCTTGGGCAAAATCAGATAGTACTTTTGGTTATTGCTATGAAGATAATGGAGAAGATTTTAAGACTCTAAATACTTGGCGTGAGCATGATAAGTATGATGAAATGACTGAAGCTGAAAGGATGAAATATGATGAAGAAAAAGTGGCCTGGTTGGATAATAATGGTTATATCTATTATGACATTGATTCTCGTGTTATGGAATACGCTTTTCTTGGACCGGCGGACTTGGATCTCGCTCAGCGATTGATTAAGGCTGGTCCAGAGCATAGAAAATTTTTGCGCCAGATTTTTGTTTCGGCTTATATTAGTCTACCTTTGTCTATATGGAAATAGCTCGATACATATAAAATTGGTACTGTGACTAATTCTACTTCTACTATGCATAAGATTCAGTCTAAACCGCTCACAAGAGAAAGTTTCGAGATTGAGCAGATTCCTTACGAGGAACAAGAAGAAATGGAACAGCGCGATGGTATTTATTGCGCAGGCGAGTTGAGCGACCTGTTTGATGAAACGATTCAGACCTGCGAAGATTTACGCAGAGCATTCAATCAGACAAAAGACAAGCGTTATTGGCGTAAGTTAATTGAATTGCTTCCTGAATCTTACCTTCAGGCGCGCGAATATACTTTGAACTATGAAGTTCTTCGTTCTATTGTTCATCAGCGTAAAGGACATAAATTAGGCGAATGGCAGAAATTTATTTATTGGGTTCATATTTTACCTTATGCGGAGGAGTTAATTTTCTATGATGGAGACAAGTAATATGAATTATGAGGAACGTGCTTTGAATACTTCTAAAGCTGTTGGACAGTGCATTAATTAGATTTCACTGCTTGATCCTATTCAAGAGGACCCCGGTAATGAACTTCATGAAGTTCCTAATGATATGGTAGACCATCCTAATCATTATCAAGCCGGTGGTCTTGAGTGTATTGATGTCATGGAGCAACTTTATGGGCGCGAAGCCGTTGAATCTTGGATTAAATTGACTATTTTTAAGTATGTCTGGCGCGCCGATAAAAAGGATGGCGCACAAGACGTAGATAAGATTCGATGGTATTCTGAGAAATTGGTTGAAATGTTGAAAGAGGATGGAAAATATTGACTCGGAAAAGATTTATAAAGTCTATGATGGCAGTTGGCTGGCAGCGAAACGAAGCTAATGATTACGCTCGTTTAAAGCCGAGTTATCTTTCTTATTCTCGTTATTGGAGTATCTATTGCCAATGGATTAAAAAGATGAGATATGCACTCGAGAACGATTCAACTGAGGAATTTATAAAGGAGTATTATCTTGTCACAGATTGACTTCTATTCTTTTGAAAGGATGAACAATGACTAGAAAAAGATTTACTAAACTGTTAATGGGCATCGGCTTTCAACGAAATGAAGCCAATAGTTATGCTCATCTAAAACCAGATTATCTTTCTTATAAATACTATTGGAATTTTTATTACCAGTGGGTTCGGTATATGGGAGAGTTAAATGGAGAAGCTGTTCTCAGAGATTTGAATTATTTGGAGTTACATAAATATGGAAGGTAATAGTCCCATGAATAATTTGATTGATCTATTTTTCGATCCAGATTATGTTAAAGTTATGTCTCAGCTTAATACTGTTGATGTAGACAAATTAAGTAATTCTGAATTGGATAAGATGATTGATCTATTTTGTGGTGGAGCAAAAACTAAATAAATCATTTAATTGCGTCGGATTTTATATTCGGCGCATTTTTATTTAATACTTATAATTAATGCCTAAAAATTTTACTTTATCATTAGATAACTTCAATAGGAGGGAGAGGTATGCTTTCTACACAAGGAACAAATATCACAATTACTCGTGGCGATAGTGCTTATATCACTGTTTCTATTACAGATTCTAAAGGCAACCCCTATACTCCAGGTCCTGATGATAAGATTCGTGCGCAAGTAAGATAGGATGCTTCGTCAACTAAAGTATTGTTTGAGAGTCAAATCCCTTACGATACTCTTGTTTGGCATATTAAGCCAGAAGATACCGCTTAGGCGCAAATGGGAAAATCTTATGTTTACGACATGGAGATTGAAACAGCCGAAGGCGATGTCTTCACTTTTATTCCTTTGTCCACTTTCACAATAAGCAAGGAAGTGACGAGAATTGGAACAGAATGAAATTTTATATGGCGCAATAAAAGATTAGGCTTCTTTAGAAGGCGTGCTTGATGCTGGTAGTCTTGCTGGTGATATTGCTTGTTATTCTACTTTATCAGGCGCACTTGCCGATGATGGAAGTATATCAGGCGCGCTTTCTAATCCTACTTTGCGTGGTTATTCAGCTTATGCCATTGCAGTTATGCATGGGTTCAAAGGGACAGAAAAAGAATGGCTTGATAGCTTAAAACCGCAAAATGGTGTTGATTATTTTATTGACGAAGACAAAATCGTCGAAACAGTTAAAGCCGATTTAAAAGATACATTTGTTGTAAGACGAGATGGTTATTCTTTAATTTCTTTAACTGATATTGCTAAATTAACTAATATTGCTGATAGAGCAACTCGCGTGGAACCATCTACCGTCAATGGTAATATTATTATCAATGGTAAAGAAACAAAGGTTTATCGCGGGCTTCCTCTTGATGATTCTGAATATATAAAGAACCAAGATGAGGTTCGATTGTGCTCTGGTGGTGCCGCAGATGATTATGGCTTTGGTAAAGAGGACAATACATTCATCTTTGAGGGGTGAGATAAATGCCGGGTAAAACACTAAAAACTAGAATACAAAACAAAGTTGATTCATTAGCTAACTTACAAGCTAACAACCCCTATATCCTTGCGGGCGAGCTTGTAACTGCTTACACTACCGTTGGAGTTAAGCAAGAGGGTGGTAATGTAGTTCAAAAAAGAGTTGCTTATATCTATGTAGGTCCAGGCAACTTTAATGACCTATATCCTATTGTAGGACCTTCTGCCGATGTTAAGGCTTGGGCTAAGGTCGATAATTTTGTCGATGTTGTTATTGAAAAATTAACTAAGACTGACGAGAAAGGCGATATTGCTGAGAATGATACAGTTAATACAATGATTAACCGTATTAATAATAATTTCGCGCAAATTAAAACTGATATGCCATCTAAGACTTCTGATTTAGTTAATGATGGCGAAGGTGCTGAAATTCCTATTAAGGATTTCATTACTGGTTATGAGTCTTATTAGTTTGTAAGTCGAGATTCAGTTAAAAACTATATTGAGAATTTTGGTTTGCAAGATTTAGAAGAAATTAAAAAGAAACTTGTCGAACTTGAAAAGAAAGTCGATGATAGTTTAAAAGCGATTGATGAACGTTTTAAGTTATATTATACTAAGACTGAGATTAACGATTTACTTGCTGGTTATCTTAAAGGTGTTTAGATTGGTGATAAAAACGGCGGAGTTGTCCTTAGTCCGGCTTCTACTGTAGTCACTTCTGAACAGCTTTGGACTTAGGTCAAAGATGCTTCTCAAAAGGACATTGAGAAGATTGCTGACGCAGCTGCTTCTACTGCTCTTAGCCAAGCCAAGACTTATACTGATACTAAGTTAAGTGAGTTTATCACTATTTCTTATAAAGGTCCATATGACTCTTATGCAGCGTTACTTGCTGATAATATTAACGGTGGTAAAGCTGGCATTATCTATCTGGTAAATCATAATCATAACGATAATGATAGTTATGATTCAACAGATAGCGATATATTTGATGAGTATATTTGGATTACACGTCAAGATGGTGGACAGCCTGGCTTCGAAAAAGTCGGTAACACAGATGTTAAGTTAAGCAATTATCTCCAAGCCGTACTTAAAGAAGATAAG
>ENA-UEPL01000779-UEPL01000779.1-human-gut-metagenome-genome-assembly--contig:-NODE-779-length-27807-cov-12.655752_pt1 | contig 27807 bp, 28 predicted proteins | sample MGYA00242896_ERZ507908 | MGnify/ENA primary metagenome ERZ507908 (study PRJEB26167, sample SAMN06115518) | human gut metagenome | host: Homo sapiens | place: China:Chongqing | collected 2015-08-20...
TTAGAAAAACGGCCACATATTTTTACGTAGATACGTTATAAATATGCGCTTTGGCCAAAAACCCACTTTTTTCTTTAAGTTAATTAAAAAATGAAAAAAATAATATATATAATAGAACAGAAAAAATGGGCTTTTGGCCACAACTTGTTTTTCATGCATTGCCCCATATCCCCTGTCGATATTAACCTTGTAAAATAACGTCGGATAGTGTATTATAAAAAGCAACACATTAGTGGCTGACTTCTTGTGAGTATGAGGTAAAGCGTATGGAATACATCGAGGAACTTGCTAAAAATTGGAAACAGTATGGTTACTCATTTGATGCGAGAGAAATTCTTCCGAACGGTGATGAAGCATGGGTGTATTCAACCCTGGAGTTAGGACTACCAGTTCTTTGGTTGAAACATCCAGATGGAAGTTTCGAACATTATGTCATACATACGGATGGATATGACAAACCAACTGGCGAGCATTGGTGTTTTTGGTGCCATTGTCAAATGGAGCGATACGAAAGTTCCTATCTGGCGATGCCCAAAGTGTGAAGAAGAGCACTACGAAGAAGACGTGGATTTATGTAGTGCTCCGACCGAAGAAGCAAGTTATGCCGATGATGAACTCGAACCTGAAGAAGAATGGCTCGATACATACTATAGAGAAAATCCCTATATACCTCACGACGAATACGATTTTGACGGGTTTTAATTTAATAGTCTTTTAAGATTGCCTCTGCGCGAAAAACGCAGAGGCTTTTCTTTTGCCCTTTTTTACAAAAATTAACACTTTTTCACAAAAATTACCGCGAAAAAAACAGCCTCTTTTATGAGGAGAATAGAACGTGTCTTAAACATACTATTCTTTTTATTTTTGGAGGTTGACATGCTCGAAAACAAATTTAAGACCGGATTGGTGAAAGAACTGAAAAAGCGCTTTCCCGGTTGTACGGTGGTTCATTTGGACCCGAACGAAGTTCAGGGACATCCTGACCTTTTAGTTTTGTATGGTCCTACTTGGGCTGCGCTTGAGGGAAAGAAGTCGGCAAATGCTCCTCATCGCCCTAATCAGGACTACTATGTCCAGAAGATGAACGAAATGAGCTTTGCCGCTTTTATTTATCCGGAAAACAAGGAGGAGATACTTGATGCAATGGAACGATCATTCGAGGCTCACGGGGCAACATGCATTTCTGGGAGCAAGTAAGTATCACTGGCTCAACTATGACCGAGATCGCTTGGTTGATGCCTACCTGAGTAATCAGGCAAAAGAGCGAGGCACGAGACTCCATGCATTTGCAGCAGAATGCATCGAGCTTAAGCAAAAGCTTCCCAAGAGCAAGAAAACGCTGAATGCCTATGTCAATGATGCCATCGGCTTCCGCATGACACCTGAAGTTGTGCTTTATTACAGCCCGAATTGTTTCGGGACAGCGGACGCTATCATGTTCGATGATGGCGTCCTTCGCATCCATGATCTGAAGACTGGAACCGTTCCTGCTCATATGGAGCAGCTTTATATTTACGATGCCTTGTTCTGTTTGGAATACGGTATCGATCCTGTAACTATTCGGTTCGAAAATCGAATTTATCAGAGCGATGATATTTGGGTGGAAAATCCCGAAGCAGAAGACATTCTTCCGATCATTGCAAAGATCAAGGAATTCGATAAAATCATCAACGAAGTAAAGCTTGGAGCTGCAGCATGAATCCTATCGAAAAAGATATTCGCTCTTATTATGGAGTTGAATCACAGAACGGGGTGCTTGAACACTACGGCACCAAAAAACATTCTGGTCGGTATCCATGGGGTTCTGGGGAGAATCCTTATCAGCATTCGGGAGATTTTCTTTCACGAATTGAACTTTTGAAAAATAAAGGACTTTCAGAAAAAGATATTCTGAACTCTATCAACGATACACTTCCGAAGGAATATCAGATGAGTCTTTCGGAGTTTCGTGTTGCTAAAAGCAAAGCTATAAATTTGCGCAAAACGTCAGAATATGAGCAAATTAAAGACCTTAGAGATAATAAAGGCCTTGGGTGGACAGACATCGCAAAACAGCTCAACATGAGCGAGTCAAGCGTCCGGTCTAAATACTCTGGTAATATCGACAAAAAAGCAAAACGTGCAGAGAGTATCGCCGAAACTTTGAAAAAAGAAGTAGAGAAAAAGGGCATGGTTGACATTTCTGAAGGTGCGAACCAAGTGCTTGGAATATCTGAAACCGAGCTTATCGATGCCGCATACACACTTGAAGCAGAATATGGTTTCAAACGGTATGGTGTTGGCATTCGCCAGCCGACTAACATTCGTCAACAGACAAACATTACTGTTTTGGCCAAGCCTGAGTTTGACCAGAAATATGCCTACCAGCACCAAGACCAGATTGATTCGCTGGGTGATTACCATTCTGATGATGGTGGCGAAACTTTTCAGAAGCTTCAACGTCCATCAAGTTTGGATTCAAGCCGTGTGGCAATTATGTATGGCGATGAAGGTGGTCTGGCAAAGGATGGCGTCATTGAGATTCGCCGTGGTGTCCCGGATCTTGATCTTGGCAAAAGCCATTATGCACAGGTGCGTATTCTTGTCGATGGCGACCACTATCTGAAAGGCATGGCTGTTTATTCCGACGATCTTCCGGATGGCGTTGATGTTAGGTTCAACACCAATAAACCTTCCGGCACCCCCAAGATGAAAGTTCTGAAAGAAGCGAAAGCTGATCCAGACAATCCTTTTGGTGCAGCCATCAAAGCAAATGGTCAGAGCATGTACATCGGAGCTGATGGAAAGGAGCACCTGTCTCCTATCAATAAACTGAAAGAAGAAGGCGACTGGGATACAATGTCCCGAAATGTCTCTTCTCAATTTCTTTCCAAGCAGCCCAAAAAGTTGATTGAGAATCAGCTGAAACTGACTGTCGCGGACTATAAAGCACAGTATGATGAAATCATGCAGTACAACAACCCGACGATTAAGAAGAAACTGCTCACTGACTTCGCTGACACATGCGAAGGTACATCGATGACCCTCAAAGCATCTGCTTTTCCCGGACAGTCTACGAAAGTCATCCTTCCGATCAATCAGATCAAAGAGACGGAAGCATACTGCCCGACATATGAAAATGGCACGAAGCTTGCATTGATACGCTTTCCGCATGCAGGCACTTTTGAGATTCCTATTGTCACAGTCAACAATAAGAATGTTCACGGCAAGCGGAATCTTGGAGCAATTCAGGATGCAATCGGCATCAACGCAAAGGTGGCAGAACGCCTTTCGGGCGCTGATTTTGATGGCGATACTGTCATGGCGATTCCTATTACGGACAAAGTCAGCATTAAGTCTACTCCTGCACTGAAGGATTTGAAAGATTTCGATCCTAAAACTGAATACGCAGTACCACCAGGTAATCCTAATCACGTCCGTCTCATGAAAAAAGAGGAGAAGCAACGTGAAATGGGCGTCATTTCTAATTTGATTACAGATATGACTCTTCGTGGCGCGGATGAGAAAGAACTGGCTCGTGCTGTTAAGCATTCAATGGTCGTTATTGATGCAGAAAAGCATGGCCTCGACTACAAGCGCTCTGAAAGGGAAAATGGTATCGCAGAACTTAAGCAGAAGTGGCAGATTCGTGTTGATGAGGAAGGAAATGTCAAGTACGGTGGAGCATCCACACTTCTGTCTCGTCGTAAGCAAACGATACGAGTTCCTGAACGTCGTGGAAGTGTTCATGTTGACAAAGATACTGGTGAACTAGTTTATAAAGAGAGCGGACGTACCTTTATCGATCCCAAAACCGGAAAGGAACGCATGGCCGAAGACACGGTCAGCTTGATTTCTGAAACCAAAGACGCAAGAACACTGTCCTCTGGCACCATTCAGGAAAACCTCTACGCCGATTTCTCGAACCAGCTTAAGGCCATGGCCAGACAGGCTCGTAAAGAGGCTGAGAATATGCCCGGTTTGAAGTACAGTCCGGCAGCAGCGAAGCAATATGCATCCGAAGTTAGGTCTTTGAACGATAAGTATAACACCATGCTCATGAATAAGCCAAAAGAACGCAAGGCAATGCTCATTGCTAATGCAAGCATTAAAGCGAAAATTCAGGAGCAAGGTCTTAATCCTGCAATCGATAAGAAAGAAATTAGAAAAATCTCTTCTGTCGAGATGCAGCGCGCACGCGATTCTGTTGGTGCAAGCGGACGCAAATCTAAGGTCGTTTTTACAGATAAAGAATGGGAAGCGATTCAAGCAGGAGCGATTTCTGACAGCAAACTCATGAAGATTCTTAATTCTTCTGATTCTGACGAAATTGTGAAGCGCGCAATGCCGAAAGCGACGACTTTTATGAGTTCTGCAAAAATGTCGAAAGCCAAAGCAATGCTTCGCAGTGGTTATACGTATGAGGAGATTGCAAAAGCTTGCGGTGTGCCGGAGTCAACGGTCTACAGTGCATTGAACAAGTGATTTCACATGAAAGGAGCACGGATATATGGTTCGTTGCTTTCTTACCACTTTCGATAACCCGTATTCGCCTTACGAGCAGTTCGAAGAATGGTATCAATATGACACGGATCATGGCTATAACTCATCTGGTCTTCTCATGAGGCTTGCCGAGACGTCTTCTCAGTTCACAGACAATGAGAATGCCTATGAAATCGAGAAGGCTATCGACAGAATTGTAGCTGCTGATCCGCAAAACATCTACGAGAAGCTCAAGATCGAAGTAAAAGACGAAGACACACTGGATAAAAGTGCTTAAGCATAGGGGAGGGGTCTCAAAAATGGCACCCCCTCTCAAATCGCGTCGGTCTTTGATATTTCCCCGGAGGGAAAATTGATATTTGGGCTTTAAGATGAAATTGCCGAGGCCACGGGGAGTAGACCGCAGCTTCGGCAGTTTTTGCAAGGGCTTATGGGAGAAACGCCTCCTATGAAATTCGGGTTCATGATGTTCAACCTCCATTGACATTTTTCTTCTCCTTTCAGATGCCATGACAAGCCACGCCCATGAGCCCTTGCAAAAGCGAAATAAAACCATAAGAAAAGAGGAAAAGTTATGAAGCCGAAAAGAAGCGCTCCGGGAGAGACGGCTGCGGCTTCGGCCCGGCCTGCCTCCAGCCCGGAAGCACAGGAACAGTACATGATAAATCTGGCCATGACTCTGGTGGAAAGACGGCTTCGGGAAGGAACGGCCTCTAGTGCAGAGACCACTCATTTTCTGAAGCTGGCCACCATGAAGTCAGACCTTGAGAAGAAGAAGCTGGAGGAAGAGAACAAGCTTCTGCGGGCAAAGACCGAGACGCTTGAGGCTGCCAAGGACTCCAAGGAGATGTACGACAAGGTGCTGAAAGCTATGGCAAAATACAACGGCGTTGGAGAGGATGACGAGTATGACTTTAATTGAATTGGCGTTTGCTATGTGCTGGCTTGTAGTAATCGTTTTTGCCTCGATGTTCTTTGCACAGTGGGTAGAGAAACACACGCAGAGTTATGCAATGGAACTCTTTGCGCAGTTCGGGATTCCTGCGCTGTTATGGTGTGGAATGCTGCTTTTGTATGCGGCATTGCAGCAGAAGGGTCTGCTGAGGTGAGTAGAATGACTACGATCGCGGTAAACGTACGACTCTTTTTGGCAATACTGTGTTCTTTGGCTCTTATCTGTACGTTTTTGCTGATCGCGACAGACACAACGGATGAGAAGCGTGATTTCGTGCACTATGTAATGTATATTCTTGTGTTTTTACTTGAGATCGGAATGGAAGTGACGATCATGCTCTTTGTTGGGGGGAGTATGAAAAGCTATACGGAATTATGCACTCTGCCGACCTACGAGGAGCGGCTGGAGTATTTACAGCTGCATGGGGAAGTTGGGAGAGACACCTTTGGGTTTGACCGATGGCTGAACCAGGATTTTTACCAATCGAGAGAGTGGCGGCAGTTCCGGGACAGGATCATTGCGAGAGACATGGGGTGCGATCTGGGGTGCCTGGACCATCCCATTACGGATTGGGTGCTGCGGGATGGCAGGCCGGTGAGACCACGTATCAGCATCCACCACCTGAACCCTATTACGAAGGAGGATGTGCTCGGGCACAGCGAAAAGCTGCTGGACCCGGAAAATGCCATCTGCGTTTCGTCCGCGACACACAAGGCTATCCATTACGGCACCGGGAACGGGCCGAAGATACCGGATGGCAATAGAACAGCAGGGGATACCTGCCCTTGGAGGAAATAGTATGAACTGGACGACGGCTTGGCTTACCATGAAGCAGGGTCACAAAGTGAAACGGCGGGGCTGGAAGGACGCCTACTGGCATATTTCCGGCACGGAGCTTCTGATCCACAAGGAAAACGGCCAAGAGATCAACTTCCGCAAGGTCACAGATATTGGTATGATGCTGAACGTGACCTGCTGCGACGACTGGGAACAGGTTATGGAGGCATAAGATGTATCCGAGAAAAGAGTTTGATAAACGGGAAAAGGAATACGGCGTCCTTCTGCGGCGGAAGCTGGAAGAAGCAGAGGCAATGCTCCTGAAACTGAACCCGAGCCGGGAAAGAAGCCTCGCACTGACGAAGCTGGACGAGACATTGCTATGGGCGAACGTAGCGATCGCGGCTGCTGGCATCAGCACGGACCGAGAGGGCAGCGCAGCATCGGAAGCGGCCGAACAGTCGTGGGCGATGATGTCTGCCCCGGTCATGAAAAAAGAGGTGCGTGCAGTAAGTCCCGGCAGAACTTTCCTAAACAACAAGAAATTACAGGAAGCAGTAGATGATGCTTTGCTGAATGCTAAAGCAAACGGTGCTCTGAAAGAAGCGCAAGTAAGAGCAGCCCGCATTGCAGAACCGGCTGAGCATGAATTTTTTAGGATGGAAAAAGTGGCATCTGAACCGAATTTCGGGCAGGTGGCAGACGCTATCCGATACGGGTTCGAAGCAAATGCTCCGAAGCGAGAAGATACCGACCTGCGCTATGACATCCAAGCCGCTGTCAGTAAGGCGATCCGAGCGAGGATCGATCAGTCTGTCGCTGAGTTTGCGGTGGAGCAGGAGAAGAAAGAGGTATCAAAATGAATTCGATCCTGACAAGCGTGAAAAAGCTGCTGGGCATCGCCGAGGAGTGCGAGGACTTTGATGCAGACATCGTGATGTATCTGAACAGCGTATTCATGGTGCTGACCCAGATGGGGGTAGGGCCGAAAGAAGGCTTTGCCATTACTGGAAAAGAGGAGCTTTGGAGCCAGTTTATTGCCGACCCGGTGAAGGCGGCAGCCGTGAAAGCATATGCCGCCATGAAGGTGCGGCTGATGGGCTTTGATGTGCCTCAAAGCAGCTCTACCCTGGACGCACTGAAAAATGCCGCTGCTGAGATGGAGTGGCGGCTCAACTGCGAGTTTGACATGCCGAAGGAAGGCAGCTCCTGAACGCCCTGCAGGCATCGGCGCAGACTCCGGCGGTGAAACGGAACGTGCGGACGCAGCATACGAGGGAGATGCGGGGGTGAAACGATATGCATGATATACAGGAAGCATTGCGTCTATGGGCGGCTGGAACGGTGAACTGGAACATGACGGACGCTTACAGCCTCTGCCGGACCTGTGCACGGTTCCATACGGCTGACTGCCCGAATGCAAAAGACTGCTTTGACACGCCGAAGAGGCCGTATTACAAGGCAAGAAACTGTAACAGCTCTACCTTATTATAATAGGAGATTAGAAATATGGCACTCTCGAACACGGCCACGCCCATTTATTACGGCCGCTTTCGGGAGGCCGTGATGCGGGGCGAGATACCGGTATGCCGTGAAATTTCAATGGAAATGAACCGGATCGACGACCTGATCGCCAACCCTGGCATCTACTACGACGACAAGGCAGTCAACGGCTTTATCGCCTTTTGCGAGGATGAGCTGACCCTGACCGACGGCAGCGACGTGAAGATGCTGGACAGCTTCAAGCTGTGGGCGGAGGAGATTTTCGGGTGGTACTACTTCGTGGAGCGGAGCGTCTTTGTGCCGGATGCACACGGCGGAGGCCACTATGAGACCCGGCGAATCAAGAAACGGCTCATTACGAAGCAGTATCTCATCATCACCCGCGCGGCTGCAAAGACCATGTATCTGGAATTTTTGCAGGCATATTTCATGACCGCCTATACCACGACGACTCAGCAGCTGACGACCGCTCCGACCATGAAGCAGGCGGAGGAGGTTTTGGCACCATTCCGAACGGCGCTGGCGAGGGCAAAGGGGCCTGTCCTGCAGTTCATGACTATGGGGAGCCTCCAGAACACCACCGGCGCAAAGGCCGACAGGGTGAAGATGGCTTCTACCAAGAAGGGCATCGAGAACTTCGTGACCGGGTCGCTGCTGGAGATACGCCCCATGACCATCGAGAAGCTGCAGGGACGGCGAGATACTGTGGCGACGGTGGACGAGTGGCTCTCCTGTGACATCCGGGAGGACCCCATCAGCGCCATCGAGCAGGGTGCCTCCAAGAATGAGAACTATCTCATCGTGGCGGCAAGCTCGGAGGGTACGGTACGAAATGGATGCGGTGACGACATCAAAATGGAATTGATGCAGATCCTGAAGGGAGAATACATCAATCCCCACGTCTCCATCTGGTACTACAAGCTGGATTCCATTGACGAAGTCGGCAAGCCGGAGATGTGGCTGAAGGCGAATCCGAATCTCGGGAAGACCGTGACCTACGAGACCTACCAGCTGGATGTTGAACGCGCGGAGAAATCACCCAGCGCCCGGAATGATATTCTGGCCAAGCGCTTCAACCTGCCCATGGAGGGGCATACCTATTTCTTCTCGTATGAGGAAACGCTGTGTCACCGGCACCGTGATTTCTGGCAGATGCCCTGCGCCATGGGAGCTGACCTGAGCCGGGGCGACGACTTCTGCGCCTTTACGTTCCTATTTCCGCTTTCCAACGGATATTTCGGGGTGAAGACGCGGGACTACATTACCAGCTGCACCCTAAGCCAACTGCCCGTCTCCCGGCGGCAACAGTACGAGGAGTTCATGCAGGAGGGGACGCTGTTCGTCTTTGACGGAACCATCCTCGACATGATGCAGGTATACGACGACCTTGACGCCTTTATCCAGCAGAACGAATACGACATCCGGGCCTTCGGGTACGACCCGTACAACGCCAAAGATTTCGTGGAGCGGTGGGCGACCGAGAATGGCAACTTCGGCATCACCAAGGTCATCCAGGGTGCACGGACGGAAAGCGTACCGCTGGGCGACTTAAAGAAGCTGAGCGAGCAGCGGAAGCTCATCTTCGACGAAAAGCTGATGCAGTTTGCCATGGGGAACTGCGTGGCACTGGTAGACACGAACGGAAACCGGAAGCTCTACAAGCAGAGGCAGGACCAGAAGATCGACGCCGTGGCCGCCATGATGGACGCCTATGTGGCGTGGAAGGAGAACCGGGATGCGTTTGAGTGATCAATCATCACCGCTGTCCCAATCATAATTTCTTGCGTGACATCTGCGGCAAGTCCAGTAACCATATTCATTATCGTCATCTTCCCATGGCATGGTATAGAAAGCGTCATCAAGAGACGCACCGCACGTTCGACAGCAACCATTGAGGGAATAATCGTCTTCCTCGTCGCAGTCATAGTCATCACAGTTGTCTCCTCCCGTTGAGGCTGAAACACTCGGCTCTTCTGGAGTAGACGAAGCGGTAGAGTCTATAGCCACGGTGTTTTCATCTGGCCGATGGAGTAGATAAGCTGCTCCGGCAACAACTACAATAGCACTTACGACTTTTGCCATTTTTATGATTTTAGGATGTTTTACCGAAAAATCGTTGTATTTCATCTTGATTTTTCCAAAAAATCCAACTTCGGCATAATCATATTCAACGCCAAATGACTCACTGCATTTTTTACAGGTGACACTGACGGGCATGGTTTTAGGAATACTGATGAGCGAACCACAATTAGGACAAATAACAGTTTCCATAGACAACTTCTCCTTGTCAAAATGCTAGTTTAGAAGAGTATAGCACAGGAGATAAATGTTGTAAATCGTAGAAAAGGGGTGATAAGATGCAGGTTTACAAAGATGAACTCTATCATTGGGGTGTCAAAGGGATGAAGTGGGGCGTGCGGCGTTATCAGAACAAGGACGGAACTTTAACGGCCGAAGGGAAAAAGCGGTATATTCAGGACCACGATGATTACACGCGTGTTCATACCAAAAAGAGTGTCAGAGAGATGAGTGACAGCGAACTTAACTCCCGTATCAATCGACTGCAAAAAGAACAACAGTACGAACGCCTCACGGCTAGTCCTGGCAAGATCCAGAAAGCCGTTAAAATTGCGGCAGCTGCCGCAACAGCATTTGGGACGATAACAAATCTCTATAACAATGGCTCTGCCGTTATGAAACTCGGTAAGAATATTGTTAGTTCTGACAACTTCAAAAATGCCGTTGTGAGCGGCGCATTATACACTACGATGAAGGTGCATGGGGCGTAAGGTTTCTGAACTTCAAAGTCGTGCGCAACTTGAATATACAAGATATAAAGTTAATCAGATGTTTAAGTGAGCATTGACGCACCGATTTATCTGCTGACGCTTTTTGGAAGGAAAAATAAAATGGCGCAAACTTTTGGCTCCCGCCTGAAGAGGGCGTGGAACGCTTTTACGAACCGGGACCCTCCCGGGAAGATCTATTACGGCGGATACAGTTACCGCCCCGACCGGGTGCGGATGACCCGGACAAGCGACCGCACCATCATTTCGGCCATCTATACCCGAATCGCCATGGATGCTGCGGCCATTACCATCAATCACGTAAGGCTCGACGAAAACGGACGCTACAGCGAAACCATTTCGTCGGGCCTTAATTCTTGTCTGAACCTTTCAGCCAACATCGACCAGACCGGACGGGGGATGCGGTTCGATATGTTCCTGTCCATGCTGGACGAGGGCGTCATCGCCGTGGTGCCGGTGGACGTGGAGCTGAATGAAGCGACCGGCGAAATGGACATCCAGTCCATGCGGGTGGGCAAGGTGAAGGAGTGGTACCCTGCCAACGTGCGGGTAGAGCTCTACAACGAGAAGACCGGACAGAAGGAAGAGGTGACTCTGCCGAAGGACCGGGTGGCCCTGATCGAGAACCCCTTCTATGCCGTGATGAACGAGCCCAACGGCACCATCCAGCAGCTGACCCGGAAGCTTCACCTCATGGACGTCATCGACGAGCAGGTGGGAGCCGGGAAGCTCGATCTCATCATCCAGCTGCCCTACGTCGTGAAGAGCGAGGCCCGCAAGAAGCAGGCCTTGGAGCGGCGGCAGGAGATCGAAGACCAGCTGGCAGGCTCGAAGTACGGTGTGGCTTACACGGACGGAACGGAGCACATCACCCAGCTGAACCGCAGTCTGGAAAACAATGTTCTGAAGAGTGTGGAATACCTGACCAACATGGCATACAGCCAGTTGGGTATCACACCGGAGATCATGAACGGCACTGCGGACGACAAGGTGATGACCAACTACGAGAACCGGACAATCGAGCCCATCGTAGCGGCCGCTGTGGATGAGTTCAAACGAAAGTTCCTGACAAAAGAGCAGCGAGATGAAAAGAGTGAGAGCGTGCTGTTCTTCCGCGACCCGTTCAAGCTGACGCCGGTGTCGGCTGTGGCAGAGATCGCAGACAAGTTTACCCGCAACGAGATCATGACCTCGAACGAGATGCGGCAGGCCATCGGCATGAAGCCCTCGAAGGACCCGAAGGCGGATGAGCTGCGGAATGCTAACATCAGCCAGTCCAGCGAAGAGGTCTCGGAAAAGGAGCGGATACTGACGAGAGGCAGAGATGCTTTGGACAAAGCGCTGCCGGAGTAAGGAACATGAAAACTTTGGAAAGGAGATGCTGAATTTCAAAATGGCTATCGATTACGATTGCAGCGGATGGGCCACGAAGGCCAGCACCCGCTGTTACGACGGACTGACCATCGCGCCGGATGCCTTTAAGGAGTGCGACGGCAAGACCGTGCCGATGGTGTACAACCACGACCACTCGAGCGTGGACAATGTCATCGGCCACTGTCTGCTGAAAAACCGGCCCCAGGGCGTATACTGCTACGCCAAGTTCAACGACACGGATACCGGCCGGACGGCCAAGGCCTGCGTGGAGAACGGCGACCTGAACGCCTTTTCCATCTATGCCAACGGTCTGCAGAAGGTGGGGAAGACCGTGAAACACGGCTTTATCCGGGAAGTGAGCCTCGTACTGGCAGGCTGCAACCCTGGTGCGCTCATTGACGAGGTGGTGAAGCACAGCGCCGATGAAGATTACGATGAGGGCGAGGCCTTTATCTACAACGACGAGGGCCTGAGCCTGACCCACGGCATGGATCCCGATGGCAACCCGCTGGAAGACCTTACACACAGTGCGGACAGCGGAAATGCCGTGACCGACGATAAAGCAACACAGGAGGAAGCCAAAATGGCGGACGAAAAGAACATGAGCAAAGAAGAGACCGTTGCGGATGTGTTCAACACCCTGACGGAGAAGCAGAAAAAAGTAGTATACGCAATCATTGGTTCTGCTATGGCCAGTGAAAAGGACGATGACGGTAAGGAGGATACGACCGTGAAGCAGAATGTGTTTGACCATGATACCACCGAGACCGTGCTGAAGCACAGCATCGGCGACATCAACGCTGTTATCAAGGGTGCCAAGAGCAGCGGCACCATGAAGGCGGCTTTCGAGAACTCGGACATCACCGGCGAGGAGCTGGCCTATCTGAGCCACAGCATCGACAATGTGGAGTGGCTGTTCCCCGAGGATCACCTGCTGGATACCACGCCCCGCATCATCGACAAGCCCGACGACTGGGTGAGCGTGGTCATGGGCGCTGTGCACCACGTCCCCTTCAGCCGGATCAAGAGCATGTTCGCTGACCTGACTGAGGAAGATGCCCGCGCCAAGGGTTACTTCAAGGGCAACTTCAAGAAGGAAGAGGTCTTTGGCCTGCTGCGCCGCTCCACCAGCCCCACCACCGTGTACAAGAAGCAGAAGCTGGACCGCGACGACGTCATCGACATTACCAGCTTCGACGTTGTGGCATGGCTGAGGAAGGAGATGCGCCTGAAGCTGGACCGTGAGCTGACTCTGGCTTACCTGCTGGGCGACGGCCGTTTGGCTGCTTCTGAGGATAAGATCGATGAGAACTGCATCCGTCCTGTGTTCAACGACAGCGACCTGTTTACCATCAAGGTCCAGTGCAAGACCACCGGCCTGACCACCGTGGAGGACAAGTACAAGGCCCTGATCAAGCAGATCCTGCGCAGCCGCAAGGAGTACCGCGGCTCCGGCACCCCCACCCTGTTCACCACCGAGGACGCCCTGACCGAGATGCTCCTGCTGGAGGACGGCATCGGCCACACTCTGTATGCCGACGAGGCTGCTCTGGCCCGCAAGCTGCGTGTAAAGAATATTGTGACCATCCCCGAGATGGAGGGCCGCAAGGGTGCCAAGGGCGGTGACCTGGTCTGCCTGATCGTGAACCTGGCCGACTACACTGTGGGCGCAGACAAGGGCGGCGCTGTCTCCATGTTCGACGACTTCGACATCGACTTCAACGCACAGAAGTACCTCATCGAGACCCGCTGCTCCGGCGCTCTGACCACGCCCTTCAGCGCCATGGCCGTGGAGTGGGCTGCTTAAAGAGAAAGGATAGAACTATGCTGAAACCCTATTACGAGACCGGTTATGACCTGCATGTGGCTAACTACGTTGCCTACCTGCACACCGACAAGAAGCTGTACGAGGACGAGGCACACAAGACCCAGGCGAAGAAGGATGACGTGGAGAAGGCCTTTAAGCTGGGCCGCCTGATGATCGTGGACGGCGCCAAGACCTACCTGCCTATCGCTCTGCTGGCTGCCGGTGTGGTGGTGTATGACGGCACTACCGCTACGACCTGCACCGTGGCAGAGGAGTAATAAGCAGGTCATCGAGTTAGCGATAACAAACTAACCTTCCGGACAAAATTCAAAATGGTGACGAACTGAGCGCCGCCAGTGGCGGAAACAGCGAAGTGAGGAACTGGCCGGGGTCAGCGAGACGCGAGCGACAGTGAAGCGGCTGCTGGGCACCCCAACTCAGGTTCCTTAGGGAGGATCTACTATGAAATGGAGCGGGAAGATCGGGTTTGCGCAGGATACGGAAGAATCAGCGCCAAGCGTATTCGTAGAACAGATCGTAGAGCGGAGCTATTATGGCGACGTGCTGGAGTTTGGGCGGCTGATGCAGGGGAGCGACAAGATCAATGAGGACGTTACAGTAGGAAACCAACTGAGCGTTGTAGCCGACCCATTTGCACAAAACAACCTTTACGCCATGCGATATGCCACATTTTGCGGGCAGCACTGGAAGATCACGAACGTGAAAGTGCAGTACCCAAGACTGGTGCTGACCTTAGGAGGTATCTGGAATGGAACCACGCCTGAAGCTTGACGCTTTGCTGCGGAAGGTACTGCGGGAGGCGACCGGGAAAGAGAACCTCTACTTTCAGCCGCCTGCCGGATACAAGCTGAAATACCCCTGCATCGTGTACAGCGAAAGCCGTATCCGGAACAAGCACGCCAATGACGGAGTTTATATCCAGCATCCCCATTATACGGTGACGGTGATGGATAACGACCCCGACTCGAAACTGAAAGCGGCCGTAAGCGTATTGCCGAAATGCGCCTACGACCGCTGTTTTGTTTCGAAAAACTTATATCACACTGTGTTTACGACCTATGTTTAAGAAGGAGGAATGACTATGGCAAGACTGATTTGGGACGCCGTTGGTGAGAAATTTTACGAAATGGGCACCAAGATGGGCGTTCTGTACCCCATGACCGCTGAGGGCACCTACGAGAAGGGCTCCGCCTGGAACGGCCTGACCGCTGTGACCGAGAGCCCCTCTGGTGCAGAGGAGACTAAGCTCTACGCCGATGACATCAAGTACGCAAGCCTGCGCAGCGCCGAGGATTATGGCTACACCATCGAGGCTTATACCTACCCTGCGGAGTGGGAGGCCTGCGATGGCTCTGCCCAGGTGGCTCCCGGCGTGACCATCGGCCAGCAGAAGCGCAAGGCATTTGGCTTCAGCTGGGTGACCACCAAGGGCAATGACATCACTGACGAGGCCGGCCAGAAGATCCACGTGGCATGGAACAGCACTGCTTCGCCCAGCGAGAAGAGCTACTCCAGCACCAACGACAACCCCGATGCCATCATTTTCAGCTGGGAATGCAGTGCCTCTCCGGTGAATGTCAAGGGTCATCGCCCCACCTGCCATATGGAGATCGACTGCTCCAAGCTGAAGGAGAAGACCGTGCTGGCGATCCAGAACAAGCTCTGGGGCTCTGACGGCGGTTCCGGTGTTGAGGCTGCCAGCGAGGCCACCCTGCCCAGCCCGGATGAGCTGATCAAGTTGATCACCGACACCGAGGCTGCCGCCTAATAACGGGACAAAGGAGAAGAAAAATGCTTAAGAAGACGATGACCACCGTGGATTTCGGTGGTACCGAGAGAACGGAAGACTACTACTTCAACCTGACCAAGGCGGAGATCATGGAGATGCAGCTTTGCACCGACGGCGGCTTTGTGGAGACGGTGAAGAAGATCGTGGAGGCAAAGAATCAGCTTGAGCTGACCCACCTGTTCAAGAAGATCATCTGCGCCAGCTATGGTGTGCTGAGCCCCGACGGCAGGAAGTTCGTGAAGAACCAGCAGGTTCTGGACGACTTTATGGCTACCCAGGCCTACAGTGACCTGTACATCGAGCTGCTGAGCGGCGACGGCAAGGCTGCCGAGGACTTTGTGAACGGCATTCTGCCCAAAGACCTGACCAATGAGGCCGCTAAGGCCCCTGTTTCTCAGCCCGGCCTTGCTGTGCTGAACCCGTAACCTGATGATACCGAACCGTGCTTTGCGTACTGCATAGCACGCTGCCCACACATTTGATGCCAGGAGGAGCAGACGATGCTGACCATCAAAATAGCCGGAACACAGAGCTGGGACCCACAGAAGGCCGAGTTCCGGTACGGTGAGCCCGTTGAGCTGAGGTTAGAGCACAGTCTGCTCTCCCTGGCTAACTGGGAAAGCAAATGGCATATTCCGTTTTTGTCGAACGTCGGAAACCTGACGGCTCAACAGCAGATGGACTATATCCGCTGTATGACCGTGACGAAGGGGGTTGACCCCGAGGTATACCGGCGGCTGACGAGAGAACAGATGAATGCCATTAACATATATATGGACGACCCCATGACCGCTACCTGGTTTCGGGGCGAGCCAAAGCCGAACGAGCCCAGGAACGGGAAGACTGTAAAGCAGAAGCCCCGCCCCAGGCGAGGAGGCACAGAGACCACTGCGGAGGTGCTGTATTACCAGATGTTCCAGCTTGGGATCCCCAAGGAATGTGAGAAATGGCACCTGAACCGGCTGCTGACGCTGCTGCGGGTGGGCCAGGAAGCCAACAACCCGCCCCGGAAAATGAGCAAGGCCGAGGCAATGGCTCAGCAGAGGATGCTGAATGAGCAGCGGAAAGCAAAGCTGCACACGAGGGGGTAAGAAATGCCAAAGGTGATCGTGTGCCGACAGAAAGGCGACTGGAAGAAAACAAAGGGATTTTTGAAGCGGTGCTCGGCGCTGAAGCTGGACGATATTCTGGCTCAGTATGGCCGGGAGGGGGTAGAGGCGCTGTCGAGGGCCACCCCCAAGGACACCGGGAAGACCGCCGCAAGCTGGAGCTATGCCGTACACCGGGACGAGAACAGCATCACCATTACATGGTCCAACTCCAACATCGTGGATGGAGTGCCCATTGCGGTGATCCTGCAATACGGACACGGCACCCGGAATGGCGGGTATGTAGAGGGAGTGGATTACATAAACCCGGCAATGCGGCCTATTTTTGAGAGGATCGCAGAACGGGCATGGGGTGAGGTGAGAACAGAATGAGCCGTGAAGTAGACCAGCGTGTTGTAGAACTGCAGTTCAACAATGCGAACTTTGAGAAAAACACAAAGAAGTCCATGGACTCCATCGACCGGATGATGGAGAAACTGCAGTTCAAAGGGGCCGAAAAGGGCTTTGAGAAGCTGGATGCGGCTGCGGAAAAAGTGGATTTTGCCACCATGAACCGCTCGCTGGACACCTTGCAGCAGAAGTTTTCGGCTCTGGATATTATGGCCGCCACGGTATTGGTGAACATTACCAGCAAGGCCATGAATGCCGGCGAACGATTGGTGAAGAGCTTGTCACTGGATCAGATCACCAGCGGATGGAATAAGTACGCAGAGAAGACCTCGAACGTGCAGACCATCATGAACGCCACCGGCAAGAGCATCGATCAGGTGAACGGCTACCTGAACAAGCTGATGTGGTATTCGGACGAGACCAGTTACAGTTTCAGCGAGATGACCAGCGCGCTTTCGCAGATGACGGCGGCGGGCGGCAATATCGATAAGATGATCCCTATGATCATGGGTATTGCAAACGCCACGGCAGATGCGGGTAAGACTGGCTTTGCGTTCCAGAGCACCATCCGGAACCTGACCCAGAGCTACAGCGCAGGACACTTACAGTTACAGGACTGGAAGAGCCTGAACCTGATGGGTACGGCGACGAAAGCCCTGAAACAGGAGCTTATCGACACTGCGGAGGAGCTGGGGGTCATCAAGAAGGGTGAAGTGACCATCGCCAGCTTTGAGTCGAGCTTGCAGAAGAAATGGGCCAACACGGAGGTCATGGAAAAGACCTTCGGGAAGTATGCTTCCATGATGGAGGCGGCCTATGAGCTGACCCAGAAGAACAAAGGTATGACCAGCTCGGAGGCGCTGGAACAGCTGAAAGGGCAGTACGGAGAGCTGGCAGAACGCGCCGCCCTCGCTGCCCAGCAGGCCACCAGCTTCGCGCAGGCCATCGACTCCACAAAAGACGCCGTCAGTTCAAAATGGATGGCCGTCTTCGAGACTCTCTTTGGCAACAAGGAAGAGGCAACCGACACCTGGACGGAGCTGGCGAACCGGCTGTATGACATCTTCGTGCCGTCCATCGACGCCCTGAACGACCGGATGAAAGCGGGCCTCGACACCGGCTGGCAGCAGATGCTCTCGAACGAGCTGGGTGACCAGGGCAACGCCTACACCTATGCACTGGAGCAGGTAGCACTGGCTACTGGCGCTCTGACGGAAAAGCAGATCGAGGAGGCAGGGAGCTTCGGCGCGGCCCTGCAGGAAAATGGCGTGAGCGCCGATACGCTGCGGCAGGCGCTGGACGAAGCCCGCACCAGCACCGAGAAACTGCTGGCCCTGAGCGATAAGGAGCTGGACGCGCAGGGGTACGACAAGGACGCCATACAGAAGGCCCACGACCAGTTCGTGAAACTGAACGAGGCTGTTCAAAATGGAACACTGGACCTCGAAGGATATGCTGAGGCCATCGGAAGGGTATCGGGCCGGGAGCACCTGATACAGGGGCTTTGGAACATCATGGACGCCATCGGGAAGCTGGTTACGCCCATCAAGGAGGCCTTCAACGAGATTTTCCCGCCTGCAGACGGCGACCGAATCTATACAATCGCCGAACGGTTCGACCTGCTGACCCAGAAGCTCATCATCTCGGATAAGACGGCGGCGAACATCAAGAAGACGTTTGAGGGTGTATTTTCAGTCATCCGTGTTGGCGTGAACATGCTGAAAACCGTCGTACAGACAGCGGCAAATGTTCTTAGTGTGGCAGTCCCTCTTGGCGATGTCCTGCTTGGAATGACTGCCAACATCGGAGGATTTGTATCCTCGGTAGATGAAAGCCTTGACCCGCTGGAAGCACTTGGCTCGATGATCACTGGTTTTGTCCAGACCATTGCACCGGTGCTTTATTCTTTTGGAAAAGAGGGTGACGTAGTATTTTCTAATTTTGCAAATGGAGCAAAAGATGCTTTCAACAGCTTCGATCCGGAAAGGATGAAAGACTTTATCACCGGAGGGTTGAGCGTCGGTATTCTGGCCTCTGTGAAGAGCTTCCTCGATGGAATCAAGTCTGTCGGGGAAAGTGCAAAAGGTATTATCGGAGGCATTAAAGATACTATCGATTCACTCGGTGAAGCGATCGATGCATGGAAAGAAGCGAAAAAATCGGAAACACTGATCACGATCGCGAAATCTATCGGTATCATTGCAGCATCGCTTGCTGTTGTATCAATGATAAAACCGGAACGACTGAGTGCTTCGATGGAGGCGATGACCGGAGTGTTTCTGGGGCTGCTCGGTGTGATGAAAGCACTTGCACTCATTTCGAAAGACGTAAGCTCTTTGAAACTAATGGCTGTAAGCACGGGAATGATGGCAGTTTCGTCTGCAGTCCTTGTGCTGTCCGGTGCGCTGAAAGTCATTTCTACCATTGACAAAAGTAATCTTCTTGCAAGTGTTGCAGCACTTGGCGGAGTAATGGCTGGACTTACTATTGTAGGTGCTGTACTCTCCAAGGATGAGGTAAGATTTCTGAAGGGAGCAGCCGGACTTATCGCTTTTGCAGGTGCTGTCGGCATTCTCACAACGGCACTCAAAGCACTTAGCGGTCTAAAACTGGAAGAAATGGCGAAAGGGCTTGGAGGTATATCCGGAATCACAGCAGTTCTTGTTTTAGCAGCAAAGCTTATGAATGGCGTAAAATTCGGCATCGGAAACGGTGCTGCGTTTTTAATGCTGGCGGGCAGCATGAACCTGTTGGTATCGGCCTTCAAGAGCTTTGGCGAGATGAACTGGACTGAGATCGGGAAGGCACTTACAACAGCAGGTGCCAGTATCGGCGTTTTTGTGCTTGCATTGAATCTCGCGAAAGGAACTCTCGGAGCGGCCGTGGCGCTGACAACGATGGCCGCAGCTGTGAACCTGCTTGTACCGGCGATAAAAGAACTTGGCTCGCTGAGCCTAACCGAAATGGGCATGGCGCTTCTTGCCGTTGCGGGCGCATTCACCGCCCTTGGTGTTGCTGCAGCGATCCTTGCTCCTCTGACACCGGTCATCGTTGCATTGTCACTATCTATCAGCGCTCTTGCACTGAGCATCGGTGCATTGCTGGCACTAAATTCGGCAGCCATGTTTATTGGGAATCTGGCATCCAGTCTTACTCTGCTCCAGAATCTTAATTTCCAGGTCTTTATCGAAGCCTTGAAATCGGCGGCATGGCTGGTTGTTGAATTTATTACAGGAATCATCAAGGGGTTGGCAGAAGTTGCTTCGACGCTGGCGACTTCCATTGCCAAGATCATAGAAGCAGTATGCTCTGCTATCGTTCTTTCTGCACCTGCCATCGGAGAAGCACTTTATGCAGCAGGCACCACGCTGATCGATGTTATCATCAAACTTCTCGATTATATTTGGGTGAAATGTGAGCCCGCTCTCAATGACCTCTGGGACAAGTTTACCGGATTGGTCAAGAAAAAGGCTGAGAATTTCAGTCTGCTCGACCTGCTGGGGCTGAAGTGGGAAAACCCATTTGCGCCTTTCCTCGACGAACTGGAGCATGGCGACAGCTTTATGGCAGGGCTCTATCAGCAGATGACCGGCACGGGCAAGTATGCGACCGAAGGATTTGCTAATGGTGAGACTGACAAAGACGCCATCGCACAGGTGAAGCAGGCCAGTTCGAATGTGGCGAATACAGCTGTAGAGACCATGAAAGATGACCTCGACCAGCATTCTCCCTCCAAGGTCATGGCCGAAATTGGCCGGTTTGTGACACTGGGACTGGCGGAAGGCATCGGCGACCAGAACGCACTGGCGAAGGCGAAGGCTGCCATGCTGAACGTGGCCACCGGCATCCGTACCGTCTTTACGAACTTCTGGGGCATCCACTCGCCAAGCGACCTCGCCATGAGCGATGCGGAGAACATCCTCGAGGGCGCGGTGCTGGGAATGTGCGACCCGGAAGCACGGCAGAAGCTCTACGACGAAAGCTACAACGCTGCCTCCGAAGTGAAGGGCGGCGTGGGAAAGGCGCTGGACGAGGCGGCCACGCTGGTGCAGGACAAGATGCAGGGCATCTACGCTGCATTCAAAATGGAACCTCTGGGGAGCGGCTCGAATCCCCTGAGAAATGGCGTTGAGACGGCCAGGAAGCAGTTTGAGACGGCCATTCAGGACTCGACGCTTATCCCTGGCAAGAATGGTATCCAGACGGCGAATACGGATACAACACGGGGCGTGAATGACATTGCTGCGGCCGCTAAGAGCAGGCTTGCAGGCTACTTTGGCGCATTCGGAGACTATTACAAGAAAGTGGTCGACGACATTACGCCGGGTACGACCGACCCGACTACCAAGACGAAGGCTTCCAAGACCGGAAAGAGCCTTGCGGAGACCCTTGCAGAGGAGTACAGCAAGAAGCTGAAGGCCAACAAGTACCTGCAGGATGCGCTGAGCAAGGAGACCGCCCTGTGGGAGCTGCAGAGCGAGCACAGCGTGACCAACGAGGAGCTTCTGGCAAAGCGGACTGAGGTGGTGACCAAGCAGATCGAGCTGCAGGCAGACCGAGTGGCCATTGCACAGCAGCAGTACGATACCCTGCTGGCCCGGGTAGGTGCCGGGAACGACAAGACCAAGGACGCCTACAACACCCTGCTGGATGAGAAGGCCAATCTGGAGAAGCTGCAGCAGAGCCGCCACAGCGACATTTGGGGCGATGTACTGAGCCGGTATGAGAACGACGCCAAGACCGCCGAGGATGAGTACGACCTGTGGGTATCCATGTACGAGGACACCGCCACGGTAGCAGAGCGCTCGAACCGGCAGATGATGCAGATCAACAAAAAGATCGATGCACAGGCCAAGGTGGTAACGGCTGCCGAGGAGGAATATACCAAGCTCAAGGAAGAGTTTGGGGAGCAGAGCCAGCAGACCCAGGTGGCATACCGGAAGTATCTGGAAGAGCAGAAGGAGCAGCAGGAGCTGATCAACGAGCTTGAGAAGGCCCAGCTTACCCAGTTTGCCAACCAGATCACCCGATACGAGAAGGAAGCCAAGATCGTATCGAACCGACAGAAGATGCTGGAAAAGCTGTACGATGACGGCAGCCTCTCGGAGCGGGAAAGCGCTTACGAACAGGCGGTAGAGAAGTACGGCGAAGGCTCCAAGGAAGCCCGTCGTGCTGCCATGCAGGGAACCATGAGCTCCCTGATGGGTGTTGGCGCTGCCATGCGCAACATGAGCACCTCGCTGAAAAAGCTGACGGAATACCAGAAGACCTATGACTTCTACGTAGCCCAGGGCAAGAAGGACAGCGAGGAGGCTCTGGACGCACTGGCAGAGCTGCAGGACGAGCAGTACAACTTTGTGGGATTTGCGGAGAGTCTGGCCTCGGCGTTTGACATGAGCGAAAACGGCAAGCAGGCTATGATGCAGCTCGGGTATACCATCTCGAAGAACTGGAAACCCATCTACAACGGGTTCAACCAGGTATGGAAGAAAGTAAACCCGGCCTTTGCAGAGAACCTGACCAACCTGATCGGCTTGTACTCACGAGAGGGTGCCAGCGAGACCATGGCCGCCACCATGAACACTGTGGTAAGTGCCATGCGTGGAGACTGGGCCAATGCGGTGGCCAGCGGGCTTACGGCTGTGCTGGACATCGTAGGCACTGACTTTGGCCGGACTCTGAGCGAGGCCATTGGGGATGCACTGCGGAGCGCTTTTAGCGGCAACGGCCTGTTTGCCCAGCTTCTCTCGAAGCTCTTGGGAGGGATGAACCCGGGAGGCTCCGGCGGCGGAGGATTCTTCTCCAAGGCTTTGGACTTTATCAAGAGACTTCTGGGCCGGAAGAGCACCGGCGTTGCCGGCGGAGGAAGTGGGATCTCAAAATGGCTCAGCGCCGGGAAGAGTGCTCTGGGCCTTGGAAAAGCCGCAAAAGCCGCCACAGACCTGGTGCCGGTACTGAACAGCGTAGGGACTGCCACCGCCAATGTGGCCTCCGGTGTGACCACCGTTGCCAAGGCTGCGGGAGCCGCCAAAGTTGCTGCTACCGCTGCCGGAGCTTCCACCTCGGGAACTCTGGCCAAGGTGGGCATGGGCGTTGCCAAGGTGGCTTCCAGCCTCGGCCCTCACGGCCTGCTGGTGGGTGCCTGTGTGGCAGGTGCGGCCCTAGTAGGCACTGCCGTGGTGAAGAACTGGGACAAGGTGAAGGCCGGTATCGGCAAAGCCTGGGACTGGATCAAGGAGAAGGCTTCGGGACTCTGGGACGGCATGAAGCGCATCGGCTCGAACCTCGTGAGCGGCCTCGGAAAAGGCGTGAAAGCAGGTGCAAAGACCTTTGGCAGCTTTATCATCTCGCCCTTTGCAGGCATCATCAGCGGTGTGAAGAAGCTGTTTGGCGTCCACTCGCCCTCGACGGTATTTGCCGGGATCGGCGGCTACCTGATGGAAGGTCTGGCGAACGGCATCACGAACACCTCTGATGGCGTGGACCGGAGCCTTGAGGCCGTGGCAGATGGCGCTTTGGACATTGCCCAGAGCAGCGCCATGAGACTGCTGGACGTGCTGAACGACGAAAGCGACCCCAGCATCCAGCCGGTGGTAGACCTGACCAATGCAGAGAACGCTCTGGACTGGATGGACTCCCGCCTGGCAGGAGACCGGGCCGTGACCCTGAGCGCAACCCGCTCGGCAAACCTTGCCGGGACGGTGAACCAGAACGCCAATCGTCAAAATGGAAAAGCAGACCCCAATGACCCGGAGGCCCTGTCGGCCAGCGGGAACCGTGATGTGGTGGATGCGATCCAGAGCATGGGCGAGCGGATCGACGGTGTGGCAAGGGCTGTGGCCAACATGAAGGTCGTAATGAACAGCCGGAAGCTGGTAGGCGAGATCAAGACCGACATGAACACCGCCCTTGGTGAGCTGGCGGAGAGAGGACGGTAAGGATGGGTATTGGCAGAGACGTGACCCCGGAAGGGGCAGAGCTGTACACCCGGCTGACCTTCCATATCCCCGCCGAAGCTCCGGTGAAGAGCTTTAGCACCGACGAGCTGATGCTGATCCCGGCAGACCCGCTGACGGTGGCTCCCTTTGAGGAGCAGATCCGCACCTTGGAAGCAGCTCCCTGGCACGGCACCATTGAATATGCCCCGCTGGAGAAGCGGGTGTTCAAGAATGCTGAGGGGAGCTGGACATTTTACTATGAACCGGACGGCAAGAGCCACACCTTCTGGGACTGTTACGGAGACATCCACCGGGAAGAATCCGATGGATGGATGGTGACAGACAGCACATGGCTTGCCACTTACCACGCCCTGCTGTACTACCTGCAGGGTCGGAGAGTGCTGGTGGACGTGCCGAACGGAAAAGGAAACATTACGAGCTACCGGGGGAGATGCTGGGTAAGCAGCTATGCCTCCGACTCTGACGGCAGGATCAAGGCCGTGATCAGCTACAGCCTTGCACCGCCCGAATGACCGAGAAAGGGGGACCAGATGAAGACGATACCACATGGGATCACCATTGGTGACACACATACCTGGAGGGATCTTTATCTGATCCCTGTTTGTCGGCCGATCGTGCAGCCGCCTACGGAAAAGACCATGACCCTTGAAGTGGAGGGTATGAGCGGCGTGGCTGACCTGAGCCACGGACTGACAGGGTACCCGGTGTTCAGTGACCGGGAAGGAAACTGGCAATTCTACGTAGACACCGACCGGTGGAGAGAGAAAAACAACTTCTGGGGGCCGGTGGGAAACCTGGCGTACCAGGATATTATGGCCCGGCTGAAGGAAAAGATGGCCCGGCCGTTCCAGACGCGGATCGTTCTGGACGACGACCCGCTTTTTTACTGGGTGGGACGCATCTGGGTGAGCGAGGCTCCCAGCCAGCAGTACAACCACACCAAGATCACCCTGCAATACCGGCTGTACCCCTACAAGTACCTGCTGGCAGAGGACGGAGATGACTGGCTGTGGGACCCCTTTTGCTTTGAGACCGACCTGGCCACCGTGAAGATGCACGGCGTGACCCTGCCGGCCGGGACGAGAGAGACGTTTCCACTGGTATTTACGGACAAGCCCAGCGCCGTGTTTGTGACCAGCAGTGGAGCGGCGACCTCGAACATGCAGAATCAAAATGGAGTGGACTACACCCTGCTGAGCCAGGAGTCCATGCCCACGACCCGCTTTGACTACCTGAAGAGCTATAGCTCCGGGGGTACCAGCTACGAATGCCGGCTGCAGACCCTTGTGATGCCGCTGGTGACAAAGCAGTACGACATCGCCATTATGGGGCTGAACTTTACTGTGAGTCCTGTAAGTACCGGGACAGCTACGGTATCCATCCGGAAGAAAGGAACCAGCGTACTGATGGCCAGTGCTACGGTGCCCATTACCAGCACAGTGAATGTTCTGTCTCAGCCGCATATCGAGCTGACGGCAGATCTGAGCGCTGAGCTTACCAAGAACACCGCCTACGAGATCGTGGTGGAGGCTACCGGCAAGATATACGCCCCCAACATCCCCAAGGATGCCCTGACAGAGAACGACTACTTCGACTTTGGCACAGGGGCTGCGGCGCTGGCACCGGACTGCGGCGGCTTTGAGCTGTTCTGTGGGTTCGTCCGGTTTTACGCCGGTGAGGGCGCTGTGCTGAAGCCCGACGTGAAGACCAACATTGGCATCGTGGGTACTGCGCTGAACACCAACGGCCGTGTGGTGGTGGTGCAGGCTCAGGAGGACACCACGGTGAGCATCGACTACCGGCCGGCGTACCTGTAAAGGAGATATTTCAAAATGAGATATAAGGTATATGCCGGTCAGGTATCGGTGAAGTTTACCAACAGCAGCACGGCCCGGTTCAACTGGACGAAAAAGGTGCTGGTGTACGACTCTTACGGCGACTCGGTGGAGGGCGAAGAGACCCAGGGCATCGTGGCAGACCCCAGCGTTGAGCTGGAGAACAAATCGGCAGGAAGCTTTTCGTGTCGGGTGCCGTATCAGGCAGAGACCCGCTTTGGCCGGGTGAAGAACCCTTACTACGACGACTTTGTGATGGGCAGCACCTGGATCATGGTGGAGGAGGACAGCGAGTGCATCTTCTTTGGCCGTGTGACGGAGTGCGAGCTGGAGTTCAATCTGGACAAGACGGTGACAGCGGACGGCATCCTGAACGAGCTGGGGCAGATCAACACCCGACTCTCGGCCAGCTCGTACAACAGCTGCTCGGAATCCAGTCTGCTTTCTATCGTAATGAATGCCGACAAGAGCCGGAAGGGTGAGAACCCTGCCAACTGCATGATGCGGGGCAAGGTGACGGTGACCAACCGGTACGTGGACACCAGCGACAGCGGCGACCAGTTCGGCAGCCTGTGGAGCATCCTGAGCACCTATCTGCTGGACAAGGACGAGGGATATTTGCGGCTTCGGCTGGCTAATGACCCGGGCACCGAGGACTACTTTTTCTACTACGATTATCTGAAGCCGGAGGATGTGCCCAGCACCACACAGAGCATCGAGTATGGCGTGAACATGCTGGACTTTGTGCTGAATGAGAAGTGCAGTTCGGATCTTGTAAACAGCGTAACGGCCCACGGCATCACCACGGTGAAGAAGGGCTGGTGGATCTTTAAGAAGATCAGTTACAACGCCATCTCCAGCACATCGGAGAATGCGTTGTCGATCCAGCGGTACGGCCTGCGCTCCCGGCATATTTATGTGGATGGCAAGGCCTCTAGCTACAGTACCCTGAGTTCTGCCGCCAGTGAGGAGCTGGCCAAGTACAAGCAGGAGGCAGAACCCACCCTGACCGTTCGGGCCTTTGACCGGAAGGACATGGGGGAAAAAGTGGACAAGCTGGGGTATCTGCTGCGGACCCACATCCTGAGCAAGCCCCACAGCTTTGATATGTGGATGGTATGCACCAAGGTGCGCCTGCCTCTGGACGCCCCGGACAATAAGGACTTTACCTTTGGGTTGACCAGCGCCTCGCTTTCCCGGCGTCAATGGACCGTCGGAAACCTGGCGGCGGTGCTGAAAGACAAGGTCGTTGGCGCTATCAGCTATCTGAACAGTGTAGGGTAAAAATTCAAAATGGACCTTCTGAAGGAGTAAGGTGATTATCGGATGAATTTTGACGAGATCATAAAGAAGATGAAGGCCGCCGTAGAAGGAGTGCGGAAGGCGATCTACGGCGTAGAGGTGCGAGAATACATTGCCAAGGGGCTGGAGAACGTGCTGGCGGTAGGACAGGTAACGGTGGACTCGGCCAAAGCTGCCAAGACCAGCGAGACCAACGCCAAGGCAAGCGAAGATGCCGCCAAGACCAGCGAGACCAACGCCAAGGGAAGCGAAACGGCAGCGGCTGCCAGCAGGGACGAAGCCGAACTCATCAAGGGGGACGCGGAGAACAGCGCCCATGAGGCGGCAAACAGTCAGGCCGAGGCCAAAAAGAGCGAAGAGGCCGCAAAGAAATACGCCGGCGATGCGGCGGCCATTGCCAACACCGACAAGACCCTCACCGTCTCCGGCGCGGCGGCGGACGCTGCGGCCACCGGTGTGCGCATCAAACTCTTGGAGATGGTGCATGGCACAGATGTAAGCGGTATCAGTTTCGTCTCGGCCTTCGGGACGATGGATGGTATAGAGCTGACTGGTGTGTGGAATAAGGCGGCGTCGAGGGTGGAGTTTTAAGAGGAAGGAGGATCAGAAATATGCAGATCAAAGACTTAGCCATCGGGGACGGATACGTCTACCTGATGGAGGGCAACAGCAAGGTAAAGTTTTACGTGCTGGCCCA
>ENA-UEPL01000788-UEPL01000788.1-human-gut-metagenome-genome-assembly--contig:-NODE-788-length-27608-cov-8.234427_pt1 | contig 27608 bp, 21 predicted proteins | sample MGYA00242896_ERZ507908 | MGnify/ENA primary metagenome ERZ507908 (study PRJEB26167, sample SAMN06115518) | human gut metagenome | host: Homo sapiens | place: China:Chongqing | collected 2015-08-20...
TGGCAAATCCGAAAAAGAACCCGGAAATTAAACTTGTCAAATAAACAGATAATGGTAATTAAAACAGAAAAAATAAACGAAAATATACGAAAAAGCTGTGGAATATTGTGAAAAATGCCGATTTGTGGTAAAATACAAAAAATGATAACAGAGGAGGAATCATTATGAATACGGAACACAGGCAGCAGAAAATTTCTTTCTGGCATTCTATGAAAACGCAGTTTATTGCGGTAGTGATTCTTGTGGCGGCAGTGATTGTAATATTGTATACACTCATGATTATGCCTGGGGTAAAAAGCAATATCCGCAGTATCTATTCCAACTATCTGCTGGATCTTTCCATTTCGTATGGACGGGAGGTGGAAAGCGCCATGCAGGTAAATGCTGATTTTTTAGATAACCCGGAAGCTGCACAAAATATAACACAACAAAAAACAGAGTTGGAACAATTCCTTCGTTTGGCTCGAGATGAATCTGAAACGAAAGAGCGCCGTTTGTCTGCTATTAAAAAGCTTAATGAGATATCTCCTGAATATTTAGGAAATTTGACCTTGGAAGAGATTGGCACAGATAAAGCAACAACGGCGATTAATAAATATATAGATAGTATATATGAAATGGCTAAAGCTCAGGCAGCTAAAGAACAACTTATCGAGATAGAAAAAGAGAAAATCAGATTAGATACAGACCCGGAGGCTTTTCAAGAGCAGATACCATGGTTAGAACAAATGGAAGTAGGTCTCTTTGGTTTATTCAGTAAGGATAAGGCAGATAAAATGTTGGCTGATATGGTAGCTCGTGGCAGAATAAGGCGTGATAAAACAAAAACATCTTTGGAAGAACAGGCTGAAGCATTGAGAAAGATTATCGCAAGTAATAGTAAGACTGTTAATGAGATATTATCAGGAAATAATTCGACTACCGGAGGAAGTAGTAATAGAACACTGGAAGATACAGAGTTTAAATCGGCTATGGATTTGAAATTGAAAGAAATGGAAACCGCACATGCTTCAGAACTGGCCTTATTGAAAAAGCAAAAGTCGGAGAATGAGCAAACAGAACAGTTTTATAATCTCTCCGTGATTAGCTCTGATGTTGTATATTATCAAAAACGCATTGATAAATTGCAAGAGTTTTTAAAGAAAGCCGGAAGCGATAAGATCAAAGCGGAAATCAATAAGCAGATAGTGGAAGCTCAAACAAAACTATTAGATATTGAAACAAAGCGGGAAAATGAAGTAATCTCGGCACTTCAAGACAACCGGAACAAGCGTCTTAAGATTGAAGAACAATGTTATATAACTCAAAAAACAGAGTTAGAGAAGGCAGTGGCCAAACAAGCTATAACGGAGGAGCAATCGAAGGCTCTTCTCCTTTCCATTGAGACCCATTATGCGGATAAGCGGCTGACGATTCAAAAAGATTATCAGAATGATGTTTTCTCGCTCGAGATAAAGAATGGATCGACTAAGGCAAAAGCCATCGAAGAAGCCAACAATACTGTATTGGATGCAGACCTAAAAGCAGCTCAAGCACGTGCGTCCCAACAAAAAGCATTACAAAACCTATTGAAAGACTTTAAGGGACAATTTAATTTAACCACTGTAGGAGAAGAGACCGAGTTGCAAATAAAAGTCTTAGATTCCGTTTATAAGGCGAAGAAGGAAATGGCTAAAAAAGATGGACTGGATATGACCGAGCTAGATGCCGCTTATGAAAGAGCCAAGACAAACATCGTGAGGCAGGAGGAAGACAAACGTTACCAAATACGTTCACAATATGGGCTAGTGTCCATGAAAGAACAGTATGAGAAAGATATGAAAACGCTCAAGGAGCAATACCGACAAGGTTTACTTAATGAGAAAGAATATCAACAAGCGAAACTAAAGATCAAGACCGATTACCTAAAAAAGAGTGTTGACACATATTCCAATATGTTCTCAGGAACAATATCTGCTTTGCAAGAGGCTGAGATCGCAAATATAGATGCCAAATATGATCTTGAGATACAAAGAGCCGGTGATAATGCAGATGAAGTCACTCGTTTGGAGAAGGAGAAAGAGACGAAAAAACTAGAGATACAAAAGAAATACGCAGATGTACAATTCGCCATCAAGGTATCCGAGATTATAGCGAACACCGCTGTGGCCATCATGCAGGCATTTGCCCAATTAGGACCAATCGGAGGCGCTATAGCGGCGGCTATGCTCACCGTTACCGGGGCGGCACAAATAGCGATAGCTAATGCGGAAAGAAAAAAGATCAAGAATATGACTTCTGGAGGAAATTCTTCCTCCGGTTCCTCTTCCGGAGCTCGTGTGGCATCTACATCAGGATACTACAACGGAGGATTCACCGGCAACGGTGGTATACTTGAAGTGGCTGGTCCCGTACATCGAGAAGAATACGTTACACCGGCATGGCAATTACAAGATCCGGTTTCCATGAACCATATCCTAGCCTTGGATGCCATCCGAAGACAAAGAACAAGCACAAATCCTCTTCCCGTCAACGGATTCGCCAACGGTGGATACAATGGACGCTCGGATGAAGAAAATGTAATGGTTTCAAGTAATAATCCGGAATTACTCAAAGTACTCACACAGCTACTTATGCTATTTTCCGAACTAAGAGCAAAAGGCATGAGGGCCTATATCGTTTACAGCGATATCGAGGCCGCTCAAAAGACTCTGAATAAATCCAAAAAGATAGGAGGCAAATAAGATGGATATCATTCACGAATCCGGCAAGGCTTACGACCTAGGAGACATCCAATTGGCCTTATCCCGGATGAACCCGTTCTTTAACGATTACGGAGAGCAGAGCTTACCGGTAACACTCCCTCCCACGGACAGGAATAGGGAACTACTCATCTATCCGGATAACATGGCCGGGATCAGCAAGGCCTCGCAGCGGATCAACGCCATGATCCAACACGGGGTATTCTCCATTCCCTGCCGTCAAGCCATCCTGTCGGCGAACCGGAAAACCGGGATCGAGACCAGCTTCTACCTCAATACCGGAGCGTTCTACGAGAAAATCAAGGATGTACCGTTATCCACGGTCTTTGAGGACAAGGTTATCAAGTTCGCGTCTGTCAGCGAGGCGATATCCTTCTGCCGGAACCTGTTCATTACACATGACGACCGATTCGCCTTGTTCCCGGCCATCCTAGAGTCCGGTTCTTTAAACGCCACCGGTGATCCGGGACCGGACGGATATCCCCGTCTTTACAACGACGTGGAGCGGACGGAGGTAGTCGATGAGAAAACGATCCGGTTGGCTCCGGGATTCTACATATCCCCCTTCATCCGTGGATTGCATCTATTGGAGGAGATATTCGCCTATCTCGGCTACACCTTGGAGGACTCCTTCTTTTCCCGCACCACCCCATTCAAGGACATGGTCTTTCTGAACAACACGATCGATACGATCGTAAGGGGTGAGATCCGATACTCCCAGATCGTCCCGGACTGCATGATCAAGACGATACTGGACGTATACCGGTATAAATTCTGCTGCGAGTTCATCCCGGACGAGACCCGCAAGACCATCTGTATCGTGCTATTCGATGAGAACCTGAACGAGACACCCTCCTGCGACCTCACGGATTGCGTAGCTGGTAAATACACAGTCAACCATCCCTCGAGCTTCAAGCAGTTAAAGCTTACCTGTGACCGGCTCACGCCGCCGGAAGAGAAACAGGAGAGCGAGCGCCCGATGCCAACGACGGGAAGAGCCACGGGGAACGAGAACGAGGAGTTCAGTACCTTGGTAGACCTATTAAAGAAATACCCGGACGTGGAGTATAACCAGATATCGGGTGAGTTTGTCCGGAGAGGTTACAAGGGGATCACGCCGGTCACGCAACGGATCGGTCTGGTCACGATGGATTATTACGCCGGCGGGACACTGGAGACGGAGAGCAAGGAATCCCCGGACGTGCTACCGGCGATGGTCCATACACCTGCTTTTGGCAGCGGAGGAGCCGGGGCCATCCCGCATCTCGGGATTTATATAGGGACCGGAAGATCGTTGAACTCCTCCATCATCATGGATTCCGTGAATGACTCCACGTCTGAGGTGGTAGGCGAGGCGGAAGATAACGAGGAGTTGAAACCCATGCCGGCGTTCGTATTCCATGCCGGGAAACTGGACTACGGGACGATCCTCAATCATGATGCGGATGGAAACAAGCTCTGGAACTATACGCTCGCCTACCACGGCCCGGACGGGCTTTTCGAACGGTTCTGGAGGAATTACGATTCCCTGCTCCGGAACTCTCTGCTCGAGATAAAAGCGAGCATGCTTCTCAGTGACATCCAAAAGGTATCGCTCTCCGAGTACAGGAAGGTGACGATCGAGGGACAGGAGTTGCTTCCCTCCGCCATACAATATAGCCCGGGTTCCCGGGAACCCTTGGAATCCACGTTCCTTACCACGAGGCTTTACGAGCCGGTATCCACGGCCATGGCCGAGGCAGAGCGGTTCGCCTCCCATGTATCCAAATATAAATGGAAGGTCAACTACTCCCGGTCCAACGCCAGTGACAGCGTGAAAAGGAGATGGGTGTTCAAGGAGGAGCCCGTGACCATATACTACGCCCCGCCCAGCGCATACCAATACGTGCAGGGCGGGAAATACCATCAAGCCACTTATCCCGTGCAATTCTATAGCCGTGGCTCCGCATCCGGGCCGACCGATCCGGAGGACGGTACCCTGACCGTGTGGCTCGAGCCCGTGACCCGGTAACTGTCCTTTATCGGACCATCCGACAGCCATACTTTTGGGGGTAAAATAATCGCAAATGGCAACGATCATAGATAAACCAGACGCTCTGAGCCTGTCCGGGAACATGAGGAAATTTGTATTGGGGGCACAAGAGGCCGTCTCTTTCATCTTGAAGAAAGGAACGGCCACCTTGCTCGAGCAAAGCTACGAGCCCGGGCCGGACAAGATGGTCACGATCGACGTGAGAGAGGTGGTGGAAAGCCAATTGAGCTATACTTTGGACACGGCCCAAGAGATCTATTCCCAAAATACCATATTCGCCGATTTCACGGCCACGATAGACGGGACCTCCCACTCGTTCCGGGCGATCCGGTGCGGGATAGCGGATCTGGCGGACACGCCGGGAAACTGGTTGAAGTCCCACTTCCTCACGTGGCAGCCAAAGGTCAAGGAGGTGACCTATTACTCACCGGAGTGGTTGACCTACTACGCCATATCGGACTGCACGGTAAAGGCCAAGGCCACGTTCCCGGACAAATCTTCGAGCACGACCTCCTTGAAGGGAATGACCGCCGGCGAGTGCGTGACACTCAATCTCCAATACGCGATCGTAGCCAAGCTATTCGGGAACAAGTACCCCAGCTATCTCGAGGTTTACGCCGAGGCCGGCGGAGCGAGACTGAGCGTATCGCAATTCTATAAATTCACGGATATCCATTCCGAGGACGAGCAATGGTTCCTTTTCGAGAACAGTCTGGGTGGTATGGACACCTTCCGTGCCCATGGGGTGAACCGTCTGCAGGCAGAGCATGGCCACCTGATAGCGGAACTGGACGAGAACCTGTCCGAGTATGACGTGGAGACCGATCGTAAGTTCGTTAAGAACACGGGATTCCTCGATGATTACTCCCGCCGTTGGTTGCTGGATTTTTTCCCCAGCCGGGCCAAGTATATATACGAGGCGTCCATGATCCGGAGAATAATCGTCACCGAGAGCGACGCCACCTACACCTCCAACGATCTCCCGAGCTCCTATACGTTCACGTACCGACTCTCGGAGATCTCGAGGTACCTGAACCTTATCCGTAACGAGAAAGAGCTTCCGGATAATCTAACGGTTCCAAACCTCTCCTCGCCGGATTTTATTTTTCCCCCTCGCTTAGCTGAGCTCCCACGGCAAGAGCTTGGCGAGGGGGTATTATTCCCGGCCTTTGATCCGCATAACCCGAAAGCATCCGTAGCGACTTTTGGCTCGATACATGATACCATAAGGAACAGTATCATAAAAGAGCTCGGGGACACATGGAGGGCCATCGTCAACGAGGCTGGCGGGTCCGGGGGAACCGGTGACGGCCTTTACCATATAAAATTGGATGACCTGACGGAACCATCCGACGAGAACGGGTTCACGGCCCTGAGAACCTTGAAAGAGATACTGAAACCCATATCCGCCCTCGATGACCGTTACCTGCGTAAGGATATCGACGATACGGCGGCGGGCAACATCACGTTCGAGAAGGATATCATCCTTGCCGGCCTTGACTCCTCCATCTACTCAGACCGTGACGCCAACGGTTTCGGCCATGAGAACGGGTTCCGCCTGTTCGCCGACGGCACTGCGTGGCTGAAAGACTTGAAGGTGAAGAATGACTCCATGTTCGCCGGTTCCCTATCCTCGCCCATGTTTGCCTCGGGGTTCCCTAACGGGACGGGCTGGATGCTCGCACCGTATATCCGGACCAACGCCGCCGGGATAAACGAGACGAGATACAAGCTGGAGATCGATGATATCGCCGTGCGGGGAACGTTACGGGTCTACGAGTTTATCGTGTCCCAGCTCCTAGGGGAGAATGACAACCGTATCTTCTCCGCGATGATGGAGGTGGACCATTACGACGCAAACTCGGGCAGGATCTACCTCGACACGGACGGGGGACGTTTGTACAACCCGTTCCGGAAAGGTGACATCCTCATGGTCCAGCAGTTCCAAGGCGATCCCACCCTTGAGAACAACTACCAGATGGTGAAACAATACGAGCTGAAGGTGGTGTCGGTGGGCGTAGGCTACCTCTCCGACGGTGAGAACCGTCTGGACTGGCTCACCTTCGAGAACTTCGTGGGCGACCTGTCGCAGGTAACAAAGAGGGATACCTTATGCCGGGTGGACAACCCGGATAACTCCACCCGTAGCGGTATCATCAAGATCACCACGGTGGACGAGTTCGGAACGCCCTACATGGACGTGATCCGGGGGATGAAGACCGACCCTGAGAATTGCGTGAAGGTCCGTATCGGGAACCTGAACGGTCTGGTCACGCCCTATTTCGGAAGATTGGACGGTGACGGGGCGTACGTGGAGAATCTTTACGCCCGTGGAAAGTTCATCCTCTCGGATACAGGAGAGGATGTCAGCACGCTATTCCAAGTGATGAACGGCAAGCTCTCCAGCGAGATGTCATCCATCCGGCACGAGATAGCGGAGAAAGACAACTATCTCACCAACTCGTCCTTCTCCGAGGATATCGTCGGATGGGAGCCGGGCAATGACGTGTCGTTATTCACCGTCAGCGAGCGTTACATCCCGGTGAACGACTCCCTTTACTCGGAGAAAGACCGGATAACCGGTATCGTGCGGGTGTTGAACAGGCTCGCCCTCTGCATCAAGAACTCCACGATCAGGCAGTTGAACGCCAAGCTGTCACGCAGGCCGGAGGGGTTGGTGGAGATGCCGGACGGGACCACGAAATGGCCCACGTTCTATATATCGTTCATGTGCAAGGTCAAGACGGCCGGTACGCTCACCATAGGTTTTCCCGGGCAGGACCTGTACGAGACCAAGGCGATGACGCCCACCGACGCATTCGCACAGGAGGAATTTATCGGGGAATGGGACGGGACGGGTGATTTTACCATCTCCCATACCGGGGAGATATTCATCTATAACCTGCTGCTCACGAGCCGGCCGCTGGACGATTTCCGGGTGGAGATGTCAACCAAGCTGGAGCAGACGAACGAGCGTGTGGGAATGTACGCCAACAAGGTGGATAACCTAAAGGGTACGGTGACGGACATGGGGCTGGTGCTCGACAACACGAACGGCACCCTGTCCGCCTACGTGACGAAGACGGACAACAACAGCAAGACGATCACGGACCTCGGCCTACGGATAGACGGGATCAATGACAGCCTGTACCTGTACGCCACTAGCTCGGAGCTCTCCGGCCTCAGAAACGATCTCTCCGCCTCGATTGAGGTGAACGCGAGGAGCATCACGCAAAAGGTGTCGACCACGGACTATAACGGGGACACGGTGGTCTCCATGATCAACCAGACGGCCAGCACGGTCACGATCAAGGGCAACAAGATAGACCTGAACGGCGTACTCATCGACCATAACGGGAAGATCTACGCCAGCCTGATAGACGCAGACAGCATCACCTCGAATATCGTCAAGATAGGAAATTTCGTGTGGGGAGGGAGCGCCTTGGCCGGGACCCCCGGGACCACGTTGATCATCAGCGGGGCAGCGACAATCGGTTTCTCGAACGGATACGCCGCCCAATTCGGGGGAAAGGTCTATATCGACGGGGCGTTATCCTGCAGCTCCATAACGGCCTCCGGGTACGGGAATATCCATTGCGACACGCTAAGCAGCGTCGGGAACGTGTGGTCATCCGGCGATTATTACTGCCGGGGACACCAAGGAGTCTCTTTCGGAACGGACGTGGACCTTGATAAAATACGGTTGAGAGTGGTCGGCGGCATCATCGTCGGCTACCAGAACGAGTGAACCATCATTTAAAACATACGATCATGAGAAAGGAACTAACGATTTTGACAAAGGTCACCAAGGAGGTGACAGGCAACCTGCCCGGCGGGGAGACGGTAAGGTACTCCGGGGCGTACGAGCCCGGCAAGGGGCTTGGCTCCGTTCACGCCGCCGTCACGAGAGAGGGCAAGCAGGTACTTACCATCAACCACCAACGCGAGGGGCAGGTCGGTTATAATTTCTCCGCGGGGGATGATTTCAAGACCATGGAGACCGTCATAGGCGAGGTATTGTCGGATATCGATGAACTCTATGACGAGGCGGGCTCGGAGAGCGTGAGGTTTACCGTCGAGAACGGGATCATAACAGGGGTTTCTAACGATTAAAGAATTAACAGCCATGGCAAAAGTGGATTTCAAGAATTTAAGGGTACAGGCGACGATCGAGGGCGATCCCATCGTCGTTGACACCCGCAAGGAGTTGGGCAACCTCGTATGGGGGGCGGCCCGTGACATAGCCGTCTCCGATTTTGGCAAGGAGATATATTTCAGTGACGGACCGATCGAGGTCGGCGAGGAGACCGCCAAGGAGATACTGTCGATCCTCGACATGTCCAGCGCCTCCGCGCCCCTGAGACGCGCGCTGATCGAGGCGCTGACGCCCAAGAGACTTCCGGCTAAAAAGGGGAAGTAAGCGCATGGATTTGTCTAACCAGTCAATCGAATAACGAAATGGCATACTCAACCGATGACATCAAGGCGCTCGCCGCCATATTGAAACCCATTATCAAGTCGGCCCTGGAATCCGGATCGACAGGGGTCGGAGACCTGGAGGTGGTGACATCCCTCGATAGCGTATACTCCCTCCCGGCCCTTCGTATGCCGGGAGGGATACATGACGTGGTGGAGGCCCCCCTGTCCTTGCTGCGGGTCAATCTTCGCATGACGACGACACACGTACAATGGAAACTGGGTAATGGAGAGTGGAAGGACCTGCTCGCCCTCTCGGAGCTAAGGGTGGTTTTCCGAAAAACCGAGACCCATCTCCAATGGAAGGTTGGCGCCGGGTCATGGGAGGATATCGTCGAGCTGGAGAGCCTCAAGGGGGAGAAAGGCGACCGGGGGGACGCTTTCCGGTACGAGGACTTCACCCTTGAGCAATTGATGGGCCTGAAGGGTGACAAGGGAGACAAGGGGGATAACCTTGAGTACAGGTTGCTGGACAGCTTCCCTTCCCTGGAGGCCCTGAGAGCGGCGTATCCAACGGGGACCGGACAGGACGGTTTCTTCATCGCCGGTGACGGGATGTACGTATGGGACCCGAAGGACGTGGCATACAAGGAGATCAAGCTGGAGGTGGACAAGGTATTCACCTCGGAGATATTCAGGGAGGTGACACCCTCCGGCGGCCGTATCGCCATCGACTTCCTGAAGGCCCCTTACGCCAAGGTAGCGCTCGGACAGGACACCCTCATATATAACCTGGAGATACAGAACACGAGGGAGGGATCATGCGGGAAGGTCATGGTCTACCAGAGCGGCCTCCGGCAGATCGTGCTGAGCAACACGATGAGAGGCACCATAGACCTGCCGCTCAATAGCGATACGATAGCTATACTGAATTACAACCGTGTCGGGGAATATATCTATATCCACACGAGCACCATCATCGGGGACAAGACCTATCCCGGCCCGCAAAAGATCAAGGACTTCCATGTGGTCTACTCGGACAGCTCCTCCTGCACGGTGCAATGGACCGCCCCTTACGCGAATAACATCTACGACAGGGGAACCGAATACGACATGCGATACGCCAACGACCTCGTGGACGCCGACGACCCGAAAGTGTGGGCGGGACTTCGCAAGGTCCCGGCCATCCCGACGCCCGAGAATCCCGGGACGCTGCAGAGAACGACGATATCGGGTCTCGTCCCTAACAGGGAGTATTACGTATACCTGAAAACCATCAAGGTGAATTTCGGGGTGGAATACATATCCGGGGCCTCGGATCCCGTGTACTTCCGCACGGTCGGCAGCGAGGACATGACGAGGGCCTACCGTATCAACCTGACGGAAAGGAACATCATCCCCCAGCTCAGGAATTATCTCACCGACACGGACGGGACCGTCTGCTCGGTAGGCAGGATGGTGGACGAGACCGAGAGGAACGTCTTCCTCGAGGACGGCTACCCAGACACCACGAACAAGGATTACTCCACGTTCTGGAGCCAGTACAAGTACGGCCGGGACACCTCGCCGTTCGACATCATCATAGACCTTTACTCCGTGTACTCCATCGACAAGATGTTCGTCTATTCCCGCTCCAAGCCGAGGTTCTCCGCATATGGGATGTTGGATCAAGGGTATGACTGGGAAAAAATCGGGCAGATAAGCATCGTGAATAACGATTGGGCGTCGCTTGATTTCCACTCGTCCCGGTACCGGTTCGTCAAGATCTCATTCGATATGATGGACTTCGGATCGTCCTCTACAAGTCCCGTCATGCCGGAGGGGACGGAGGCGTTTCCGGATCCAGAGTATAACGGCACGATCGAGCGTATCGACAACCTGCTGATATACGGTCGCCCGACATCCTCACGCCCGGAGGGGATCATGTCACCCTTGCGCCGCTCAACGGCCCGCAAGACCGTAGACCAGTTTTTTTGCACGAACGGCCATGGTTACCAACAAGGGCGCATACACTCGATGTGCAGCGGAGAGCGGATGCGTATGTACATCCATTTCGGTCATTTCGCGGCTAATTATGGCACAGAGAATGCCTATAGCAGCCTATCGGACATGAGATTCAAGGTTAACAAGGTTGATTGGGTATCCGGCAATAACGGTACTGGAGAGTATCTGGAGGACACGTTAAGGAACACTTACCTTAGATATGGGCTTAAGCCTTTCCTGTGCAACACGGGCGTATTTGACTATTGCATTTATGACAAGACTGTCAGCTCACATAACCGCCCGTGTGATAACTACTGGTACCCGGATGCGTGGCGGGCTGTGCCAAAACGTGGGGTTGGAGGACTTGACAAATATTTTGGTGCCACGTGTGATCCTATGAATTACAGGACTTACGCAAAGCTGTGTACCGCTATTGCCGCTAAGTATGGGAAGAACAAGATTGACGGTGCCGGTTTGTTTTTCCCCGAATCCGAATCCTTGAGTACAGGTTTAGACTTGATTTCCGGTATAGAGCCGGAGAACGAGCCGGATCAAAACTGGTCCGGATGGGTAGGATATACCCACAGCGAAGAATATGCGGCTATGCTGTCCGCCGCATGTGACGGGCATGATAGCTCGCTTGTGGATGAAGAGGGGAATGTGCTTCCTGGAATCAAAAGTGGTGGGGTGCTTGGTATCAGCGCTGGAACTGCCAGCGTAAACAAGGCCTATTATTTGGCCGCCATGTTGCGATGGAAGGCAGGGCGAAAGAGCGCCAACATCCCCGTTGATGTTTTTTCCATGCACATGTACTTTAGTAATATAGGTAATCAAGGGAGTAGTCAGGAGAAAGTGCAATATGGTATCACCTTCGAGGAGGCGATAAAGAATGTAACTGGCGGTGAACTGGTGAAGATGGTAGAGTTGCGCGACCGCTTCGCACCTGATAAGGAAATCGCCTTAACCGAATTCGGATGGGGTGAATCGGGTGGTCGTGAGAAAAGTTGCAAGTATCAATGTTATACTCAAGCCGGACGGCAGATCGGTAGTTGGACTATCCCCGACCGGCATCGCTCGGACGTGAAAGGCGCATGGATTGTCAGAGCATGTATCCAGATGATGTCAATTGGTATTGATTTCGTAAATTACTATTCCACGGAATGCGAATCCAATTATTTTGACGCAGGTCAATGGGGAACTGGAGCGGGTTTTGAGATGTTCCACTGGGATGATTGTAAAGATACGACTCCCGGAGCGAAAGCCGCTGCTATTAAGGCCTTTGAACACGGTTTTGACCGTGGAGGTTTTGCTACCACAGGCTTGTTTGGCCAGATACTGACAAACGGGGCTTACCCGATAACCCGCGCCTATTGGTGGATCGCCACGTTCAGAAACCGGCTAAAGGGATATGTTTACACCGGAATGAAATACATTGGCGGGGATGAACGCATCGTCGTGGCATGCTTTAAAAAACAAGGAGAAGACAAGGGAGCTTATGCGGTTTATCTCAACGACAATAAGAATACCGGTGTGGAGGGTGTCGAGATCCCTGTCCCTTCCGGCGTCGATCTTGTAAAACATGTAACGGTTTATGTGCCGAATATCCCGAACCCCCAGGATGTTCCCAGTGATCTTGGGTGGGATCAGAGGCGCTCAGGATTACCGACCAGCCGCAAGGAACGTTACGTAAATGGGGAATGGGTATTGCTCAATAAACCATATATGGGTGACAAGTACAGCTCGTATACGCAATCGCCAGCCTCCTATCCGGAGAGCCCCGCCGAGGGTGATGAGATAACCACGCTCCCGACAGCGGAGGAGAACCCCTATTACCCGATCGTCGGGCCTGTATGCGCAAAATCACTGGTGCACGGCAACAGCCTTAGCGCGCAACAGTACGAGCAAGATCGCGAGGAATGGGAGACCGAGCCTAACTTGGATGATAACGGCAACGTGATCTGGACCGTCAAGGGCAATATCGCCCTCGCGTGGCGGCAGGTGGATGCCGTATGCGATTACATCGATCTCCATCCGGAGGGCGCGCATGGACGTAACGGCGACGAGGTGACAGAGCCTACCATTAGGGGTATGATACGAGCCAACGTTTCCGAGTTCCCGGAGTACTTCTTTTTTGACGCGGTGCCGGAACCGGACTACCGGAGCGAGATCACGGATCTTTCCTCCAAGACTGTCAGCAGCTCGGCCATAGAACTATGGTGGAACAATACCAATACGGAGGACACCGGCTATGAGATATTCGTGTCCGGTCTCCCAGAGACAGGGTATACGCCACTGAAGACGGTCGGCGTAGGCGTGGAGAACAAGGCCGTGATATCCGGGCTGTCTCCCGATACGACCTATTACTATAAGATACGTCCGGTAAGGGGCGACAAGACCGGGACGATGAGCGACTATACCAGCGTGCGTACATTCAGCGAGCTTCCCGCGCCGGACAATCTTAGGGTACAGGGGAGGACCGCCACGAGCATCACGCTGTCATGGGCATATACCAATGAGCAAGTCGCTGATTTTGTTTATTACGCCGTACTCAGATCGGATGGCACCGGATCTTTCTTGCAGGTTGGAAAGGTCGATGACAAGTCAGTCTTGACATATATGGACAGCGGTTTGATAGTAGGGCATAACTATACGTACAAGGTTCGGGCGGTCGGTTTGAACGGCCAGAGCGCGTACGCTCCTGAACTGGAAACACGTACGTTGCTCGCGGAGGAGTGTTCCCCCGTCGTGAGATATGCGATGACCGACAAGCTTGGGAGCAAGGTGGCACTGACCTTCGATCTCCCGATCGGCGCTATAGAAGCTAGCGCCAAGGCTAAATTCACCCTTACCGAAGACGGAAGTCTTAGATTGATCAATTATGTAGCCCGTGACGAGGCGAATCACAATAATCTCATTCTTAATATCCCGCAGGACTCATTAAAGGACTATGACGCAAAAACGGATATTCGAATCACCTTTACAGGGGGGAGTATATATTCGGAGTACGGAGTAGAATTGGCGGCATTCAGCGACGTTAAGGTCGTCAATATTATAGGCAACTTTACTAATATAGAGGCCATCTATAAATTAAACTTCTGTTCTTCAACCGCCCCGCTGCCGGCTGATACTGAATGGAATAATATTGTCGGTAATCCCGAGGCTGATGCCTTATCCGTGAAGCTTCAAGATAGCTATGGCAGAGCTTCTAATATCATTCTTTCTCCTGTGCAAAACAAGCCTCAGTACAACTGGGGCAGTCCGGTGGAATCCGGATATTGTGAGATTCCGGGAATTGAAGCGGCCGTGTACAAATATGTCTGGAGAGGTCCGGGATTCGGGGCGAACAACTCCGAGAACATGGTGGCACGTCTTAAGTTCAGCGGCCTGAATGATGAGTACAGATATACGTTCAAGGCGTTCGGGGCGACAACCTACGGCGCAGACCTGCTGACAAGGATCAAGATCAACGGCATATATTCTGAGACCATAAACCTCAAAGGCAACAAGACATCATACTTGACGATTGAAGACCGCCAACCATCAAGTGGGATCATTTACGTGGATATAGTCAATGCGACAGAAGGCGCTAACACCAGTTACCCAATATTGGCCTTCATGATGCTGGAGGAATATAAATCAAATGACGCTCCTGAAAATACGGATGTTTTCCTTCGCGAAGCGACCGTCACGGAAGCGGTTGACGGTATTGTAAAGTCTCCGGATGTCACCGTCCACTTGAACTGTATCGGGGCAGCGTTGTCATACCGTATCTCCGAAAATCAGAGTATTGACGAAGTTAAGTGGATGGATATGATAGATGACAATATGAATATCCCATTTACATTGTCATCCGGCTTTGGGAATAAAACCCTTTACACACAGGTTAAGAATCTCTATTCCGTGTCCAACATTCGCGTCACGGAACTGGAATATAAAGACCCGTACGTCCCCTTGGCCTTGCGAAATGTATTTATTAATGAGGATGCCGGCAAGACCTATGACCGGGAGGTCTCCGTAATGGTCGACAAGGATGGTGTCCCATCGCACTACAAGATCTCGGAGAACCCGGACTTGGCCACGGCACAATGGCTAGCGTGGCCAAGTCCCAAGCTGTCTGTAATACCTTTTACGCTTTCGAACGGCGCGGGTCAGAAAACGGTATATGTGCAGATCATGGATAGCACGACTATCTGCGAGGCAAAGGCTGACACCATTAACTATGCTCCCATCGAGAGAGGGAATATCGAATTGACGATCACGCTTCCGGATGGTGTTGATGCAAATGCGGTGACGGCTCAATTTCCGGTGCTGAAGTATAACAAAAAGTTTATATTTACATATACGGCGGACGACGGACCTGTAGGTGCTTATGGAAAGGTATGGAGCGCCGTCAATAAGAAATGGGTAGACGACGAGAAGTACTATCATATCGGACAGGCAAAAAGCTCCGGGTATGTACCCGAGAAGACCTTGGGTTATACGGACGGTTGCGGGGTGGAACACCGTTTGCCCGTAGGTGTAGCGATATGGCCAAACTGCGGTAGCACTATCAAATATATGGACGATGATCCAAAATCACCGGCTCAATATCCATATATTATATGGAAAGAATTACCTCCAATATTGGACTTTGGCGGTGAGATTTACTTCCATAACATTGATCAAGATAAATGGGGCAAGGATGATCCCTTACGAATCCTCGAGGGCTTGAAAGAAGACCAGGCTAAGACTATCGCTAAGTTAGGACGCGGGATGAAGGTTATGATGCGTCCGGATGGCAATAACAACTACATCACTGCGGCGACGATGTATGATGTCGTGGCGATGAGCTTCACGGAAAACACCCCGGCCGTATACCTGTATCCAAGTGATGACCCCGACCTTCACAAGTCCGTGGGGCAGCGCAAGATGTACACGGATGATAACACGGCCGAAATGGAGTGGATAAGGGGCATACATGACTCGGATAATCCCGTCTGGGCGCACTTGTTTACCCATACGCCCATGCAACCTATCGTTGATCTGTTGACAATGATCAATGACGCTTATGGCAAGGACGGCGACGATTCCTGCTGGATGGCCTCGGTAGACGAGGTGTATGAGTGGTGGTTTGTCCGCAAGAACTCGACCATACGTAAAGAGGTGAGCGGGCAAGTCGTGAGGCTTATTATATCCGCTCCGGTCGATTCGCATTTTTATCACAGGGATCTATGTTTGAATCTGGGGGGGATTAGCGGACTGGAGGGAATCACGATTAGCAGTAATGACACGGTTTTAGGACTGTCTTACGCCATGAGCGGAGGCCAATTGCTTGTGAACGTGAATTATGATGAGCAAACGATAGCTCGCGCAGAGAGATATACGGCGCTGTTTGAGGCTTCGGTGATAGACGAGGATAGGGTTGACGCAATGTATTTCCTGTCATATCTCCGGGAGTCGGTAGCGAGACCGTATATGGATAGGATCACCGTGGCCATGCGACCACCCGTATTGCTCTCGTTTAGCGTACCGATGGAATCCATGTCCACGTCCTTCTCCTGCTCTTATACGTCGACAGGCACGGCCACTCATTACATGATATCCGAGAGCGCTGATTTCTCAGGGGCTGAGTGGGAAGTCATTACCGAGACGGTTACCTATACCATACAGGAGGAGATAGGCGGTCACACTCTTTATTTTAAGTTAAAAAACTCATTCGGGGAGTCAGTTGCCATGTCCGGCATTGTCAATTACAAGCCCATGGTGGTCGGAGGTAAAGTTATAGTATCGCTCTCCAACCCATCGAACAATGGGGTGGCCTACGATATCGTCGGTGGGGAGGTGGTCAACTATATCTCACCGGTGACATATAACGGCTGGACAACCAACACCCTACGGGATGTCGCCGGTAATGATTGCTGTGCTTACCAGAAAAAGAAGGATGACTATCCCGGCATCGAGAACACGGACTACGTGTCGGTGAACAATAGCCTTTTCGCACCGGACAATATAGATGACAGCGGGGCGTATCCAGCCAAGTACATCACGAGGCACATATGTAATGGGAAATCTAATACGGGGATCCCTGCCGTTCTGCGTTTCACGGGGATAACTCTGGGGACTTACAGGCTACGTATCCTCGTGTCGTGCTCGTCCGGCGGGGATATCGACGCATCCATGTACGGCTCCATGTTTTACTCCGGAAACAACGTCACGGCCCATCCAACGTCCAGCCCCGTCAACAACATGACACGTTTCATAGAGATTGATGGCGTGCCCGTCATTGATGACGGAATCCTCGACGTGAAAATATGGAACACGGCCGGGGCTTATAATAGGCCAGGGTTAAACTTGATCGAGATTGAGAGACTTTAAGGCAAACATATTAATTTAGACAGTAGCAGACTTGACAACCAAGTCTGCTACTATCTAAAACCCAGAATCAAAATCTGTCAACAAAGGATTCGCCTCCTTCAAATCATGTGGCGTATATATATCTGTTATTGATATCGAGGAATGCCTAGCTTGATCACGTACAGACAGGGCATCCACATTTTGGCGAAGCATCATTGTAACCAGAAAAGCTGAAAAAAACGTTGTAATCATTAGCGAGGAACGCTTTAACGAGTTGGAGAAAGCGGAGCGGAATGCTGTCTATCTTGGAAAATTGGAGAGAGGGCTGGAGCAGGTTCACGCTGGCCTTGGGATTGTGAAAACGATGGAGGAGCTGGAGGCGATGGGGGGCGATGGCATATAACATTACCTTTTCGCCTGACGCTTGGGCGGATTACCTGTACTGGCAGTCAGAGGACAAGAAAACGCTGAAGCGGATCAATAAGTTGCTCCAAGAGTTGCAGCGTGACGGGGCAGTACAAGGCATAGGAAAAGCGGAGTTGCTGCGGAAAATCAAGGGCATGAGTAAACGTATTGACGATACGAACCGGCTCGTCTATACCGCTGAAAATGACAACATTATCGTTTTGTCATGCCGGGGGCATTATGAGGATTGATTGGAGGGAAAACCATGTCTCGAAAAGTGATGCAGATCGGCTACGAGCCGGAGCGTGATCGCCTGACCTGGGATGGCTGGGATATTCATTGTGGCCATGGTATGGATGTGTTGCTCCCAGATCGGCTCGATGGAGGCACATGGCGGGCTGTATCCTTCGAGTACAATGATGAGGGATGGTATATGCCTGGGCATCCTGATGTGTCTCCGGTGGGCCTGTGGGCACGTGAAAGACAGGACTAAACTATGAAGATTAGCTATGAGGGACGAGTATAATATCAGAGAACTGAATCCAAGTAAAAATCCGTACACGAGCAAGGTAAAGGTTACTATTGATGTTGAAGGGAGCACGTTGGATTATTTTAAGTCTATGGCGGCAGTAGATGGAATCCCGTATCAGACCCTTATCAATCTCTATTTGAGGGATTGTGCGGACAATCGCAGAAAAATTTAAATGTCTTGGCAGTAATGAAAAAGCGGAAGAACAACGTGTTCTTCCGCTTTTTCTATATTGCTATATATCTACAAATATAGTAAACTACAAATATAGTTATCTACAAAAATATGAAACTATAAAAATAGGAGTGTGAGTACATGATTATTGCAGTAGCAAATCAAAAGGGCGGTGTCGGAAAAACAACCACGTCCCAGGCGTTGGCTGCAGGACTGGCAGCGAAGGGATACAGGGTGCTGGGGATTGACCTCGATCCGCAGGGAAATTTCTCTACGGCCTGCGGAGCAGAGAACTATAATGTCCAGACGATTTATGAGGTTATGAAGCGAGTGGCCAGTATCCAGGATGCTATTCAGCACATGAAGGGCGGATATGACGTTGTACCGGCTAATATTATGCTGGCTGGCGCAGAGCAGGAACTCTCTCAGACCGGCAAGGAACACCGGCTGAAGGAGGCCGTGGCGCCGGTGGCCAGTGACTATGATTTTATCGTGATTGACACACCGCCTTCTCTGGGTGTGCTGACGGTGAACGCCTTCACCTGCGCCACGGATATTCTGATTCCGACCACGGCTGGGATTTTTGCCACGGCCGGGATCTCTCAGCTCAACGAGACAGTCACCAGCGTTCAGAAGTATTGCAATCCGGCAGTAAAGGTACGAGGTATTTTGTTTACGAGATTTAATCCGCGGGCAAATATCAGCCGGCAGATGAAAGAGCTGGCTGAGCAGCTGGGCGAATACATCTCTGCGCCGATCTACAAAACATATATCCGATCTGCTGTAGTGGTGGAGGAGGCCCAGGCGAACAGCCAGGACATTTTTGACTATGCCAACAAGTCTACAGTGGCAGAAGACTATAAAGCATTTATTGATGAATTTTTGAAAGGGGTAAATGAATAATGGCAGAGAAAGCAAAGTTTGACCGGGAGGCTGCGTTTAAGTCTATCATCGGAGCAGGACGCCAGAGCGAGGATGCTGTTGTTGCTGAAGAAAAAAATGCAAAGAAAAATAGTGACCGGGTGCAGCGGGCCTATTATCTGGATCGGGATATTGATAAGGCACTGCGTAGGATGGCGCTGGAGGAAGGAAAGAATCTGACGGAATCGGTCAATGACGCTTTACGAGCGGGATTGGCAAAATATCTGTAAAAACGAGAGAAAAATCGAAAAGGCAATCTATGATTGCCTTAATGTAAACCGCTTGCGGTTTACATTATAGAGCTTGCTGAAATAAAATTGGGATGAAAACATGGAATTAAAAGAAAAACTTGTCGCATTGCGTAAAGAGAAAGGGCTAACACAATTAGCTGTTGCGGAGAAGCTGGATATTTCCAGACAAGCTATTTCACGGTGGGAATCTGGAATAGCACTGCCATCTACAGATAATCTTAAAAGTCTCAGTGCCTTATATGGTGTTCCGATTGACTATCTGTTGAATAGTGATGTTGAAAGAGAACGTGACCAAGTTCAGACAGATATGCATTGCGGGGAACAAGCGATACCGCAGAGAAAGGATAAGAGAAAAAGAGTAATTATTGGGCTTGCTATACTCCTTCTGGTTGCAATTGTTGTGCTTGCTTTTACAAAAGAGCGGTCTAAGCAAGATATTCTAATAGAAGAGATGGAGGAAGAAAAGGTAGATACGTCACCAGAAGGAGACTTTTATTTCAAATGGTAAAGAAAGGGGTGACTAAAGTGAGATTGAGAAAGTATTTCTGCATGGTGTTGGCATTGATGTTGGTGGCAAGCTGTCTCTGCATAAACGGTGGTGCGACAGAAATTACTGGACAGATGGGAACACCGATTATAATGCGTGCGTCAGGAAAATTTGAAATGGATATCCCAGGACATAAACTTGTAAAAGCAAAAACAAGTTTTCCGTTGGAAGCAGGGGAGCAGGTCACAATAAAGGCGTCATATTCTCCGTTTGATGCCAATGTTGACTTTGGCCTGATTACAGAAGATGGAGTCTTTCATTTTCTAAGCGTTGACAGCGGTAGTTTTGACAGGACCATTACAGTCAGTGAGCGAGGAAATTATACTTTTGCGGTGAGAAACAATTCTTCAAAGACGATTAACGTGTCTGGATATGTGAATTATTGAGATACTTATTCCCCAGCGGACGCCGATGTGGATTTCGGACTTGTTGATCCGGATGGAGTATTTCATTATGTTAGGCGAAGATGTTACGGTACCGAATAACTATGTGAATCCCACAAACGCAGATGAAACCCGGGCGAAGGCGCATTTCTTTGAAGATGATTGGATTATGGATAAAGCGGTCAGTATTTATGAAAGCGAAGGGCGAATTTATTACGATGTCTTTATGATGTTTGAAAAATTCCCGACAGATAAATATCCGTCTGCATAATAAGGAGAATCAGAAATGAATTGTCCTTATTGCGGAAAATGCATGGAAAAAGGAACGATAGATGATGGAAGAGGCATAGCAGCATGGACCCCGGAGAATCAAAGAGAACCGCTGTGTTTTCCAGTCTGGAAGGGGAAAAGCATTATTATTGCAGAACAATATGGCGGGCCGATTTTAGGAAGCCAGATTGTAGCATATCTCTGCAGAAAATGCAAAAAGATAGTGATTGATATTTCTAATAAAATTTGAGAATATTCGGTTACTTTTCACATATGGGCAGGGCCTCTTTGTATAGAGGCCCTGCTTTATAACGGTTTACCCGTTTACGCTATGCGTGAACGGGTAAACCGTTATACGGTTAATTTTGTGGTTATGTTGACAACCTCCGCAACGTATGGTAAGATGTTCTTGGATAGGAAAGGCTGCGGTAGACGCTGGATCGAAGCCTTGAAAGAAAGGGGGTATGGATGGCGGCTGCGAGTGGTGTGTGATTGGCAGCAGAAGTAAAGAATGAAGCTCGTCTGGGCGAGGGTAAATAGTAATTAGGCCCAGAGCGTCTTGGCTGGCAGATCTGCCGGTCGGGGGTTTAGCAATTTGCTAATCAGAAGCCACTTCAGGTACGATACACCTGTGTGATGCGTGGGCTTGCCGTAGTAACCTTTGTGAACTGGAAAGCGCATCATGGACCCGGTATTAGTAATCCTTTTGAACGTGCCGGTAAATAAAACGTATCTGTTCCTATCCACTTTCTGATAGTAGCCGGAATACTGTAGATCTTCCGGAGAGCTGCTTCCTCTACAAAGAAGCCGACAGAATCTGAACTGCCGTAGATCTCAATAAAACAGAGCTGCACACATAAGCAGATTAAAAAAAGTGTAGGGAGCAATCCCAAACCCGTCATACATAAGACGTTAAAAAGTGTATTTTGCCGATTGTCGAGTCTCCGAATGGAGCTGGCATGAGGCGGCTTAGCTTGAACGAGAAATGTAGAAGTCTATAAAACTAATAAAATAGTTATGTAGTTTTATAGAAATATAGATTTATACAAAAATAGATGCACGAAAGGAAGTCGGAATGGGGCGTAGAAATAAAGCGTACTTCAAGGATCTGCACCAGCAAGCCTATGACCGGCTTACCGGGATGCAGGCTTTTGGCGAAAGTAAAAAAGAAGCTGTAGCCAACGGCACAGAGAAAGATAAAATATTTGCGTTCAACACCTATAAGAGCTACTGGAAACATACCAAATATTTTATCAAGTACATCAAGGAGAAGCATCCAGAGTGTACTACGCTGAAGAGTGCAAAGAAGTATGCCAATGAATGGCTTCAGACCAGAGTGGATCAGGGGCTTTCAGCGTGGACGGTGCAGCTCGAAGCGAAAGCGCTGGGAAAGCTATACGGGATTTCCCCGGATGACGAGAATTACTTTAATCCGCCCAAGCGAAAACGTGAGGAGATTAAACGGAGCCGGGGGGACCGGGTGCGGGACAAGCATTTCTCCAAGACGAACAATGATGAACTGATAAAGTTTTGCCGGGGAACCGGCCTGCGGCGAAAGGAGCTGCAGGAGCTGCGGGGGAAAGATCTGGTGCCCAGGGCGCAAATTGAGGCGGAGATCTCCGAACTGCAGAAAATCCCGGAGGAACAGCGAGCGCCGAGTGTCACAAAGCGCCTTGAAATGCTCCAGGACGCACGTTTGTTCCCGGAGGAGTGGTTTATCCATGTCCGCAACGGAAAGGGCGGACGAGAGCGTTTAAGCCCGATTATAGGCAAAAATGCAGGGCAGATCATTGAACGGATAACTGATACACCGTCAGAGGAAAAGGTGTGGCAGCACGTTCATAACTGCGCCGACATCCACGGTTATCGTGCGGAGTATGCCACGGCAATCTACAAGGCTCATGCCAGGGCAATCGAAGAGATTCCCTATGACCGGGTAAACCGTGGCACCGGGCGGCGTTATCAAAGCGAGGTTTATACTTGCCGAAAAGATGAAGCGGGGAAGAAGCTGGACAAGGCTGCTATGCTGATCTGCAGCAAGGCGCTGGGGCATAACCGTATTAGCGTTGTAGCGGATAACTACATTCGGGGCCTGTAAGGAGGTGTGCCGCCGTGAGCGAGTTTGTAAAGAAAACGATAGTGGGTTATAAAGATGTTCCTGGCGGCAGCTCGGACCCAGATTGTACCCACGTGATTCTGACGCTGAACGAGTATAAAAAGATTGTCCGGGAGAGGGACGAGGCAATCCGAACGGTCGGCATTGAACGTCAGAATGCTGACCGTCAAATGAACGAAGAAAAAAAGAATGCTGCATACCAAATCAGGCAAGTGAGAGATCAGGCGGTCAAGGAAATCGCAGAAATGCAGGGAGCATTGGCGCAGGCCCAGAAGGATGCAGCATATCAACGGCACCTAAATGAAAACCTGCTGCGGATCTCTCGGGAAAGAGCTAATGCGGATCGAGGACTAAAACCGAAAAAAGAGCATACCGGATATGTTGTGATGAATATGCAGGAAAAGAAATTGCAGAGAAAGAACAGTCGGGGTTATTACACAATCACATTATGGGAAACGGTGCTGCAGAGTCCCTATTCTGTAGATTTCACTGAAGAACAGGCCAGATATCAGATTCATGAAGATCTAATGCAGCATGAAGATGGAAAAGAGTGGGCGTTAAGCAGAATTGGAATTTGTGAGAAGCCAGATCCGAAGTTCTGTGACCCATTTGAATATAATGAAATAATGGAAAATGAAAATGTTCTTGTTCGGTATCAGCTGCGTGCAAACTATCAGGCACGGCGAGGGGAGAAGACCGGCTTTTGGGACATCATATTGGTGCATCAGAAGCCGATACCGCAGGTTCCGAAAGATATGAGGCCATGAGAAAAGCCGCTGTATCAAACAGCGGCTTTTCAAATTCGACAGAGTGTGCTAAAATGCCAATGTTGCCCAACTCCGGCCCAGTAATGGGAAGGAGGTGAATGCTATGCTGGAGTCATTTTGCAATCTCTTAATCGGCATCGGAGCAAGTGTAATTGGCACTTACATTTGTAAATGGCTTGATGACCGAAACAAGGGCAACTAAGCATGAAAGAAAGCCGGGAAGGTGGCACCCTTCCCGGCTTTCGCTATGCTGGAATTTTGCTAATCTCTTAGGCTATGGCTATTATACCACGCCTATCGTAGTTTATGCAAGCGGTGAGTAGAATATTATTTGTAAAAATAGCCTGTCTGAAGGGCTTGAATTTTTTTCTCGGACAGGCTATACTTATAATCAAAAATAGGGAATTAACTCATTGATAATATATGCCCCCCTTTAAGGGTTTCGTACCTAAAAATAAAAACAAAATTTTCTATCAAAAAGGGAGAAAGTCGGAGGGAAAAAGGGGGGGTGCGGAGGGGTGTGGGAATGTGGTAAACCCATTGGGTTTTCCATATTTCCATGCCCCGGAGCGAGGGGGAAAAGGGGAGGTGACTTTCTCCTTGAGCCGCCTTTGGCGGCGCTCTTTGGCTCCCCTTTTCCCCCTTCCCGCCCGCAGGCGTTCCCCGCCGCAGCGGATTTTCTTTTTTGCTTCTTTTTTCTTTTGGAGGTGCTTATATGAAACAACCGAGGAAACGGGGAATAAAACCGGAAAACAGTAAAACGGTTAATCAATGGGGGCTGCGGGGGCGGATTCCGGTTGATCCGTTGAAGCCGCAGTATATTTGGGATAATTACTATGATGTGCCGCAGACGATTTACTATTCTGAAGAAAACACCAGAGAAATGACCGAAGAGGAAAAGGCTGATTTTATGGCAGATCGAAAAGTTTTTAGCCAGAGGTATGTAAAGCTGATTGCGGATGAACGGGAGCGGTTGAGAAAGAAAGCGAGGGAGACTGAATGACGGATCAGCAGACCGCTCTGGAACGGCAGCGGGCGCTTTACCGAGAGAAGAACGCTCATTTGGATCAGTTTTTAGAGCCGGTGGAGCCGTATGAGTTTTATCGGGAGATCTTCCCGAAAGGTTCTTTTGAACGAAAAGGTCATTATGAAGATGCCAAAGGCAACGCTATTGCACTGACAGTACCGAAGAAACAGGATAGCCAGGAAAATGGTGTTGCGCTGGAAATTGAGGGAGACGGTAAGACAAGAAGGCATTTGATTACCGATGAGCTGGAGGAATTGGGTGAGATCCAGAACACGGATTTTACGATCATGTCTCCTATTTCGTATTTTGGCAGGCAGCGGAGTGGTAAGAATGCCCGCTATCTCTATGCTTTGGTTTTCGATCTGGACGGTGTTTATATGCCACAGCTCCGGGACACGCTGCACCAGATGAATAAGGATATTATTCCCAAGGCAACCTTTATAGTAAACAGCGGAACAGGTTTGCACCTGTATTATGTGCTGACGGAGCCGGTCCCTATGTATCCGCACAATCAGAAGATTTTGAAAGAACTGAAATACTCTCTTACCCGGCAGATATGGAACAGGTTCACCTCGTCTATTAAGGAGCCGCAAATGCAGGGCGTTTTGCAGGGATTTCGTGTAGTTGGTTCCGGTTCCAAGTTAGGACGGGACTATCCTGTGGTGGCGTATCGTTTTGGTGGTGCGGTAGAGCTGGAGAAGCTACTGGACTATATTCCTGCCAGCAATGGTGAACGGCAGCACCTGCAGGCGCTTATGAAAAAGAGCCGGTTATCTTTGGCTGAGGCCAGAGAGAAGTATCCAGACTGGTATGAGCGCAGGATTGTGAAGAAGGAGCGCAGAGGACGCTGGACGGTAAAGCGAGATCTTTATGATTGGTGGCTAAGACGGATTGCTGACGAGATTAAAGTAGGACATCGTTTTTATGGCATTATGACGCTGGCAATCTATGCGAAGAAATGTGATATAGACGAGGACGAACTTCGGGAGGATGCTTTTGGACTACTCCAGCGATACGATGATATGAGTGTGGAGGACATCAACCGTTTTACGAAAGACGACATAGTGTGCGCTCTGGAGATGTTCAATGAGGACTATGTGACATTTCCCAGGGATGATATTGCAAAGATTTCCGGACTCTCTATGCCAGTTAATAAGCGGAATTGGCGCAAACAAAAGCTGCATATTCAGTATATGAATATAAATAGGCAATTCAAAGTGGCAAATGGTGAATGTACTAATGGTGGTCGGCCAACGGCGCAGCAACGAGTATATGAGTGGCGCCTGCAACACCCAGAGGGCCGTAAGGCAGACTGCAACAGGGATACAGGCATTGATCCTAAGACGATCCGAAAATGGTGGGACAAGTCACTATAAAAATATAGCAAAGCAGATACATAAGAAGAGACGGCCTGCCAGGTTGTTTTTTTCTTTCTGTGGGTGCGTGAGATGCAAGAATGAATATGGCTAACAAAAAAGATGGCGAAGATGTTTTCCACGCTTTCCATAACGAGGCTCAAAAGGGAGTAAACCATGGAATTTTCAACCTCTAATGCCCAAGGAGTAAGGGTATAAAAAGATAGCCATTGACAAAAGATATATATTATGATATATACTGTGTTAAGAGGTGAGAGTAATGGAGACTGCAAAGATTTTTGAAAATGGAAGAAGTCAGGCGGTGCGCCTGCCGAAGAAGTTTCGTTTTAATACGGATGAAGTTATTGTGCAGCAGCTTGGCGATGCAGTGATTCTTGTGCCGAAGGAGTCTCTCTGGCAGACATTTATGGCTGGGTTGGACGGCTTTACCAGCGATGTTTTTGCGGATGGAAGAGATCAAGGTGTTCAGAAAGAGAGAGAAAATCTGTGACTTATATGCTGGACACAAATATTTGCATCTATGCAATGAAAAATAAGCCGGAGAATGTGCTTCAAAGATTAAAAAAAGAGCTTAACAGCGGGGTATGTATTTCGTCTATCACACTGGCTGAGTTGGAATATGGGATGAAGCACAGTTCAAATCCTGCAAAGAATGAACAGGCGCTGTTGCGCTTCTTGATTCCGTTGTCCATTCTTCCATTTGGTGCGGTGGCAGCAACGGAGTATGGAGCAATCAGAACCTATCTTCAGAACAATGGGACCCCAATCGGACCGTTGGATATGTTGATCGCTGCACACGCCAAATCAGAGAACATGATTTTAGTAACGAATAATGTCCGAGAGTTTGAGCGTGTGCCAGAATTGGAAATTGAAAATTGGGCGGAGTGAAGTAAGGTAAATTTATGGGGCTGGAAAAAGCGATTAGAAGCGGTAAAGAGAGACGTAAAGAATATCATGGAGCGAAGGCAGTGGATAGTGCTTGCCGCAATAACGGGGGGTGTCCTTACTGTGAATCTAATCGTCTGTATGTTAATCGCAAGCGGCTGATTGCAGCCGAAGAACAATTCCGCGAATGTGAATTTGAGAGAAAGATTTTTTCTAAAGAAGCGTTCGAGGTCATGGAACATACTATATGAGGGATGAGTATACGATGATAAGTAAAGGGGGCTGTGACTGTGGTGTCTAAGGTATTACAGATCGGTTATGAGCCGGAGCGTGATCGCCTGACCTGGGATGGCTGGGATATTCATTGTGGCCAGGGTATGGATGTTGATTGAGAATATTGATAATGTACCGGGGCTAGGGGAAGATGAAAAAGCTTCTATGGTGGCACAGGC
>ENA-UEPL01000805-UEPL01000805.1-human-gut-metagenome-genome-assembly--contig:-NODE-805-length-27296-cov-25.613726_pt1 | contig 27296 bp, 44 predicted proteins | sample MGYA00242896_ERZ507908 | MGnify/ENA primary metagenome ERZ507908 (study PRJEB26167, sample SAMN06115518) | human gut metagenome | host: Homo sapiens | place: China:Chongqing | collected 2015-08-20...
CGATACGCCCGCACCCGGCGCGGATACCCACGCACATAAGCAATGCACTCCAACCGCACATCATAAGGCAGCGTCGCCTTTTTGCTCATTTTCCCTCCTTTACTCCGCGCTGTTTACCATCTTATATTCGCCCCGCAGGGCCTTTTCTATGTCAGCCATCTTTACATAGCCATTGTTTTTGGCCTCCACCAGATCCACAAGGCACTGCTGTAAGTATTCCAGGCTACGGGTGTCGTGCTCGTCCGCCGTCTCCTCCCGCACATGGAATCCAAACTTGTCCAGCAGCACGCAGGAAACATTGTCCATGCATTGTTTGGTGCCATCCAGGCGGCCCAGCTCGTAGGCCTTAGCCGGATTATTTGGCACCGGTCTGCCGTTTGCCCTTTTGAGCATCGCTATTACCCCTTTCCTCGTATTTGCATACGCCCGGTGTATCTGGCACTGGGCAATAATCCGCACACGCCGGGCAATCTGCGTTTACGCAAACCTCGTCTTGCATCCACTTGCATTCATCAATCATCGCCGTCACCGTCCTCCAGATATTCGCACCACGGAACACACACCACATCTGATAATAATGCGGGACATTCCATCTCGTTAGGGCAAGTGCAAATTAACATTCCGCACCGTCCTTCCGTTCACCGTAGCTGCAAAAATCGTCCGCCTCTTTTGCCGGTTTGAATACACGATCCCAGCGCTCACCATAGACGAAGGTGTTTTGCGGGTGTCCGCAGTAATAGCCTGCGGTTCCATCTGTCCGCTCATACCGTTCGGCGTGTTCGCACTCCTTGCAGCGCACCACGACCTCTGCGTCTACAGTGGGGAGCTGCTCGGCATACTCCATCACAGACTCGATGCCATTGAGAAAATGCTTGTTGGCGTGTTCTTTGTCACAACGGTTCGCCCGAATGGGAAACTGTTGCAGTTTGTCAGCGTCAATCAGCCGCATCGCCGTTACCTCCGTCCATCTTCGCACCGCAGTTGGGGCAGTAATCGCTCTTGCGGTTGTTCCACATATCGCAGCACGTTGATACATACCCCTCAGCAACAGTCGTTCCGCTTCGATAGTGCGTTACCCACCGCCCATGCACCACCGGGGCCACGTCGGCGGCGGGCACTTTTTGCAATTTATCGAACAACCGGCTTACCCGCATCACGGGCGCCATGCACGCCTCGCTTACCCACTCATTCGCAGCTTTCACCGCCGTTTCCCGTTCAATGTATTCATCCATTGTCAGCCCTCCTGTTCCATGCTTCGATTGCTTTTTCTTTGCTGGGCAGCCCAGATACTTTCATCTTCTTTGTGTGGAGCCCGTCACCAGCCCTATATCTCCCACAACCGGCATCCCACCCAAAGTCTGCTCTATCGTAGGTATCGTACATATGGATAACGGTTGCAACTCCACCGCACTCAGGGCAGCGTTTCAATTCGGTCATCACAAAATCCTCCTGTCAAAAGTAGCGCCGTACTACTCCTGAAACTCAAATTCGCTATTTGCGAACTCGCACGCGCCCTCCTCGTCTACACCGGGCATCGTCACGATAAACGATGCAATGGAGTAGTAATAACCGCCGTTCCCAGCGTCTGCGTTTGCGTATGCCTCGCAAATAGGGTTCATGTTGTGCATGATCGTCACCCTTGCGCGGCAGCCGTAGGTGTCACTATCCTCCCATTTTTCGCGTTCTATTTCCGAAACGCTGGTGATAGCGGCATCCAGCACCACATTCTTAAATACACCGGACGCATAAGCGCAACAGTCGTAGTCCGTCATTTCAATGTGGATTTTTACGCCGTTGTCCAGTTCAATGCGGTCGTCGTTCCACTTCACAATGCGCCGGTAAAGCAAAAGCTGGCGCAAGTCGTCAAAAGTAATTTTTTTCATTCACATTTCCTCCACATAGCACCAGCTCTGAGGCGGGCGCTTGATTGTCCGGCCGTCACAGTCCATTTTGCTGTAGTTGTAATAAGGACAAGCACAGCAATCCGACTCGACTTTACATAGACCCTTGAACTCGCTCAGTTTCTTCGGCGTATCGTAGATTTTTAGGTCGGAGATGTGCCAGCCATAGCCGGTTCTCTCGTTGCCGATGTAGTCAGAAAGCTCCTCGTATGTAAGACAAGATCGCTCCATGTGCTCGAAAAACCAGTTCTGAATGCCACCATTGTCGAAAACATTGATGGGAAATATCCGGTCACAGGTGAACTCGCCGACGACCTTGCCGCCGCCGTAAAACTGTGGCATTGGATAGTTCGTCGCGATGAAGTCCTCGTGCGGATATTTTGGCAACGTGCAGTAGATATAGCACTTGAACGGCGTATCCAGCTTCGGGCGGGTCTTGCGCACTTCGATAGTCTTTTCGCCGTTGCAAATCTTCTCGCACCACTTGGGACGAATGCTTATCATCACGGCCTTGCTCATTCGTTCCCATCCCCTTTCAGTTCGTCATACAATTCGCCGAACCGCTTGTTCCACATCCTTATCCCGAAGAAACAGTACACGCCCAACACAATCCACAGTCCGCTGGCGATGTTTTGCAACAGCTTTTCCACGTCACTCCACCTCCTGCATCCAGAAATCGCGGCGGCAGACATCACAACGCTTAAGTTTCTTTACAGTGGCGTTTTTATCAACAACACAACTAACGCTAGCATTCAAACATTTAGGGCAAGCTGTCAGTAAATTCTCCTTATCTCTTGGCGCATCAGGATAATGCTCCAGAAAAACACTTTGCCGTGTCTTGCGAGGGTGTGCGGCAGACCATTCCTTTACTTCTTTTACAACGTCCTCGGCCGGCATTCCCTCAGCCAAAGTAGGCAAATGTTTCCCAGTAACCTTATACATTCTTCTGTGCTCTTCAATAAACTTCACAGCGTCCATATTGTCGGCCCTCCTATCTCATATGTCGTTTTCCGTCCGTTGCGTATCTGGCGCTCTGCCGCACATAGCGCTCCCGTGCGGCGGTGTTGGCTTGATCCACCCAGGGCTTTTCCTCTAGCCGCTGGGCCTCATACACCCGGAACGCTTCGCAGCTCTTCCGGCAGATTCCGCAGGGGAGCCTGTCCGGGCAATCTTTTACGCATGGGCTTTTCATCCGGCCCACCTCACGATCTTTTCCCGCACCCCCCATTGAAGCGCATCCTCGTGGCTATCAAAGTAAAGGTCAATGCGGTTGCCGCTAATTGCGCCGCCCACATCCTGCGCTATGTAGATATGCCCATCGATCTCAACCTCTGTCCCCATCGGGATAACATCCGGGTCCGTTGCGATGGTCACGCCCTGTGTTGCTTTCGCTCCTGTGGCTGTATAACCGTTTGAATACGCTCCACAGCATTTTTCGCAGGGGCAGTATGCTGTCACGGTCATGGTGCTTTCGTTCGTGTAGGCGGCTTCCTGTGGTGTTTCTTGGCGGATTGCTTCCGCCACCGGAGGCGAATCAGGCTCTTGCTCCACCGCATATTCTGCTTCGGCGGCAATCAGCTCCCCCCACAATATCCCGGCGGCAATCAGCAGACCAAGGGCCGCACCTCCGGCAACTGTAAATATGCTCTTTCTGCTCATTTTCTTCCTCTCCCGTATACCATCCATTGCATAGATACCCCAAGCGCATCACAGATATGTGCCAGCACCCACACCGATGCGGTGCTGTGTCCACACTCAATATAGCTGATTGTCGATGGTGCTACACCAGATTCCAAAGCCAAGTCATTCTGCGACATAAGTTCCTTCTCTCTCGCCGCCCGCAGGCGCTTCCCCATACCAGCAAAATCTGCCGTCATGTGTATCCTCCTTTCTATCATCAGGATCGTACTATGGGCAACTTACCACCAAAAACGATGTGTATTTTTCGTTTTTGGTCGGAATTGCATTCCATCCCTTTACCGGCTCAAAGCGTATAGGCCAGCCCTTTTTTGTGTAGTCTACTTCTGTCCATGAGCATCCTCCATACGCTTTTCTACAAGTCCAGCAAAGAGTCTTCCCTCCAGTGGTAATATGCTCCTTCATGATTGCCCTATCTCCTCTCAAACAGCGTTATTTCGTCACTTTCGGCAAGCATCTTCTCCTGAGCAGACTTGCAAAAATTCCGGTCGATTTCAAACCCATAGGCCTTTCTTCCCAGCTCAGCAGCCGCCCGAAGTGTTGTCCCAGACCCGGCGCAAGGATCTATCACTACATCTCCGGGGTCTGTAAATATCTCGATCAGCTTTTTCAGCACCTTGACGGGCTTCTGCGTTGGGTGGATGCGCGGAATCTCTTTCCCGTCTCTCTCCCATGAGAACCAGTCAAAAACCATCTTACCAGTACCACGGATGACCTTGCCGTTTTCATCCAGCTCCCGCCCGTTGTTAAACTTTGGCAGTTTGTCCCGGTAAAGAACAACAGCAAACTCTGTTGCACCTACAATCCGCATATTGGCTTTCAAAACTTGCGCCGAATAATTCTTGCAGAAAAAGATCGGGAACCAATGCTTAAAGCCATACCGCGCTCCGTACTCCGCTACCGTGTGGATTTGGTCAAACGCACAGAACACAATCATCGCCGGTGCTTTCCCTCTCTGCTTCGGCTCAGGCTTCAGTAGGCGGGAGCAGAAGTGCATATATTCGGCAATCTTGAAATAGCCGTCCGAATTGAAAAAGCTCTTTTTGGCCAATTTGCTTTCTCCGTTGGAGTTGTCTCCGCCGTTGTACCACATCGGATTGCTGCCATAAGCATCCGCACCGATGTTATACGGGATGTCCGCAATGACCAGCTGCGCCTTTGGAACTCCGTATTTTTTGTAGTTCTGGAAATTGTCGTGATACAGTTTTGCGTTCATCGTCTTGTCCCTCGTTTCTCACCACTCAACCGTGACTTCACATTCATCCGGCATAAGCATGCGTAGATTTTGCAAAACGCTTTCCCGGTCTCCCCGGATAGTGAGCCGTGCGTGTAGCAGTTCTGCACTTCGCACCGGCGTTGGTCCATCGGACTGTTTTTCTGGTGCTTCTTCCGCCACTTCGCCTGTGTGCCACTCCAATAGTTTCTTTTGCCACAAGTCAAAGTTCCGACCACCTCGCACAAACGGCACGCCCAGCTTTTCTCCATATTCTCTGATGGTGGCGCTGCAACAGCCCATCTCGTCTGCAAGGTATGTAGCTGCCCCTCCACAACTCTGCATATTCCGCAGGTATTCTCGACACAGATCGTCTGGCATTCCCTTGAATTCATCCAACGGCATAGGCCGCGTGATGTTGTAAGTTTTCACCGCTCCGTTTCTCTCCTTCCTCTGTGCCGCAGTGAGGTAGTCACTGGGCAATCTGCATTTCCCACGCTTACGGTTTACATGGGCAAACGCGCCTCTTGCAACACGCTTTTTCTGCACGATGTCATAGTCAAAATCATTCATAGGCGGTTATGCTCACCTCCGTTCGTGGGGTCTCCCTGTCGTACAGCACCCGGCTTCCGTCATGGCTGACAATAATGCCGCAGTGGTCGTCCAGCAGCACCCGCGCCTTGACCAGCACATCGTCCACAGCTTCCAGCAGATTGGTTAAATCCACTCGCCGCTTGGTCGGCATATAAAACAGGCATTTAACCTCCACGGGACAATCTATCGGCTCATGCACACCAGCCTTTTTGCAGTACCACACGGCCTTTGCCTCGTAATCGATGTACTTCTGCGACGGCATGATAAACGATTTCCCCGTCTTGCTGCTGTGCATAATGCGCTGGCTGTTTTTCTTTGTAACCGGCGGCAGGGGTATGGTAAAGTGCATGTCAGCCATCGCCGCCTCCCATCTCCATCTGCCCATCCACCTGCATGGCCTTTGCAAGCCTGCTGCAGGTGTCCAGCTCGTCCAGTGCCCGCTTGCGGTACATAGCAAGTAAGGCTTGCTTTTCTTCCTCCGTTTCTGCCAGCTTGTACCCGCCGTCTTTCAGGGCAACAATGGGTACGCCCTGCCGCCGCTGCTCCCGTATCATCCGGCGGTTTGCTCTGTCCGGCATCCCAGTCAATGCTTCAAGGTTTTGCCGGGTGTATGTAATGCCGGGAATCATGCGTAGTTTGGCCATGTCAATCCTCCCCAAATCTCAGTTTCGTCACGGCGATAGGAAATTCCTCGATCTCGCTTGCCCAGCGCGCCGTGCCCTTGCCGTTGTGCCGTTCGAACACCAGCGGAAATCCGCCGATGCCGTCAAACAGGCTGCCTATCGTAACAGGACGAAGATATTGCGCACTGATACGCTTTGCCAGGAAGTCCCAGAAGGGCAGGGCGATGGAATTGCCCAGTGCCTTATACCGGGGGCTGTCTGCACTTCCTTTCACTTTTATTTTGCGCCCGCGTTTACCTGTTTTAACCCAATCTCCAATATCTGTCCATCCGTCCGGGAATCCCTGTAAGCGTTCGCATTCCAACGGGGTCAGACGGCGAACCACCATGTTTTGGCGGACCGTATTGTTCAGGTTCAGGCTTTGGCCTCCGCTTTCCTTTGCCTGCAAGGTTCCGTTGATTTCCCCTCCCTCTGTAAAGTTTCGGCAGTCTACGGAACATACAAGATCAGTGCTGTCCTTGAAATCTCTCTGCTTGCAACTGCTTGCAACGTCCCCCTCGCGGTAATCGCCAAATCCCTGCATTTGGTACGTCAGCGTGATTTGGTTGCCGCCGGTTCCCATACGGGCTTGCAGACTGGGCGCTACCTCGCCGCAGTCCCTGACGACATCGCAGGCGTGGCTCATATCCAGAATGGAGGGCTGGTGCCCATGCTCCTGTGCTCTCAGCGTCCCGGAAACATCATGGCTTACGCCCATCACATTCCCGCCTTGATCGTTCAGGCACAGCACAGCCGGTTTGTTCCCCCCACACTCTGCGTTTAGCGTAGGGGCCTGTTCCTCTGCGTATCCGATGCTCCGGGCCTGTTCGCTGTTGCCCAGCTTAAACCCGGCGCAAACCGCTGGTCTGTCGATAGTGTTGAGCGTGTAGCTCACATCCTCTCGCCATCCCTTGCCATTGCATCCCGCTGTGTCGGCGCGGTCGATTGCGTTTCCTTGCAAATAGAAAATCGTCTGTTCATTCCCTGTCCCAAGCGTCCCGCTTTTCTCCGTCTGGACTAAGGCTCCTTTTCCTCCTCCGTCACAGCCCCCTCCTGATTCGGACTGCATAAGAAGCACCGCTTTCAGCACCGGTGGAAGGTCCTTCCCCCGCCGCTCCGCTCTCCGCAGGATGCCCTGACACGCTTTTGTGCTCAAAGAGTATTTCTCCTGCGGTGTCTCCTCCAAAATCTGCGACAACCGAGATACGGCGGCGGCGTTGGGGGACTCCCCAGTATTGCGCGTCATGCACTCGCCAAGCCACGCTCCATCGTCCTCCCACTTCATCGTGGTAGCCCCCCCAAGTTGGCCATCCTTTTTCAGGCACTTCAATATCGGGGGCTTCCGGCTCTGCGATGCGGATGATCTCTTCGAGGATTGCCGCGAAGTCTCGTCCTTTGTTGCTGCTGAATGCTCCGGGCACGTTTTCCCAGACCATAAACCGAGGTCTGACCATACCATCTGTCCGTCCGTTCGCTCTGTCATGCTCTCTCATCTCCTTTACGATGCGGACCTGTTCCATGAACAATCCGCTCCTTGCTCCCGCCAATCCGGCGCATTTTCCCGCAATGCTCAAATCCTGGCACGGCGATCCGCCCGTGATAACATCCACGGCTTCGATCTCTGCACCGTTGATTTTCGTAATATCACCAAGGTGCTTCATGCCCGTTCCTCCCGCTTGGTCATTTCAACCTCCAATTCTGCTTTTTCCCGATGTTCAGCATATAATCCTTCGCCCTCTGGTTGATTCTGCTACCGATTGCCTCGTCCCAGCTCAAAATGCGATCAATGGTCAGCTCCGTGGAGATGATCGTGATTGCATCCGGGTCAATGTACCGGGCGTTCAGCAAGTCGAAGGAAATGTTTTTGTCGGCATCCGTTACGCTTCCCTTGAGAAAATCGTCGATATACAGCGCACGGACGGTTTTCAGCGGGTGCATGGCTTCGGCGTATGCCTCGGCATCATTGGTCTTTGCCTTGATTGCCGGAATATCTCCCCGCCATTGCACATACCGCACAGGGATTCCACCGTCCATCAGCTTGGCGCAAATCGCCGTACACAGGTGGGTTTTCCCAGTGCCGGGAGAGCCGCCGATGAAAAACCACTTGCCCTTCCAGTCGGTCAAATACTTCTCCGCCGCCTGCTTTGCGGCCTGTTGCCAATACTCCCGCGTTTGGAACGACTCAAAGGTGCAGCTATGCAGCAGCCCCAGAAGTCCGGAACGCTCCATGCGAAGCCTATTCCGGCGGATGATCTCGCATTTGCAGGTTCTGCTCACCAGCTCTCCTCTTTCCGTGCGTCGGACGGTGTAGCCCATCCCGCCGCAAATGTCACAGCCATGTCCCGACATGGTATTCTTGCTTTGTTGTCTGTTCACCGTTTTCCTCCTTTCTGCGCTGCTCCCATGTTCTGACGGCGGCCTTCCAGTCCTTCATGCGATTTTTCCCAACCATCCAGCCTTTTGATGCGTAGAAGTCAATAAACCGCTGTGCATCCACACAAGCTCCACGCTCGGAAATATAAGCCTGTACTTCCGCCAAAGATGGGGGAGAGAAGCGCGCTTCGCGCGCGTCATTCTCGCTTCTCGATTCTCGTATATCGATTCTCGATTCTCGATTCTCGAATACGGGGACATCTGCATTCATTTGTTTGCAAATGATTTCATCTGCTTGCGTAGGCTCTACAGGCTCGGGGTATTTGCTTTCCTTTGCTCTCTGGTTCTGATACTTACCCCATGTTGGTAGGTAGAGGAAGCGCTTGCCCTGTGAAGTATAAAGGGCAACCAATCCAGCACTCGCCAGTCCATGAAGGGCGTTTTCTACAGTTTTCAGAGTAAGATTTTCTTTCAAAGGGAATAGCCTGTTTTTGATAATTGCGGCCCGTCCGTCATAGCGTCCGAAATCATCGCAAGAAACAATCAGCCGATAGAACAAGACCTCCTCGAACCACGAAAGCCCATCTATGCTGTCGCTGGTGCAGATGCTCTCGCGTATGATTCTGTTCGGCATCGGCTCACCGCCTTAGAACGGCAAATCGCCGTCGTCCTCGGAAATCTCCGTGAAGGTCTGCGTGGGCTGCTGCGGTGCGCTGTCCTTGCTGCCGCAGAAATGTACCCGGTCCGCCGTCAGCTCCACCACCGTGCGCTTGTTGCCGCTGTTATCCTCGTATTCCCGGCTGGAAAGTTTGCCCTCCACGACGATCTCCTTGCCCTTAGCAAAGTGCTTGCAAATCATCTCTGCCGTGCTCTGCCATGCCACGCAGGGGAGAAACAGCTTCGTTTCTCTGTCCTTAATCTTCTCGCTCCACGCCACACGGAAGCTGCACACTGCTGTTCCGCTGTTGGCGCGGCGCAATTCAGGGTCAGAGCAAAGCCGCCCCTGCAAAATCATTCTGTTTACCATCGTTTTCCTCCTTAAAAATAGCTTTTTCCAAATTCACGGCGGAAGTCATCCTCCGTCCATCCCTGTTCCTGCATGGCCTTTAACTGGCCGTATCGGCGCAGGAGGCGCATTTGATTCCCGTTTCGGTGTACAGCGTTTCCACCGTTCCTGTGGCATCGTTCTCCGCAGAGATACACCACAAGTCCGTATTTCTCGCTTTTGTTTCGGTATGCGCCGCCGAAGATGTGCCTAATGGTGCCGCTCCAGCGGGTCACCCGCTCCATTTCTGCCGCACAGGAAGCACCGTCTTTCATCAGTCACCTTTATCACCTCCCAGCGGCTGGGCTTCGCCCCAGCGGGATTTTAGCGCATCCAACTCCTGCGGTGTCATAGTCTCGATTCCAGCTTCTCGGCAATCGGCAACGATCTGGTCAATCAGCCGTGACATCTGCTCTGTGTCGTAGGTGCTGGAGCCGTACCAAACCGCCACGTTCACGCAGCCAGGAATTTTGCTTGGTCCTTGTTCCGCCATCCAACCGGTTCCTTTCGCCTCCCATCTGCGGCAGAACTCGTCCGCCGCCTTTGATACCATGCACACGACATCGCTCACACCACCGATGATCCTGATTTCTTCCCGGTACACATCATTCCTCGGAATCCCATAGTGTGCCGACAGTTTATCCAGCAGCACCCATGCATAAGCGTTTGCGTCAAGGCTCCTTCCCTTTCGCTTGATCTGCGCCACATACTGCTTGTCCGGCTTCATCTCGTCACAGATGGTCATTGCAGAGGCGGGGGACTGCACCCGGAGGCACAGCCACGCCCCATCGCTGTCCTGCTGCCACCGTGCGGCGGTCACATCAGCCTGCAACATTGTCCTGCTCCTTCTTTGCAGCCTTCATGCAGCCGGCGCACATCTGCGCTCCGTAGCGGCCCTTGGAGTACTTAACCATGTCCTTTACCGTCCACATTTCGCCGTTGCGCTTCCTGACGGACACAATGTCAGCTCCACATCGCTCACACACCGGAGCAGCGTTCCGCTCCTTCTCGTCCAGCTCGGCGGAAGAAATTTTGTCCGGGTCCTCGCCGGTGGGAAGCGCAAAGGTCCGCAGCCACATATACTTAAACGCATAGGTCATGGCCTTGCCGCTGCCCTTGTCTTGTGTGTCTGCGCCATCTCCGCAGGATGCGATCTCGATGTATTCCTCCGGGTTTTCCACGTTGACCATGCGGTAGATGACATCCACGTGGGTAATGTTCCCAGTTCTCCCGGCTGTCTGTGCGATGGGGTATACAACCAGTTTGTGTTTCAGCAGTTCCGCACGCATGATGGAGGTTACCTTCTCCTCGCTCAATGCCTTATACTTGGTGTTGCCAAACTCTACATGATCGTCCTTTGCCAAATACTGGACATCCTGCATGATCGCTGCGATTTTCTCATAGATATTCATCATTCGGTTTTCTCCTCATCAACAACTTGTAGCGGGCAATATGCCCCGACGATTCTCGTGTCTAACAGATACTCGCCTGTTCTCCGACATTGATTTCGCGAATAAGTCTCCAGCAGTGGGCAGAGGTTACAGCACATTTTCCCCTCCGGAAATGGGATTTCCACTGTAGCTTTTATGTACCGGAGGACACCGTTTATCATCCCAAGCCCCCCTTATGCAAAAACTCCGAGAGATACTCACCATCCGTCAGATCGGAAATATAATCAAGCTGCACATCGGAGAACTTCCGTATAGCCAGCTTGAAATTGCCAATCGTTTCCAGTTCGCACTTGTGGCACATAGCGGCTTTCATCGGCTTCCAGCCGTGGCAAACAGGACATTCATCCGCTTCTCCGGGGATAATCTCCTCTCCGCACTCTGGGCAGACATAAATTATGCTGTTTCCGCACTCATCGGACTTTTCCTCGATGTAATCCAACGAATGGAACGCTGCCCCACAATAATCACACAAATACATCGTCTTTCCCTCCGTTTGTGTTACTTCCCGTCCAGCTTGTCCACCAGCCGCATGAGCCAATAACTCACCGTTGCGGCTCCTATAATGACCAGCGTCAATGTATATCCGTCCATCAATTCACCTCCGCAGCGTAAAGCGCATCGCACATACCCTTGCAGGGGCAGGCCGGGCAATCGCACTCCAGCGGGTTCTTATCTTCGCACAGCGCATCGTGCCGTGCCAGAAAAGCATCCACCAGCGCCCTGTATTCTTGGTTGGTCATGTTTACTCCTCCCGCTCTGCGATCCACGCATCCAGCTTCTTTTTGAAAATCTGAAATACCCGGCTGCGGTCGGTGCGGATGCACACGCCGAAGGGGTACACGCCCTGCTCCAGGCCGTCGGCCAGAGTGTCAGAACAAAGGCTCAAGCCTTTATCTCTAAGATACTTCGATGCCTGGTGCAGCGTCATGGTTTCGATCATTTGTCATCCTCCTTCTTCAACAGCTCGTCCACCGTGCAGCCGTACAGCTCGGCGATCTCCAGCAAGCGGCTGGCTCTCGGTGCCTGCGTGCCGGTCTCCCACATGTAAACCGCCGCATCCGTCACCTTTAGTTTCTCGATGACCTGCCGGACACTTAGCCCAGCAGCCACCCGAGCGCTGCGAAAACTCATTCTGTCACCTCCAGTTTGATTCTTGCTTAGTTTCCGTTGAATACGGCGAGGAAAAGTGCAAAAGCTTTAGCCGGCTCCGCATCGTCCAACCGCCGGTCTAAGTGCTCGGCCGCCGCCACGATGTTACGGCATCAGGGCGGCTTTCCCTCTCCGCAATCAACAAAAACTAAGTTTTACTTGACAACTTAGCAAACTGTGGTATTATGGAAGTGCCAACAACCCTTAATATTTTCCGCAGTCCGCTAAGTGCAGGGGGGCTTGGTTTTGTATTGCCTCCCGCCGATTCTTATTATAACTAATTAGAAGTTATAAGTCAACCACTTTCTATTAGTTTTTATTAGTTTTGGCGAACTGCACAATATACACGAGGTGCAAATGGACGCTATAGACAAAATAAACTTTTACTTGAGCAAAAAGGGCAAAAATGGAGCCGATTTAAGCCGTGCATTAGGGCTATCAAATAGCATTTATAGCCAATGGAATACGCGGAAAACTAAGCCGTCAAATGTTCGCCTTCCCGCTATTGCCGAATATCTCGGCGTTTCCGTAGAGGACATTATGCCGGACGATGTAGCCGCCCCCGTAGCTTCGCAGGGCGCAAAAAAAGCCCCCGATCTGGAGATCGAGGGCGTAATGGAAGATGAAGATTTGAAAGAAGCTGTCGAGCTTTTGAAAAAAATGGATAAGGAAACCCTGCGGATTTTTATCAAAGCCGCCCGCGGGGCTTTGGGGAATTAATTATGAGTATTTCGTGGGGTGAAATCGGCGTTTCCGCCTTTTCTGTTTTGGCATCCGCCGGAGTGTCTGTCTACATTTCTAAGCGGACAGCAAAAGCAGAAATCGAAAAGCTGCGGGCAATATGGGCGCACGAGAAAGAGGCCGCTTGCGATTCCGATTTTGATGCGATGGTTGCCGCCGTTTCCTTATATGCAAAGTATCCGGCTCCCGCAAACTTTCAGTCCGCTACCAACGCCGTCGGCATTTATCGCGCAAAAGCCACGGGAGAAACGGCGGAAAAAGTTGACGAACTCAGCCGTTTAATCGTGAGGGAATGCCCAAATTGCGTAGCAGTATCCGACCAGCTGCAAGCCGTAATTGAGTGCAAGCGTAAAGCGTAGCTTTAAAAGGTAGCCTTGCCCTGCTCTCCCTCTTTCCAAAACATATCAAGTTCACCGGCAAAAAGATTCCTGGCAATTTTGTAAAGCTCATTGATGGCTGTTTCGCGGTCAACGCCGTCCAGCTCAAGACCGATTTCGCGCTCGTAGCCGTTTTCTTTACTGATAGCCCAAATTTTCATTTTATCGCCTCCATAATTTTATCAAACTGATTGCGGGTCATTTTACTCGCTAAAGAAATCGCCTCAGAAAGTAACGCAATATGCTCTGCATTCTTTATTATATCACATTTATTTTTCGTTTCACAGCTTACAATTTCCATCTTTATATTTTTCTGCTTCCAATCCACATTATTTCTCCTTTCGGTTTATCTACCTATAGTCAAAATATGGCATTTGTTGCACAGTTTAGGGCAACAATACAAAAAATTTTTTAAGAAGGAGCATAATTAGAAATGGCTAAAAAATCTTCCTTTAAAATACCAGGGCTTTCCTTTAGCTGGAAACGTGCGCTTGGAATTACCAGCGCAAAACGCAAGATTGCAAAAGCAACGGGAATTCCTACAACAAAGGCGGGGCGGCAAAGAAAAGTCGGCAAGCTATTGGGGATTAAGTGAACGCCATAGAAAATTATTTCATATAGTCCCCACCGCCCCCGCACCGGACGGTGGGGATTTTTTGCCGCCTATCGCCGTCACTGGCTCTTGGCCGCATACCCACAGTATCAGTTTGTTGTTTGGCAAGTCAATCCAAAAACCGGATAATATGCGATTAGCCGGTAAAAACAAACAGAGAGGTTTGCCCAAAATAAGGCAGGAGGGGAAGAAATGGAAAAAACTTTGCAGGATATTTGCAGAGAGGCAAAGGAGTACCAGCATCTTACCACGCAAGACTTAGCCGATTTAACAGATCTGTCATCGTCCACGATCAGCAATTACTTTTCTGCGTCGTCAAAGGATCCAAGCCTATACAAAATGGGGCTTATATGCGCCGCCCTCGGTGTGTCTATAGATGAGTATTTTGGTATCGTAAAGAGACCAACCACGGAGGAGCAGCTGGCAGAGGCCCACAGAGCAATGGCCGATGCAGATGCAAAGCATAGCGCAGCCCTACGCATTGCGCACTTGGAGGGCGGCATGGAGCAGCTGACCGGATCAGTGGCAAAGCACGAAAAAAAGGAGCGCGTATTGCAAATTTGGGTGTATATCCTGGCGTTTTCGCTGTCAATTGCCGTATCCATAATATTTGGATATTTGGCGTTTGATTCAAGCGTCCCGCACACAGGGCTTATCCGCAACGGGCAGATTACATCAATCGGCTGGATGCTATTTGCTCTGCTTACGGTGGGCGTCGGTGTAATCATTGCTTCGCTGATTAATGCGCTGCGATATTACAGGCACCATCAAACTGATAAAAATATAGGGTAGGAGGATAAAAATGGGAAAAGCAATGAGGAGGGCCAACGGAACCGGGACAGTGTATAAGCTCGCCGGGCGCCGACGCAGGCCCTGGGTGGCTGCAAAGCAAAAAATCATTATAGGATATTACCCCACCAAAAAAGATGCTATAGCGGCGCTGGAACGTCTTGCAGGCAAGGATTTAACGGAGCGGTACAACATGACCTTTGCCCAGGTGTTTGACGCTTGGAAAGAGGAGCATTACAAAAAAATAGGGCCAAACGGTATAGAAGGCTATGACGGCGCATTTAAAATTTTTGCGCCGCTGCACGACCGGAAGTTCCGGGACTTAAAAACGGCGGATTTCCAGGGCGTACTGGATGCCCATATGCATAAATCCCATAGCACTGTGTCCAAGTATAAGCAACTCATAACGCAGATGTCCACATGGGCCATGCGCGAGGAGATCATCACAACAAATTTTGCAAAATTCGTCCAGCTCCCCGAAAACACAAAAAAAGAAAAAGAAACATTTACCGATGCTGAAATAAGCAAGCTGGAAGCGGACGGCAGCGACACCGCAAAAATTATCCTCATGCTGATTTACACAGGAATGCGCATAGGGGAATTGTTTTCCCTACCGGCTAAAGATTATCACAAAGATTATGTGGTCGGCGGTGAAAAGACGGAGGCTGGGCGAAACAGGATCATCCCAATCCGCCCCGAAGGGATCCCATACTTTGCCTATTTTGCAAATAAGGCTACTGGCCCACTGCTCATATCCGGCTATGCTGGGGAAAAAATCCCAGCAAACTTCCGCCGCCGGGATTATTACCCGCTTTTGGAAAAATTAAAAATCCAGCGCAAAACGCCGCACTCCACCCGGCACACCTATGCGAGCTGGGCGAGAAAAGCGGGGATTGCTCCGGAAACGCTACAGAGGATCCTCGGCCACGCCAACTACTCCACTACCGCAAATATATACGTCCATACATCAGCGGAGGAATTGGTGCAGGCCGTTAAAAAGGCGAAAATTTGTTAGTAGTTTGTTAGTTACCGACGGGAGCCAAGGCAAGCCCTTGCAAAATTGCTCTGCGAAAAGTTGCAAAATCGCAGCAAATATTGTTATTCTTATTAACTTTTGTGCCTATATATTCAAAACGATTATAATTCACACGCAGGAGGTCACTGGTTCGAGTCCAGCAGTCTCCACCACATATGAAAAATCCGAACTTCTTCCCTATCGGGAATGCGTTCGGATTTTTCATTTTTATCAAAGATAATTCCTACTGCTATTTACGCCCGGAGGAATTTTACATCCTCCGGACATTTTTTATCCGCATATTCGATTTCTGCCGTTAGGAATGACGACCATCAAAAAAGAACATCATCTCTTTTGTGGACGGCAATGGACACTATCGGTTAAACCAGCCGCAGAACGAGCGATCCGCCCTCACGAGCGCCTCTTTCCTTCGGATCCCCCTATCCCACCAACAAATCCCCCTTCCCGGCACAGAGCACCGGGAAAGGGGGATTTTTGATCCATCCGCAGAATTTTTCATGTTCCCCCCTTGACAATCCCTTTGTCTTAATGTACTATTGTCGTAGTACAAGCGAACTGATAGGTGGGGCAGCGAGAATGTCGAGATGTGACTGCTCCGATCCATCGGCAGCACAGGCAAAGGAGGACGCCTATGGAATGGGATATCCGCAATGACCAGCCCATTTACACCCAGCTGATCCAACAGGTGACGCTGGCCATTCTGTCCGGCACCTTCCCCTGCGGCGGACGGCTGCCGCCGGTGCGGGAGATGGCGGCGGAGGCCGGGGTCAACCCCAACACCATGCAGCGGGCGCTGGCGGAGCTGGAGCGCACGGGGCTGGTCTACACCCAGCGCACTGCCGGGCGCTTTGTTACCGAGGACGCTGCCGTCATCGACAGTGCCAAACAGGAGCTGGCTCATCAGCAGGTCGGGGCCTTTCTGCGCCGTATGGAGCGCATGGGCTACGACCGGGAGCAGGCCGCCCAGCTGGTGCGGTCTTGGAAGGAGGAAGCATAAGAGATGGCTATTTTAGAATGTAAGGACCTGACCAAATATTACGACCGGACTCTGGGTCTGGACCACCTGTCCCTCCAGCTGGAGCCGGGGCGGATCGTGGGTCTGCTTGGCCCCAACGGCAGCGGTAAGACCACGCTGCTGAAGATCGCCAATGGGCTTCTGACCCCCTCGTCGGGGCAGCTGCTCATCGACGGCAAGGCCCCCGGCCCGGACACCCGGAGGCTGGTATCCTATCTGCCGGAGCGCACCTACCTCTCCGACTGGATGACGGTGGTGCAGCTGCTGGACTTTTTCTGTGACTTCTACCCGGACTTCGACCGGGAGGCGGCGGAGCATATGCTGACGGCTCTGGAGATCAGTCCCACCCAGCGCATCAAGCAGATGTCCAAGGGTACACGGGAAAAGGTGCAGCTGATCCTGGTCATGAGCCGCCGCACACGGCTATACCTGCTGGACGAGCCCATCGGCGGCGTGGACCCCGCCACCAGAGACTACATCATCCACACCATCCTCACCAACTTCCACCCGGACTCCACCCTGCTCATCTCCACCCACCTCATTGCCGACGTGGAGCGCATCCTGGACGACGTGGTGTTCATCAGCCGTGGCCAACTGGTGCTGCACCAGTCCGTGGACCAGATCCGGCAGGAGCGTGGCTGCAGCGTAGACGATCTGTTTCGGGAGGTGTTCCGTTATGCTGAGTAAATTGCTGAAATATGAGCTTCGGGCCTCCGGCCGCATCCTGCTGCCGGTTTATGCCCTGCTGCTGGCCTCCGCCGGCTGCTGCAGCCTGTTTTACAAGCTGGCGGCAGACCATCCTTACCGTACCGGCGCCGCCTCCGTCCTGATGGGGCTGCTGAATGTGGCGTTCTGGATCTTCGTAGTGGCCACCGGCGCCATCACGGCGCTGCTGATGATCTATCGGTTCTATAAGAACTACATGACCGACGAGGGCTACCTGATGTTCACCCTGCCGGTAAACCGGCACCAGCTCATCTGGTCCAAGCTGCTGTCCGCCCTACTCTATACCGCCGCCAGTGCCGTGGCCGTAACGCTGTCCATTCTGCTGGTACTGCTGCCCATTGCAGACTGGTCCGGCTTCTGGGGCGATCTGGGAGAACTTCTCTCCTCCATCACGGAGTCCCTTCATTTCGGCGTTCCCGGTCCGCTGCTGCTCCTGTGGATCGCCGTGCTGGCCATCCTGACGGTGTTCTCCGGATTCCTCATGGTCTATGCCGCCATCGCTCTGGGCCACAGCTTCTCCAATCACAAGATCCTGCTGTCGGTGGTGTTCTTCATCGCCTTCTCGCTGGCCATGCAGGCGGCGGGGTTGACCTTCTTCTCCTATCAGCTGACCATCGGCGAGACCGTCATCGAGAGCGGCGGCAGCGCCGCCTCCCTTCTGGACGGCACCCGCTTTCTGGTCATCGACTCCATCGAGACGCTGGTGGCCTGCGGCGTGTTCTACACGCTGACGTGGTACAATCTGCAAAAGCGCCTGAACCTCCAGTAAGGCTCGTCTCTGGACAAGACGCAAAATCAGCCCGCACGGCTTCTCCGTGCGGGCTGATTCGTTTTCACTCCTGCGGGATACCGAAGAACCGGACGCCGTTCTCCCACGTCTGGCGCTCCACCTGTTCCGCCGGCAATCCCTTCAGCTGGGCGATTTTCTCCGCCACCAGATGCACATACCCGGAGTCGTTGCGCTTTCCCCGGAAGGGTACCGGCGTCAGATAGGGGGCGTCGGTCTCCACCATCATCCGCTCCAGCGGTACGGCGGCGATGACCTCCGGCGCCTTTCGGGCGTTCTTGAAGGTGATGGCCCCGTTGAAGGACAGCATCCACCCCAGCTTCAGCAGCTCCTCCGCCATCTCCACGGAGCCGGAAAAGCAGTGGAACACCCCCCGCACCGCCGGAAACTCCCTGACGATGGCAAGGCTGTCGCCGTGGGCCTCCCGGTCATGGAAAATCACCGGCAGCTTCAGTTCCTCCGCCAGCGCCAGCTGCCGCCGCAGCACCTCCTGCTGCAAGGCACGGGGCGGGTTCTCCTCCCAGTAGTAGTCCAGTCCGACCTCCCCGATGGCCACCACCTTCTCCCGCTGCGCCAGCTGCCGCAGATGCTCTATCTGCTCCGGCTGAAAGTCGTGGCAGTTCTCCGGGTGCAGGCCCACTGCGGCGTATACATGGGGAAACTCCGCCGCCAATGCAACGGCCTTCTCCGAGGAGGTCAAGGTGCAGCCGGGGTCTACCACCAGCCCGACACCCTTTTGGGGCAATCCCGCCAGTACCTTCCGCCGGTCCGGGTCAAAGGCCTCATCGTCATAGTGGGCATGGGTATCAAACAGCATGGGTACTCTCCTTTCGCACAAAACAGCACAGGCCGCCGCAGCCTGCGGCGGCCTGTGGGGTCATATTACGCTTCCTCCAGCGTCACCCGGCTCAGCCGGGTGTCCGACACATATTGCTCCTTCAGCTCCCGCAGACGAGCCATGTGGGGCTGCTGCAAATGGATGCGCTGATGGGCCTGCGTCTGCCACTGCTCCACCAGCAGAATTTTGTCCTCCTGCTGGGCGGAGAAATAGTAGTCGTAGCGGATACAGCCCTCCTCCCGGCGGATGGTGTCGGCAATGCCCTCCATCACGATCTGACGGACGAAGGCCTCCCGGCAGCCGGGCTTGGCCGTATAGGCCACATACAGGGTCAGGGGTGTGCTCTCCTTCATGGCCGTTTCCCTCCTCAATACCGCTTGTCCAGCTCTGCGATCATGGCCGCAATGGCATTCTCCCAGCAGTTGGGCAGGATATGGATGCCCGGCACCTTATGCACCGGCTCAATGGCATTGGCCGGGGCAAAGGCGGTGCAGGCAAAGGTCAGCATGGGGATGTCGTTGGCGTGGTCGCCCACGCAGTAGACGTTCTCCTGCCGGATCTCCAGCATTTGGGCCAGACGGCGCACCATGCCGCCCTTGTTGGCCCCCTTGGCCGTCAGCTCCAGCAGATAGGGGTTGGACGGCACCACCTCATACTCGGTGCTCCAGCTCTGGCGGGCGATGTACTCCCGCAGGGCCGTCATCCGGGGCTCTGCCTCCTCAAACAGTAGCTTGGAGATGGGGGACGGCACCTCCTCCATGCTGGCCAGCGCCACTGTAGGGGAGTGGGTCAGATGCAGGTGATGATAGGTGATCTCGTTGGGGTTGATGGCGTGGATGGAGTCATCGTCGTGATAGATCTCCAGCGCCGTCTCCGGCAGGTCCTCCAGCAGGCGGCAGATATGCCCCCGGACGGACTCCGGCAGAAAGGCCGTGTACAGGTAGCGCTGCTGAGCGAAGTCGTAGATGGCAGCGCCGTTGAAGAGCACCGTGGGGCCGTTCATGGGAACGCCCTCCCGAACCCGTGAAAAGGACGGCAGCGCCCGGCCCGTGGCCACGGAGAAGGTGCCGCCCTCCGCCATGAAGTACTCCACCGCCTCCCGGTTCTCCCGGGATACCGAGGGCAGAGGGCCGCCGCTCTTCAGCGCCCCCTCGGTATACACCATGGTATTGTCATAATCGCTGGCGATCAGAACGCCTGAAAACTTTCCCACGGCTCACGCCTCCGTCTTGGGCGTACCGCCGCCCTGACCGCCTCTGCGGCGGCCTCCACGGTGCCGGGGGCGCTTGTTGCTCGGCCCTTCGTCCTCGATGGGCCGCTGGCTCTCCTGACGGGACACGGGCTTGGCATCCGGCTGGGGGGTGAAGGGCTTGATGGCGCTGGCGCCGGGCTTGCCGCTGCGGGTACGGCGGCGGCGATTGCCCTCCCGCCGCTTCTCCTCCGGCTTTTCCGCCGGACGCTCCGCAGGACGCTCGCTGCCCTTGCCGCCTCTGCGGCGGCGGCTGCGGCGGCGGCCCTCCTCCGGCTCCTCCCGGTCGGCGGCAAAGTCTGCAATGATGGCGGGGACAGGGAATTCCTCCTGCCGCTCCTCTGTGTAGCGGGCGGGCCGCTCCTTGGGGATCTCGATGCCCTCCCGGCTGCCCTTGCCGTTGCGGAGGACGCACACCTCGCAGTTGTGGTAGCACCGGGGAGCCTCCGGCTTCTCATCCAGCCGCACCTTCACCGTCTCCTTCAGGACGTTGACGTCGCTGACATTACCAGGGCCGTCGGGGGTCTGGACAAAGGAATCGTTCTTGGGCAGACGCTTCAGAGCGTCCTCATAGGCCTCCTGCTCATATTTCAGGCAGCACATGAGCCGCCCGCAGGTGCCGGAAATTTTCGTGGGGTTCAGAGACAGACTCTGGGTCTTGGCCATCTTGATGGAGACGGGCATGAAATCGTCCAGAAACTGGGCGCAGCAGAAGGGTCGGCCGCAGATCCCCAGGCCGCCCAGCATCTTTGCCTCGTCCCGGACGCCGATCTGCCGCAGTTCGATGCGGGCCCGGAAGGCAGAGGCCAGATCCTTCACCAACTCCCGGAAGTCCACCCGGCCATCGGCGGTGAAGAAGAACAGGATCTTGTTGCCGTCAAAACTGCACTCCACCCGCACCAGCTTCATCTCCAGCTTGTGCTGGAGAATCTTCTTCTGGCACACGTCGAAGGCTTCCTTCTCTCTGGCCCGGTTGCGCTCCAGCACCCGGCGGTCATGGTCGGTGGCAATGCGGACCATGGGGCGGAAGGGCTCCACCACCTGCTCGTCCGGCACCTCGTGGTTTCCCTCGGCACACTGGGCATACTCCAGCCCCTGCGCCGTCTCCACGATCACGTGCTCCCCCGCCGTCACCTGAACGCCACGAGGGTCAAAATAATAGGTCTTACAGCCGCCTCGAAAGCGGACACTGATGACTTCTGTCATATCCTTCATCCTTTCGTATCGGGATCGTTTTTCCATATAGGCGCCATTCTGCGCCCGAGGTCAGCGGGTGGCGTGGAGCAGCCGCTCCCACTGGGCGCACAGCGCCCCCAGCACATGGCCCGCCCCCACATTATAGGCGCACTCGGCGCTGTACTGCCGCAACAGGGCCGACAGGCCCTCCAGCCGCCGGGAGGAGAGGCTCCGGCTCAACAGCGCTGCCTCCTCCGGCAGGCTACCGTCCTCCGGCTTCCCCGCCTGAAGCAGCAGGGCCTGTGCCGTCAGGAGCCATGCGTCCTGCAAAAGCTCCTGCAGCTGCTCCCGCTTGATGCGGCGGTTCTCCAGCGATACCAGCCACTGGGCCGCCGGGAGGGTCTTTCCCTGCGCCAGCACCCGGCACAGCCCTCTGGCCTGCTCCATCTCCGGTGTCTCCGGCTGTCCGGCCACCTTCCACTCCACGCAGCGGGAGCGGACGGTGGGCAGCAGAGCCGCCGCCGTCTCGGCGCAGAACAGGAAGGCGGCGTAGGCCGGTCCCTCCTCCACGATCTTCAGCAGCACGTTCTGATCCCGCTGGTTCAGCTGACCGCAGTCGGCAAAGATATACACCTTCCGGGCGCCGTCGTTGGGGCGGATATACACATCCTGCCGCAGCTGGCGCACCAGCTCCACCGGCAGCTCCTTGTGTCCGTCGTCCCGCACCGTCACCACGTCGGGGTGGATGTCCTCCAGCACCTTGCGGCACTGGCGGCACCGCAGGCAGGGACGTTCCCCCTCTCCCTCGCACTCCAGTGCGGCGGCGAAGTAGCGGGCGGCGGCCATGCGATCTCCGCTGCCGGAGAGAATGGCGGCGTGGCTCAGCGTCCCCTTGGAGGCCGCCGCACGGATGCGCCGGGCCAGTGTGCTGTTTTCCGGGATCAGCTCTTCCATGCCGTCTCTGCCCTCCCCTGCCATACCGGATGGTCCTATGCACCCAATATAATATCTTAGTATAGCACAAAGGCGGCAAATGCCGCAAGGTGTGAGTTTCTGTTTTTTGCGGAAATATCCGGCAGCGGAGGGCCGCCCGAAGAAAAACGAAAAAAACCGGAAAAATTCTGGAATCCATGCTTGCTTTTGAAGCTTTTTTTGCTATAATAAGGTTGTTCTCAACATTCGGTACAACTATAATGATAGATGGAGGAATCTGCATGAGTAAGAAGTATTGTTACCTGTTCACAGAGGGCAACGCACAGATGCGTGAGCTGCTGGGCGGTAAGGGCGCCAATCTGGCGGAAATGACCAACATCGGTCTGCCTGTGCCGCAGGGCTTCACCATCACCACCGAGGCCTGCACCCAGTACTATGAGGACGGCCGCCAGATCAACGACGAGATCATGGCCGAGATCATGGAATATATCGAGAAGATGGAGAAGATCACCGGCAAGAAGTTTGGCGATCATGAGAATCCCCTGCTGGTCTCCGTCCGTTCCGGCGCACGGGCCTCCATGCCCGGCATGATGGACACCATCCTGAATCTGGGTCTCAACGAGGACGTGGTGGCGGTCATTGCAGAGAAGTCCAATAACCCCCGCTGGGCCTGGGACTGCTATCGCCGTTTCATCCAGATGTACTCCGACGTGGTCATGGAGGTGGGCAAGAAGTATTTCGAGCAGCTCATCGACGCGATGAAGGCCAAGAAGGGTGTCACTCAGGATGTGGAGCTCACCGCCGAGGACCTGAAGGAGCTGGCCGGCCAGTTCAAGGCCGAGTACAAGTCCAAGATCGGTCAGGACTTCCCCACCGATCCCAAGGAGCAGCTGCTGGGTGCCATTAAGGCCGTGTTCCGCAGCTGGGACAACCCCCGTGCCAACGTCTATCGCCGTGACAATGACATCCCCTACTCCTGGGGTACCGCCGTCAACGTCCAGTCCATGGCCTTCGGCAACATGGGCGATGACTGCGGCACCGGCGTGGCCTTTACCCGCAACCCCGCCACCGGCGAGAAGAAGCTCATGGGCGAGTTCCTGACCAACGCCCAGGGCGAGGACGTGGTGGCCGGTGTCCGTACCCCCATGCCCATCGACCAGATGGCCGAGAAGTTCCCGGAGGCCTATGCCCAGTTCGTGGAGGTCTGCCACACGCTGGAGGATCACTACCGGGATATGCAGGATATGGAGTTTACCGTGGAACACGGCAAGCTGTATATGCTCCAGACCCGTAACGGCAAGCGCACCGCTCCCGCCGCCCTGAAGATCGCCTGCGATCTGGTGGACGAGGGCATGATCTCCGAGCAGCAGGCCGTGGCCATGATCGATCCCCGCAATCTGGATACCCTGCTGCATCCCCAGTTCGACGCCGCCGCTCTGAAGGCCGCCACCCCCGTGGGCAAGGCTCTGCCCGCCTCTCCCGGCGCTGCCTGCGGCAAGATCGTCTACACCGCCGAGGATGCCAAGGAGTGGGCCGCCCGTGGTGAGAAGGTGGTTCTGGTCCGTCTGGAGACCTCTCCCGAGGACATCGAGGGCATGAAGGCCGCACAGGGCATCCTGACGGTCCGTGGTGGTATGACCAGCCACGCCGCCGTAGTGGCCCGTGGTATGGGCAAGTGCTGCGTCTCCGGCTGCGGCGCCATCGTCATGGACGAGGAAAACAAGCAGTTCACCCTGTCCGGCAAGACCTATCACGAGGGCGACTGGCTGAGCCTGGACGGCTCCACCGGCAGCATCTACGACGGCGCTATGCCCACCGTGGACGCCAGCGTCAGCGGCGACTTCGGCCGCATTATGGGCTGGGCCGATAAGTTCCGCCGCCTGAAGGTCCGCACCAATGCCGACACTCCCCACGACGCCGCCAAGGCCCGCGAGCTGGGCGCTCAGGGCATCGGCCTGTGCCGCACCGAGCATATGTTCTTCGAGGGCGACCGCATCGCCGCCATCCGTGAGATGATCTGCTCCGACACCGTGGAGCAGCGTGAGAAGGCTCTGGCCAAGCTGCTGCCCATGCAGCAGGGCGACTTCGAGGGTATCTACGAGGCCATGGAGGGCAATCCCGTCACCATCCGTTTCCTGGATCCCCCTCTGCACGAGTTCGTCCCCACCGAGGAGGCCGACATCGAGCTGCTGGCCAAGGATATGGGCAAGAGCGTAGCCGAGATCAAGGCCATCATCGCCTCCCTGCACGAGTTCAACCCCATGATGGGTCACCGTGGCTGCCGTCTGGCCGTCACCTTCCCGGAGATCGCCGTCATGCAGACCCGTGCCGTCATCCGTGCCGCCATCAATGTCCAGAAGCGTCACCCCGACTGGAACATGGTGCCTGAGATCATGATCCCGCTGGTAGGCGAGGTGAAGGAGCTGAAGTACGTCAAGAGCGTGGTGGTCAAGACCGCCGACGAGGAGTTGGCCGCCGCCGGTATGAAGATGAAGTATCTGGTAGGTACCATGATCGAGATCCCCCGTGCCGCCCTCACCGCCGACGATATCGCCAAGGAGGCCGAGTTCTTCTCCTTCGGCACCAACGACCTGACTCAGATGACCTTCGGCTTCAGCCGTGATGACGCCGGCAAGTTCCTGGGCGCCTACTACGACAAGAAGATCTACGAGAACGATCCCTTCGCCAAGCTGGATCAGGTGGGCGTGGGCAAGCTGGTGGAAATGGCCGCCAAGCTGGGCCGTGCCACCCGCCCCGACCTGCATCTGGGCATCTGCGGCGAACACGGCGGCGATCCCAGCTCTGTGGAGTTCTGCCACCGTGTGGGTCTGGACTATGTGTCCTGCTCCCCCTTCCGTGTGCCTATCGCCCGTCTGGCCGCCGCTCAGGCAGCTATCAAGGAACAGCGCCAATAAGAAGTTGACGCAGCAGCGTAGGCAAAACAACTGATATAAATACGGTCACACAGTCCCTTTGGATTGTGTGACCGTTATTTTTGCCATGCTTTTGCATGGCAAAAATAAGAAATGTGCCATTTCCTCGCCCCTGTGGGGCAACCGGAAATGATGCACAAAAACTTCATGCGCCGGCATTTGCGCATTTCCGTGGTGCGACGCTCAGGCATGAAGTTTTTTGCCCATTTTCAGCTGAACACACCGTAAATCAAGCCGCTGGTTTCACTACGAAATCAGCGGCTTTTTTCGTTCCCAAAAAATTTTTGAAATTTTTTCGCTCAGGGGGTTAAAAATGAGCCTTCTCGCTGGCTACCTATTGAGGGACAAAACAAGTTTCCTCGTGATCCTTGAAAATCGAATACACATTCAATAGGTACATTCCTGATCGGGGGCAAAAGCCCCAGCCGAATGAAGGTGCGCCACGAACTTCCTGCCTATAAGGGTTATCACGGAAAGCAAGGTTGGTAGCGATTCCGAACCATTCTGAAATGTCCGCTTACTACGGATAAGGCGATGAAACGATTCAGGGACAATGATACTTCCCTATGGGGCTGGCGGAGTACCCGGCAGAGGTGAGATTCCTATGAGTTCGGTCAGCAGCCGAACGCCTGTCGGTTTCCTTTTACGCATTTGGGGGATGAGATCGAATTAAATGCGACCACCAAAGCACAGGACTCGCTTCCTGTGTTTTGGTGGATCAAGCGATCCAAATCTCATAAGAAGGAGGAAAAGCGAAATGCCAAACTGTAAAACCATAGCGATATGCAACCAAAAAGGCGGCGTGGGCATTCTCCACGAGCTGAACCCGGAGGAGATGGAAGGAGCCTTTCAGCACCACCTCACCCAGCGCAGCAAAGAGAAAACGGCGTAACCGCAGGTGTTACACCGTTTCAGAGAACTTATTAACCTGAGATACAAGAGCCGCCCCGGGGTACCTTCCTTACGGAGGGTGCCCCGGGGCGGTCTTTTTCTGTGTTTATCGCTTAGTTATCATTATGGACAAAACATGCTGCGGTGCGGTACAAGTGGAGAACGGTTTTCCTTTCTGGGCCGCCGCAGCAGAAAAACACACCCTTGCCAATCGATGGTACTGTATTGCTTTATTATCTGTTGTGCTTTTTCTTTCGGCTTACAACCGTTGTGCCGATAGCAGCGCCGCCGCTGATGAACAGAAGTGCGCTCCACAAAACGAGATTGCTGCTGTCACCGGTTTTTGGCGAGGTAGTATTTCCCAAATTGTCGGTCTGGTCGCTCGGCTTCGCCGCAGAACCCGTTGCGGGAATTTCAACGGCGGCCTTCTTATAGCCACAGACGGTGCATTCCTCGTGCTTGGAGCCTCTCGTGGTTGCGGTGGCTTCCTTATCGATCACCCACTTGAAGGTGTGCGCCGCCGTGTCCTTCCTGTCACCGCAGGGGCATTCATGCCAATGGTTATCTGCGTCTGACTTCCAATCCGCTCCATGGTTATGGATATGCGGAATACTCTTGTATGTTACAATAACGGTCTTGTCGGCGTCCATGATAACTTCCAGCGTATTGGAGAGAACCTCTACTTTAACACCATTCACCGTAACAGTGTCAATTTCATAGCCGCTATCGGGAGTAAAAACAACCGTTTCATGCGATCCGGCCGCCAGCCCTGCTTTACTTGCAGAAATCGTTCCATTCCCACCATTCACCTGTGTTGTCAGGTTATAGGTCGTCTCGATCTTCTGCGTTTTCGCCACATTAGAGGGAATGATATAGTCGTGCTGTCCAACAGTGATTCTCAGCTTTGCAGAGGCAAGCAGGAAGTCTCCTGCCTTGAACTCGGAGTGGGGCAGACTATATGTCACCTGGATGCTTTCCCCATTGAAACTGCCGGGATTTCCTGTAAGGCGGACATCCTGATCAATAGTAAGGACATATTCAGCTTCACCGCCCGATTGTTCAATAATGCTTTCCATGCTTTCAGACATATCATATGTTACAGTATA
>ENA-UEPL01000822-UEPL01000822.1-human-gut-metagenome-genome-assembly--contig:-NODE-822-length-26913-cov-12.738113_pt1 | contig 26913 bp, 16 predicted proteins | sample MGYA00242896_ERZ507908 | MGnify/ENA primary metagenome ERZ507908 (study PRJEB26167, sample SAMN06115518) | human gut metagenome | host: Homo sapiens | place: China:Chongqing | collected 2015-08-20...
GCCCCGATAATGGGACGCATCACCGTTAACCGGACGATGGCGCAGTTCAGCTGCAAGCTCTCCTGCACTCCCGAACTGTGGAATCCCCGGGAAAGCCGTCTGAACGGCAAGAGCAAGGAGGCGGTGGAAGTCAACGCAAAAATCGATAGGCTGCTGTTGGCTGTAAATTCCGCATTCGATTCCCTTCTGGAACGAAAGACCGATTTCGATGCGACAGCAGTCAAGGAAGCCTTTCAAGGCAGCAAGGACACGCAGATGACCTTGCTCAAACTCTTTGACAGGCATATCGAGGAAATCAGGGCACGTGTAGGCATTGATGTGTCTCACCGCACCTTGCCCAACTATCTTTACACCCGCAACCGTCTCGCTGATTTCGTCAGCAGCAGGTTCAAGGTATCCGACCTCGCTTTCTGCCAACTCAACGAGCAGTTCATCCGGGAATTTCAGGAGTTTGTCGTGATAGAGAAAGGCCTGGGCGTCCAGACAGTGCGACATTATCTGGCTATCCTGAAGAAGATCTGCCGCATAGCCTTCAAGGAGGGATATTCGGACAAATATTATTTTGAACACTACAAATTACCCAAGCAGAAGGAAACAGCTCCAAGAGCATTAAGCAAGGAGGATTTCGAGAAGATACGGGATATAGAGCTTACCGGATGCCGCCCGGAACACCCCATTGTTAGGGACATGTTCCTTTTCGCCTGTTATGCCGGAACCTCGTACGTGGATGTGGTGACCATCACTCTCGACAACCTGTCAAGGGACGATAACGGGGCATTGTGGCTGAAATACCGCCGGGGAAAGAACGGGCAGTTGAGTCGTGTAAAGCTGTTGCCTGAAGCTGTAGCTCTTATCGAAAAATATTGTGACGACAACAAGGCCGACTCTGTTTCCCGTAATTCCGTACCAAGCCCTGAAATGGTGTCTGACGAGCATCAATATGAAAGTTGGTATCAAGGGACGTTTGTCCTACCACATGGGGCGGCACTCGTTCTCGACTCTCATGACCCTCGAAAACGGCGTACCTATCGAGACTGTCAGCAAGATGCTGGGGCATGCGGATATAAGGACCACCCAGGTGTATGCCCGTGTAACCCCTAAAAAACTTTTCGAGGACATGGACAAATATATCGAGGCGACAAAGGAACTGAAACTTGTCCTCTAACCCTTAAAAAACGATTTAATCATGCGAAGTACATTCAAAATTCTATACTATATCAACCGTAGTAAGGTCAAGGTGGACGGAACTACCGCCATCATGTGCCGTATTACCATTGACGGCAAGAACAGCGTGTTTGCCACGGGTTGGTGCTTGATTGGAGTGGCCATTGGGGCCGGTCCTTCACATCTGGATTGCTTATAAGATTTGCAGCCAAAAGAAAAAATGGCTATCGCCATTTTCCAACGCGCAGCCATCTCTTTTCTTCCCTCATTTTGACTTTACTTTAATGAACGTATATATGAATACGGGGATAAAGTAAAGTTGATGATTTCATGGAAAAGTGTAGTTTTCAAGTTTCAATTTTGATTGAAAAGTGTATAAAAAAACTCTGATTCATTGGAAAAAGTGTGGCGAATTCGATTTATTCGCTTGAAAAAGTGTAGAACTACTTAAATACCATATCTTCTATTCTTGCGATTTTTACCTATAACACATCATTAAATAGATGAAAAGTAGTATATTTGCATATTATATGATATATTGAATATGGCAAAGAATACAATGGGCACCAAGTTGCCAAGAAAACTGGAGCAGAAGATGCAGATAGTGGGTGAGCAAATCAGACTGGCTAGACTGCGTAGGAATCTCAGCATGGCTCAGGTTGCCGAACGCGCAACCTGCTCACCGCTTACGGTTGGCCGGATTGAAAAGGGAGCACCGACAGTGGCTATCGGCATTTATCTTAGAGTCCTTTATGCGCTTCAATTGGATGATGATATACTTCTACTTGCCAAAGAAGACGCAATGGGAAAGGCTTTACAGGATTTAAGTTTGAAAAAGCGAGAGAGAGCATCTAAAAAAGAATAAGCCATGAAACGACTATATGTGTTTGCTGATTTTGATTGGCTGAAAGAACCAAGGCTGATTGGAGAACTGAGTTATGAATCACTTCGTGGCTCGGACAGTTATGGATTTTGCTATAGTGATGACTGGTTAAGGGACTATGGCAACTTGTTTCTTAGTGATGACTTGAACAACTATCCATGGCAACAATATACAGCTCCAGGCAAGGATATTTTCGGATGTTTTTCTGATGCCCTCCCAGACAGCTGGGGACGCACATTGATAAATCGCAGGGAACAGATTCTGGCAAAAGAGGAGAACCGTCCTATCCGCCGTCTTTCATCCTTTGACTATCTTGTCGGAATCGAAGACTACTCACGTATGGGTGGTCTCCGTTTTAAGGAATCCTTGGAAGGAGAATATATCAATGCTAGTGAAGCTCTACGAATTCCTCCGCTAACCGATATCCGTGAACTGATTGCAGCCAGTTCTGAGATTGAAAAAAGTGAAGAGGAGAATCACCTGCCTGAAAGACGCTGGATCGAGCAGCTTGTACAACCTGGTTCGTCTCTTGGCGGAGCACGTCCAAAGGCAAGCGTAATTGACGAGAACAAAATCCTGCATATAGCAAAGTTTCCGTCCCGCAAAGATGATTATGATACTGGGCTTTGGGAACATTTCTCACACCTATTAGCAAAGAAGGCCGGCATACACGCAGCAGAGACAAGAGTAATCTTCACAAACGACAAATACCATACATTGCTTTCCCGACGATTTGACAGGAAGGAAAACGATAAGCGTATACACTTTGCTTCAGCCATGACTCTTTTGGGTTTAAATGATGGAGACAATGCCAATACCGGTCATGGCTATCTGGATATTGTCGATTTCATACTTCAGAACTGTACAAACGTGGAGGATAATCTGCAAGAACTGTATCGCAGAGTTGCATTCAATATCTGCATTGGTAATACGGATGACCATTTCCGCAATCATGGTTTTCTTTTGACTGCCAAGGGGTGGACTTTGGCTCCAGCTTACGATATGAATCCAACACTGAATGAATATCAGAGTCTGTTAATCAACAGCTATACCAATAAATCGGATTTGAATGAATTGCTGAATTCTTGTGAGGGATATATGCTACAGAAGCATATTGCTCAGCAAATCATTAGTGAAGTACTGAATACGGTTAAATATTGGCAGTCACTAGCAAACCGATTAGGGATAATAAAAACTGAACAAAACATGTTCTATACAATTTTTGAACGACAAATAGGATTATATAGCCCTAAGTATTAATATAGAAATAAATTCGACATAAGATAAAATAAATAATCAACTATTAAAAACTATATTATATGTCTCTTGTACCAAAACCGTTTCATGAATTGCTAAAAATGCATTTTATTATACCGCCGTATCAACGTGGGTATCGTTGGGAATCACGTCAGGTAGAGGAACTTCTTGATGATCTACTGGATTTTGTAAAATCTTTGAAATCAAAAAGAAACCGTAATAGTGAAGGTCATGAACCGTATTATTGTCTTCAGCCTATTACGGTGGTAAGACATCCAGAGAATGCCGATATGTATTTTGTAGTCGACGGCCAGCAACGTCTTACAACGATATATATCCTTATGCATTATTTATCGCAGAACAGTGATTATAAATATCCCGTATATAAGTTTTCTCTCCCTAGCAGAGATATCCAAAATGAATATCTAGCTAAACTTGAATTCATGGATGATGATAAGAAGTATATTAGCAATATAGACAATTTCTATGTAAAAAAAGCATACTCAACAATTGTAGCTTGGTTTTTAAGGGATGGACATGATAGGTATAAAGGGAAAATTCGAGATATCTTTGCAATGACACCTGATGAAGATGAGGAACAAAACGATGTTCGAGTAATATGGTACGAAATCAGCAGTAAGGAAGCACATAAAGCTTTCCGTGAACTTAACTATGGAAAGATTCCGCTGACCTCGACGGAGCTTGTCAAGGCTTTGTTGCTACAGGAACGAAATACAAGTTCTTCCGGGCATTATAGCAGGGGAGCATCATATCGCAGAGCGCTTGAGTGGGACGCAATGGAGCATGCATTACAGAATCCATATTTATGGTCAATGCTTGCGGAAGCCAATGATAACACATTGTCCCACATGGAGCTTGTACTAGATTTTGTGGCAGACAGACTGAATGATGAAATGACTGATGAGGATGGCAGCAGGCCTGTGGAACGCAAGGAATCCAAGGACTTCAGAGATGATTTTAATTATCAGGTTATCAATGAATATCTAAGGAGACATGACAACAGTAGCGATGCGGTAGAGGATGTATGGAAAAGAATCCAGATTATTTTTAATCTCGTATCGAACTGGTACTCCAACAGACATTGGTATCATCTGATAGGGCTTTGCCGTATACTGCAAAGCGGGAAGCAGCGAAAACGTAGGGATTTTGTTGAGTATATCTACAAGATGTCTGTTGATGAATATGGGGCTCCAATTGACAGGCCGAAATTTACCGAGAAACTTGAGAAGGAGGTGGGTAGACTTGTCAGATTGGGGAAGGACATTACTCTTGAGGATCTCCGGTATGATGAACACAGCGAAGCCATAATAAAAGTGCTGAAAGTGCTTAATGTTCAGGAAGCGATAAATGATAATACGGAGGAGAAGCGGTTTGCGTTTCATTTATTTGAGATATTCAATGTGACATCGCTTGAACATATCCACCCGCAGAACATAACCTCTGACATCAATTATCAGGATTTCAGAATGTGGTTTGAGAGGAGAAGTGAGGACTTTAGAAAGCTTGATGATATTGAATTGCGCACCTTACTCCAGAACGAGGAGGTTGATGGCCAGGGATTTGACCAGATAGATTTGAACTTATTGGTGGCAGAGAAGAGAGAGGAAGTAGAGAAGGCCATCAATGTTTTGAAGTCTTTAACATCTGACAAGAAGAACTATTCTGATGATGACAACCACAACGAGCTGGAGCGCAATGCCAGAATCCTGGACGGATTTTTCGGTGACCTGGCCGGTATAAACCAGAATGAGATGCATAGTATTAAAAATCTGGCCCTAGTTGACAAAGAAACAAACTCGGCTTTACAGAATTATCTGCTGGACAGGAAGCGTTCCATTCTTATGGACCGCCATGACAGATGTGATATTTCCGATCCGTCTACCCACAATGGAACTTATGCACCTCCGGCAACACGCAAGGTGTTCTGTAAGGAGTATTCCAGATGCTCTCCTGGTGATATGCGTTTATGGCGTCCGGAAGACCGGAACAACTATTTTAGAGTCATTGATGAAGTATATAATTATTACACCTTAAAATAAACGAGAATATGCCCAACAAGAATACTGAAAAATACAATAAGTTTGCAGCCAGAAACGGTGTCGCTATTCCTATAATTCAACGAGACTACGTACAGGGAGCGGATGTGAACTTCGAGAAGCGTGATAAGTTTATCAAGAAACTGCTTGATGCATTGCTGAACCGTGAACCGTGTGAATTGCATTTTATATATGGCTCAACGGATTTGACAAAACAGTCTGAACCATATTTCCAACCGGTGGACGGACAGCAGAGGTTAACTACACTTGCGCTTACAGGCTGGCTGCTGAACCAGAAGTGTGGTCATAAATATTCCGATTGCATGAAGCCGCTTACATATACTTCGCGTCCGTCAACAGAGCAGTTCTGCAAGCTTATGCGTGAATTCAAACTACCGAAAAATCCTGGAGCCCCAATATCCGATTACATCACGAATGTTCCTGGATGGTTTTCTGAATCCTGGAAGTTGGATTCTTCCATAAATTCTATGCTTGAATTTCTTGACAAGGTTGATTTGGTACTTGGGTCCGAGCCCTATAAAGACCATATAGAAGATATGGCTGAGGCATTCTTTAATGATTCGCCGTTTGAGTTTGAGAGCCTTGATATGGAGAATCTAGATCTGAATGACGACTTGTATGTCAAGATGAATGCCAGAGGTAAACTGCTTACCCCATTCGAAAACTGGAAAGCGGAATTTGAAGATTTTCTGGGAGCCAATTTCAAGGACGTAAAATATCAGTTCGGTTATATTCCTGGAATGCCGGATATGCCAACCTTGAAAGAGTACTTTGAATATTCAATAGAGCATGACTGGTGCGATATGCTCTGGCCGAAGGCGTACAGCCGCTGGCAAGCAAAAAGTGAGGAGGAAAAGAAGAAGATCCTATATCCGTCCATTGATGAATGGTTTATGAATCTACTTGACTATGTGTCACAGTTCCTTATGTTTGCCGCTATGCCGGATGCAGAGACTGTTTATAAAAACAGTGGACTGAAAAATATAAAGGATCTATATACATATGAAATAGACCGTTCAAGACTTGAAGTGTATAAGGATAAGGAGAATGTGATAAAACTGTTCAGGATTCTTGACCTACTTGTAAGTATCTACAAAATGTACGGGGATTTCGGTTCTTTCATGTCGCGTTATTTTATTGCAACTTCTTCTACCGCACGTTTGGAGAATGAGGAAGAGAGACGTAAGGTCAATCTGTTTGACTATAATATAGACCTTGTCTCGACATGTTTGGAAATGGGAACAGATATGGATATAGCATTTCAGATTATTCTGTGGTGTTTCTTTCAGTGGATGCTTTCCCATCCTGAGGAACTTTCATCAGATTCTGATATAGTTACTTCTACAGATTACTTGAGGGTAATGACTGGTTGGGTCAGAGGAAGAAGACAGCGTCTTACCAACGGATATTCTGTTGGAGCAAATGCTCGTTTGGCGGATTTCCATGAGGCTGACAATATTTCGCGTAAACTCTCTACTGCAACCAATATGTTTGAGACTCTGTTGGGAACCACGGAAAAATCGCTTGAGGATGAAAGGGTCAAGGGCAAACTGTATGATAAACCGAATTTCGATATTATCAGGGAATTGTCTACATGTCGTCCTCTTTATTATTCATTCGGGCTTCTGATGCCTTCCATAGTAAGTTGTACTGATATAGAAGGCTATATAAAGAGATTCTATGATTTCTGGGCTATGAGCGATACTGAACGGGTTCAAAGCCTTGTAGGCTGTGGTTTCAAGGGTATCAGGCCATATGTGGATTGCTGGTTTTTCGGAATGACAGGAAGATGGGACTATATCTTTACAATAGGTAAAGATGATAGAGGTTTTGATAATGCGGTTGAAGCTTTTACTCATTTGATGAACGGTGGTAGCCCCACATGTTATTCTTATGACAGCATGGCCTATTATATGGTGAACTATAAAGAATTTGTAGAAGCAAATAATGAAGGTGTGATGCGCCATTATTTCAGGCATGATGTAGATAATGAATTTACTGTGTGGACCATTAAATCTCCAAAAACGAAACCATGGCAGGGTTATAATACTGACCCATATGCCTATGCTGTGCGTAAACTATACGAGAGGAAAGGATATAATGAATATGAACTTAATGATTGTAGTGACAATGCGGAACATGGTGCTTTGTACATAAGGACTGAGGGATCGGAAACAAATGCCATGTATATGGAGTGCTATCCAAAAGGTTGGAAGATTGATATATGGGACAAAAGACAGAAAGTTGCAAGAAAGTTTGGAAATCGTTTTGAAGCTATTTCAGATACTGAAGGAAACGCTGTTGGTTTTAAGGATGTTGAAAATATCTTCAGTTTTGACGGTCTTGTGCTTCTTGATCTCCCTGGAAAAGACCGTATACAGACTGCACTTGCTTTTTTAGAAGCTATATCATAAAAGATATGAGTTTTTAGAGAAAATGATACTGTTTCAAAAGGGGGTATAAAGTGAGCAAACAGATGCCAACACTACAAACATAATTTTTGGAACAGTATCTAATCTCGTTTTATTGGAATAATAAAAGATGGTGCTAACTTCGATATTTACACTGGAAAATCATAGAAAGGCTGGAGTCGGAAAAGTTCCCGAACCAGTCTTTTCTATTTATTTAACAGTTAAGGTATGACCCATAAATAACGTAATACCGCATTCTCATTCAGAAATAAAACAAAAGTCATTAATACTACTTTCATTTGTAACCTGTTCCAAATCCGACCAATTTATCCCGTCATTTGATTGTGCCATAAATTCATTTGTGAACCAATACCGATTTAAAGTCCCTACAATCAAATAATTCCCATTTTGGTACTGATTTTAGACGGTAAGAAATTTGAGGGTAAAGAACGGTGTTCCGTCCAAGTTTCTCCGTCCGTGGATGTCCAAATCCGGCCTCCGCCCCCTCCGGCTACAAATTGTTTCCCGTCAAATGTAATGCATTGACAGGATATTTCTGTGAAAAGCCTTTTCCAATTCAAACCGTCCGTTGATGTGAATACGTCTCCGTCATTTGCACAACTTAATACCAGCACAAACCTATTATTACCAAATGCCACATCGTAATAATCCACACGGGCATTGTCATAAAAAGGTTCAATCTGTTCTTTATGTGTAAAATCTCTGTTCCATGCATATATACAATAACTGTCACAAATTATCCATAAATTATTTCCAAATACCACACGCCCGTTTCCTAAATCCGTAATGGGTTCAGACCAATTCGTTCCGTCTTTTGAATATGAGATGTAATGCCCCGTTTGATTTTCACCTGAGATTAAAAACATTTCATTGGCATATTCAATGTTCAGCCAGTCAATTCTGTCATTCTTGTGAGTCTTTACAGGTTTACTCCATGTCTCCCCGTCCAATGACGTTACAAAATATTCCCTATTGCCAACAGCCATATATTGAAACTGTCCGAAACAAATGCCGTTCCATTCGTCCGTCGCAATTAAAGTGCTTTGATTTTCATGTTTGAAAATCGTGCTTGTAGGAGGTATATCCTCTTTTGCTACAATACGTTCAATTTCGATATACTCTGTTCTTGTACATGAGTGTAAACAGCAGGAAAGCGTTCCGATAAATAACATCGATATAATTTCAAAACTTTTCATATCTATATAAATTAAAAATTTGTCATTGCCAATATATGAAACGTTCCATGACAAACGGACTTCTTTTACCTTACGTTATGTATTCAGTATCAATCATTAAAATTACTGGATATGAAATTAGACGAAAACATTTTGAAGACCGGTTAAGGACTTGTAATGAATTGTAATTGTAAGGTTCTAATCCTTGATGTGTTGGGTGAACACCATATATTCCTTATGAATGACGTACACCTTAAAACTCGCGAGTGCCGCTATAATGAAGTCCGAGATGCCCAAGACATCACCACCCTTGTATTGAATATCGGGCACAACTTTGTAAACGGTATGACCGAACAGACCTTGCTTGAACGTACCCAATCTATTCATAAGGAAGATTTCAAGTTCGGTACGGACAATTATTTATGGATAACAAAAGTAGATTTAAATAGATAACCGTTTAAATTTGAAAATTATGCAAAAGGATTTTATTACAGTAACCCCCGATAGCGGTAATGGAAATGGGACAATAACAGTTAAAGCATCGAAAAGTTAAATATGCTTTCCAAAATCAACCATTTGTAGGACCTGTTACTGGACTAATATACTCGCGATGTCGTATCGCGGGATTACGCCTTGTTTGCCCCGATGTATACCTTGCCATCTGGAAAAGTATATTTATAATGTATCCTTTCATTATTATGGTATATTACTATTCGATAAATATTTCATTGACATAGCGTTTTTAACTTATTTGTAAAATCGAAATCACTAAATTAAATCCAATCATATCACTGCACTCTACATTGATATTATCCGTTATTCTAATTGTTTCCTGTATATAAAATCCAGTGTATTACCATCTTTATCTTTCCACTCATTCCATCCATTGGCTGGCCGCCCTATACAAAAATCGGCGGCTGTACTGGGGCTGGAGAAGGTTTTGTCAGAATCCATTATCCAAACACCGTTATTCAAAGTAGCATATTCCTCGACCATCTTTTCTCGCTTTGCTTTCCATGTAAAAGAAGGAACGCAATTATTGGCGATGATACTACCCTTTAACACAGTAAATCCTGCAGAATTATAAAATCCTTTTGCATTACAGCCTCGGGCTTTTGTATAAAACAGGTGCTCTTCCTTTGGCTGGGATATTTCAAAGATGTCACAACCAATGAATGATGCGAGGAACCTGATATCCTCAAAAAACTCATCCATGGCATCTCTCTGATGTTCGGGAAGATTTGGAGCTTTGGGAATCTGCTTGTTCTCATTCAATACAAACGAGTTCGACTGTTTGGCTACTACAATTGCGCGATATTCCAGATATTGCACGTCGGCTTTGGTCATATCTTCGTCTTTTGAAACAAAGACAAGCGCTTTCTGCCAGAATGCTTTTTTGCTGTCATGGTCTTTTACCCGTTCCTTAAAATTTTCGGTCTCTCCGATATAGGCCTGTGGTTTCGTCACCTCATCTTCTCCGATCAGTATGTAGAACGCCGGCTTGTGCAGTTTCTCCTGCTCATTCAGATAGGCCAAGTTCGAGCGTGGAATTACAAACATCTGACAAATCTTGTTGCTGATGAATGCATACTGCGTTCCCTTTGGATCGCCGTCAATGAGGTATGTAGTTATTGTTTTTCCCATAATGGTAATATTTATACAACAAATTCATTTAATTCTTCTTTCAACTGTTTCCAATTCGGGAAATATTGAGTTAGTAAAGCTGTATACTCTTCATTGTGTAATCTAACTTTGATATGTAATAATTCATGTACCACAATATATTCAATGCAACGAACAGGTTTCTTGATTAATTCAAGGTTAAAAATAATATTTTGTGTACGGTGATTACAACTTCCCCATAAAGTTTTCATTTGCTTGACCTCCCATTTGTTCACACACACACCCAATATTTTTTCCCATTTGGCAATAAGTGGAGGAAGCATCAATTTGAACTCCGCGCGATACCATTCTCGCAACACTTCTGCTCGGCGTGCTGCTGTTGCACCTTCACGGACGTATAGTTTAATATATTCATTACCCTGAATTTCTACTTTTGCAGATGCATGATGATACAACACCTTTAAGCGATACCTATAACCTTTAAAGTAATGATTCTCTCCAGATACATATTCACGGGGTGTTTGGCGATTCTGACCAAGAATCTGGGTTATACGTTGATTTATCCACGGCATTTTCGTAATCAAGAATAATCGCACAGCCTCCTCAGTCATTCCAATAGGTGCAGACACATGAACACGAGCATTAGGTGGATATATGGTAAGATGTATATTCTTAATTTCCTTCCACTCGACTTCTGCAAATATATTAGAAACTTTAATAATAGTCATTAGTATTCTTTTTGTGCAACGATCAGCTGCATTATATCATCGAGCTTATCTTGTTCTACTCCTTTCAATGCACTTTCAACAGCCCTTCGCAATGCTCTCATCTTTTTCAGACCACTACTGTCCATATCCCTAAAACCATCGCGAGCATTTGCTTTGATAATTTCGTGAATACGGAGTGCCAAAGCTTCATTTCCTCCAAGATTATCATAAAGAGCTTGTTTCCCCTTTGTATCAATGGTTGCAGGGTATTTTGTCTTAATGGTCAATCGAGCCTCTTTCAGTTTCTCAATGAGTTGTTTTATCAATTCCTTATATTGGAGCTTACCATCTTTCTGTTCTTGAAGCAGGTGGTTGAGCAAATCAGACATTTTATCAAAGTAGGCCGGATTGTTCGGACGCTCGCTGATAATCATCTTTCGCATATTTGCCGCCAAAATCTCCGCAACAGAACGTTCATTCTGCTTGATTTTCTTTGGCAGCGCATCAATCGCCTTATCGCCCGCCGTATCAATCAGGTCGAGAAATGATATATCGGCCAAATCCACCAATCTTTCACTATCTTCTGCCCGTACATAGTTATCAATAAGCTGACGCATGGCCGGATCATAATATTTCAAATCGAGCGCATCTCCACTTTTTAATTTTATTTCATCTTTGATATCATTAAAATAGTCAACCTGCTTTTTGATATCGGCAGCCTCCTCTGCTGTATAGCCAGCCTGTTCCATCTCATTGGCGATGTCAATATAACGGCGCACCAAACGCGACACAAGTTTATAGAAGGTTTCGCGTTTATTGGCATTCCCCTCACATTCATTTTGCTGATTTTCAACAGGAGTATTCTCCGCATAGACAAAATATGCAAAATAACCTTCCCGAGTTTGCGGATGTATCACCTCACACATCGTATATACTGCCTGTAATGACTCTTCCAAGGCCTTGCGACCTTCGGTAAGACGAGTCAAAAGAAGGCCTTTAACATCATCGGCATCGTAACCATCAAATGCCCCATTCGTATAATCCTCGATTGCACTCTTTACCGCTCCAAACAGATCTTGGTAATCAATAATATACCCGAAATCTTTTTCCTCACTATCTACTCGATTCACACGACAGACCGCTTGGAAAAGATTGTGATCCCGCATTTTTTTATCGATGTAGAGATAGGTTGCCGACGGTGCATCAAATCCGGTCAATAACTTATCTACGACAATCAGCAACTTCATATCTCCGGGGTGGTCCGTAAACTCCTTTTTCGCCCAAGTTTCAAACTGTTCGGGAGTTTTGTCGCCGATCATTCTTTGGTATATCTCATATTTTGTGAGATCCTCGGTCTCGCCATCACCTTGATACTCGTCTTTTACCGATGCAGTACTCGCATCGTAACTTGTAACCACAGCGCAATGCCCTTTCAACTCTGTCGATTGAAAAACCTCCCAGTAACGACACGCCTGATAAATACTGTCGGCCACAAGCATGGCATTTCCATAGCCGCCTGCCAAAGCCCGTTTGGTACTCATATCTTGGCAAATGTCCGCGACGATACGGTCGATACGCTCCTTACTGCTAAACAGCTTCTCCATTTTTGCCCAACGCTCTTTCAGAGCCGCCCGGGCGACCGAACTCAACCCCCTAGTCTTCGCATCAAACCACTCATCGATTTTCTCTCGTTTGCCCAAGTATTGTTCTACATTTCGGGCTTCATAACGCAAGTCAAGAATAACCCCGTCCTCTACGGCCTCATTAAACTTATAGCTATGAATATACGAGCCAAAGGTCTCTATCGATTTTTTCTTATCCGTATGGAGCAGAGGCGTACCCGTGAAACCTATCAGCATCACATCGTCGCCCATGATATGCTTCATGGCTTCGTGGAGCATGCCGCCCTGTGTGCGATGACATTCATCAACAAAGACATAAACATCACCCTTCGCTCGAAAATCAGCGGGGAGCGATTTTGCCAACTCTTCAAGATACAAGTCGAGCGACTTACTTACCTTCTTATTTCCTACCGATATGGCATCGCCGTCATTCTTATTGCCAAATTTGTGAATCAACGTGCAAATCAACCAAGGTTCGGCAGCATTGAGCATCTCAATCAGCTTACCACCGCTCTTGGCTCGCTGAATCTGCTCCCCTGCATCTTTGAAGCCCGATTCTATTTGTTTGTCCAGCTCATCGCGGTCTGTAATAATCACCACACGAGCATCACTTACGTTTTCACGTATCCATCGGGCCAGCCAAATCATCGTAAGCGATTTACCCGAACCCTGCGAATGCCATATAATACCGTTTTGCTTCTTGCAGATTCTGGGTTGAGCTGCCTTGACGGCAAAATATTGATTAGGACGTGCCGCCTTCTTTACACCTCCGTCGAAGATGATAAAGTCATGGATATATTCCAATAGCCTGACTGGATCAAAAAATTGCAATACACTACGATCCAACTCATTGGGGTATTCCTCGGCCGTGAAGCGCGAGGGTTTACACGGCTCGCCACACGGTTCTTTCCAGCGCAACCAGAATTTCTCGGGCGTCTTGATTACACCATAGTGCAATCCCTCGGTATCGTTGCCCGCAAAAAGCAACTGTATGGTCGTGAAAAACCGAGGTATATAACCGTCCTGCTGGTTACGAATATTCTGGCGAATACCCTCGTGGGCAGAGACCGTACTACGCTTGAGCTCGATTACGGCAAGAGCAATACCATTGACATAAACGACCAGATCGGGACGGCGGTCGCTTTCGCCTTGAATGGTTACTTCCTCGGCTATCTGGAAATCATTCTCCATCGGGTTCGCCCAGTCGATAAGGTGCACCATCTTTTTCTTTTCGGTCACCTCGGCCTGTACATTCACGCCATAGCGCAACAAGGTATACACCTCCTTGTTGGCGTTATATAATCCCCCACCAAGGGAGTTTGCCGCCTGCTTGAATTTAGCGATGGCACTCCGTATCTCCTTGTCGGTATAACCGCGCCGCGAGAGATATGCCGTGAGCAACGTTTCTTCGATATTGGCGTTCCCCTCACGAGTCTCCCAATTCCCGAGACAGGTGTACTTTAAGACATTCTTAAAAAGCCCTATCAACCTGTTTTGCGTTACACGCTCCTTTGCCCCGATGTTTGTGTCCATAGTCACTCTTCAAATAGTTTAACTTTATAATAATCTATAATATACCTTGCATCTTTGTATGCTTGTAATGCTTCTTCTTTCGATGGAGGATAACCGCCGTGCATTACTCGGTTTCTAATATGTATAGTTCCAGCTCCAATTCTATGAAGTTCAGTATTGTCAGAAGCAATTTCTAATTTTTTTATGGCTTTTCTAATTTTTTGAAATCCATCAATATTAGAGCTTATATATTCCGTAATTTTCTCTTCTGTGTTATGAAGGCCTAAATAATTAACAACTTCATCTTTAAGCGTCTTTTCAATTATGATTGCAGAAAACAATACAGCTTCCTTATACTGATGATTCAAGATATCCTTTTTGACATTTATCAGTAGCTCATATGGCAATGAAATTGTTTTAGTGATATTTTCCAATATATACTTAATGGTTGAAAACTCCACCTCATTATATTCTGTTCTCACTATAACAGTTTCCGGAATTGTTGGTACCCATTTATATTCATCACCGCAACTAGCCCACACGCACGTTGGATCAACAAATTTCTCCTCATTCCTGTACGTCCAATCTATCGCATCCGGATTGAGACCTGCAATACATTTTACACATCTGTCAATATAATTTTCTATCTGTTGATTGACGATACCGGCTCGACTGTCATCGATTTCTTCTGATAATACGCACATTACAGCAACAATACAAGGGTGCCAATGTTTAACCATATCGGGACCTTGGACATAAGAAACACTACCCCAACGCCCAATATTAGTACCTTTATCATACGGAATACATAATGAGGGGAAAGAAGTTCCATCTGTATGAAACTTGGGTAGTAATATATAACCTTTTATGCCATCAATTTCGATAGGTAGTCTTCTGCCTAACAATTTATACGAGACATATACCCCATGCCTAAGGGTACAAATGCAATAATATTTATAATCCATAAGCCTATACCGTTAATCTTATTTGTCCCGTTAATAGCTTTTGCATCATGCCCGATTTTAAGAGGCGGTACTTATCTCGCTGGGCTTCAAGGTCGGCTATCTCCTTATCCATATCGCTCAATATCGTAGCAATCGCTATTTGCTCCATCTGATTAAGAGGAAGATATATAGGAATTTCATCAAGACTTTTAAGTATTATTGTTGCAAAAGTTCCTTTTGCTTGCCGACTATCTACTTCGCGCTTAAAATTTTGAGACAACAACAAATAATACATAAACTCCAGATTAATAATACTACTAGGTATAATACCCAATATACCTTGCTTGGTCGCTACAGGAATTTTATTAATTGAGACATTCCCAATAGTTGCCCCATTAGTATATATAATACTATTAACTGGAACAATCCATGCTGAACTATTATTTATTCCCTCACTAGTAATAAATGAATTGCAAGACTCAATATATTTTGTTTCGGTATCTTCGATTTTAACACAAGGAACATCTCCGTTTGCATAGAATCTCATATTATTGGTATCAGGAGTTCCCCCTTCAGATGCATATCTATACAAATCAGAAAATTTCTTTTCTACCCATGGGTCAGAAAAGCCGGGGAGGCGTTTTTTGCCGGTTAGGAGTTGTTGCATTGCCCCTTGCTTAATCAGGCGTTTCTTGGCGATTTTCTTATCCAATGTTGCAATCAATCCATCTATATCACCCAGCGCTTCAGCAATAGCCTGCTGTTCTGCCTTGATTCTAGACAAAACCACAGGGATATGCTCAATTTGATTTTGCGTAATCATTGGAATGGAGGTCTGACTATTAATAGAACAAATGTATTCAACTATTTTGTCACATTGTAACCAATAAGACAAATACTCATTATCACATTTAATTTTATTAATTAGAACAAGACTCGGATTAATAGTTGCTGGACCAATATCGTTTACAATAAAAGCACTTTTGCCCAGAGTCCCCCGTTGCGCGAATACAATATCCCCTTTTCTAACCATAATCTCAGGGGATTCATAATATTTCTGCCACGATATGTACTCTGCATCATGCAAATCTAAAACCATATTTGTAATATGCTTACCACCTATGGTATATGCACCTTGGCCGACACCAACAAGGTCTGCCGTAGTATACCCTCGAAAACCAATACGGCCATTAATCTTTGCGACACTACCAAGATTTACAATCTCCCAATCTTCGGGTATTATTCCTAACTCGGTTTGTTTATATCCTTGTGGTATATCCATCACTTACACTTTAATAATTATCAATCTGCCCACTTACAACCTCAACTTTTCAGATCAATATCCCATCTGTTTCAAATGTGCAGCAACTTTTGCTTCTAAATCGGCTATCTCGGCATCAATCTCGGGGAGCGTCTGTGCATAACGCTCCGCAAGAGCCGAAACCTTAGAAGTGAGCTGCTGACTGATATGCTGCATCTCGCCATCAAGGCGCAAGGCAAGCGATGCGAACCACTTCCGCTCGATAACCAAGCGCTTGATATCCGCCTCGGACAAATCGGCATACTTGACGACAAGAGCAGTAAGCAGGTCGTACTTGCGCTCTTTGATCAGCTTCTTATTGAGTGATATATCGCCTTTGAGGTCGAGATACTTTTGCAGTACGGCAATTTCGTCGGCATCGGCCTTCTTGTCGAGCGCCTTCATTCGTTTCTTGATATTGGCATCGGTCATCTTACCATCGGGGAAGTTGTCCTCATCGAGGTAATTCTCCGCCTGCTCCTCGACCAATTCCGCAAGCTGTGTCTCATTTTGTGCCAGCAACTCCTCGGCCGCAGCAATAACATCGCGCTTCTCTGCAAAATACTCGTCGATAACGATTGGCACAGGCAGCAGGTCGCAAACGACATCTTCGGGCGTAGCAGCCTTTTTCTCTTTCTTCTTGGAAGCTGGTTGTGGCGTGTACAGTTGTACTGTCCAGCCTCCGGACGAAATCATATAGCAATCATCTTGCATCGTTTCACCCCAGTAGTTCATCAAACTGTCATAGACATCATACGCCTCGACAAGCGACTTATCTACCTCGAAGACAGCCAACAACGAGTTACCCAGCTGCTCGATAAGTTTCTTGGGAGCAAAACCCGGGACGAGAGCGTAAAGTTGAGCCCGGTGAGAATCGCACCACCCGGCAAAACTCTTCTGGAACACCTCTTTCTGATTACGGAAATCTACATTCCCGGTAACAGCATCACGCACTGCCTCCGGGTTACACTTCAAAGAATAGTAACCTTTGCGCGTAAGATGGTCGCAAAAGAGGTCATCACAAAGCGACGGACATACCTCCCAATAGGTATCGAACTGGTCTATATCGTGTTTGGGCAAACCTCCATGAAGGTGTGCATCGATATCTTGCAGAATCTCCGTATCGGGAGCAGATATATAGCGAGGAATGTTGAGATTGTAATCGTTACGTTCAATCTCCTCCATAGGCACAAAGCGCGCATAATGAGGCACATCGCGTTGTGCTTGCCACACATCGACAATGCGCCGAATATCCTGCTCTCGCAGACGATTCTTAGCTCCATCTTTGATATATCCACCTTTGGCATCGATCATAAACACTCCCTTACGCCCTACTGCTTCCGACTTTTCTATAATGATGATACAAGCCGGAATACCTGTACCATAAAAAAGGTTGGCAGGGAGTCCTATGATTCCCTTGATATACCGTTTTTCGGCAACGAGATATTTACGAATCTGAGCCTCGGCATTGCCTCTAAAAAGGACGCCATGAGGCAAAATGCAGGCGGCACAGCCGGTCTGTTTCAGAGAGCGTACGATATGGAGAAGGAAAGCATAATCGCCATTCTTTTCCGGCGGAACACCGATTTTAATGCCTTCGCCCCAACGATGGTATTCATCTTCGAACTTTGCACTCTTCAACCACGACTTTGTTGAAAAAGGCGGATTTGCGACAATATAATCGAAGGTCTTTAACTGGTCGCCTTCCTTAAATTGGGGGTCATTAATCGTATCGCCTTGTCTGATATCGGCATAGATTTCATTATGGAGAATCATATTCATTTTTGCCAAACCGACAGTAGCATTGTCTTTTTCCTGACCATAGAGAGTTGCCCCACCGGGAGTTTCACACATAGCACGAAGAAGCAGGGAACCCGAGCCGCAAGTAGGGTCGTAGATAGTCGTCTTTTTCCCATTTTTGGCATTTCCTAACCCGATAACCTCGGCCATCACACGACTGACCTCGGCCGGAGTATAAAACTGGCCTTTACTCTTACCGCTCTCTGTGGCAAAATTCTTCATCAGATACTCATAAGCATCACCTATAAGATCGTCATCTGCCGCTCTATTTTTGCTAAAATCGAGGTTCTCATTCTGGAAAACGGCAATAAGTTTACTTAAAGTTTCAACTTTGTCCTTTCCTTTGCCCAGCTTGGTGTCATCTTCAAAGTCGGCTACAAAAACGCCACCAAGTTGATTGGCCTCGGCAAGAGCAGCCATCTTTTTATTCATCTCCTCCCCAATATTCGGGTTGCCTTTGAGAGCGACAAAATCCTCAAAGTAACAACCTTTAGGTATATCTATATCGAAACCTTCGTCATTACGCTTTTTATCGCTGATATATTTAACGAAAAGAATGACCAACACATAATCCTTGTATTGACTTGCATCCATACCGCCGCGAAGTTCGTCGCAGCATTTCCACAATGTACTATATAGTTCTGACTTTTTTACCGCCATAATGATTTTTCTAGTTAGCTATAAGTTTTTTGGGGTTTCTCATCTGGTATTTCCGCTATTACGGACGATACAAAGCTAATTAATTACACAACAATAAACTTAAAAACGCCTGTCTCCGCAACCACTCGCCCATAAAGCGGTCATATATTATATAACCATCGGCTGTCTGATAGATCCGTTCGTTTTCCATCAACCTCTTCTACGCTGCACTTACGCCACTTGCCGCCCGGAGTTTGTAGGCACCGATAAAATCTCCGGCCAAAACCTCTTTGACACCCCCTCGCAGGCAATGGCTTTCAACAGGCGCACCTGACCGAAAGAATAGCTCTGGACTCCTGCACCCTGTCGCAAAAGAATTCCGGGTTGTAATATCCCGAAATAAGAAAAGGTTTATTAGGCTTCATACTATTTCAACCATTCTGTTACGGGTTTATCGTAACGCAAATATCGCAATAAAGCATAAGGAGACAAAATAATCCGCCTAAAATTTGCAGTGCACGTCTACATAAAAAGGGATATAAAATACATTTTCTTCACTTAAAAAACGAGGGGAATTTCTTACGGAGTTTTCCCACACATTAAGTATTTCCGTGTAACCTTGGGAAGAAGATAGGGCGATTTTATATGACATATAGGGTTGTCGAACATGATATTTATTGGTTGGAGGCTTGTGTTTGTGGTAATTGTCGTCGCATGACTTTCTGGAAATCCCGAACTATTTGTTCTCCCATATTTACAATAGTACTGTCGACTTTGTGTATTTCTACCGGTGTGACAGCGTTTTTGTATTTGGCTTTGCCCATACCGAACTTCATTTTATCTAAATTTCCCGAAATGTTCAGTCCCAGTTTGAAGGGTATGGGCGATTTGAGTATGGATATGTGATAATTGAAATTCATATCCAAGTCTTGGCTCCCTCCTACGGCAGCCCGGTAGCGATCCATTTCTATTACAAACGGGTAGACGTTTACATTACCGTCTTCGACACTGATGTTGACAGAGATACTGTCGATCAAATTTCTCTCTTTGTTCTTGAAGAAAAATTTTTTCGATATTTCGGCAAAAGTTTCACCGTCGAGAAGGACGAGGCTATCGCCTTCGACATGGATAGCCGACCGCAATGAGGGTATTTTTATATTGAGGCATGAGTCTAAGTCCGACTCGGCCGATACATTGAAATCGACAGTTCCTTGAAAAGACCGCAGCATGGGGACAATGGTATCTAACGAAGGGATAAAATCGACAAGTTTCCCGATATTGATATCGTGAAGTTTGAAATCGAATCCGGCATATCCCTGCTCTGGTTGTCGGGCTTGATAGATCAAAGTCGTGCGCATAGTCGCATCCATTCCTTCCATACTGAGCTCTTTGAGATGAATGGCTTGATTGCGTATATCTATTGCACCGTGTACGTTTTTGAAAACCATTCTCCCGTAACGAACCCGATTCAAATTGGTTTGTAATTCAAAATCGATATTTCGAGGAATAACGAATAGTTTTAGGGCAGTCGACGTAGTGTCGGACTCAGTTTCGATTTGAGCAGTGTCTTTTGGAAAAGAGATAGACCGAATTAACTGGTTACAATTTAGATTCTCAGAGGAAAGTGTCAATGTGACCCGTAGTTTTTTATTGTGACGCATAGCGCCATATAAGTCGTGAATCGCACCGGTCGCTGTTAAATCGGATTTTCCTATTTTCATGGTCGCGTTATGTAAAGTAATAGCTCGATTACCGACTGAAATTGCAGTCTTTTGCATTCGAATAGGTAAAGCCGATTGTGGGGTACGTACAAAAAGCCGATTAAAACCTACTATGCCTTTTGGAATCCACAAAGAGTCTTTTAATTGTTGTGCTGTTATTGTAATCCCGGCTTTGTCCATGCCCAATTTAGTATCTCCGAGACGGCAGAACAAGGTGTCGGCTTCTAATGCGAATCCTATTTCGGGTCGGGTAGGATTGTTTTCTGTCGGTTGTAATTTTATGGTTGCGGCAGTTTTTCCGCAAAATAAATTTGATGTATCCGGTAGGGAGGCTTTTAGTTTGTTTGCATTTAGTTTACACTCTACAAGAGCGATTCGTGTAGTATCTTGTGGGTTGGTCGTTTTTATTAAAGCCGATAGATTGTTTATCGATGAGTTTAATCGCGTTGAGTGAAAAGCCATATTCCCTATTTCGATATGGGCTCCTAATACATCGTTTCCCACGAAAGACAATGAGGCATCACTCGTGAATTCGAATTTCTTATTTTTATCTCGTAAAGCCAATTTGCTCATATTTATTTTTCCTTTGGCCCGAATACGTCCTATGTCTTTCTTTTTGATAGATGACAAACGGCAGCGCACGTTCATGTCGGCATCTAACTTCCCTTCGATACTCACACCATCTTGTAAAGGGAATGTTTGTGCCAATGCCGTTAGGTCTATCGAGGACTGAGTATGAAACGAGATGTCGGGATCGCCTAATAAGTCATCTACTTTGGCATCGGCCAAAATATCGGTATGGGCTCCTTTGAAGTGAAATATTTTAAGATCGAGATAAGATGGCGATTGCCGCATTAAGTCTATCTGTCCGAAAAAGTTGGCTTTAAGTTCATCTATTCCATAGGGCAACTGGGCATATTGGGCGGATGCATCGTTTATTTCTATTTTTAATGTAGCCAATGGCATTTTTCCTTTTCCATACAGACCGTTCAAGTTGCCATTAACTGTAACGACGCCTTTGGCCGAAACTTTTTCTTTTTTGAGAATACTTTCGGGAATCATGTGAAGGACTGTTTCCAACGAAGGAGCATGTAGCCCGTATTGCAGATCGATATCTAACGCTTGTGCGGTCGTGTCTTTACAGATAGAACCGTGTATGTCTAATTTTATGCCGTTAATCTCCATCATAGCATCGTGCAAAGAAAGAGCCCGTTTCGAACGATTTAGCTCGATGTCGGTTTGTAGGTGAGTGGCGATACGATGAGCCAGTAATTCACCATTTTGCCAGAACAGAATGTTTTTGTTGCTGAAATCCAACGTTAACGTAGACTGTTCTTTCTTTAAATTTGCTTTTAATTTAAGATTTGCATCCCATAGATTGGCGAAGACATTCGTTTCCCGATCGTCGAAAGTGACCGTGGTATGACGTAGCGAAACGTGCTTGATGTCTATTTCGTTAATAATTGGCGAAGTAGCGGTTGTTGTATCGGGTGTATTTGTCGTGTCGGCGATCAATATATTCCAGTTGGCGATTCCATCTTTTCCTTTAAAGGCGTATATGTTTGTGCTATCCAATGATAATCGGTTGATACTGATCTTTTTTTGTTGCAAATAATCGACGAGATTGATTACGGCAACGGCTTTTCGAAAAGTGGCTAATGTGTCGGTACGTTGCCATAAAGAATCACGGATAGCCTTTGATACCAATGTGCCATTTTCCAATTTTATTCCAAAACGGGGAAAAGTTGAAAAAAAGGTCAGCTCTACGCTATTCATATCGAGCTTGGCATTTATGTTTTGATTGGCTACGTTTAATACGATGGGGGTCAATTTTTCAGGCGTAAATATAAAATTTATGGAGAAAGCGATTACTGCCGAGAGAAAGACTATCAACGCTCCCAGTGTAATACCCGTAATCTTAAACATTTTTTTTGTTCGTTTTTTCATATTAACACTCTTTTAGTCATACAAAAATAACAAGAAAGTTGTGAAAGCAGTTTGTATTTGTATGAAGTAAATATTTTTTAATTGATGTCATACTCTTTTTACATAGCTGGTAGTCGTCATAGAATACACCGATAGATTGCTATTTGATTCGTAGTGACTCTGTTTAACAAAGAATACTTGTTTCTGAAATCCGTTTCTTCTATCTTTGTGAGGGAAGTTTTGAAAAATGATAAGGATAATATTATGTTGGCATATACATACGTTGAACCCGGTAAATTTGAATTGCAAGAAAAGCCGAAACCCAGGTTGAAAGATTCGCGTGATGCGATTGTGAGGGTGACTCTTGGAAGTATTTGTACTAGCGATCTCCATATCAAACATGGTAGCGTGCCGCGTGCCGTATCGGGAGTAACGATCGGGCACGAGATGGTGGGTGTCGTAGAAGATGTGGGAGAAGATGTTATAGGTATTAAGCCGGGAGATAGGGTTACTGTAAATGTCGAAACTTTTTGTGGCGAATGTTTCTTCTGTCGTCGTGGATATGTCAATAATTGTATGGATCCCAATGGCGGTTGGGCTTTGGGGTGTCGTATCGATGGTGGTCAAGCCGAATATGTTCGAGTGCCTTATGCCGATCAAGGCTTGAATCGTATCCCGGATACGGTAAGCGACGAACAAGCTTTGTTTGTAGGCGATATTTTGGCAACCGGTTTTTGGTCCGTGCGTATTTCGGAAATTACATCGGAGGATACGATTCTGATTATTGGAGCCGGTCCTACCGGCATTTGTACCTTATTGTGCGCTTTGTTAAAGAATCCCCGGCGTATTATTGTTTGTGAGCAGTCCCCGGAAAGAATACAGTTTTTGCAAGAACATTATCCCGACATATTGGTAACTACTCCTGAACATTGCGAGGAGTTTGTTCGTAAAAATAGCGATCATGGCGGTGCTGATGTGGTTTTGGAAGTGGCGGGAAGCGAGGATACTTTCCGTTTGGCTTGGAAATGTGCTCGTCCCAATGCTATTGTAACGATTGTGGCACTTTACGATAAACCTCAAATTTTGCCCTTACCCGATATGTATGGAAAAAATCTTATCTTTAAAACCGGAGGGGTGGACGGTTGTGATTGTGCAGAGATACTTCGCTTGATAGAATCGGGCCGTATAGATACCACGCCGCTCATTACTCACCGTTTTGCATTAAATGAAATTGAGAAAGCTTACCGTATCTTTGAAAATAGAGAGGACGGAGTTATCAAGGTTGCGATAAGAAGTGTTTGAAAATAAGATGAGTCTTTGTATAAGTTTTTAAAAAATATTGTATTCTAAAATTATAGAATTTATTCACAAAAGATACTTAATAACTTAAAATTCTATAATTTCCTGGACAGTGATTCCATTATCAAGTGCTCTGCTCAAGATAAAACTCGGCTAAGTGAAGATCTTAATGTTACGATAGCTAAAACTCAGAAATAGGACTTAGACTTAAGTTCTTCAAAGGATATCCCAAGCCTGAAACGATTTTTGAATACCAGCATAACTTTGATGTAGAACGTGAGAATGCCAGGATTGCTACCAAAGAGGCTCCTAAATTGAATCCGTTTGTGCTGACTTTGAATAAGCGTATTGAATCGATTTACTGTTATTTTGCCCTTTAAAAATACAGTAGATGGGCTCAAAGTGTTTAACTTTGATAACGCTATACCTCGCCAGTTTCTTTATTTACATCTTCTTCACAAGTAGAATTGTACATTGTTAAACGAGAAGAATGGAATAGCCGCATTTATGAGACTAAGTAATGACGGAATCGAAATATTCCCCGTCACAAGGTCGAGAATTAGGACAACAAGTTGTAGAATAAGAATATCCATCGGATAGATACGAACACAATATAAAAGTCATTCGATTCTACCACACTTATGTGTTCCAAGATAATCGGTCGGGACAAAATCGACCTTTCGGGAAAGCTCTACCCTATTTTATACCTAATCATTAAATAGATACGATTATTGCTTATTTCATAAATACAAAATAAACGGCAAGAACAAGGCAGCCGAACGCCGCAATATGGTTCCAATGTAACGACTCTCCTTTAAAAACTACGACCGAAAATAGAGTGAATATGATTAAGGTTATTACTTCTTGTATTACCTTTAATTGCATAAGGCTAAACGGCCCTCCATTCTCTCTGAATCCCAATCGATTAGCTGGCACTTGGCAACAATATTCGAACAATGCTATACCCCAACTAAGTAATATCACACCATAAAGCGGCCAATTATTGATAACCTTCATTTCTTGCAATTTCAAATGCCCATACCAAGCCAGTGTCATAAACACATTAGAAACAATAAGTAATCCTATCGAATATAATCCTTGCATTGCGTCTTATTTTCTTCTGCAAAGTTACTACAAAAAAGTGAAATGCGGAAAGATATAGTGATAGAATTGAGTTACAAGGGTTTTGGTTGAAGTGGCGATAATCCGTGAAGCCATTACAATCCCTGCCGAAGCCAAATCCTGACGCCGCTACGTTACTTGTTCGTAACCATGCCCGAAAATGCGACAAACGGGTACGAATAGCGAAACAAGGCTCTAAGGAATAGTGAGTTATCCATAACTCATGCGAAAAATCAGGTTACGGAAAAAGATTGCGCCGTTCCTCCCCGTTTTGCGTACCAACACCGGACTCTTCACCAACTAATTTTGAAACCCAAAAATTAAGGACAATGAAGAGTACATTTTCAGTAATCTACTACCCCAAAAGATTTTTATATCAAATTACATTCTGATATAGAATAACTTACACGGATTTTACATTTTAACAGGTTACGATTTGCCAACTTGCAGACTTCATCGTATTTCTCAAATTTGCTTTTCAAATAACGCTTGTATTTTGGGCAAAGGTACTACTTTCTGCTGAATATATAGCGCATTACCAAATAAAATTTTGTATTTTTGCAGTCGTTAATCAAGAATGATGTGTGCATGAATCGGATAAAAGAGGAATTGGAAGCCAAGGGTATTAGCCAAACAGAATTGGCGAACAGGCTTGGAAAGACTTTTAATATGGTCAATTTATATGCCACAAACAAAGTACAACCTCCTATTCCTGTGCTATATCAAATTGCAGACATTTTGAATATTGATGTGCGAGTTTTACTCGTTCCCAACAAAATCGAAGAGTAATCACTATATGGCGAAGAAAGAGGTTAAGACAGACCTTTGGGTTTATGAATTATTGCAAGAAGCAGATATTTATTTAACGCCACAAGGGTGTGATATAAAAGAAATAGACGAAGCTTTAAAAACAGCTTCAAAATCAAAAACAGGTCATGCAGGCTATCCCGAATACTGTGGGGTGGTCAAGGATTTTGTTCTTGTGATTGAGGATAAGGCATCTCTTGATAAACACGCCTACAAGGATGAAAATGGCTTGCTCTCCCAAGATGTAAAGTTTGTTAAGGATTATGCTGTCAATGGTGCTCTGTATTATGCTTTGCATTTAGCAGCCAACACTTCATACAACAAAGTCTTAGCCTTTGGCGTGTCGGGGAATGAAAAGCATCATAAAATCACACCCCTTTTTGTGAATGAGCGCGGCGATTATCAAGAGTTGCCCGATGTGGAAACATTCATTTCTTTCAATGAAGCCAACATCAATGAATACTACTTGAAAGAAATACTGCAAGAAGAAACCGATGTAGAAAAAACAACGGCTGAAATTCTAAAAGATGCCGAGAAGCTGCATAACGACTTGCGTAACTATGGAAATCTGACAACAGAACAAAAACCGCTGGTCGTGTCAGGAATAATGCTGGCATTGAGGGAAATAGAGGAAAAAACATTCTCCATCGAATCCCTGATTGGCGACCCGATAAAAACAGACGGCCAGAAGATATATGAAGCTATTGAAAGCAATTTGAAGAGGGTTAATGTTACGCCTGATACCAAACGAGATAAACTACTCAGCCAATTCTCTGTCATAAGAGACACAACAAAAGTATTCACCTGTAAGAAGTTACTAATGACAAAAAAGAAATTGCCCGTTCGTTTTACGGGTCAGCACTTTACTATTGATAAAGTGCTAATAAAAGATGCAATAAGAC
>ENA-UEPL01000860-UEPL01000860.1-human-gut-metagenome-genome-assembly--contig:-NODE-860-length-26171-cov-8.929332_pt1 | contig 26171 bp, 31 predicted proteins | sample MGYA00242896_ERZ507908 | MGnify/ENA primary metagenome ERZ507908 (study PRJEB26167, sample SAMN06115518) | human gut metagenome | host: Homo sapiens | place: China:Chongqing | collected 2015-08-20...
GAAAAAACACTATCTCTCAACAAAAAAACGATGGCCAATCTTACTCCCTCGGGATAACTCAATCCTCGGGATTAGATCACTTATCTGGATATCCAGATAAGTGATCCGTGGCAGTCAGGGTATAGGCGATGTCCTGCTGGTATCCGATGCCGTTCCCGCCGTTCTGTGGCTGGCGGTCTATGGCATTTCCCGTAATGCAGATCACAGGTTCCTGCTCCACCAGCGGTACATTATTGCCGCCCGTCCCATAGCGGGCCGACATGGTGGGTGAAACCGCCTCCATCTGTCGGTAGCGGCTGTCAATACCGTGGTTTTCATACACCAACGGCTGATGGCCGTGCTCCTGCGCCCGCAGTGTACCTGTCATACCCTCGGAAATTTCCATGACCTGACCGCCCTGATCGTTGATGCACAGCACAGATGGCATACAGTTGCCACTGGCGCCTGCCTTCAGTGTCGGAGCAACACTTTCGTGGTATCCGATGCTCCCGGCACTGGCTCCGGCACCTGCAGAAAAACCGGCGACAAATGTCTGATGTTTTATTCCCGGCTGTGCATTTAGAGCACCCGCCACATCATGTAAGTCACGAACCTCATCTCTTTGGTTGGCCGCAAAGGCTATAACGCCATTCCTGCCGGTGGACATCCCACAGTTCACGCCCAAGGTCGCTGCCACATCGCCGGTCAAGTCTCCGTTGTAGCCGTCAAAGCCCTCGTCCCGCTGGTTGATGTGATAGGCATCTATATCTGTGATCTGGCCGTCCGGGAGCCAAGACCCGCCTGGATCTTCAGCGCCCGTTCCAGCTTCTTTGGCAGCGCTTTGCCCCGTTCAAACGCTCGGCGCAGTATCCCCAAACAAGCCCTCGGCGTCAAATAATACTTTGTCGGCGGTGCGCCCTGCAAAATCCGCGATAAGGAAGATTCTCTTGCGCCTCTGGGGGACACCCCAGTATTGAGCGTCCAGGCACCGCCAGCATAGGGAGAAATCAGTTCCCAGTAGGATTCGCCCAGCAGGTTGCCATGCCCAGGGGTAAGGTCCAGGGACATGAACGGTACCGCACTTAATTCGGACGATCTCTTCCAGGACGATGCGGAAGTCCTCGCCCTTCCGCTCTCCGCTGGAGAAGGCTCCCGGCACATTTTCCCATACCATAAATCGGGGCCGAATATGGATACCTGCCCGGCCTCGTGATCTGTCTGCATCTCTCATCTCCTTTACGATGCGGGTCTGTTCCGTGAAGAGGCCGGAGCGCTCTCCGGCCAGCCCGGCCCTGGCTCCGGCTACGGACAGATCCTGACACGGGCTGCCGCCGCAGATGATATCCACCGGCGGCAGCATGGCCCCGTTCAGCTTCGTAATATCTCCATAATGTAGCATCCCCGGCAGCCGCTGCTGCGTGACTCGAATGGGAAACGGCTCGATCTCACTGGCCCATAGGGGGATGACACCGTTGTGTATAGCCGCCAGCGGAAAGCCGCCAATGCCGTCAAACAGGCTGCCCATAGTAATGCACCTCATTTGGCCGCCACCGTCCGGGCAATATTGACGGCGCTCTGAGCTGTGTAAACCGCCGAGGTAAGATTGGCCTTCGTGGTGGTGTCCAGCCCAAAGGCCCCGGCAATACGGGGAATTTCCCCGGCAGAGAGCATGAGTCCCAAGCCCAGCAGGGCGTGATCTTTGAATACCATCAGCCCGGCCACAAGGATGGTGGCCTGCAAGAACGCCGTGAGGCACAGGCCGATGACCTGTTTGCACCACTGGACGAATCCGTCTCCATACCCCCTGGGCACGGAGAACATATACAGGCTCCCCACGGCAATCTGGATCAGCAAAATACCGCCGCGCTTCAGATTGCTGAAAAACACCTTAATGACCGCATAGGCCATGAGGATAAGACAGAAAAGAACCATAAGCCCGCTGGTCTCCCGCCCAAAGCCCCGCAGGGGATAGGTGGACTCCGTTAGGCTTTCCAGGTTTTCAAGATCTGCCAGCGCCGCCTTTGCCGCATCCCCGATGCTGGTGGACCCAAAGCCGGTGATGCCCGCCGTCAAGGTGCCCTGCAAGGAAATTGCCAAAGAATAGAGCCGCACCGGCACCTGGGTAAAAAGAGAGACGGCCAGAAAGCCCTTAAGGACATTCAGCGCCGTCTCTTTCACATTGCCCCGCCCAGCGGAATACTCGATGCCACATTCAAACACAGCCACCACCAGCCCCGTGGCAAACAGGGCCCAGCCCAAATAGGAGAAAAACAGCACCACGCTCTGCACCCAGTTCATCTCGAAGAGCTCAGCGCCCATGCTGCCCATCTCCGAAAAGAAATTCCCGAGAAAACCAACCACCTGACTGTAAAACCAGTCCACGATCTGCCCCAGTATTTTGTCCGCTACAAAGTCCCATATAAACAATGAATCACCTCCCAGAATGTAAAAAGCACTCTACTGATCCAGCAGAGTGCTTCTGTCTATATTCGTTTTTTTGGTCACAGTTTCATTTTGTTTCCAACGCCCTTGGCCTTTCACGGAGTGAGCAGCCATTGATAATCCTGCCGCCCATCGATCACATACTCCACATAGACCACCTGATCTTTTACTTGATACAGCAAAATGTGGTATTTGTCAAAGATGAGCTTGCGATACTTCTCGACCGTAAAAACCTCGGAACGCAGCACAGGATTGCGAAACGGAAATCGTTCCAAAGAGACTGCCGCCTGACGAAAATCGGAAACCAGTTTGTGCGCCAATTTTTCATCCAGCCTTGCGGCAAATGCCGCATGCTCCACCAACTGCTGGGCGGCCCGCTTCGAGACGATCACTCGATACGCTTCATGCTCCGGCATGGCGTACCTCCTGGATCGCCACCTCCATCATGGCGGCCACCTCATCTACGGAATGATCCACAGCGCCGTGCAGGCGATCTTCCTCCACGGCAAGCAATTCTTCCCGCAGCTTCAGCATCTTTTCCCGATGGGTAAACGCCTCGATGTCCATGACTACCAGATCGCCCTCGCCGTTTTTGGTCAGGTAAACAGGTTCACCGGTCATTTTACACAGCTCCGCAATATCATTATAGTTCTGCCGAATGGCGGCACTTGGCTTGATATACATATTCGCTCTCCTTACATAGCAGCTTTATAACTATATTATACCATTAAACTGCTATTATGCAAGAGGAATATTGACTTGCGCCGTTATACCCCGATGATCCCCCAAATATACAGCGGTGCCGTCAGCGTAAAGACCAGACATGCAAACAGGATAGCCGGAGCCGTCCATTCAAATTGTCCTGTTTTCCGATAGTCAAAATACGCCGTCCCCAGCTTCACGAAGAAGAAAATAGCCAGAATCATGTCGATGGCGGGGAATACCACCTCGTTGACCACCGACTTGATCTGCCCGGACGCTGCCGTCCAGGTGCTCTCCACCGCACCCGCCACATCGCCGCTGCCTGCGGCAAAGGCCGCCACAGACAGCAGGCAGCACAGCAGCGCCGTGATGCTCAGCATGAGCATGATACGCTTTGCAGTTTTCATTTTGCGTCCTCCTTACAGTGTCATTTCATGTATCCCACGCCGCAGCTCGGCCAATTTTTCCGCTGCCCAGTCAGGGATGCACTCGTCACGGATAATGCCTACGAACTCGGAGCGGTTCCACCTCGTGGTCTCGCCGTCTCCCAAACAGGTGCAGAGTACCGAGCGGCCACGGGCGTGGGGCTGACAGCCAAAGCCGCTCAGGGCCAGCCACAGCTGATTCTCCGGCTGCCAGTAGGATTCCCGCAGCGTGTCCGGCGACAGGATCAGCACCCTGCCGGTGAAGTCCTGCTCTCCGGAATTGGATTCACAGTGTTCTGCGCCAAACAGGTGCAGCTTTGCCAGCTCTGCCCGGTATTCGCTGACGAATCCGTCCAACACGGCGGGATGGCTGTTTATGAGGAAGGTATGCCTGTGTCCTCCATCTTCGGGGACGAAGACGGAGCGGCTCCACTGCTTATTGGTCTCGTGGTAGCGGCCATCATAGGACTGCTCCTGCAAAGTGTTGGCCAGCACAAAGCCCACCCGTTTGTAGCCGTACTGGTCAATAACGCTTTTGGCGCAGTCAGTGCTGAGATGCATCCCATCAAAGCCCTTGTGGATGGCCAGCTCTATGGCCCCGGCGCAGGCACAGTTGGTGCGGAAGTTAGCCCGCCACAGCTCCAACTCGCCCCGCTCCCGAGCCTCTTTGGCCGTGTAGGGGTACAGTGCCTCACTCGGCAGCATAGACAATGTCTCCTTCCTCCAAAAGCTGCGCCAGTGCAGACGGGCAGCATCCACTCAGCATGAGCAGGGGTCGGATGCTGTCCGGTACCTGCGGCACATCCTCCATGTCTTTTTCGCAGTCGGCTGCACAGGGCATCCTGCACGCCTCCTGCAGCACACCCAGCAGTTCTACGGAGGCTCGAGATAAGCCCTCCAGTGCGTGCAGCAGCTGCAGTGCTGTCATTTCCTGCGGCATGAGCAGAATGTGGTCCTGTCCCAGCCATGCAGACAGGGAGATGCCCACCAAGCCCAGTTCCTCCAGCGCACCGTTGGGAATGAGCAGGCCGTTCTTTTCAAATTTCATTTCATTGTTCATGCGAAAATCCTCCTATACTTTTAAGGGCTGCTGCGGTGTATGCACCAGCCTGCACGATTTACCCCGGCTGTCATAGTCGCCGAAGAAGGACATCTGCGGCGCAAAGGTACGGGGATCGTAGTTGGTCATGATGTACTCACGGTACTTGTTGTTTTTCTTCTTGGACTGGCTGTTGGGGCGCTCCACCTCGTAGATGAAGAAATCATCATACAGCTTCCGTATGTACGGGCAGTTGTTATAGGACACCATAGCGAATCCCTCATGCTTTACCAGCACATCGTGGAGCCGCTGGTGGTCGCTGCGGGGAAACTCCACCGTATAGCATTCCGCCTCATAGTAGGGTGGGTCACAGTAGACCACGGTCTGCGGGTCGTTTCGGGCGGTGATGATGCTCTCGAAATCCTTGTTTTCCAGTACCGCATCCTTCAGCCGATGAGAGCACTCCCACAGATCCCGGAAAAACCGCCGTATATCGCAGGAGCCTACGCCATAGCTGTCTCCGCTGCCATTGTAGCTGTAGCGCTGCAGCTTATAAAATGCTGCGGCACGGCGCACATTGCCTAAACTGCCACGCTCCAAAAGCAGCTGCCGCACGACCTCCGCCTGGGGTGGTTCAAAAAACACCTCCGTCAGATCCAACTGCCGTTCCATGTACTCCATGGTGAAGTCCTCGCCCTGCAGCTGACGCTGCAATACATCAAATTCATCGTGGGCGTTGATAGGGAGAAAGCCCAGCTCCCTGACCAGCTCCAGCGGACGCTCCTTGGCGCAGAAGAGCAGGTTATATAAATCGTGGTTCAGGTCGTTGTAGATCTGCAGACACCCGCTGGGGACGGAAGTATTCATGGTGATAATGCCGCTGCCGCCAAACACATCCACCAGTGTCTTGTAGTGGGTAGGCAGCAGCATTTGGATGGCCCACATGAGCTGGGCCTTGCCGCCTACCCACGGCATGAGCTTCGTCATCTGCCTACTCACCGAATTTCTCCAGCGCCCGCTCCAGTCCGGAGATGGCGGCGTCTAACCCGCTGCGCATTTTCTCAAGGCTTCGGATGGTGGCATAGACCTCTGCCGCCGTCTCCGCATAGTAATACCCCCGCTGATCTGCTGCGATCGGCACAGTGCCTCGCCGCAGGCGGTTGATGTGCCTGCGAAGCTCGTTTCCGCTGATGCCCAGCGCCCGCTCCAATTCCCGGCTGCTGACCACATTTTTATGTCCCTTGCATCCGTTCTCCAGATACCGGGAGATGGTCTCCTTCGTCATTCTTGCACTCCTTTCCGGGTACCGCTCACCGAAAAGGGTGCAAAAAGTGGGACCGCTGTCCCTTTTCGGAAAGCGGCCCCATTATTGATTCAGTTTACTGCATGGTCATATCCATGCCCTGCTGCGGCAGATGCATAGGCTGTCCATCCGGACGATGGACATAGCCATAGTCACTGAGGATGCCCCTATCTCTATACATCAGGTCTGCGCCGTAGGCGGTGAGATTCAAATTCCGGATGAGCAGGTCAAGCTCTGGCCCGTCTGCCATAAGGGAAAGTTCCTCCCGTGCCCGATCCTCCAACGAGTGGATATTCGGTTCGAAGGCGTATTCACTCAGGTGCTCTGTCAGCGCCATGGCATCCTCCAGCTTGTAAATATCCAGCTGACTGGCCACTGCCTTGAACGCCGCCAGTTCCCCATTTGCATCCAGCATTTCAAGGCGCTGCGCAAATTGGTTGACCTGCTCCATGCTGGTGTGAGCCATATCTACGAAGGCCCACATCTCCGGCATGGCGGTGTCGCATTCCTCCAGCTGCACCTCCTGCCAGCTATCCACCTCCAGACAGTCCAGCACGGCGTCCAACTCCGCCTGCTTTGCGGGCAGGTACAACTTTACGGTACGGACATCACTGACACAGAGGAAATGGATCATATACGGCGGCTTTCGTGGCGGCCTGCCCAAGTTGGGCGGAGCCTGCCGCAGCTCGGCTTCCCGTACTACATAGCCGTTCGGGGTCATAGCGCCGTGTTCGTCCCGGCGCATTTTTTCACCGATCTTGGCATAGTCCAACAGCTCCAGCACACTATCCGGTACTTGTTCCAGTTCCGGCAGGAACTCGTTCTCCACATAGAACCGGCCCAGTGCCGCATCATCCCGGACCTCCGCCACCACATGACAGCCATCCACACTGTACGCCAGATCCAGCAATCGCTGGAGGGTCAGTTCGTCGCCATTGGTTTGGCACAGCTTGTCGACCTCCATCTGCACCAGTCCCTCAAAAGCGATGTCCTCTACATGGTCGAATGTACTCAGCTGCTCCGCCAGTGCATTGAACTGATACAGGTCGCTGTCATCAAGGAGCGGTGCAAGAAATCCGTACCGGCCAATGTCCTCCACCTGCCAATAGGGTTCCCGCCCATCCTCCAGCCGCAGCTTATCCAGTGCATCTATCAGTTCCCACGGCGTAGCGGGCAGATCCAGCTCTGCGTGATTACTGCAATCCGGATTGCCCATATATATGGAAAATACCTTTTTACCCAAGCTCCATACCTCCTCTCCGCTGCACGATGTCCACGCAGTGATCCGGGTCTGCGCCGGGGACATCCCAGCCGCACATACTGCCGATCTTCATAGCTTCCTCCTGAGCGGGCGTCACCCCCAGCTTCCGGTTCTGCTCGTCCGCAATGCGGCGGTTCTCCTGTGCGTCCGGCGTAGACCAGTCGCTGGGATAGTACCCGATCTCCCCACGCTTCACGCAGATGAGCTGCCCCGTACCCGGCAGCAGGGTAAAGCACAGCTGAGGCAGCTTGTCCCGGTAAGGCTCGAACCGCTCCTGTTCCGTCCGGATGCTCCAGTCCTCATCCTGCCACAGGTGGACATACAGTTCCCGGCCACCGTCCAGTGCGATCTCCCGCTGCTCGAAGCCTTCGCCCCAGCCATCCGAGGCTTGGCCGGAGATGTACTTCTTCAGCGCAGCCAGCTCTTCAGCCGACAGTTCGCCGCTGATCTGACACTCCGCCACGCCCCACAGCCTGCCGTGCCGCTGCTCCACATCGAAGACAACGGAATGTACCTTGTCGTTGACGCTGTCCGGTTTTCTGTACCAGTACATGATGCCTCTGACCTGTTCCTCCTGCATGCGGTTTTTGAATAAGGCGCTGCGGATCTTGTCCTCATACGATGCCAATTCGCCGCCGGTGAGCCGTTCCGCCTCCTCCGGCATATCGCCCCACTCATCCGGCTCGTAGAGCTCGGCAGTCAGCGGCATATACAACTTCAGCACGCTGCGTTCGGGCGGCAGGACAGTGAAGCTGTCCTCGCCGGGGATAAGGGTCAGCGTCCGCCCGTTGTCCCATTTCATCTGAAATTGCCCGGCGTCATCTACGCACACAAGCGTACCCTCTGTGCCGGGTGCTACCGGCGCATAGGGGTCCTCCATGGAAACCAGCCGGATGCGGGTGCCGGGCGGGTATTTTTCCCGCAGGAATTTTACCATTTTCTCGGATGTAAACATTTTTAGATCCCTCCTATTTTCTGTGTGTATTCAGATAGCGTATATGGATCATCCTCACTGAAGAAATCCAGCAAAATATCATCCGCCGCCTTGCAGACGGTAGGGTCGTCCGTCAGGACTTCGTAGCGAAACCCGGTGGTATCCCGATAGGGCAGTTCCGCCCGGATGCAGTCCAGAAACGACTCTGCATCGTAATAGAGAATGTCATCGTCCCCGACAAATGTGGCCTTGCCAATAGGCTCCATAATGCATCACTTCCTTCTTTCGCAATACACCACCAGCCGTTGCCGTCCTCCGCTGGCGTAGGGATGGCAGGTGATGAGCGTCAGCAGGTCACGCCCCGGCTGGATTTTGATTTTGTCCACCTGGTCCGGCTGGATGATCTTCATATCAACCACGGCATAGGTGAGTGTTTCCCATAGACTCGTAATCGTTACGGTATCGCCCGCCTGCAAGCGGTCTATGTGCCGAAAATAATCCGCGCCATACCATCCTCTATGCCCGGCAACGACGCAGTTGGTACTCATGCCGCCAATGGGCGCCGAAGTATTCCCCAGTACGGCGGCCCCTGCGGCAAGGTGCGAATCCGACGCGCCCAAGTAGACCGGCATGACCAGCTCCAGCGCAGGGATCTCCAGCACGCCTATGATCTCGTCCTCCACGCCGTAGTCTCTCAGCAATACAGCAGGCTCCTCACAAGCCGCAGCATCGGCCAGTCCCGCCTGCCGCTCCGTATAAATGCGCTGGTTATATCCCTGCAAGTCCGCCAGCAACTCGGGGTATGACTGTCTCGCCTCCTCCAAAAAGCCCTGTGCCGCCGCGCTCATGTCCGCTTGCAGCCTATGCCCGGAAACCACCGGCCACAGCAGAATACAAAGCCCCGCCACGGCCAGCGCCAGCGCCAACAAAGCAGCTTTTTTACCCACGGCGTCGCCTCCTTGCAAAGAAGCAGGCCCCGCCAGCCGCAGCCAACACACCAAGGCCGATGCCCAAGCCCGTGAGATAGTGCTGCGTCCACGAAGACGCAGCCTTCGGAGTTTTTCCATTTTCTACCACCAGCTCTGCCACATACGGCACCCGATGTCCCCGCACCAGCAGCCGGTGGGTGTTCACCCCAAAGGGAGTACAGGTCACCAGCGTCACCAGATCTTGCCCGTCCTCGATTTGCAGCAGCGATGTGTCCCCAGGCAGCACCGTGGCGATCTGGTCCACCTCGTAGGCCAGCGCCTCACCCAGCACATGGATATAGAAAACATCGCCTTTCACCAACTGGTCAATGTCTGTAAACAGCTTCGCACTGGCCATCCCACTGTGAGCCGACAGCACCGCATGGGTGCCTGCCCCGCCTACAGGCAGAGAAGTCCCCACCACATGCCCCACGGTCCGTTCCAGCGTTTCCACTCCCGTGCCGTGCCGCACCGGGAGATACACGCCGATCTTCGGGATGTCGATGGTACACATGGCACCGCCCATGGTCAGCTGCCCCGCATAGAGCACGGGAGGAGCAGAAGCCCCTCCCGTACTGACCGCCGCCTCGCCCCGCAGCAAGGCGTTATACGCCTCCGCCGCCCGACGCTGCTCGGCCAGCTCCGCATTGTCAGTGTCCGCAATAGCGGCGGTGTACACCGCCTCCACATCCGAGTGATACTTTTCACTTACCAGTTCACCCATAAGCGGGTAAAGCAGTAGCCCCAGCGCAATGACTCCGCAGGCCACCGCCAGCAGTCGCCACTTCACTGGTCGTTCCTATTGTGCTTCCGCCCCCGGACCACAATAAACGCCGCCACGCCCAGCAGCATACAGCCGCCCACGGTGAACATCCAAGTGCCGTAACCGCCTGTCTTAGGCAGGTCGAAGCCGGGGTTGTTGATGACCGTCAGCGGCACGATGGCATTGCCGTCCTCCATGTTCGCAGGTTCGCCGTTGACGGTACCGCTGGCAGTCAGGAGCTTTGCGCCGCAGGTCTCGCAGGCATTCTCACTCTCTGCGGCAGCAATGACGATCTCCACGCCGTCCTTCAGCAGCACATAGCCCTTGTCGGTGGCGGTTTCTGTCAGCGTATAGGTGTCGTCCTCCAGACCCATGACCCGGATGTGTCCCTCTCCGTTGGGCACGAACACCGTGGCCTTGTTCTCTTTCGCTTCGTGGCCGGTAACATAGTACACGCCGTCCACCAGCTCCGCCGTCACATAGTAACCGTCCGTGTCGTTGTGCAGCAGGAAGCTGACATTCGTCAGGTCACCCTTGCCGCCTGAAAACTGCTTCAGCACATCTACGCCGTAGGTGTAAACATGGCAGCAGTCCTGGAGCGTATCATAGTAGCTGGTGTTGGTGCGCTTCCAGGTCAGGACCACCTCGTTGGGGTTGTCGGTGTCACCCAGCTTTGCGTCGTCGGTGAGGGTGGCCGCATAGATGATCCGCATGGTGCAGTCGCTGTATCCACGCTTCACGCTGTCCGTGTAGACACTCTCGGATTCATTGATCTCCGCCAGCCCGGCCTCCGTCATGCCAATGGTCATGGCGTTGGCGGCGTCATCATAGATGACGGTGAACTTGCCGGAATCCTCGTCCCAAGCGGTGATCTGATCGGTGCATCCGGCATCCCGGAAGAACTCGATGACCACATCATTCTTGTTGTAGCAGATCCCCTTACTCAGCGTGTCCACAAAAGTATAAGTCGTGAGGCTGGTAGCCTTGGAGGTAATGGTGGGCAGTGTGCTGATGATCTGATAGTCCACCACATCGCCCACGGAGGCGGTGGCAGTATGTGCATAGCCGTCCGCAATATCCCCCGTGCCGCCGTTCTTACCGGTGCTGTTTTTATCCTCCCGGACGGTCTTTTCGAGGTCCGGGCTGCCGGTTTGGTTCTTGGGGTACACGGTCACATCATAGTTCCAATCTTTGCCGTCCACGGTGGTCATGGGCAGAGACACGAAGAAAGGATTGCAGGTGCTGGTGACATTCTCCGGCACACGGGTCTCCACCACCAGATACAGCCCCTGCTCCAGACCGCTGACCTTGCTGTGTCCGTTTTCATCCGTCTCGGGCATGGCCTTGCCGCCATTTCGGGCAGCAGCTTCCAGCGCATTTTTGACGGTGGTGGCGTTGGTGGCCAGTGCATCGCTCATGGTCTTGTTCAGCTTGTCGGCGGTATAGTAGCGGGTGCCGTTTTCGCTCTTGTGTGCATCTGCGGCGGTCAGGCCGATGGCCTGGAGCACGGTATCCTCGGCAAAGCCGTACAGCACACCTACCTGACGCTGCCCGTCCACCAGTTCATTGTTCATGGCGATGTCAGCTACCCGCAGATAGGTGAACTCCACGCCCTGAATAGCGTACTGCGCCAGCTTGTCGGTAACGGCATCGTCCTGCACACCGGTGCTGACATAGGACGCCGTATTCCACGCCCCGTCCTCGCTGGCCGCCGTGATGTCGTACTTATAAAGGGAAAGGGACGCTTTCCGTCCGGAGTCAATGGTCGGCGCTGCGAACGCTGTGCTGATAAGCCCCAAGGCCATGACCATGGCCAGAAGCAGCGCCCAAAGTCGTTTCGTTTTCTTCATGGTTCAGTTCTCCTTTTTCATGTAAGATTTTTTGCAAAAATAAACACCCATGCCGAGCATGAGTGCCGCAAACAGAATATAAATTGTGAAGCCTGCGCCGCCCGTAAAGGGCAGCGCAAAGCCCGCGTTGTTGCAGGCGGTAATGGTGATGTCCCGGTCGCTTGCGTCCAGCGCCCCCACGAACAGAGGCTGCGTCAGCAGCGTCATTCCCTCCGCCGCCTGCACCTCCGTTACCCTGTAGTAAGTGCTGCCGTCTGCTGTCAGATTTTCCCAGCAAACGGAGCCGCCCACACCCGTTTCCGCTGTGCTCACCTCCTGCCAGTTCACCTGGTCCGCAGAAGATTCCAGCAGAAACCGAATCCCCTGCAAAGGCGCACCCTCGGCGTCCACTTTCTTTACCGTGATCCTGCCGGGGATGGCAGCGGTCTTGATTTTGAGATAAGCCGTCACCGGGTCCCGAACGCTGGCCGAATAGGTGACCACATCCTGAATACCGGTAGGTTCGCCCCACACGCCATCGCCCCACACCACCATACCGGCGCTGGTGGTGCCCTCTTTGGCGGCGGTAATGGTAACGGCATCCGAGATAGGCTTTTCCGCTGAGATGGTCAGCACATCTCCGCTCTTGCTGAAAGTCAGGTTGGCGTCCTCACAGCTGAAACTATACTTTCCCAGCATCCCGTTGGTGTCGGTGATGCTGCCGGTAAACTTGCTGCCGTCCCAAGTCAGTTCCAACGTCTCTGCATTGGTGGCAGTAGATGCGCAGAAGCTGGGCCGCCTACTATGCATCTGCACAGAATCCACAATGGAATCATAGTAGCTGAGGATCTTGCCCCGCAGGGGATGGGTGGCATCCACCCGCTCCAAGGCCTCGTTATAGCCCATAGACTTCACATCAATATGGCGGAAGCTGCTGTCCCGTTCGCCTGCCACTACCTCCCAAATGAGGACCTGCGTGGCATAGGCCCAGGCCATCTTTTCTGCCGTAGCTTCCACATCTGCCCACCAGCCGCCGCCAATGGCCCCGTGGTAGCCATAACTCATGATGCGGCCGATCAGCCGCTGCACCTCACGGGGCGTAAGGGGATGCCCGTCAGGCAGGCTCAGGTGATCCCACCAGGTATCGTCGTGGTCTGTGAGGGAATCGTAGTTTTTCTGCGGTGCGCCGGGTTCGATGCAGTAAGCTACCTCGCCCTGCCAGGAGTCCAGACACCGGAACTGCGTGTAGCTGGAAGCCCCTACCCGGTAGCCAAACCGCAAATTCAGCACACCGTGGCCCCAGTTACCGCTGGACTTCAAGGTATCATCTGACAGGGGAAAATTCCAGATATACACCTGTTTGGATGCGGCGAAGGCTGTGGTAGGCAGCAGGCATAGGCACAGCACCAACGCCAGCAGAAAAGCCGTCCCGCACTTGATGATTCGTTTCAAAATAGACCTCCTATTCTCCTAAATTTTTACATAAGAAAAAGGCCCTCCATGAGAGCCTTTCTCCTATATATTCTGCGTCACCCGCGACCGATGAACAATTCATACTGTCCATCTCCCACCTGTTCCGCCCATATCCACACAGCCGTACAGCCTTCCTCGTTCTTATAATATGTCAGATCATCCCGGATATAGGCGGCCAAAACATCTTCCGTCTTGCTGCTGCACCGGATGGGAGTGTCCCATGTGCCGGCTGCCGCAGGATCCAGCACCAGCCCGATGCTCACGGCATAGTCCTTGGCGTAGGCCAGCCAGTAGTCCATGGCAAAGGCTTTCTCCTCCGGCTGTGGAGCTGCCTCATCCGTCACGGGTTCAGAGGGGGCGGATCCTGTGGGCGGAGCCTCGGGCGGCACAGTCTCGGCAGGCAGCACCTGCACCGGAGGATCTTCCGCTTTGGGTTTTGTTTCTCCGGCAGAGGAAGTGGTTTTCTTTTCTCCCGACGGCTCCGCATCGACAGGGCCGGGGCGTTCTGCCTCATCTTGTGTTACGACCTCCGAAGGGTTTGCGTTTCCATTTTGCGCCGCTGCGGCTCTGGAAACATCGGCAGATGTTGTTTGCGGTGGATCTTCTCCTGCGGTTTTTGCGGATACTCCGGTCCCGCCGCAGCCTACAAGGAACAGTACGCTTAGCATACCCGCTATGATTTGCAGTTTTTTCATTTTGTACCTCCAGTTTTTATTTTTCCGTCCTGTGCCGGTACACAACACAACTACCACAGGATCGCCCACAAGTCAACGGGAATCTGCGCAGCCGACATAGAAAACGGGAGGCCCTCTGGCACGAGCTCCGTTCCAACTCATACCATGCCGCCCATCTGCATGCGGGATGCTTCTTCCTGTGCCATGTTCTGCCGCTGGGCATCGAGGTCAAAGCAGGTCAGGTAGACATTGTAATCTCCGGGGGACGGATTGCAGCGCAGGCAGTAGCGGTAATGCTCGGTTTCCACGATGTAGCCGTAGTTCTGTGTCCAGCCACCGCTGATTTTCCCGCCGTGTTCATAGCAGAATCGCTCCATTGCAAAACGATTTTTTAAGACGCTCTCCCGTAGCGTGTCCACGACCTGCTGTAGCTCCGCCTTGAACGCGGGGCTATTCAGCTCCTCCGGGCCACGGGGCCACCATGTATGCCAGAACTCATTGCCGCTGCGCCCGAAATCCATGCGGACATGGCCAACGGTACCCAGCCGCTTATCTTCTTCGGGGTGCGGGGTATAAAATAAGCCCGCCTCCTCCGGGCGGGCAGGTCGGATATGAAATTTCATGTTCTCCGCGGGATAGGGGAGCTGATGCGCCTCGCAGAACTCACGGAGCGTCATGTTGCCTTCATCGAGAAAACCGAGCTCATCCCGCACATCCAGCCGCCCGGACTTAGGCATTGCCAGCTTTTCCGGCATCAGCACCGAGCCTGCGTGGTTGACCACAACATTTTCTTCCATGTAGCACAGCTCACCGGGATCATCGTCAGAGCCGCGAATGTCATAGCAGTACCAGCCCTTCGGCACGGTATCACGGGCAATACGCCCGTTGGTGAACAGCGCGGGCTTATCAAATACTTCAATGTGTTGGAATTTCTTTGTTCTTGCGTTTACAGCCATTCGGTGTTCCTTCCTTTCATTTTTGGTAACGGCAAACATACTACACATCTGCCGCAAAGTCTACTGAAGAAACATTTGCTGCCCCTGCGTCTGCTCCGGGAAGGGCGGGTCCAAGCGCCGCAGCAGGCCGAACTCTGTTTTTGTCACGCAGTCGTTTTCCATGCAGTCCTGACCGTATTTCTCAAAATCCATGTAGCCGTCCAGCTCATAGACGGATTCATCGTCCAGCCCCAGCGTTTCCTGCAATCGCTGCTGACCGTAACCGTAGGCATCCTCCGTGATGCGCTGATAGTTATCCAAATCTTGCAGGAGCTCACAGGCACGGTGCAGGGTTTCCGGTTTCTCTGCCTCCAGCACGGCGGCGTAGGTCAGAAGCATTCCGTCCTGCTGCCAGATGTCCTCCAAGGCTTCGGCAAAATCGTTGTAATCCTCCACGGCGGGGCAATCCGTGTCACGGATCAGCTCACCGATGTATGGCACCTTGAAGCGAATATCACAGAGCATGGCATCCGCGAAAACATCAATATCAAGATAAGCCTTCACCGCATCGAGGTATTCCTCGTCAGCGGGGAGGACGAGGGTGTAGTCCGGCTTTCCCTCGACGCGCAGCGTCATGCGGAGCATTTCATCCCGATTTTCATTGCGCCAAGGCTCTACCGGCGAAAGGTAGCTGCGGTCGATCCCCATATCCAGTGTCAGCAAACTGCGGGCGTTGGGGACAAAAGCACTATACCGGGCATAGTTATATCCCTGCGGGTCAACAAGGAAACCGTCCGTTCCATCCGCGTCGAGGATGAGCAGGCAGTGTCTGGTGTCACCATCGTGCCGGATGGCATTTTTGTTCTCTGCGATGAAATCATAGTCAGCCAGCAGTGCGCGGCTGAACTGCTTGAACCGCGGGCTTGGCAGCTCGATGACCTTATCCACGGCACAGGGTTCCCCCTCGTACTCGGACTGTTTCCGCCTGAGCTCTGCTTGAATGATCATCGTGAAAGCCCTCCCATCTCCATGTGGCTGCTCTGGCTGCCGTTCATCACTTCCTCCATACTGGTGTAGCCCTTGTACGCGATGTAACCCTGGTCGGTGAACATCCCGTCCTCCTCATTCATGCGCTCCGTGCCATACTTTTCATAGTCGTAGAAATCATCCAGATTTTCATCGTAATCGAAATGGCCGGACTGCTGGATCATGTACTTGCCGTATTCCTGCGGCGTATGCGCACCGGGGGCAAAGTCAAAGAGGTCGAGGCTTTCCGCAAGTTTTTTGATCTGTGCCGCAGACTTTGGCTCTGCCAGCATGACCACGGCGCCCAGCTTTTCCATATCCGCTTTTGATAATCCATCCGTCGCCGCTGCCAGTTCGTTGAGGTCGGAGAGGGTTTCGTACTCCATATCCAACAGGACATCCACCTCGTTGGGGAGCTGGCTGTCCTCCAGCCGCAGGCGGACATCGGCGGGATCTGTGATGCCCCCGCGAAGGAGGGCACGGTCGATCTCCTCCTGCACCATGGGGAGGTACAGCCATGTGATGTGTTCTGTATCCTCCGGCTCGGCTTTGGAGGTCACCGCAACGGTGATGACATTCGGCTCATAGTAATAGCAGGGGAAGAAGCGGCCGTCGTAGAACTGCTCCAGCTTCATGCCGTTGTCGTAGACCACGCCGTAGGGGGTGATCGTGCCGCCGCCGTTTTCGATGAGCTGCCGTGCCGTTCCCTTGCCGTCCAGTTTGTTCAGCTCATCCACACTTGCGCTGCCGCCGTGCAGGTTCATGTAGTGGTCACGGCCAACAGCGTCGAGGTCGGAAAAGTCGGTAATGACCGTGGCCTGCTGGCAGCAGAAGGTCAGGTTGATCAGATCCTTCAGCTCGAACAGTTCCAGCTTGTGGGCCATCGCCTGAAACTGCGCGGCCTCGCCGGTGTCGAAGCTGTCCAGCCGCTTGGCGAGGTAGTTCAGTTCCTCCACATTGACCGTGAGCATTTCCACTCGCTTGAGAACGGTGTAGAAGCTGTCGATCTTCTCCACCTTGCAGTCCGCCTTGACCGCGTCACCGATTTCCAACGCCTCCAGCAGCTCCATGCAGTGTGCGTGCTGGTCGCGGGGAATAGGAAACGGAATGGTCGCCACGCCGTATTCCGGGTGATGCGGATTGCCAAGCACCGCTTGTATCATCATGTTTCGTCAACTCCTTTTTCCAAATTCAAAACCGCATCTCCGTATTTGGCCATCAGCAGTGCGCCAGTGATCAGGTGGAACGCCTCATCTGTGACCAATTCCGGAGACGCAAGGTCTGCGAGAGTGATATTACAGCAGCCGACCGCAATGGCCTTCGCCGCCTGGTAGACGCTGTATAGCTCCGGCTCGATTCCTCCGAGCCGGACGCTTTGGAAGTCAAAGCCGTCATTCCCGCATTTCCAGACCATCCTGCGCCAAAGGCTCTCGTATGCCGTGAGCAGGAAGAGGGCCGCTTTGTTCCGGTCGGACAAACGCCAGCAGCGCTCTCGCCAATGTGTCCATCTTCGCCGGTGGGCATCGGACAGGAAGAATTGGAAGAATTGAGGTTTCCTCTCTCTGAATTGCTGATGCATCCTTTTTCGAAACTGCGGCCCCATAGAGGGGGTGAAGCAGTCCCGCATGAACGCATTCAGCTCCAGCACACCTGCCTCGATCCGCTCCTCCAGGCAGGTACATTCACATAGGCGGCACGGATGCTTGCGGACATAGTTCTGGCAGTATTCGCACGCCACATCTTTGGGCGTGTAACGAAATGGGCTGCGGTATATTCCACCACCTCTGGGCTTTTGACCGGGCTGAGACATCATCAACTGCTCCAACGCCTGCAGCGGCGTGTCTCGCATGAAATAGTACGGCATAAGCGAACTCCTCTCTGAAATGAAAAAAGGGCCGGAATCTTATTGCCAAGACTCCGACCCGTTCCGTTTGATATTACATTGTCTGTTCCTGTGTGGCTTGTTCCAAGGCTTCTTCCTGCTGCCGGATCCGCTCGTCCAAATCTGGCACACACTCCTCGATCTGCTGCTGAACACTGCGGATCATTTTTTCCTGCTCTCCCGTGAGTTCAAAGAAATCTCCGTCTACAGAGTCCGCACAGCAGCGATAAATCTCAGTCATCTGTTCTGGGGTGAAAAGCCGTTCCTTTTGAATCAGCCCAGAGCGGATGGCAAAGTCCTGTTTGGCTTCTGCATAGTTCTCCATGAAATAGTGGCCATGACATACTCCTGTGTGCCCATAGGCCCAATCCCATGTGACGAAGTGGACTCCGTGTTTGCTCTGAATTCCAGCCAGCACAGTGCCGTTGAAATCCGCCAGCACCTTGTAGCCGTCCTCCAGACCGTCGGCTTTCAAAAAGGGCGCCATCTCCATCTGCCGCATATATTCCGCTGTGTTTCTGACGATCTCATACACCATGTCCTTGGCGGCGACCCGTTCCGGTTCATTAATGTCCTCATTTCGGTAGGTGATGCCGCCGTTCTCGGTCACCTCGCACAGCGGCGTACCGTCAAGCAGGATACACAGCCTGTCAGTGTGAACTTCGTCCAACTGGAAACCCTCCTTGGCAAGGACGATTGCTGCTTCTCTGAGGTAACAGACCTTTTCTTCTGCGCTGATGCTCATATAGCTCCTCCCATGCATAAAAAATAAGGCCGGAGCGATCATGCTCCGACCTACAAATGCAGGCGCTGCGACCAGCGCCCTTTTTGAAATGAAAAAGGGCACCGCTTTCTTAGTCCGTCAGGACCAACAAAACGACGCCCAAATCTTTGTGATTCTTTTTTGAGAAAAATACCGCTGCCAGCCGGAAAAATCGCCGCTGAAAAAGGGCGCTGGCTGAACGCATCTGCATGAAACAGGAAAACGCCCGGTTCGAATCGGGGCAGACGCCCTGAAACAGCGATTTGCATCTATGGTTTGAGAGAAGAAATCCGGGCTTGAAAAAGCCCGGAAACGGTTGATGCGCCTGACTTTTCGCCAGACGCATCTATACCGTTTCGTTAATATGGCGCAGTGGGAGGGATTTGAACCCTCGTGCCGCTTTTGACGGCAACACGATTTCCAGTCGTGCTCGTTATGACCACTTCGATACCACTGCATATAAAATGCTGCCGCAACAGCACGGTCTATTATACCAAAAATCTGCGCCTTGTCAAGCGAAAAGCACAAAAAACCGATAAATTTTGGAAGGGGGCCGCTTGCGGCCCCCTTCCATGCGATACCCTCAGTTCATCTTCTCGGCAACGGTCTCCAGCGCCGAATCCACTGCGTTACCCATCCGCTGCATGGCTTTGCCTACAGCGGTTTTTCTCGTCTTCGGCCGGGGAATGACCATCACCTCTACCAGTGCGCCGGCCACCATGCCGACGCATACGCCAGTGACGAACGTACTGACCTTACACATTCCTGCATCACTCCTTTTTCGGTACGGTCATAGTATATCCATTCCGGCGGGAAATAACCGTCTATGCCTTGCCAAAAGCTGCCGCAGCGCATATAATGAATAAAATATCTGATCATGCCGCCGCTCTGCGGCGAGAAGGAGCGTTTCATGTCCATTACGGCTTTGCAGGAACATATCCGCAAAAAAAAGACACCGCTGGCGCTGGGCCTTGGCCCGGAGGCGAACCGGCTTCCCGCCCCGGTGGTGAAGAGGTTTACCGATCTCTACGGCGAGAGCGTCATGGCCCGGTCGGAGGCACTGCGCTATCACGGCACCCAACTGATGGCTCAGGCGGCCCAGCGGCTGCCGGCAGTGGTGCTGCGGGCCGACCGCTACCTCCTGTGCGGAGCTATGGGGCTGGACGTGCTGTCGAATCTGGTGCATATGGCCCGCAGTCAGGGCCTTTACGCCATTGTGGACGCACGCTGCGCCGATCCCGCCGTGTGGCTGGGCGGTGAGGTGAATGCCGACGCCGTGACTGTCTCGCCCTATTATGGAGCTGCGGCGGCCGGGGAGGACAAGGCTCTGTTTGCGCTGGTCCGCACGGCGGAGCCGGGTGCGGCGGAGGTGCAGAACCTCATGGCTGGGGATCGCCGCCTGTTTTTGGCGGCGGGAGAGCAGATGGCCCGCCGGGGGGCCGGGATCATGGCCCAGACGGATTACAGTCTGGATGTGCGGGAGCTGCGGCGGCGGCTGAAGGACGCTTTCCTGCTGCTGGACGGCTGCAGCGGCGAGGCTGCCAGCTATGCCTTCGACGATTTCGGCCGGGGCGCCATGGTCATCGACGATGCCCTGCAATACGCAGAGGACGTGCCGGCGGCCATGGACGATGCCGTCCGGGAGATGAAACATTGGGTCACGGTGGTGTGACCCGGATACCCACAAAGGAGAAGCTATGACGACGATTTATCTTGTCCGCCACGCCGAGGCGGAGGGCAACCTCTATCGCATTGCCCACGGACACTATAACAGCTGCATCACCGATGATCGGGGCTGCCGCCAGATCCGGGCGCTGGCGGAGCGCTTCCGGGATGTGCCGGTGGATGCCGTGTATGCCAGCGACCTGATCCGCACCCGCACCACCGCACAGTCCATCTATCTGCCCAAGGGGCTGCAGCTGCATCCGGACCCTGCCTTCCGGGAGATCTGCATGGGGGAGTGGGAGGAGCACTGTTGGTATGAGCTGCTGCGGAAGTACCCCCAGTCCCACCATGATTTCAACCACCGGCTGGATCGCTGGCAGGTCCCCGGCAGCGAGACGGCCCGGCAGGTGCTGGATCGCTACCTCCCGGCCCTGCGGCGGGTGGCCCGGCAGCATGACGGCCAGACGGTGGCCATTTTCTCCCACGGCGCCGCCATGCGGATCGTGCTGGGAACTTTGCAGGGCCTGAGCCTGCTGGAGATCGGGGACACGCCCTTCGGAGACAACACCTCCGTGGCCCGGCTGGAGGTGGAGGGCGATGACATCCGGGTGCTGTACCGGGATGACAACAGCCATCTGCTACAGGCAGGGCTCTCCACGCTGGCCAAGCAGAAGTGGTGGCGGCAGAAGGGGGTTCAGGAGATGGGCCAACTGTATGCCCCGCTGACGGAGGAGGAGCGGCAGCAGTTGGGCGTTCCCTCCGGCGGCGAGGGTGTGGCTGTCCGCTTTGTTGACGAGCTGATCGGCGCTTATCAGCTGCTGCCCCGCCCGGAGGAGGGCGTGGGGGAGATCGGCTGGTACGGCCTGCTGCCCCAGTGGCAGGGCCGGGATCAGGGCATCCAGCCCCTGGGACAGATCATCCAGCGCTGCCGCCACATGGGCCTGCTGCGCCTGCGCCTGCGGTGCGGCGATGACCGGCAGCGGAGCTTCTGGGAGAAGCTGGGCTTTTCCCAGGTGGGGGGCGACGTTATGGAGAAGAACATCACGCCACGGGTGCTGGACGCCCATATCCCCCTGTGAGGGGCGGAAAGGAGAAGGTGACCCATGCGTGGCACGGAATTTTTGCCAGTGAGCCGGGAGGAGATGCTCCAGCGGGACTGGTATTACTATGATTTTCTGGTGGTGACGGCGGACGCCTATATCGACCATCCCAGCTTCGGCACCACGCTCATTGCACGGATGCTGGAGGGGGAGGGCTATCGGGTGGCCATTCTGGCCCAGCCGGACTGGCACGACGCTGAGGCTTTCCGGGCCATGGGCAGACCCCGCTACGGGGTACTCATCGGCGGGGGCAATCTGGACTCCATGGTGGCCCACTACACCGTGGCCAAGCGGCGGCGGGACAGAGATCTGTACTCCCCCGGCGGAAAAATGGGGTATCGGCCGGATCGGCCCACCATCGTCTATGCCAACCGGGCCAGAGAGGCCTTTCCCGATACCCCCATCGTCATCGGGGGACTGGAGGCGTCCCTGCGGCGCTTTGCCCACTATGACTACTGGGACGACAAGGTGCGCCGCAGCATCCTCTTTGATGCCCCGGCGGATCTGCTGGTCTACGGCATGGGGGAGGCGGCCACCCGTGAGATTGCCCGGAGGCTATCCAGAAAGGTGCCGCCCCGTGAGATCACCGACATCCCCGGCACCGCCTACATTGCGCCCACCGGAGAGGGCAGCGGCTTTCATCCGGTGGCCTGTCCCTCCTATGAGGAGGTGTGCGCCGACAAGGCGGCCTACGCCAGAGCCACCAAGATCCAGTACGACGAGCACGATCCCATCCGGGGGTGCGCCGTGCTGCAGCCCTGTCAGGGCCGGGTGCTGGTGGTGAATCCACCGGCCCGTCCACTGAGCCGGGAGGCACTGGATGCCCTGTACGACTTGCCCTATGTCCGGGAGGTTCACCCCATGTATCGGGAGGAGGTTCCCGCCATCGAGGAGGTACGCTTCTCCATCACCCACAACCGGGGCTGCTTCGGCGGCTGCAACTTCTGCGCACTGGCCTTTCATCAGGGGCGCATGGTCACCTCCCGCTCCATCGAGTCCGTGGTGCGGGAGGCGGAGCTGCTGACGCAGGACCCGAAGTTCAAGGGCTATATCCACGATGTGGGAGGTCCCTCCGCCAACTTCCGCCACACCTCCTGCGCCCAGCAGAAGCGGCGGGGGATGTGCAAGGGCCGCAGCTGTCTGGCCCCGGAGCCGTGTAGGAATCTGGACGCCGACCACTCGGAGTATACGGCGCTTTTGCAGCGCCTGCGGCGGGTGGATGGCGTGAAGAAGGTGTTCGTCCGCAGTGGTATTCGCTACGATTATCTTTTGCAGGACAAAAATCAGGATTTTTTCCGGGAACTGGTGGACTACCACATCAGCGGGCAGCTGAAGGTGGCCCCGGAGCACTGTGTGGCCTCGGTGCTGGACTATATGGGAAAGCCCCACTTCGACGTGTTCGAGCGGTTCTGGCGACAGTATCAGAAGCTCAACGAGAAGGAGGGCAAGCAGCAGTATCTGGTGCCGTACCTCATGTCCTCCCACCCCGGCTGTACGCTGGAGGATTCCGTCCGGCTGGCAGAGTTTCTGCATCACACCGGCCACCAGCCCCAGCAGGTGCAGGACTTCTATCCTACCCCCGGTACCCTTTCCACCTGTATGTACTATACCGGCATCGATCCACGGGATATGACGCCGGTGTATGTGGCCCGTGACCCCCATGAAAAGGCCCTTCAGCGGGCGTTGCTCCAGTGGAAGCGGCCAGAGCTGCGGGGGCTTGTCATAGAGGCACTGGAGAAGGCAGGCCGCACCGATCTCATCGGCTATACGCCGGAGTGCCTCATTCGACCCCAGAAGGGGGAGAAGTACTTCGGCAAGCAGCCGGAGCAGCAGCCCTCCGGGGAAAAGCGGCGCCCCGGACAGCACGGCGGAGAGGGAAATCTCCGCCGGGAGGTGCATCACGGAGGACGTCCGGAGCATAGAGGCGGTAAGCGGGCTGATGCGTCCCGCCGCAATGGCGGAGCGGTTCCCAGCCAGAAGGGGAAGATGTCCCCGGCCAAGAAAGCTGCTTTTGCCAAGAAGCGGAAGAAGTGACATAGAAAAGGACAGGGACAAGCGAAAAGACTTGTCCCTGTCCTCTTTTTCATGCCAGAGGCGTTCCTACCAGCCGGCCCAGCCACATCATGCCATAGCCCAGCAGAAAGAAGCTCAGCAGCATCCCCATCACGTATCCGGTGAATTTCCGCCAGCCCAGCCGGGGCAGGTCCAGAAATGGGTAGGGATACACCAGATGGGTGTGGCCGATGGGTTTGCCGCTGCGGCCCCGGAGCATGGCAAAGGCGAAGTAGGCCAGCGGCAGCGTCAACCACCATAGGGCGCTGCGCCAGCCGAGGGAGGATTTATCTGCCAGCAGCAGCCACTGGGCTACCACCAGCAGGGGCGTCAGATAGTGGACACAGAGGTTGCCGAAGCTGGCCCCGAAGTCGGCAAAGCGCTTGCCATTTCGCTTGGCGTCCGGCACCAGAATGAACTGATATACCAGATGGGTCACGAGGATGCACAGCGCCATGGAGAAGCTGAGGGTATCGTCCGTCAGCAGACGCAGGACGGCGCTGTGGGGGAGGCCGGCGGCAATGGCCAGCGCCAGCTCATACACCAGCACCAGAAGGTTGCTGAGATTGGTGTAAAAGCAGAACATCCCGGCACGGATGTGTCCCGTTTGCAGCAGGGTGGAGTGGATCAGCAGGCCCACCGCACCCAGCAGGAAAATACCCCACGCAGACAGTCGCAGTACCATCACTCCGCCTCCTCGAAGCCTCGCAGCAGGGCGATCTCGGCGGCATAGCCCGGCAGCTCGTTGGGCGTCTCCAGCAGCATGGGGAGCCGCCGGAGGGCCGGGTGGTTCACGATGCGGCGGAAGGTCTCCGCTCCCAGAGTGCCCTCCCCGATGCGGGCGTGGCGATCCTTGTGGGCGCCCACGGGGTTCAGGCTGTCGTTCAGGTGGAGGGCCTTCAGACGGTGCAGGCCGACGACCCGGTCAAACTCCGTCAGGACGCCATCCAAGTCCCCGGCCACGTCGTATCCGGCGTCGGAGACGTGGCAGGTATCCAGGCAGACCCCCATCTGCTCCGTCAGCGTCACCCGGTCCAGAATCTCCCGCAGCTCCTCGAAGCGGCTGCCCACCTCCGTTCCCTTGCCGGACATGGTCTCCAGCAGGACGGTGGTGTGCATCGCCGGGGTGAGGATGGCGTTGAGGGTGTCTGCGATCTGGGTGATGCCGGTCTCCAGCCCCTGACCGGTGTGGCTGCCGGGGTGGAAGTTATAGAGATTCCCCGGCAGATATTCCATCCGCCGCAGGTCATCGGCCAGCGTCAGCCGGGCGAACTCTCTGGTGCGCTCATCCTTGGAGCAGGGGTTGATGGTATAGGGGGCGTGGGCCAGAATGGTCCCCAGCCCCGCCTTCGCCGCCAGCGCCAGATAGGCGGCTACGTCCGCCGGGTCCACAGGCTTGGCCCGGCTGCCCCGTGGATTGCGGGTGAAGAACTGAAAGGTGTTGGCGCCGATGGACAGCGCCGTCCGTCCCATGGCGGCAAAGCCCGCCGAGGAGGGGAGATGACAGCCGATATAGCGCATGATGCTTACCTCCCCAGAGAAATGCTCTGCACAGAGCAGGTGACGATCCCCTCCCGGATGGTGAGAAGACCACAGGTGGGACGGGTGTAGTCCCCGGCGGCGCCGGGATTCATCACCCACAGGGTGCCGTCGTAGTCCACCAGAGGGACGTGGGTGTGGCCGAACAGCAGCACATCGGCCCCGTACTCCCTGGCGGCGTAGACGGCGGCCATGGGGGAGGACTTGACGTGGCGGGTGTGTCCATGCATCATGAGGATGCGGACGCCCTCTATCTCCAGCAGGCGCTCCGGCTCTCCGGTCTGGCCCCAGTCGCAGTTGCCGGGAACCATGGTCACCGGCAGCTGGGGGAATTGCCGCTCCAGCGCCTGAGCGTCCCGGACGCAGTCCCCCAGATGCAGTACCTGCCGGGGATGGAACTGCTCCACAGCCCGGACCATGTGATCCACCCTGCCGTGGGAATCGGAAAGAACCAGAATCTCCATGAAATGCTCCTTTGATTACTCGATTTTCAGGCGCAGCAGCCGGAACAGCAGCGCTCCCAGATTAATGCCCAGCATGTACAGAAGGATATCCAGCGTGTCGAACATCCCCCGCATGGTGAGGTACTGCATCCCCTCGATGAAGAGCGAGATGCCCAATGCCCCCAGCAGCACCTGCCACGGCTTCCGGTTCCGGAAGAAAAAGCCCATGGGCAGGAACATCAGGAGGTTCAGCAGGCTCTGCATCAGCATCTCCCAGTTTCCCAGCTGCGAGAGCCCTACCAACGGATTCAGAATGGCGATGCGCCCCACCCGGTGGCGGCAGAACAGGATGATGAACAGCGCTATGAAATAGGTGACGCTCAGCAGCACCAGCATCCATCTACTGACCCGTTTTTCCAGAAGCAGGTAGATGATGGCGGCGCAGCCAACGATGGACAGGAGCAGGAACAGGGCGCTCACCGCCATATACAAAAAACCAGACGTAAAAAACAGGACGAGTACTTCCATGAAAAAGTGGTAATATAACAAATATCCGATAATTCCTCCTGCAAGTAACGAAATTAGTTGTTTTGTTATTTTTTTCATTGCTTTCTCCTTTTCAATAGTGTAAAATAGCTGTGTAAGGATTCGAACGGAAGGTAATAGTCTGATATCGGTATCTGCGTCTGGAGGTCGCAAATTATGAAAAATCCTGGAAGAAAAATTGCCCCCTTTCTAGCAACTTTCTTTTGCGTGTTGCTCTTGTGTACGATGGTGACTTATGCAGCCTCGACTACGCTCATGACGTATAATGGGACGGGCATACGAGACAAAAATTCAGTAAAAACTTTTACACTGTCCTCGACTACGACAATCACGGTTCATCATACGACGACAGGTTTTGAAAAGAATCTTCCTGTCACAAAGTATGTTGAAATTTCGTTGCTGCGTAAAACGGGATTTAGTTTCTACAA
>ENA-UEPL01000894-UEPL01000894.1-human-gut-metagenome-genome-assembly--contig:-NODE-894-length-25535-cov-6.207047_pt1 | contig 25535 bp, 22 predicted proteins | sample MGYA00242896_ERZ507908 | MGnify/ENA primary metagenome ERZ507908 (study PRJEB26167, sample SAMN06115518) | human gut metagenome | host: Homo sapiens | place: China:Chongqing | collected 2015-08-20...
AAGCAATATTTTTTGGCGCTAAATTATTTATCACGTTGATCGGTGATCCCGAAAAACGGTTAAACGCAGCTAAAAGCTGCAATCCACGATTCGAATCGCTTTTACCCAAAGACGTTCGAACGTCTATAAGAAATTTTGTCTTAACACTAGAAAATTAAAATGGCGTTCCTTGCATCTGTTAGTCAATTCCTTGGCAAAACATTTGCCCTGTGGGTTCTTGTTTTTGCCGGTCTTGCATATATCTCTCCGGATTCTTTTAAGTTTTTTGCTCCTTATATTTCGCCGCTGCTCGGCATCATTATGTTCGGCATCGGCTTGACACTTAAGGCCAGCGATTTCTCCGAAGTCTTCCGCCGTCCGATGGCAGTTGCCATCGGTACCTTGGGTCAGTTCACAATCATGCCGATTTTGGCTTGGCTGCTTTGCTTGGTCTTTAATCTTCCACCCGACATTGCCGTCGGCGTCATTCTTGTCGGCTGCTGCCCCGGCGGCACAGCCTCCAATGTGATGACCTATCTTGCCCGCGGTGACGTTCCCCTTTCCGTGACTGTCTCCTCTCTGAGCACCATTCTGGCTCCGATCGTGACTCCGGCATTGATTTATCTCTTTGCACATTCCTGGATTAACGTGAATCCGGTTGCAATGTTCTGGTCCATCATCCAGATCGTGATCCTCCCGATTATTCTCGGTTTGATCGTCAAAGCCATCTTTAAGTCCAAGATTGACGCAGCCGTGACTGCCCTTCCGGCTATATCCGTCATCGCGATCATCATGATTGTGAGTGCTGTCGTTGCCGTCTCTCAGAAGAAGATTGCTGAAATCGGTCTCCTCGTCTTCGCAGTGGTCGTGCTTCACAACGGTTTAGGCCTTCTGCTCGGTTTCTTCTTAGGCAAGATCACCGGCATGGATGTGGCTAAGTGCAAAGCCTTGAGCCTTGAAATCGGCATGCAGAATTCCGGTTTGGGTGTCGCTCTTGCAACGGCACACTTCAATCCGATCGCCGCGGTTCCGAGCGCCATCTTCTCGGTTTGGCACAACATTTCCGGCCCGATCGCCGCAGCTATTTATCGCCGCATGCAGGATAAAGGTTCAGCCGACCAAAATGATCCGACTTGATCCCGCTTTTCTGTAATCTCTCTAAAATCACAACGGACGGCCTCAAAAACCGTCCGTTTTGCCTTTTATTGAACGATTAATAATATGTATTACATACCTACCACTTATCTAACGGTCAGAGATGACGAGGGTCCGATTGTTTTCCAGCGTGAAGACTTGATGCGCTACAGCGGCAACCGCGGTTTGATTGCCAGCGGCGTCACTTTCCGCCTCCTTGGCGCTGCATTTGAGGATCTTTGTCCGAACGAGATCCCGCACCGCGAATATTTCCGCTTCCGCACTTCTTTCCCCGGTGATGAAGTCCGTGACGGCATCGAATTAGTGACACGGGCTGTATTAAAAGGCAGGTACTTTGTTGATACTTCAATTGCGCCCGATTTTGCGCCTCAGACGCCCGCCAACGGAGCAATGTACTTTGAAGTCGCCTACTTAGACAGAGCTTTTGCTTACAGCTTCGACCACAATATCTTCACTAAGGAGTGGGCCGATGAAGTGATCAAGCACCAGGAAGGCAGTCTTTCGGAAGAAGAACATGCGCGTTATCTGGAGTACAAATATGAAGTGCTCGGGAAGCTGCTCACTCGAATGAACGTCTTTAATTACAGAGAGCCGATTCCGGTCACTCGATTCAACCGCTAAGGCCTGAAGGCAAAATCTTTTGCCTGTTTCTCCTTCTATTTCGGAGATCGGTATGAGTAAAAAGCCAATTCTTTTCTGCACACAATGCGGCGCCCCAGTCGAAAGAAAAATTCCCGAAGGCGACGATCATGAACGTTATGTCTGCACGGCGTGCGGAGAAATTTTCTACGAAAATCCCCTCAACATTGTCGGGACTGTTCCTGTATGGGAAGACAAAGTGCTTCTTTGCCGCCGAGCGATTAAACCGAGAAAAGGTTATTGGACACTGCCTGCCGGCCATCAGGAAATGAAGGAAACCACGAGAGACGGAGCAGCTCGAGAGACCAGAGAAGAAGCCGGTATCGACTTCAGAATTGCCGACGAACCCTATGTCTATTTAGATTTAGCGCACGCCAGCCAATCCCATGTGATTTTTCTTGCGGCTATGGAAAGCCCTGAGGCAAACCCCGGACCTGAATCCTTTGAAGCCAGACTCTTCAGTGAAGATGAAATACCTTGGGACAAGATTGCTTTTAACTCGGTCGATAAAATCCTCAGGCTCTATTTTGACGATGCCAAAACCGGAAACTTTCCTTTCCACTACATCGAGCGACACAAACAAGGAAAAATACCTTAATTACCACTGAAAGCATATTTTTCTTCTAATTACTTGCAAGACGGCCTTGGTTTTCCATATCAAGGCCGTTTTCGTTTGATTTTCGCTGCCTTCTGAGTCCGATCACCGCATTGATTCGGTATACTTTTCCGTTATTATTGAATTTGCCTTCCGGCAGCTCAATGGCGTTCAAACCGTCCTTATCGGCGGATAATATCGGGATGACCTTATTAAAGTCCTAAGCGAAAAAAGAAAATGAATTCAATTTACAAACTTGCCAAGTCAGTTTTGTTCCGTTTTACCCCTGAACAAGCTCACCACATTATTCTTTCGAACCTTGACTGGGCTACTCAGCTCGGCGCTCAGAAACTTGTCACTCGATCCTTCCCGGAAAATCCTATTGAAATCATGGGTCTGCGCTTCCCGAACTGCGTCGGCTTAGCTGCAGGCATGGATAAGGACGGCGAGCATGTCACAGCCTTCGGCGCTTTGGGTTTCGGTTCCGTTGAAATCGGTACCGTAACACCTAAAGGACAGCCCGGCAATCCCAAACCTCGCCTCTTCCGCCTGATCCCTGATGAAGCCATCATCAACCGCATGGGCTTCAACAACGTCGGCGCGATTCAGGTTGCTAAGAATCTTCAGAGCGCCAGAGCGTTCCGAAATCGCGGCGGCATCTTAGGCATCAATATCGGCAAGAACAAAGTTACGCCTAACAGCGAAGCTTTATCGGATTACAAGAAATGTATGGATCGTCTCTACACCTCCGGTGATTACATCGCGATCAACATTTCTTCTCCGAACACACCTAACCTTCGTGACCTGCAGGCTGATGCAGAACTCGACAAGCTGCTTCTCGGTATCGCCGAACATCGTCAGCGTTTAGCCGATGAAAACGACGGCAAAGTCGTTCCTATTGCCGTCAAGATTGCACCAGACCTGTCAGACGACGGCGTCAAACACGCGCTGGACATCATCGTTAAACACGGCATGAACGGCGTGATTTGCACGAACACAACCATTTCCAGAGAACCGGTTGAACACAACCCGCTCGCCAAAGAAACAGGCGGCTTGTCCGGCAAACCTCTGATGGCTCGTTCTACGGAAGTCACCCGTATTGCCTCTGAGCATCTCCAGGGTGCGCTGCCGATCATTGCTTCCGGCGGCATCATGAGTGCTCAGGACGCCGTCGAGAAAATGGAAGCCGGTGCTTCTATCGTTCAGCTCTACACAGGTTTCATTTACAAAGGTCCGGAACTGATCGCGGATTGTTCCGAAGCCATCGCTCAGTGGCGTGACCAGAAAGGCAGATAAGTTTTATGAAGTGTTTTATCGGACTTCCCGCTGCGCCTAGCGTCATTAATAAACTAGTGGACGCTCAGGATAGAGCTTTAAGTTTCGATGCGGGCGCGCGGCCTGTGCCGAAAGAAAATTTTCATTTAACTTTAGCTTTTATCGGGGAAATTGAACCCGATAAGGCTCGGTTAATCGCTCAGCTTCTGCCGCTGACAACGGACTTTTCCGGCAAAAGCTGGTTGATCGACAACAGCGGCCTTTTCATTCGTCCTCAAGTGGCTTGGGTCGGCGGCAGCGCCTGTCCCGAAATCGAACACTTGGCTAGGGAATCTCGTGAGATTTTGGATCGTCTCCATATCTCTTACGACAAAGGCCGTTTTAAACCGCATATCACCATTCTTCGGAAATCGCATTTGGCGGAACCGGTCATTCAGCATCCTTTTGAATGGCCGATTTTGCGTCCGAGAATCTTTGAATCTCGATTAAACGCCGACGGTCGTCGGGAGTACGTACCCCTATAACTTAGAGAGATTGACTATGAACGGAGTAGACATCGTCACTCGCCCGGGATTTTGGAATATTCCCGTCTGGGCCATTATCGGCATCTATGTTCTCGGCATTGCGGCTGCAATCTGCTGCGCGATCGGCATCCGCAAGTCCTACCTCCTTTGGCGTGCCGGCAAGCCCTACGCCATGGACAAGGAAACCAAACGCCGCTGGGGGTTCTTCGTTAAGGAAGGTTTGGAGCAGAAACGAATCATCCGCAAGCCCTTAGGAAGCTGGCTTCACTTCTGGATCTTCTGGGGCTTTGTTTTCCTCTTCTTCGGCACTTGTCTTGCGGTTTTGGACTGGGACATCGGCAAGCTTATGTTCGGCAAACAGTTCTTGGCCGGAAATGTTTATTACTTCTATAAGTTCATTCTCGATATTGCCGGTGTCGTCTGCTTGATCGGCTTAGGCATGGCCTTTTACCGCCGCTTTATCAAGCAGGGCAAACAGTATGAGAAATCGGTCCGCTTCTTGTGGATCTTAGGCTCTCTTACCGTCATTATTCTTACCGGTTATATCGTTGAGGCACTCCGTTTAGCTGCCGAGAATCCTCCCTATGCCTCTTGGTCTCCTGTCGGAAACTTCCTTGCCAAAGTTTTCTACTCCGGCATGACCAAGGAGCAGCTGGAAGCTCAGCACCTCTATATTTGGATCTTCCACGGCATTATTTCCTTAATGTTCGTCGCCGCCATTCCGATGACGTACTTCGCCCATATGTATAAGAGCCCGACGAGCATCTACTGGCAGCGGACTAAGCCGCGCGGCCTCGTGGAGAAAATCGACAACATCGAAGAACAGGAAAGCTTCGGTATCTCCAGGTTCGGTCAATTCAACTGGCACGACCGTCTGAACTTTGATGCCTGTGTTGAATGCGGCCGATGCACGGCTGTCTGCCCGGTCAACCGTGCCGGCGGTCCTTTGGATCCGCGAGAGATCATTCTTTCTCTGAAGAAACGAATGATGGAAGGCTACACCAAGACCGAAGAAGTCTTGGTCCCGGATGTCGTTTCCAAAGAATCGCTCCTGGCTTGTACCACTTGCGGTGCCTGTGTCGAGCAGTGCCCTTCCCGCATTGAAATTGTCAATACGATTCAGCAGATGCGCCGCTCCTTGGCTCTTGAAGAAGGCCAATTCGCCGAAGGCGTGGCTAAAACGCTTCAGAATATTCAGTCTGTCGGCAATCCTTGGGGCTTGGACCCGGATGCCCGCTGGGCTTGGCTGGAAGGTTTAGACGTCGCCTTTGCCGAACCCGGCGTTCATTACGACATTCTTTATTGGGTCGGCTGCTCTGCTGCCTATGACAAACGCAATCAGAAGATTGCCAAGGCAATGATCAAGATTCTCAAGCATTCCGGCTTGTCTTTTGCCGTGATGCAGGAAGAAATGTGCAACGCCGAATTTGCCCGCAGAGTCGGTGAAGAGTATCTCTATCAGATCCAGACACAAACCAACATTGATAATCTGCGTCAGTACAACTTCAGCCGTCTGCTGGCTGCCTGCCCGCACTGCTTCAACACACTGAAGAACGAGTATCCGGAGTTTGAACGCGGTCAGTTCAACGTGATTTCGCACCTGCAGTTCATTGCGGAACAGATGGATGCCGGCAGACTCAAGGCCGAACTTTCTGAAAGAGAAAGAGTCGCTATCCATGACGCTTGCTACTACGCTCGCTACAACGGCATTGTGAACGCGCCTAGATTTGATTTGAATAAAGTCAAAGGCTTAGAGACGGTCGATCCTAAAGAATGGGGTACCTGCACCACGTGCTGCGGCGCCGGCGGCGGACAGTTCTGGACCGATACGGATGCGCCGGAACGTCTGAACGTGATTCGTCTGAAGGCGGTTGTCAACGATACGGGATGCGATAAGGTTGCGACCAGCTGCCCGTTCTGTTTATCCATGTTTGATTCGGCGAAATCTCAGGAAAAATCACTATCTGAAATTTCTATCTCAGATATCGCAGAAATTATTGCAAAAAATCTAAAATAACAATCAGGGGCGGTTGATATAACCGCCTTTGATTTATCAATAAAAACAGATGCAGTCCCATGGATCAGTCCGTTAGTAAAGCAAATATTCAAGTACTTGATCGGGCCAGTGCAATTCTTCGCGTCCTGACCCAACATCACGATCCCGTGAATTTGAAGGTCATTTCTGACGAAACCTGCCTTCACATCTCTACTTGCCACCGTATCCTTTCCGATTTAGTTCGCCTTCGCTTTGTGGAAAAAGGCGCTTCTGCCGGCACATACCGCTTAGGCCTGCGATTTCTTCAGCTCGGAAACTTGGTAAGAGAAAGAATCTCGGTTCGCGATACGGCAAGAACCGGAATGCAGCGTCTTCATAATCTCACGCGTCAGACAGTCAATCTCTCGATTCGTCAAAACGACAACATCGTCTATATCGACCGCATTATGCGTGAGCGTCCCGGCATTCAGGTCGTACGGACGATCGGCGCCACCGCTCCCCTGCACACGACAAGCTCCGGAAAACTCTTTTTAGCAGAAGATTCTTTTGAACAGATCCGCGCTTATGCGCTAAGAACCAATCTTGAAAAGTCCACACCGAACAGCATCGGAGATATCGACACCCTTCTGACTGAAATCTCTAAGATTAAAACGCTGGGCTTTGCACGAGATGAAGAAGAACTGGAAATGGGTGTTCGCTGTGTCGCAGCCGGCATTCGAGATGACTCCGGCAAATTAGTCGCCTGCCTTTCGATCTCCTCTCCGGCCAGCAGTTTCTTGGAAGGCTGGATCAGCGAAATCAAACACACTGCGGATGATATTTCCGAACATTTGGGCTTTGTGGCAACGCCCGGTGAACTTTACGTCCGGCCGGACTTCACCTAAAACTATTTTTCACTTAGTCCTCTTTTGCGAGGCCTTTTTTCTATCCGTAAGAACAACAAATATTAGGTTCTTTCTTCTTAATTGCTGCGTATCTTTGTTCGCTAATCATTTGTTGAGAGGGATTCTCGTTCTTTCTCTTCCTCCTAGAAAACGCTTACTCGTTTCTTCCTAATTCATACTATTGACCTATTCTTAAGGTACCACCTAAAATTAGGTTAAACAAAGCCCCAAAATCTTTGTTTTACCCACCCCAAATTAAGAACAAGGAGAACAAATGTTCAATCTTCCTCAGAGCACTTTCGGAAGAAGAAGTTTCCTGCGTTTTTCAGCCTTTAGCGTCGCTGCAGGCAGCTTCTTGATGAACCCGATCTCTAAAGCCGTTGCTCAAGCGGTCAAAGAAATTGAACCCTTCTATTGGAACGCCTGCGTGATCAACTGCGGACAGCGCTGCCCTCAGCGCTGCTTTGTCAAAGGCGGCCAGGTTATTCGCGTTGAAACCGATAACACTGCAGGTGACGCGTGCGATCATCGTCAGATTCGCGCTTGCTTGCGCGGCCGTGCATTAAGACAGCGTCTGTACTCACCGGATCGACTGAAATATCCGATGAAACGCGTGGGCGAACGCGGAGAAGGTAAATTTGAACGCATCACTTGGGACGAAGCCATCAAGACTGTGGCTGACAACCTCAAGAGAACCGTTGAAAAATACGGCAATGAATCTCTTTACTGGCAGTATTGCTCCGGCCAGCAGTCACTGGTGAACTCCAGACGTGCTTGGTGGCGCTTGCTCAACCTCATGGGCGGCTACCTCAAGTACTATGGTTCTTACTCCACCGCTCAGATCGGCGCAGCGATGCCCTACACCTACGGCGGACGCCCCGGCTCCGATATGAGCGAAATCGCTAACGCCAAACTTTATGTGACTTTCGGCGGCAATACGTTAGTCACACGCGGCTCCGGCGGCGGAAAAGGCTATCAGCTCGAATGCGTTAAAGATAAAGGCCATCCGAAGTCCATCATGATTGACCCGATGTACAACGATACTGTTGCAGCGGGCATGGATCAGTGGATTCCGATTCGTCCAGGTACAGACGCTGCCTTGGTCGAAGCTATTGCCTACGAGCTCATCAAAAACAACTGGGTTGATCAGGACTTCCTGGATAAATACTGCGTAGGCTACGACGAGAAAACACTCCCCGCCTCTGCCGCAAAAGGCAGTGACTATAAGAGCCACATCCTCGGCAAAGGCAAAGACGGAATCGCTAAGACTCCGGAATGGGCCGCTAAGATCACAGGTATCCCGGCAGAGACCATTGTTCAGCTTGCTAAAGAAATGGGAACCACCAAGCCTTGCTTCGTCTCTCAGGGCTGGGGTCCTCAGCGTCAGGCCAACGGCGAAGAAACCGCACGCGCCATTGCCATGCTTCCGATTCTCTTAGGTCAAGTCGGCCTGCCGGGTACGAACCCGGGTGATGCAGAAGGCAACTCTTCTCTTCCTGCTGTTTATCTGCCGATCGGCAAGAACCCGGTCAAAGCGACGATTCCTGTCTTTATGTGGACGGATGCTATTGTTCGCGGCAAAGACATGACCGACATTACTGACGGTATGCGCGGCGTCAAGAAGCTGGATCACGACATCAAGATGATCGTGAACTCCGGCGGCAACACCATGATTAACCAGCATTCCGATTCCAACGCGACGGATAAGATCCTGCGCGACACTTCTAAGTGCGAATTCATCGTTGTCTGCGACAACATGATGACTCCGACCTGCCGTTATGCGGATATTCTTCTTCCGGACGTCCTCGGTCCTGAAACCGACGACATTGCCTGTCAAGGCGGCTCCAACGGGGGTACGACTTCTATGCTGCCGATGCACAAGGCTGTCGAACCTCAGTGGGATCAGAAGACCTCTTACGAAATCTGCCGCTTAATCGCCAAAGAACTGGGCAAAGAACAGGAATTCACGGAAGGCAGAACTCAGCTGCAGTGGCTCGAATGGTGCTACAACGAAACACGTAAGAAAGTACCTCAGCTGCCTGATTGGGATACGTTCTGGAAAGGCGGTCCTGCTCAAGTCTACGGCTGGAGAAAGAATCCGGTCGCACTTTCTGAATTCAGAGCCGACCCGGTTAAGAACCCGCTTAAGACACCGTCCGGCAAGATCGAGATTTATTCCGAACGTCTTAACAATATCGCCAATACCTGGAAACTCAAGCCCGGTGATGTGATTTCTCCGATTCCGGTCTATTTCAGAAACTGGGAAATGTATGGCGACGACCTGCAGAAGAAATATCCTCTGCAGTGCTACGGTTTCCACCATCACGGCCGTATTCACTCCACCTTCCACAACCTCCCCTGGCTGCGAGAACAGCATCCGGACGTTGTCTTCATAAACGTTTTGGACGCTAAAGCACGCGGAATCAACAACGGAGATTTAGTTCAGATCTTTAACGATCGCGGTATCGTCGAACTTCCGGCAAAAGTCACTTCAAGAATTATGCCGGGCGTTGTGAGCATTCCTCAGGGCGCTTGGTACACGCCGGTCAAAAAGAACGGCAAGGTCGTGGACATTGGCGGCAACATCAATACGCTTACCTCGCTGCGCCCGAGTCCGCTTGCTAAAGGCAATCCTCAGCACACCAACCTTGTAGAAGTCCGTAAGGCCTAGGAGAGAATAAGATGACACAACTTGGATTTTTTGTTGACGTATCAAAATGCTCCGGCTGCAAGACCTGTGCCGTGGCATGCAAGGACGCACATAACCTTCCTGTTGGCATGAACTTCCGTAAAGTTCATGAGTATGCCGGCGGAAACTGGAAACAGGCTGCTGACGGATCCTGGGCACAAGACGTGTTCGGCTACTACGTCAGCTTAGGCTGCAACCACTGTTCGGACCCGGCCTGCGTCAAGGTTTGCCCGACAAAGGCACATCACAAACGCGCTGAGGACGGTTTGGTGGTTATCGATGCGACAAAGTGCATCGGCTGCGGACTTTGTGCTCAGGCCTGCCCATACCATGCACCGGGATTAGATGAGACTGCTCACAAGATGCGTAAGTGCGATGCTTGCTTAGATCGCTTACAGAGAGGACTTCAGCCGATCTGTGTAGAAAGCTGTCCTAACCGCGCCATCGAATTCGGAGATATCGAAGAGCTGCGTAAAAAACACGGCAAACTTGCCGAAGTTGCGCCGCTTCCGCAGGCTTCTAAGACCCAGCCGAACTTGGTTTTAGTGGTTCCTGCCCAGGCAAGACCTGCCGGAGATACTTCCGGAACCGAGTACTAAACTTAACTAACTGAAGCAGAAACAGGCGCCAAAAGCGCCTGTTTCTGTTCGGGTTCAAATGATTCAAGAAAGCTTGAACAGTGCTATAGAGCTCCCCGCTCTATTGCTTTCTGCTCTTCTGCTTCCTCCTCTCGGATCTTTTGATCCTCAGACTCTTTGCCGAATCGGCTCATTGTGAATTGGACAATAGCCTGCGCCAAGAGTTCGTCCGGCACAAAAGCCTGAGCGACACCGTCCGCCTTTAGAGCTTTAGCGTCTTCCTCATTTTCAGCAGGCATGACCGTTTCAATCGTCGGACGAAGGATCTTGGCCGTTTCCACAATCTTGCGGCAGAGGATCTCGTTATCGATGGCAAGAACGAGAATAGCCGCTTCGTGGATATGAGCTTGAATGAGAATCGCCGGATCGGTCGCGTCGCCGTAAATGGAGTTGACCTTCTTTTCCCGCAGTTCTTCAACCACCGCATGGTGATCGTCCACGACCACGACAGAAAGGTGTCTTTGCAGAAGCTCATCAAGAATAATCTTGCCCTTCTCTCCGTACCCCACCAAGACAACATGGCCATGGAGAATGTCACTGCCGACACTGTCCGGCATGAGAGACATCGGATCAATTCGTGCATCCATTCTTCTGGCAAAAGCCCAGCGTTTCTTAATGAAATCACGAGCCGGACCGATCGTTGCAAAAGCAAACGGATTCAAAGCGATAGAAATAATGGCACCGGCCAAAACTAAGCTCATACCCTCCTGCGGCAGAATCTTCAGTTGTAAACCGAGAGCCGCAAGGATGAAGGAGAATTCACCGATCTGTGCAAGCGCGGCTGCTACCGTTAAAGCGGTATGAAGTGTGTAGCGGAACAGCAGCACTAAACCGAAAGCAACCAGACCTTTGCCAAGAATAATAATGGCGAGCACTGCCAAGACATGCAAAGGCTGTTCATAAAGAACTTTCGGGTCAAACATCATGCCCACGCCGACAAAGAAGATCACTGCGAAAGCGTCTCTCAGCGGCAGCGACTCCATGGCAGCTCTGTGGGAATAACGGCTTTCACGCATCACCATGCCTGAGAAGAAGGCACCCAAAGCGAAACTGACATGGAAAATCTGTGCGGCGCCATAGGCTATACCGATTGCGAATACCAACACTGAAAGCGTAAAGAGCTCGCGGGAACCCGTCTTAGCAACCTGGCGAAGAAGCCAAGGGAGCAATCTTTTCCCGACCACCAGCATCAGGATGATGAAGCCGAATACTTGAGCCAGCGTGATGCCGATAATCTGCCAAAGCGGCAAAGAAGCCTCGGTGTTTTGCAGCGGAGAACCCAGAAGAGAAGCCAGCGGAGGCAGAAGCACCAGGATTAAAACCGTCATGATGTCTTCCACAACCAGCCAACCGACCGCAATTTGGCCGTCGCCACTCTCCAGAATACCGCGGCTTTCCAATCCTTTAAGAAGCACAACCGTGGATGCGCACGAGAGACACATGCCGAAGACAATGCTTTGTCCCCATGGCCAGCCCCAGAAATGGGCCAGCACTGCTCCCAAACAGGTGGCAAGTCCCATCTGGAGTATTGCACCGGGAACCGCAATATTCTTGACCCGTATGAGGTCCGACATTGAAAAATGCAGGCCGACACCGAACATCAGCAGCATGACACCGATTTCGGAGAGTTCGGAAGCAATATTGACGTCACCCACAAATCCGGGTGTTGCCGGCGAAATAATAATACCGGCGAGCAAGTAACCGACCAGTGCCGGTACTTTGATGCGTTCCATGAGGAAGCCGAGCGCCCAGGCAATCGCAAAACCGATCGCCAAGGTCGAAATCAAGCTAAAACTATGACTCATCGTTAGTTTGTCCTACGCGGGCAAAAATTTAATGCAGATTGCGAAAATTTCATCAAACCTGACTAAGCCGGGCCGGCGTTGTCAGTCGATTGATTCTCCTGATTGGTTGAAATTATTCAGAACATCAGGCAAATTCACGCAATATTCTACTGTTAGGAAAGAGTTCTGAGGCTGACAAATCGGAGCTCTCCGCCCATCTTAGAATCGCCAATTTTTCAGCAAAAAAACTTCTAATAATCAAACAGAAAAACTCTTAATCCGCTCATTTGTCCTTTTTGTATAAAAGAACAAATCACATTTGTTGTTTAGGGCGACTCTAAAGGAAGCTGAGAATCTCTGCTTCCGGATAAAGAAAGCATCAAGGATTGACCTCAGGGTGCTGAGCCGGAGGCACCGGGTTGACGTCACTATTGACCGCGATTTCTTCGTCAACCGGAGAGTCACCTTTAAGGATTGCTTGGCGAACCAATTTATCCATTTCTTGGGACAGGATTACCGATGCCTGAACAACGGTTCCTAAGTTATCCGCTCTGAAGTGGTTAGCTTCTTGGTCGGTAGCTGCTCGAAGGATAACCTTAATACCTTGATTGATCAGCTTGGCAGTTTCGACAACCTTGCGTTCTAAAATCTCATCGCGGATCGTGAGAACGATCACGGCTGCGTTCTGCACGTGGGCCTGAAGCAGAACAGAAGGATCAATCGCATCACCCTGAATAGCGGTGTAACCGTTTTTGCGCAGCTGAGCCACCAGAGAATCGTCTTTATCGACGATGACGGTAGGGATTTCATCTTTCTGCAGGGCTGCGGTTAACTTGCAGCCTACGTCACCGTAACCCACAATCACGATATGACCGGTGATTTTCTTCTTTTCGATTTCATCCGGCATAAGAGACTGCGGATCCGGACGAGCAGCCGAAATACGAGCTAGTTTGCTGCGTTTTTTAAGGAATTCAGCAACTTTCGGCAGTGTGGCAAAAGCAATCGGGTTAAGCGCAATCGTCAAAATCGCGGTTGCCAAGACGAGATTCATGCCCTCGTCGGAGACGATGCCCATGGACTTTCCGAGGCTCGCCAAGATGAACGAGAATTCACCGATCTGTCCCAAACACGCGCCGAGTGTCAAGGCGGTGTGCAAGGGATAACGGAACAACATCACTAATAACGCGGCAATGATCGGGTTAATGAAGAGGATCAAAAGCAGGACGCAAAGCAGGTGCCAAGGATGTTCGACGATCACCATCGGATTGAACATCATGCCGACGCCGACGAAGAAAATGACCGAGAAGGCATCTCTCAGCGGAAGGGATTCCACGGCTGCTCTATGCGCATACTTGGATTCGCGCATCACCATGCCGGCGAAGAAAGCGCCCAAGGCAAAGGAGACATGGAAAACTTCAGCAGCACCGAAGGCAATGCCGATCGCCACTGCCAAGACGCAAAGCGTAAAGAGTTCGCGAGAACCGGTTTTAGCAACCTGCCAGAGAAGGTACGGCAGCAGACGGCGACCGACCACGAGCATCAGCACGATAAAGACGACAACTTGAGCTAAGGTTATAAGAAGCAGCTGCCAGAGCGGCTGAGAAGAAGTCTGAGCCTGACCGGTGAACACAGAAGCCATTGGCGGCAGGAGAACTAATAGCAAGACCGTGACCATGTCCTGCACGATCAGCCAGCCCACTGCAACGTTGCCGTCGAACCCCTCCAGCATGCCTCGGGCTTCCAAGGCCTTAAGCACGACTACGGTAGAAGCGCAGGACAAGCAGCACCCTAGAAGCACGGAGTGTCCGATATCCCATCCCCATAGCCAGCTCAAACCGAACCCAATCAAGGCAGACAAGAGCATCTGGCATATCGCGCCCGGAACGACTAGTCCTTTGACCTTCAAAAGATCCGTCAAGGAGAAATGAAGTCCCACGCCGAACATCAGCAGCATGATGCCGATTTCAGCCAACTGGTTGGCCAAGTTCAAGTCCACATCAAAACCGAAAACCGACGGGGAAACCAAAATACCCGCGAGCAAGTAACCGACCAGCGCCGGAACTTTTAACTTTTCTGCCAAAAAGCCAAGAACCAAAGCGACACCGAAACCGATTGCTAAGGTAGAAATGAGAGAAATACCTTCCATACTTTTACCGAGTGCGTTTATTCGTTATTCCGCATCCTTTTGTGAGGACAAGTTTCCTTCACCAATGAGTGACAAACTTGACGCCCCTCCTCTTAATCATCGTTGCCGTTTGTCGGCAAAAATGTGCTCCAATTCTAAACACTCAAATCGAAGGAATCCTCACAAAATATAGAAATAAGTATTTTTTGTTTGTTATGTCGCAAGCTAAATTAATCAGCGGCAGTTTTTTGACTTCTTGTGGAATGGATTTCTCTTTATTTTCAATTGATTAACGCCAAAAATTTGTTTTATCGACAGCGGTGCCATTGAAACTTGCAGTCAACTTCGCCCATTCTTGGTAGTAAGCTGCTTGCTAACCCGCACAGACCCTGTTTTTTTTCTCATAATGCAGGCACGGATCACGAGACCCACATTAATTAAGAAAAAAAATGAACAAGCCAATCATCGCCAAAATTAACGACAAATTTGAAACCCTTCTTCTGATCATTCAGGCAGGGGCCCTAATCATTATCACAATTGCGACAGCAGTCGCGATTGTGGCTGAAGGCTATGACATGTTTGTCACCAAGAGCATCGGATTAGCCAACTTACTGCTCTTGTTCTTATTCATCGAGATTTTGTCGATGGTCAGACAGTATTCTCTCGGCCAACATGAGTTAAAACTCAAGACGCCTCTGGTCATCACTGTCGTGGCCGTTGCTCGTTACCTCATCATTAATATGGAACATCTGACGAGCAAGTGGATTCTTCTTACATCCGTTTCAATTCTCATCTTAACGATCGCCCTCCTTATATCACGTCAGATTAAGGGGCTTCATGATGACATCGAGGAAGAGAACCTCTCTTCGCTCCAGAAGCTGAGCGACAAGCTCTCCGGAATGGTTGGCAAAAAGAAGGTCAGTCAGAAAGACGATAACTCATAGTATTTATACCTATTCATTTTCTCCTATTGACTCTTACAATTTGTAATAAGTACCTCTTGTAGGTACTTTTGTAAGACAACGGTATGGACCTTTCCCGTACCTACCAAAGGAGAAAACTAATGCTTTTGACCAAACTTCCCGTGGCTGTCGGACTTGCCGGCGTTGCACTCGCAGCCAATGCAGTCACTTATACACCCGGAACTTATACTGAAAAAGTCAACGGTCATAATGCTGCCTTCACCGTCAAGGTAACCGTCAGCAAGAACAAGATTGAAAAGATTGAATATCCTGACAACCTTGAAACCATCGGTGTCGGCAAAGTCGCTCTGGATAAACTGTCCAAGAAGATTATCGATCGCCAGTCTCTCGGCGTAGACAATGTTACCGGCGCAACGATTACTTCCTTCGCATTGAAGGGCGCAGTTAAGAAAGCACTCGAACAAGCCAAGGTTTCCAAGGCTGACATGGCCAAGCTGATGAAGAACAGCGAAAAATACACTGCTCTTCCTGCTGAAATCAAGACCAACGTCGTTGTTGTCGGCGGCGGCGGATCCGGTTTGGCTTCCGCTATCGCTGCTCAGCAGGCCGGTGCCAAAGTTATCGTTCTTGAAAAACTCGGCATCCTCGGCGGCTCTACTAACGTTTCCGAAGGCGCTTTGAACGCAGCTGACCCGCAGCGTCAAGGCAAACAGGGTATCGAAGACTCTATCCAGAAACACTATGAACAGACCATGAAGGGCGGCCACAATATCGGCAATCCTGAACTCGTTCATTACCTGACTGACCATGCTTTAGAGTCTGTTCACTGGCTTGAAAGCATCGGCGTTAAGTTCAAAGATGAAGTCGGTACCGCTACCGGTGCTCTGTGGCAGCGTTCTCACTATCCTGCTACTCCGTCCGGCAACACCTACATTCGTTCTTTTGAAAAATACATCGCCGCTCATGGCAACGACATGAAGGTCTACACCGACATGGACGCTGTCTCCCTGATTCAGGACAAGGACGGCCGTGTTATCGGAGTTATAGCTAAAGACAACCACACCGGCAAGACCACCAAGTTCATGGCTGACAAGGGCGTCATCCTGGCAACCGGCGGCTTCGGTGCTAACGTTGCTCTTCGTCAGAAAGTCAACACCGGCGTGTTCAAAGACTATGACCTCGGCAAGGGTATCGGCTGCACGAACTTCAACAAGTCCGCTCAGGGTTCCGGCATCATCATGGGTGAAAAAGTCGGTGCACACGTTATCGGTATGTCCGACATTCAGGTTCATCCCTGCGGAACACCGGGTACCGGTTTGATGGAAATGGTTCGTACATCCGGCCGCAACCGTCTGTTCATTAACAAGGAAGGCAACCGCTTCGTCAACGAAGGTGCTCCTCGTGACGTTCTGGCTAAGGCTATCTTTGCACAGCCCGGTTCTACTTACTACGTCCTGGTTAACCACCTCCGCTATCCGTCTCTTGACTGGGTTGACGCCAACGGCGCCAAGATGAAAGACATGATCGACCTCGGTCGTGTTGTTTCTGCTCCGACACTTGACGAACTGGCCAAGAAACTCAACATGCCTGCTGCCAACCTGAAGAAGGCTGTTGAAGACTACAACGGTGTTGTCGCCGGTACATACAAGGATCCGCTGGGCTTCGTCGCCAACAACAAGGCTGACAAGCAGATGACAGAAGGTCCTTGGTACGCCTGCCAGAAGGTTCCGACTGTTCACCACACCATGGGCGGTCTGGAAATCAATACCAAGGCTCAGGTTCTTGACGCCAACGGTAAGGTTATCCCGGGTCTCTATGCTGCCGGTGAAACCACAGGCGGTATCCACGGTTCTAACCGTTTGGGCGGCAACGCCATTGCTGACATCATGACATTCGGTCGTGACGCCGGTACACATGCTGCTAAAGGAAACTAATCTTTCCAATAGCTGAGATCTTTTGATCTCTAACATGTTCGGGGATCGGAATTTTTCCGATCCCCTTTTTGTATCTCCGCTCTTCTCTGCTGCTTAGGTTCTACGGAGGTCTTCCGCTTTTTAGCGCGACAGATAATAACGCTGCTCTGCTTAAGATTACTTATAAGACAGATATTTCATTGGTCTGATTAATAAGCTAATCAGGAGAAAAATTATGGAAGTTAATTTCAAAGAGTTGACATTTAAAGGAGAGCGGCCGCTGGTTTTCATTTTATCCGGAGCCGGTCTTTCGGCAGAGAGCGGAATCCCGACTTTTAGAGATGCCAACGGCCTTTGGAGAAAATACGATCCTAAGGAACTCGCTTCTATCGGAGCGCTTGAAAGACACACTCAAGATGTTTTCGACTTCTACAACGAAAGAATCAAGAACGCTGAACCCTACCGCCCTAACGCGGCCCATATAGCGATTGCAGAATTTCAGAAAGACGTCGCTGCTTTTTGTGATGTGATCCATGTCACACAAAACGTGGATAATCTGAACGAATTAGCCGGCTCTCCGCGAGTTTTCCATCTGCACGGTGATTTCCAAACTTCCCAGTGCCGAAAGTGCAAAAAGACCTTCCCCAGAATCGGCTTCTACCAACGGGAACAAGTTTGTCCGGTTTGCGGAGCGAACAATTTTGCAGTGAGACCCAATGTCGTGCTTTTCGGAGAAATTCCTTACGGCATGGATTGGATACCTTCGTACCTCAAGAAAGCCTGTGTCTTTATTTCCGTCGGAACCTCCGGCACCGTCTACCCAGCTGCTGATTTCGTGAGAGAAACTAAAGCATCTTTAAGAATCAATCTTGATTTAGATCCGCTCATCCACCCATATTCCAAATTCAATCATAGAGTTTATGGGAAATGCACCGAGACCTTACCGCCTCTTCTTGACGAACTAAAGAAAGAATTAATAACCCGATTGAAAGAGAAGCCAGCAGAATAGTCCCTGCAAAATTCAATTCTTCAAATCTCTCCTAATTACTCGCTCTCCAATCACTTTCGGAGGGCGATTTTTTTTATCCAGTTCTTTCTGCCATCACCTAGAATAGATGTCATAACAACCACCCGAAAGAAAATGGCCCTTAACGAAGCACAGGTGATTACGGATCTTCTTGGACTCTGCCGTTCTGAAATAGAAAAAAGGTACGGAGAGCAAGCTTTAGACATTCACAAAGCCAAGCTGACATTTGAGCAAAACCGATGCGTTAGAACGCTTTTCCCAAAATCTTCTTGTCGTCGCTGTGTTGACGCGTGCCGAGAAAAAGCTGTTTTCCTAAATAACAGTACGATCAGTTTAGAAAATAGCAAATGTTCGTCTTGCGGTGCTTGTGTGAGTTCTTGCCCTACTGAGGCATTTGCTTTTGCAAAATATCCTCTTTATTCCGCTCTGTTCCAAATCAAAAAAATAACTGAACAGAATCAAAAAAATCAATTGACCAACTTACCCGCCGTCTTTGCTTGTCCTAAATCTTCGCAAGCAAAAGAACGAATTTCCATCGGTTGTTTAGGAGGTTTGAACCCAGTCCTGCTTGTATTAGCCCAATTAACAACGGAAGACAAAGTTGTTGTTTATTGCGAAAACTGCAGAAACTGCGCGAGCAATACCGAAGGAGACCCAGCCAAAAGCATGGCTCAAAAAATTTCCAGACTCTCTGACATACTGAAAATCCAGCCGAATATTGAAATTGTTGAAACAGCATCTGAAGCCTTAGAGAATTTAAAGCGAAGAAAGATCTTTAGAAAGATCTCTAATGAATTGCTGGAAAAGTCGGAAATAGCCAGCTTAAAAGGCAATGCCCCAAAAATTGAGAAAGTTTTCCCAATGCTTGATCGAGAGATGTTAATCGACTGCATCAAGCTGATCCGTAAGAAAAAACCGGAGTATGAAATTCCTGAGAAGATATTTCCGCTTCCGGTTGTTCACAAAAACACTTGTACCGGGTGCAACATCTGTGTGCTTCTTTGCCCTTCCGGCTGTTTAACCTCACGAGAGAAGGACGGTCAATTTAAACTGCTTGCAGATCCGCTTAGATGCGTGGATTGCAAACGGTGCGTAGAAGCCTGCCCCGAACAAAATTTGGGCATGAGAAAAATCTCCGGCCTTTCGAAAATACTTGCCGACGATGTTCAAATTCTATTGACTGAAGTTCAAAAGCCACTTGAAGAAGACGCCCCAGCGTTTGGAGCGAGAACCCGAGAGATCTTCAATATTTGATTTCTTCGAGACTATTTCTCTTTGCACAAACGTCCGAAACATCTTTCAATTGGTTTTCAATACCGGCAAGGGCCTGCGGAAAAACTTCGTATTTGTCATCTATGTCAATATGATCTAGGTGGTATTTCAAGCAGTTTTGAAAATTTCTCTCATTGCACGAAATCATGTCATCCAAAGAGAGCTGTGAGCATTGCCTCTGTTCGATGACGTTTTCGTGTTTTCTGATCTGATCAAAGTTCTTTTCCAAATAAGACCGACTGAAAATTAGACAAAGATAACTAATTGATTTTCTTTCTTCTTCTGAGAAATCTTTTTTCCAGTCCCAAGGAATGTAGCACCCTTCGACGATTAGGCTCTGGTTGTTTTCGAGTCAAGTTTTGATCATTTCACGGACGATTGGCCACAGCTTTTCCGTCAAAGCGTCATCGTCGCTTTCCGGAGTGAGATCTGAGTTTCCGCTTCTGATGAGTCCCATCTTTAGGTGATCAATAGAAAGATACGGAATCTTGAAATGTTCGAGCAATTTTTGAGCAAGATTCGTCTTACCTGCATGAGTGTCGCCGGCGATAAGGATGATCATTCTGTTTTATGTTTTAATTTTCAGTATATTGAGTCGCTTTTGCAATCTCAGAAAATTCTTGAACGATATTAAGAAGAGCTAAATCATTACCGACTCTCGAGCCTAACATGATAGAAATTGGCGGTTTAGTTTCAAAAGAAACCGGCAAAGTGCAGCTAGGTCCTCCTCCGATGGAGAACCAGTCTACGAAGTTCAGAAAACCAACAAAGTCACCATCGTAACGATCCAGTATGCTATTGATTAAGTCCCTGGCTTTTGCCACATTTTCCTGAACCAATTTCTTCAAATCTGATTTTTGAATTTGAGGCATAGCCAGAGCGTCTTCCAAACGCTCCATGCCATATAAATGCGCATTCGGCCTTTCACGATATCTTTCAACGAGTTCTTCGAAAGATCTGGGTTCATTGTCTGAGCCAAATCGTTGTAAGAACTTCGCCATATCAGATCGAATGTCGGCCGAACTAATTGTTTTGTAATCGAAACTTACATCCGGAAGATCCACAAAGGTAATCTCGAATCCATTGAGTTTTAGTTGAGCTAAGAAAGGACGCAGCTCGGTTTGCAGTAACTCCATCTCTCCGAGACTGCGGTTTACACAGCAGATGATTCTTTTTCTGCTGGGATTTGATTCCGTTTTTGTTAATTCAAAGGATTGATCATCTTCCAGATCAACGCCGACCATGGCTAAGATAACTTTTTTCATGATCTCGGGATTTCGGGCCAATACGCCCGGCGCATCGAAAGACGAAGACAGCGGAATTATTCCGCTTCTGGAGATTAGTCCTCGCGTCGGTTTAAAAGAAAAAACGCCATTCCTGAAACCTGGAATCATTAAGCTTCCTCTGGTTTCAGTACCTAACGCTGCATCGCAAAAACCGGCTGCAACGGCAATGGCAGAACCGGCGCTTGATCCGCCGCAAGGACAGTTTCCATGGGGCTAATGACTAGCCATTGAATATCTAATCAAACCTATACATACTCAGCTTCCTTAATGACATGGAACCCCTTTGCTCCCAACGAGATAGAGGGAGCAAAATGAAAGTGACAAAGTTCTCATCAAAGGTGATTCCATGTCAGTTAGAAGGATACTCGCAAAAACGATCAATACAGATCTCGAATACGAAGCCATCGGTATAGATTTAGCTAAGAATTGCGTCAGTGTTGCTCTGTTAACAACAGATGGTGAGGTGGTCTGCATCGACCGCCTAGACTATTCTGAACTCGAGAAAAGTGCTCAGGTGCTATGCCCCACGACGTTCGCCATGGAGCCGTGCACTGAAATGAATTATTTAGTTCAAAAGTTAGAGGCTTGGGGACATCGCTGCCTAGTTATCGGCGGCAAGAATGTACAGAACTACGTTGAAAATCATTATTCAGGCCAAAAAACTGATTTAAATGATGCTCAAGCCCTGGCTTTTCTAGCCCAAGATACACAGCTGAGAACGATCAAAGCCAAAGATATGGAGCAACAAAAGTACGCGAGCTTAACAACGCTGCGGGAACAATATATCAAGCAATATAGACAGACCATTGTGTCTTTAAAAGGGATTTGCCAAGCCTGGGGATTGAATATATCGAAAGGAATCAGCGGGAAAGCTCGATTGAAAGATCTGATTGAAAATCACGCAGCTTTTCCGGAGGAATTGAAGGAAAGTCTCGTTGACATGGTCACACACGCTCAAACAGCTCAAAAGGCCTTGAATAAAATCACCAAAACCCTTGAGTTGTTAGCTAAGAACGATAAAGTTTGCCAGCTAATTCAAACGATTCCGGGGCTGGGACCAATCTGCAGCTGCAGACTTCGTGCAACTATTGGGGATATCAGAAGGTTCAAAAATCCCAAAGATTTTCCTGCCTATTATGGCTTGGTGCCAAGAAGCATTGCTACGGGGCACAACGAGAAGAAAGGAAAAATCACCCATCGTGGGGACAAAACAATGAGATCTTTAATGGTGCAAGGGGCCGGGAGCGTGATTAACATGGCCACTAAAGGAAAATTGAAATCCAAACAGTTAACGAAGTGGATTTTGAAGAAGCAAAAAGAAAAAATGCCCTGGGGAAAACTCGTATGTGCCGTTGCAGCTAAGCTTTTACGAATAGTCAGAGCTGTTCTTATAAGCCGTAAAGCATATGATCCCAAGTTAGCAGGGGTCGCGAAATGTTCATTACCAAAGGCAACCTGAAGATTTAACTTACAGTTCGAGCACAATCGTCTACAACTAAGCATGAGAAAGCCGAAAGGCCCGCTCCACAGCCCGGACCCTCCAATTAGCGCTACAGCTACTTTCCTTTAAGGGGCACGAGCGGACTGATCTTGAAGTTCATGGTAGGCAAATAGAATCAAATGAGATTCTTGAAACAGCCTGGAGAGATTGGTAGATTGGCCTCTTCTGTATGCAGAAGCAGACGCATTTAATCTCGAACAAGTTACCTAGACAATCATCAAAAAGCTATAGGGAAGAGTCTTGCTTCGCAAGACTAGAGAGGAGCCCTCAACCCTAAATTGCTTGACAATTGACGGGGTTCCAGAGATTGGAGGGTGAGTATGAAAGAGCTGCAGAATTTAATGTCTATCGGAGATGTTGCCAAATCATTTGGCGTTTGTGTTGCAACCGTAAGGCGGTGGTGCAAAAACGGCAAATTCTCGCGAGTCATCAGAACAATCGGAAATCAAAGGCGTTTTGATCCTGATGAAGTTCATGAAATACTTCATCCGAACCTCGATAAAAGGATCATGGTCGGGTATGCAAGAGTCTCAAGCTATGACCAGCGCTCGGACTTGGCAGCCCAAGCCGAAAGACTCAGTCACTACGGATGTCAGTTGGTAATCAAAGACCTCGGAAGCGGGCTCAATTGCAAAAAGCCGGGGCTCAAGCGTTTATTGAGACTGCTTTTACTTCATCGTATCGGCACGTTGGTTCTTACTCACGACGATCGACTCCTCCGATTCGGTACCGAATTGATTTATTACATCGCTCACTACATGGGCACTCGCGTAGTCATCCTTGATGAACCGGAACAGCAGTCTTTCGAAACGGAACTCGTCAAGGACGTTATTACTCTGATGACTGTCTTCTGCGCCCGTCTCTACGGAAAAAGATCATGGAAAAATAAGGTTAAGGAAAATACGGGTATAAAAAGCCTAAGTTTTCGTTAAAATCCAATTATTACTTTATTTTTTACCCCTAAATGCCTAGCCTTGAACGAACACTCGTGCGTCAGTTTGAGATGCCCGGTGAGACTGACAGAGTTTCACTGGATCGGATGTGTTCGTCATATGGTTTTGTGGCTTCCAAATTCCTCTTTGCCTTTCAAACCAGAGAACTTCGAGGCGAGGTAAGGGACTTCCGCGCTTTTCGAAACAGGCTGGTCGCTGCTCTTGGTAAGAAGCCGGTTGAATTTAATCACAAACTCGCAGACTTGCGAACAAACGGCAAAGCGGCGGAGGCAAGTCTGCTTACTTTGCTCCGGGAAATTAAAGAGACGTCAGGACCTCACCTGCAGGCTCGTCACTGGAACGATAATGTCCCAGGCAACTCGCCAATTCCACTTTCCTAGCCTCCGTCAAACTATAGGCAACGGAAAACAAGGAGAGTAAATTGATTCGTAAACTCTTACGGTCGGCATGGTGATTGCTCAGAGATCTTTAACAATTTGATAGCTAGCCGCCTTTGGAAGAAGTGAGGGGCTCTGTCGATTCTTTCGAATCTTAACGGCATCTAAAGTGCCAATGTAAAGTTTCTATTCAACTTTTAAGAGGAGCCCCTCATGTCTAATAATATCCATTTTTCTTGCATCTGCGGTATTGATATCGCAAAGAAAGTAATGCAAGTTTTCAAAGTCACCTCCGACGGTGTAGTAACAAACACCTCAGTTTCGAGGAAGGATTTTCTAGAACACTTTAGAAATATTCCTCCGGCCTTGATTGGAATGGAGGCTTGTGCAACTTCACAGCATTGGGGACGCGAGCTACAGGGCTTGGGTCACACTGTCAAACTTCTTTCGCCGAAAGCTGTAAAACCATATGTAAAGGGCCTGAAGAATGATAGAAATGATGCGGAAGGAATTTACAGAGCTCTTATCATGGGAGTCCGAGAAGTCTCGATTAAATCGACTGCAGTTCGGGACTTATCTTTGCTTCAAACCATGCGCGCTAAACGCCAAAGAGATAAAGTCGCAACGATTAACCACATCCGGGGGATCCTAGCTGAATATGGCCTTGTGATGGGGAAAAGCGTTCGAGCTTTTTTATCGAACGCAGGCACATTGATTGCACGTCTGAAAGAAAGTGAAACTACAAGTCAGCTCGTGATATCTGAACTCGAGAAGCTGTTAAAAGAAGTTAAGGAAATAGTCTCACGTATTGAAGAGCTCGAAAGCAGTATCAAAAAAATAGCATCTGAGAATAAAAATTATGACTTATTTCGGTCAGCGCCCGGAGTTGGTCCAATCACGGCTGCGATGATGGTAGTGTTGTTGTGCAATCCGACAGTATTTAAAAACGGCAGAGACTTCGCTGCTTACCTTGGTTTGGCTCCTATGAGTTTTGGAAGCGGCGGTAGAAACCAGGTTACCGGAATACCATCAAAGTACAGATGTCACAATGAGGCGAGAAGTCTTCTCGTCCAGTGTGCACATTCAATCACGCGATTAAAGTACAAATCAGATTGGGTTGCTTCTATATTGTCAAGAAAACCAAAGAAAGTAGCAATCATCGCGATTGCCAATAAGCTCGCCCGTCAACTATGGGTGATGGCAAAAAAGGGAGACAAATTTGAAAAACGGCTTGTGTTAGCTGCCGTCTAACCCGGAAATTATTGGAGTTAGGTAATCCATCCGCTAAATCTTTCTGATGAAAACCGGTTACGCCGGCCCTTGGAAGACCTGTAGCTAGTTAATGTCATAAAGACAAAACTGGAAAAAAGGAACAAGGGTCGGTCATACATCATGGCCGTGCCTGGAAGTAATTTAGGCAGAACAAGGGGCCGCATAAGAAAGCAAAGCATTTCATTTCTTTGTAACCGAAAGATCTGAAAGTTGTAGAAAGAAAATGGTGTAAACAACACAACTACCCTACGCAAAAGTAAAAAACGACAGTCTCCACTCTGTCGTAGGGGGAGTATTTGTATAAAAGTTTTTCTCAGGTGAGGGGGCATCGACAGTAGATAGTTGTTGTCTATAACTGCTCGGAAAGATCTGAATTTATTTTTAAGTCAATGAATTAACGTTCATGTGATGAGCCTTGAAAGAATCCGAAATCGAAGTTTTCGTATGGCGAAATACTGCGCCGAATAAGAAGGAGGAGCAATTAATTTACTGCGTACAAAACCTCATACTTGACAGCCTGGGACATAAGAAATTCTTTGACACAGTGAACCACAGCCGACTAATCAGAAAGCTGTCACTCAAAATCAAAGACGGCAGAGTCATTTCGCTGATACACAAAATGCTTCGATCGGGAGTCCAAATCAATGGGGAGATCAAACCCACGGAGATAGGACTTATGCAGGGCGGCCCGTTATCACCGCTCCTAGCCAACATCTATCTGGATGAAT
>ENA-UEPL01000952-UEPL01000952.1-human-gut-metagenome-genome-assembly--contig:-NODE-952-length-24515-cov-5.009289_pt1 | contig 24515 bp, 27 predicted proteins | sample MGYA00242896_ERZ507908 | MGnify/ENA primary metagenome ERZ507908 (study PRJEB26167, sample SAMN06115518) | human gut metagenome | host: Homo sapiens | place: China:Chongqing | collected 2015-08-20...
GCGCGTATCGACGTGGTGGCAGTCGAAGAGACGCTGGCCGTCGTTCGTGTGCTGGAAGAGAGCTGGGGCGGCCGCATTTGCATATCCCAACACTGACCGCATTTTTATCGATTTGATTGCCGCATTTTTTACACTCAAAACCCGTACAGCCGTGACCGACGGTCACAATTTCTCTGCCGTCGTCTGCATGACATCCGCCACCTGAAACGTTTTCAAGTTCTTCATCGGCAATTTTGCCGGTCTTCGGGTGCAAAAGCTCAAAATACGCCTTTGCGCTCTCCTCGGTCATTTCCTCATCGTTTTCCTTTGCAAGACATAGCAGTTCTTCGGGTGTCTTTGCCTGTTTCGCCTTTGCTATAAGTTCTTTGTTCAGTTCCATTTCAATGCACTCCGTTCCTCTAATTCTTTCGGTGATTTTCTTTATTGCAAAGCCACAGTCCTTTTTCGTATGTGCAGTATTTGCAGTTGTTACATACTGCCATGCAGCCGCATTTGCATAACACAATACCGACCGAATTGATAATATTTTTGCTGCCGCATTTTTTACACTCAAAACCCGTACAACCGTGACCGACGGTTACAATTTCTCTGCCGTCGTCTGTATGACATCCGCCGCCCGCTACATTGTCAAGCTCTTCATCGGCTATTTTGCCTGTTTTCGGGTGCAAAAGCTCAAAATATGCCTTTGCGCTCTCCTCGGTCATTTCTTCGCCGTTTTCCTGTGCTAAACATAGCAGCTCCTCAGGTGTCTTTGTGTTCTTTGCTTTTGCAAGCAGCTCCTTCTTCATTTCCATTTTTAAAATCCTCCTAAAAATATTTTTTAAGCTCTGTAAGAGCTTTCAGTCTGTCGAATAACCCTAAATTCCAAGCGAGATTTAGGGTTATGAGTTTTGTTTTAGCAAAAAATGTATATAAATTAATTAAAGCACTGTATTGGTGAGACCTTTTCCACCTATGCAGTGCATACTTTTTTAAATTCATGGTAGCGAATTTAAGCCTAACCCAATTAGTAACTTGGGATAAGCCTCGGTATGGGGTATATCGCATTGCGTATTTTTCTTTCGCGTCTGCGAATACCCGTTCAATTGTCTCTTTTCGTCGTTCGTACAAAGCCTTGTAGGGGGATTTGATTGGATAGGATTTGATAGTTCCGTACTTGATAAATCAGTCTTTGGTTGATTAGTATTTAATTGTGCGGGGTTTTCCGTACACGGTTCCGCCGTATCCGGGATACCCATATCCGGGTTTTCCGTATATGGCTTTGCCGTACCCGGTAAAGGCGTACCTGGGCTTGACGGCGGCTCGCACTGAGGCATTTCGTAAATGACATACTCGGTATCCGTGATCTTGCCTTTTTCATCCCGAAGCTGGGTGCGCCGGATATACCCGTGGTTTTCCAGCTCCTTCAATGCCGCGCCGATGCTGTCCACACCTTCCCGGCAGATCGCCGCAAGACCTCTGGTGGTGTAATTCCACTCGTCAGGGAGTGACAGCATCATGGACAGCAGCCCTTTGGATTTCAGGGTCAGCGTCCGATCTTTCAAGTGATGGTTCGACATGACCGTATAATCACGGGTCTTTTCAATACGAAAAACAGCCATCTTCGCACCTCCTTCCTGTGAAAATAAAAAGTGTTGATTTTAAGCGGTTTATCCGTCTGTACGCCTCCATAGCCTCCCACACGGGAAAACATCCACACCCTGTTCAGAACGCAAGCCACAGAGGAAGAAACAGAAGATATCCCACTGATTTTGATACAGTTTTCAGTCGGCTACCTCTCACGGTCTTTATGGTCATAGTGGAGTTCGCCGAAAAGCACCTTCGCATGGTTACGGATTTTGATGTGCCCCTTTTCCTGATTTTCCAAAGCCTTGTTGTATCCGGCATCCGTCAGGAACAGGCGCATTTTCTCACCCTTCCAGCCAACAGGCGAGTCATGGGTAAGAACATCAAAGACAATCATGTGTCTGGTCGCCGGGTCGAAACGCTCCAAAGCCATAATGTCATGGCCGGATAACTTCTGCGCCCCGGATTGCTGTCTGGCCTCTGCCAGCATTTCCCCGATGGTGCGGGCTTTCTCCGGCAGACGGTATTCGGCCTGCACCTTGCGGATCAAATCCATGCACTCCTGATCCGACAGTGGGCGGAGCTTGTCCAGAAGGCCTTCCGCCGTTTCTTTCGTTGCCGGGTTCGGCGCATAGCGCCATGTCATGTAAATCTCATTCAGGGCGGCGTTCTGATTGGTACTTTCAATCTGAAACACCATCCTCATTTCTGCTTCTGTTAGTTTCATTGCCAGCCTCCTTCAAAAATGGGTATAAAAAAACGCCATAGGTTTTTTGAGCCTACGGCGTTTCTTGCGATATTCACAATTCCAAACTTTCCAGCCACTCGTCAAAAGATTTCTTAGAAACGCGGATCGCATTTCCTATGCGGACGATTCTGAACTCCTCCTGCTTGACGAGCTGATATGCGGTTGTGCGGCCAATGTTAAGCATGGCTGCAATCTGTTCCACGGTATATGTGCGCGGTTCCGGCAGTGACTTTTTCTCTTTCTTGTCCATAGTAACCTCCATGTATTTGCCTTGTCATTTTGACTAAGGGAGTGAAGAATGGCAGTAGCAATCGGCTTTGGCGGGGTGTCCTCTTGCTAAGAATTTGCTAATAGGACCACCCAACGGACACATAAAACTGCGTCAGAATAGGTGTTTTGCACCATAAAGTTCGTTTACTACAAGTCATTCTGCGTAAGGGATGATATTGGAAGTTACATCCGAACCGTGTATCACATGGTAAGCCATACTCCTAAGCGGTAGGTCGGGTGTTCGAATCACCTCGGGAACGCCATAATGTGGAGACAAAAAAGATGTCTCCTGCGAAAAGCCCGAATATATCGGGCTTTTTTGCTACCCAAACGGCGATTTTTCTCTGTACCAAAACACAGATGTAAAATCGCCGTTTTCCCTTTGTGGATAGACTTGAACTCCCGAAAAGTAAATATCAGATACACAGGCAGATAGAAATCAAAAATCTATCTGCCTTTTTTATTACCCTCAAAAAAGGAGAAATCAAATATGCTACAGAAAGAATTAGCCAAACGCCACAAAGCTCGGTACGACACCAAGATGGACGGAAGCGGATGGTTAGAAGTGTCCTCGGACGGCATCCCCCTCTGCCGGATAAAATACAACGGTCAGTATTTGAGCAACGCCGACCAAAACCTCTCGGATGAATACCGCAGTAAAATTGCAGACATTGCAATTGTTTCATTATCCAAGGGCGGGAATAATTTTCAAAAGTAATATCAGAAGATAATATCGGTTCATTGGTTCCGTGCCGCTTTTGAACGAGGTGCGCGTGGGTCATACTAATATAATGACAAAGGCGCACTGGGCGGAAATACAAGCGGAAACCGTGGAAGATGTGACGCCCTTTGTTTATGCACATCACGTAGTATGTGCGCTGGAAAGTGCGGACGGCAGTATTTACACGGGCTTTTGCATTGAAGCGTGCAGTGGTGTTATGAATTTGTGTGCCGAGCGTGCAGCCGCCCTGAATATGTATATGAACAGCGGTCAGACAAAAATTAAGCGGCTTATCGCTTTTCGGGATAAAGCACCGTCGGGAGGCGGCAGCGGTATGCCCTGCGGCGCTTGCCGTGAGTTTTTGTATCAGTTGAATGAAGAAAACGGGAATATGGAAATTATGGTGAATTACGAAACAAGAGAGACCGTAACCCTGAAAGACCTGATGCCGAATTGGTGGGGAAAGGAGTGCTATGCGCAATCCTGCACAGAAAAAACGAATGGCTAAAAAAACTTAAAAGCGTTGGTTTCTGCCAAAATAGAGAAACCAACGCTTTTAATTTAAAGCTCCGCTAAGGTTTTGCAGCCCTTTTTCTTGAGCCACGAATAAATAAGGACGGATAAAATTAAATTAACCGCGCCCACGGCAAGCAAAAACGGCACCGCGCCGATTTTGTGACCCACCATAAAGAACAGCGCGCAGTAAATTCCTACATAAATAAATCCGCCGAACATAGCTATCATAACGCCGCCGCTCTGCTTTATGGGGGTTATTTCGCTCGTCCAGTTAAGGTTGGGCATTTTAAGCCCTACAAACAAATCGAAAAGCGCCAAAAGCAGCACGAATGTAAGCGCCGAAACAAATGCCGCGGCAAATTGCAGGGGAGTGAACATAAACGCCGCGCAAAGCATACAGAATATAACCGGCGCGCCCGTTAAAATAAGCTGCATATTAAGCTTTGCCCTTAATACGTCAAGCGGCTTTACCGGCAGCGACTGCAGGGTCCAAAGCGACTTGCCCTCAAGCGAAATTGAGGGCGCCGCCATATCATTCATTGAGGCGGCTGCGCACACCGCGGTAAACAGCAGTATAACCGCGCTGCCCGAATTTTTGCCGAAAAGCTCGTTCATTACAAGCATAAGCGTATTGCCCTTTATAATCAGAGCCACGCCCAAAACCGGCAGCAGCAAAATTCCCAGCCCGCAGTTTAGCATATAATTGGGGCTTGATACAAACCGCGAAAACTCCTTGTGCAAAAGCGCCGACTGTACGCTCTTTTTCCGAGCGACGGTCTCGCGGTACTTTTTCTTTGCCGTTTTGCCCGTGGCGGTTGCAATTTTCAAAAAACTGCGGGAAATAAGCGCCCACATAAGCGCAAACAGCAGCAAAACAACTGCCGAAACAATAATCATTGCAACAAAATCACCCGTTCCCACTCTGCCGAAAAGGTAAATGGGGTATGCCGAGCCTTTTATTTTATCGCCGTATTTTGCGGCGTTCACTATTAAATCGCTTATAATATCCTGCGCCTTAAAGCAGACAAAATAATAAGCCCCGAAAAACAGCAGCGATACTATTACGGTAATAAAGCTTTTGTTTTTCAGCTTTAAGCTTATTTTTGCCACTACCCAGCCGAGCGCGCTTGAAAGGGTAAGCACAAAAACCGAAATTAAAAGCACAAGCAAAATGCAGCCGATAACGGCGGGCAGGCTGTGCGACCCGATTATAATATATACCGCTGCCGCGGGAATAAGCACCACGCCCGAATACATAAGCCCCATAAGGTAGACCCCGAGCAGGCGGGAAACCATAATAGTGCCCACGGGTATGGGCATAGATAAAAGCAGGTCGTTATCCTTTGCGAGGTAAAGCCCCGAATAGGTATTGAACACGCTGCCGAAAGCGCCGAGCAATATAGAAATAATGCCCATTATTGCAAAATAGAGCCAGCCGAGCCCCGCTGCCGAAAGCGGCTTGCAAAGCGCAACCGATAAATAGGTGAACATTCCGCCGAGAATACCCACCATTAAAAATACAAACAGCACTATATATCCCGTAACCGCCGCCTTAGAGCGGGCTTTGTTTTTCTTAGCGTCATAAAAATAGGCACGGAATATTTCGGTGAACTGCTTTTTAAGAAGTATTTTAACCATACTCAATCCTCCAGCTCAAGGAATACCTGTTCAAGGGATGCGTCGCCCTTTACTTCTTCCATTGTGCCCGAGCGTATAAGCCTGCCCGCCTTTATAATGGCAACCTTATCACAAAGCTTTTCGGCAACCTCCAAAACGTGGGTAGAAAAGAATATCGCGCCGCCGTTGTCACATTCCTCGCGCATCATTTCTTTAAGAATATGCGCGGCCTTCGGGTCAAGCCCCACAAAGGGTTCATCCATTATTATAAGCCTAGGGGTGTGCAGCCACGCCGCTATTATTGCAAGCTTTTGCTTCATTCCGTGGGAATAGGCGGCAACAGGCTCTGCCAGGCTATCGGTCAGCTCAAAGGTATCGGCATATTTTTTAATGCGCGCCGCGCGGTCCTCTGCGCTGACACCGAAAATATCCGAAATGAAATTAAGGTATTTAATTCCGCTCATAAAATCGTATAAATCGGGATTATCGGGAATATAGGCAATTTCTTTTTTACATTCAAGCGGCTGCTCTTTAACGGATTTTCCGTTTATGTATATCTCGCCCGCGTCAAACTGTAAAATTCCCGCAACGGATTTAAGCGTGGTGGTTTTTCCCGCGCCGTTATGACCTATAAAGCCGTAAATCTCGCCCGGGGCTATGTGCAGGCTTAAATCGTCCACGGCTTTTTTATCGCCGTATACCTTAGTAAGATTTTCAATTTTAAGCATAAATCTCTCCTCCTATGTACGTTTCATTATACGACCGCCCGCCGCATTTTTCAACAATAAGTTTACATTAAAACCCGATTATGGTATTATAAAGGCGGTAAGGTAAAAAGGAGGGTGCAATATGGCAAACAGGCGGCTTGTCTTTGCACTAAGGGACGTGCCCACAGGGGAATATATTGTTTTTGAGCACGGACCCTTTGATTTTGAAACGCAGAACGCCGAGGTTGAGGCGGAAATTGAGCGGGCAATGAAGGAGTTCGACTATGAAAGCAGCGGCTATGAGCTTGATACAACCCCCGGCAGAGTGTTTTATTTTTACCACGATTGCAAAAGATTCCGGAAATACGTCCGTCCGGTTAAAAAGATTTATAATTCCTAATTAATGCCTGCTGAACAATTCAAAAGTACCTTAACCAAGCATGTTGGTGTAAACTTTTGAATTGTTCAGGTGCAAGGTTTTTGCGCAATTTTGCGAAAAAACCTTGCACTTTAAAAAGAATCACATTTTGATTCTTTTTAAAATCAGGCGACAATCAATGGATACTGACGGTCAAAACAAAGGTTTTGACCCATAAAATCGAGATTTTAACTCGATTTTATATAATTGCATTTGCTAATGCAATTATTCAGTAGACATTAATTAAAAATTTCCCCGAGCTTTGGCATTAGTCAAAGCTCGGGGAAATGCTTTATTTCTGCTTATTTTGTACCGAAAATACGGTCGCCCGCGTCGCCGAGACCGGGAACTATGTAGCAGTGGTCGTTAAGATGATCGTCAAGCCCCGCACAGTAAACCGGCACGTCGGGGTGAGCGGCGGTGAACGCCTCAATTCCCTCGGGAGCGGCTATAATGCACATAAACTTAATGCGCTTGGGGTTAAATTCCTTTATTCTTGTAACCGCGTCAATAGCGCTGCCGCCCGTTGCAAGCATGGGGTCAAGCACAAAAACATCGCGCTCGTTAAGGTCGGCGGGCAGCTTGCAGTAGTAATCAACCGGCTTGTGTGTTTCGGGGTCGCGGTACATACCTATATGACCCACCTTAGCCGCCGGAATAAGGCTTAAAACGCCGTCTACCATGCCAAGCCCCGCTCTTAAAATGGGTACAAACGCCATTTTTCTGCCGGCAAGTTTTTTGGTTTTGGCAGTGGTTATGGGGGTTTTAATTTCAACCTCGGTAAGCGGCAGGTCTCTTGTTGATTCATAGCACATAAGCATTGCTATTTCGCTTACAAGCTCGCGGAATTGCTTAGAGCCTGTTTTTTCATCACGCAGGATGGAAAGTTTATGCTGAATAAGCGGGTGGTCCATAATAAATACGTTATCTTTCATTTTTTGCTGCTCCTTCAGGAATTTGATTTTTCAATTTCGGTTATCATATCAACGCGGCGCTGATGACGCCCGCCCTCAAACTCGGTGTTGACAAAAATATCGCACAGCTCAAGCGCCGTGCCTATACCTATTACTCTGCCGCCGAGACATAATATGTTAGAGTTATTGTGAAGTCTGGTGTATTTTGCCGAGAAATGCTCGCTGCAGGCGGCGGCGCGTATGCCGTTCACCTTATTTGCCGCAAGCGACATACCTATGCCTGTGCCGCAAATGAGTATTCCCAGCTCGTTTTCGCCGTTTTTAATGCTGTTTGCAACCTTAAGCGCTATTTCGGGGTAATCGACCGATTTATTTTCGTATATGCCGAAATCCTCCACCTCAAAGCCTTCGGCGGTCAGGTGCTCAACTATTGCGTTTTTATGCTCAAAGCCGCCGTGATCACAGCCTACTGCTATTTTCATAAGCTCACCTCTTTTTTCTTTTTAAGCTCGCGTTCTGCCTGGGGCAGCCTTAAATATACGGGCAGCAGCTTGTCCGGCGTTACGGATAAGCCGTTTTTAAATATATCCTCCGCCGCAAGTGCTACGGATACCGCGTTTTGATACCTGCGCTCGGGCGCCGATTTACAAACGCCGGGTATATTTTCGGCAAACGGGAAGAACACGTCTGTTCCGTCGCCCACTATTATAACACGTTTTTCTCCGTTTTGCGACACTTTTTTTAAATTTTCCGCAAGTTCTTCACATAAAACCGCTCTGTCCTCGCACAGGCGGGTAATTTTGCCGCCCGAAATTTCAAAAATCGCGTTGTATACCTGGTTGCAGCGCGCGTCCATAACCGCGCACACAATGCAATCGGTATCGCGGTAGTTAAAGGCGAGCGATAAAAGAGTAGAGACCCCTGCGCAGGGCAAATTCCGCGCGGCGGCAAGCCCCTTTGCGGCGCTTATGCCTATGCGCACCCCGGTAAACGAGCCGGGACCTGCGTTTATAGCCAGCCCGTCAATATCCTGCAAATTAAGCCTTGCCGCGGCAAAAAGCCCCTCTGCCATAGGCAAAAGGGTTTGCGAGTGGGTAAGCTTTACGTTTACAAAGGCTGAGGCTATAACCTGCCCGTCCTCGGTTATTGCGGCAGAGGCAGGACCCGCCGTACATTCAAGAGAAAGTATTTTCATTGTGTTTCAGTCTCCGTTAAATCAAGATCGCACGCGCCGTCAATATTTATCACGCGTTCGTTTTCGCCCGTTTGTTCAAAGCTGACGGTTATAGTGCCCGCGGGCAGTGCGTTTTCAATGTTTTCGCTCCACTCAGCCGCTATTACTCCGCCTTGCTCTGCGTACTCAAAAAAGCCGGTGGAATAAAGGTCTTCCCACCCCGAAATTCGGTACATATCAAAATGGTAAAGCGGCAGCCTGCCGCCGATATATTCGTTTATAAGCGCAAAGGTAGGGGACGTGACCGTGCCCGTAAAGCCGAGCCCGCGCGCCAGTCCCCGCGTAAAGCAGGTTTTGCCCATTCCGAGACCCCCGCGAAAGGCTATAACCTCGCCGCCGCGCAGGGTTTGCGCCAGCCGAAAGCCTATGCTTTCAGTTTCTTCGGGGGATTTTGTTGTGTATTTTTTCATTTTTTCACCTTTATTTATATGTATCAACGGCGGCGCACTTTGTTTTTATAAAGTCTTTAAAGAGGTTATATTTTATATCTGAGCCGAAGCAGATTGCGGGCAGCAGATAAGCCTGCACCGAGTTGGTATGAATCATAATCAGCTTGTTTTCAACAATGCTTATTCTGTCAATTCCCGAATATTTGGTTTCGGTTTTATTATCCTCAGTTTCCTCTGTAAAGCAGTCCTCATAAAAGGTAAGCACCGAATGGGGCGAATAGGGCGGTTTTCCGTTTTTTATAAGGGTCTTTATCTGGATTTTTGCCGTAGCGGGATTTTGTCTGCCAAAAAATATTAAAATCAACATAATCCTTATCCGTTAAATCAATATTGAACTGAAATTTCATATTAAACCCCTCCGATTATTATTTTATAACGCGTGAGGGGTTTTGTCAATCTTATGATTATTTTGAAACGAAAAAGGCACCCCTGCCGCTATCTTAATTGATAACAGCAGGGGGATTTTCAATTATTCCGCATTATTTTATCGGGTATGTCCAGCCCTTTGTATCGGGCAGCCTGCCCCACTGAATACCTGTTAAGGTATCGTAAAGGTGCTGCGTGACCTCGCCTATTTTGCCGCCGTTAATGGTATACTTAACGTCCTTATAGCACAGCTCGCCTATGGGGGATACTACCGCCGCGGTGCCGCAGCCCCAGGCCTCCTCAAGCGTACCGTTTTTAAGCGCCTCGCCGAGCTCATCCACGCTCAAAAGCCGCTCGCTTACGGTGTAGCCCTCGCTTTTTAAAACCTCTATGCAGGATTTGCGGGTAATACCCGGGAGTATTGAGCCTGTAAGCGCTGGGGTTACTATTTCGCCGTCAATTTTGAACATAACGTTCATAGCGCCCACCTCCTCAATATACTTGCGCTCTACGCCGTCAAGCCACAAAACCTGCGAATAGCCCTTTTCCTCGGCTTTTTCGCCCGCGCGGTTGCTTGCGGCATAGTTTCCGCCGCACTTAGCGTAGCCCGTGCCGCCGCGTACCGCGCGCACGTCCTTATCCTCAATCATAATTTTAACGGGGTTAATGCCCTCTTTGTAATAGCTGCCCACAGGGGAGAGGATAATAACAAAGGTTGCGTGATGAACCGCATGAACGCCTAAGTTTTCATCGTTACCGAACATAAAGGGGCGAATGTAAAGGGAAGTGCCCTCTGCCGAGGGTACCCAGTCCTGCTCAAGGCTTATAAAGGTATCCAATATCTGCATAAAGTCGTCTTCGGGTATCTGCGGCAGGCATAGGCGCTCGGCAGAGTTGTTCATACGCTTTATATTCTCGGTCGGGCGGAAAAGCTGCACCTTGCCGTCCTTTCGGCGGTAAGCCTTCAGCCCCTCGAATATTTCGGAGCCGTAGTGCAGCACGGTAGAGGCGGGGTGCAGCGAAATATTGCCGAACGGCACAATTCTCGCATTATGCCAGCCCTCCTCGCGCGAATAGTCCATCATAAACATATGGTCGGTGAAAATTCTGCCGAAGCCTAAGGTACTGCTGTCGGGCTTTTCCTTTAAAACGGAAGCCTTTGTAATTTTAATTTCCATTTTTAACACCGTTCCTTTCAAAGCTCTGCGCCTGTTTTAAGCGCCTTTAGGTTTACGTCCAGCATATCGGCATGCTTTGCGGAGATAACCTTTTTAAGCGCCGATAAAACGCTTTCCTCTTTAAACTCGCCCATAACCTTTAAAATATTGCCCATAAGTATCATATTTGCAAGGGTGGGTATGCCGTTTTCGTTTGCAAGGCGGGTTGCGGGCACATAATAAGCCGTAACGTCGGTGCGGTTTACCTTGCGCTCAACCAGCGTGGAGTCAACAAATATTGTGCCGCCCGCTGCCACGGCGCTTTCGTAGCGGTCAAGCGAGGGCAGGTTCATGGCTATTAAAACATCGGGCTTTGAAACTATGGGCGAGCCTACGGGGCTATCGCTTATAATAACCGAACAGCTTGCCGTGCCGCCGCGCATTTCGGGCCCGTAAGAGGGCAGCCAGCTTACCTGCTTTTCCTCAATAAGCCCCTTATACGCCGCAAATTTTCCCGCAAAAAGTATGCCTTGACCGCCGAAGCCGGCGAATAAATACTGCGTTGTGCTCATTTTGTTTCCTCCTTTGCGGCTGACCTGTCCTTATAAACGCCGAGGGGATAGTAGGGTATCATTTTTTCCTCTATCCATTTAAGGGCGTTCTGCGGGGTAAGCCCCCAGTTGGTCGGGCAGCTTGAAATAACCTCTACAAGCGAAAAGCCCTTGCCGTCTATCTGATTCTGGAAAGCCTTTTTAATAGCTTTTTTCGCGTTTTTAACATTTTTAACGTTGTTTACGGCAACGCGCTCCAAATATTCCGCGCCGTCAAGCTGTGACAGCAGCTCGCACACCTTAACGGGGTAGCCGCACTGCGTTACGTCTCTGCCGTAGGGCGAGGTCTGCGTTACCTGACCGGGCAGGGAAGTGGGCGCCATTTGTCCGCCTGTCATACCGTATATCGCGTTGTTTATAAATATAACGGTTATGTTTTCGTTTCTCGCGGCGGAGTGCACCGTTTCAGCCATACCTATTGACGCTAAATCGCCGTCGCCCTGATATGTAAATACTATATTGTCGGGCTCGGCGCGCTTAACGCCCGTTGCAACCGCGGGCGCTCTGCCGTGAGACGCCTCAATCATATCGCAGTTAAAATAATTATAAGCCAAAACAGAGCAGCCTACGGGCGCTATGCCTACGGTTTTGCCCTCTATACCTAATTCGTCAATAACCTCCGCTACAAGACGGTGTACTATACCGTGAGTGCAGCCGGGGCAATAATGGAACGGCGCGTCTGTAAGCGCGTGGGGTTTATCAAATACTACCATTATTTTGCACCTCCGTTTTCTGCGGCTTTTTCTATAGCCTCTAGCACCATATCGGGCGAGGGTATCATACCGCCCGTGCGGTTGCAAAGGGTCACTGGCACCCTGCACTCCGTAGCAAGCTTTACGTCCTCAATCATCTGACCCATTGAAAGTTCAACCGAAATAAACTGCTTTGCGGTTTGCGCCGCCTTTTTAAACGGCTTTTCGGGGAACGGCCACAGGGTTATGGGGCGTATCATACCCACCTTTATGCCCTTTTTGCGGGCTTCGGTTATTGCGTTTTTTGAAACGCGCGCCGCTATGCCGAACGCCGCTATTACGATTTCGGCGTCCTCGGTCATATATTCCTCATACATAGTCTCGTTTTCTTCTACCGTTTTATAACGCTCGTAGCGCTCAAAATTAAGCCTTTCAAGCTCCTCGGGCACAAGCGACAGCGAGTTTACTATGTTATGCTTTCTTGCCATTTTTGTGCCTGTGGTGGTCCACGGCTTTTCAGGACTTGGCTTAATATCGTAATTGAGTGATACAGGCTCCATCATCTGCCCCATTGTGCCGTCTGCCAAAATCATAGAGGTCATACGGTATTTATCGGCAAGCTCGAAGCCCTTAACGGTCAGGTCCGCCATTTCCTGAACGGAGGAGGGGGCTAAAACTATCATATGAAAATCGCCGTGCGCGCCGCCCTTTGTAGCCTGAAAATAATCCGACTGCGATGGCTGTATGCCGCCGAGTCCCGGTCCGCCGCGCTGAACGTTTACAACAAGCGCGGGCAAATCCGCTCCCGCAAGGTAGGAAAGCCCCTCGCCCTTAAGCGATATACCGGGGCTTGAGGATGAGGTCATAACCCGGTGACCTGTGGAAGAAACGCCGTAAACCATATTTATTGCGGCAATTTCGCTTTCAGCCTGCAAAAACGTACCGCCTATTTTCGGCATTCTTTTAGCCATATATGCGGCAATTTCGGTCTGCGGGGTTATGGGGTAGCCGAAATAATGGCGGCAGCCCGCTGTTATTGCAGCCTCGGCAATTGCCTCGTTGCCTTTCATAAGAACCTTATCGGACATAATTTTCACTCACCTTTCTATTTTAATAATGCAATCGGGGCACATGGTAGCGCAGAAAGCGCAGGCGATGCAATCAGCCTCGTTCGCCGCCTCTACGGGGTGGTGACCCTTTTTGTTGATCTTGTCGGTTGCAAGGCGCAGCACCTTTTTGGGACATACGTCCACGCAAAGCCCGCAGCCCTTGCAGTTGTCGGTTTTAAATGTCAGTTTTGCCATTGTATTACTTCCTTTCAGTTTATTTTCGGCTGTAAATTTATTGAATATAAACCGTTTATTTTACCCTTTAAAGCGTCATAAACGGTGTTATGTACCGTGGTGCAGGCTATCGGCAGCCCCGATAGTTTTGACACCTCATCCGCATACGGCAAAGAGGATAAAACATCCTCAGGCGTGGTTTCCTCCCCTAAGTTTGAGTTGTTCACAAGCCCCGTAAATTTAATGCCGCCCGCATACTCTATTTCCCGCATAACCTCTATTACCTCCGCCGCCTTGCGGGTTAGAGGTCGAAAGCAGTTTATAACCATAAGCATATCGTAGTCGTTTTCCTTGATTATTGCAGGGGCTAACCGCCCGAGCGCCAGCGCGCCGCGGTCATCGCCGCCTATATCAAGAATAAACCTTTTGTCCTTACAGTCGGTTATCATATACATTTGCTGCGGCATTGCGGGAATATCAATGTTCGTTCCCGCATATTCCGAGCAGATAAGCTCTATACCCGCGCTTTCAAGCTCCTTTGCGCTGTCCTTTGTTCTGAAATATGGGTTTACAATATCAAGATCGGCTATCGCAACACTATTATACTGCTTTTTAAGGTCAAACGCAAAGTTTACCGCAACATTTGTTTTGCCGCTGCCGTAGTGCCCGCAAAGCAGGGTCAGTCTTTTAAATTTCATATAATCACCACCGTTTTTAATTGGGAATGTGGAATTACAGCTTATTTCGCTGAATTTTGCCGCTTGTGGTTTTCGGCAGGCTATCCTTAAATACTACAATTCGCGGATATTTATATGGCGCGGTGTGCGCCTTAACATAGGTTTGAATTTCCTTTTTAAGCTCCTCTGTCGCTTCGGTGCCTTTAACCAGCACTATGCTTGCCTTTACCACCTGCCCGCGAACGGGGTCGGGAGCGGCTGAAACGCCACATTCAAGCACATAGGGCAGCTCCATTATAACGCTTTCAATCTCAAACGGACCTATGCGGTAGCCCGAGGACTTAATAACATCGTCAATTCTGCCCACATACCAGTAAAAGCCGTCCTCGTCACGCCACGCGGTATCGCCCGTGTGGTAATAGCCGTCGTGCCAGGTCTCGTCGGTCTTTTCCTTATCGCCGTAGTAGCAGGTTGCAAGACCGCAGGGCAAACCGTTTTTAATATTTATCACTATTTCGCCCGTCTCGCCTGCGGGAACGGATTTACCGTCCGCGTCAATAATATCAACGTCATATATCGGCGCGGGCTTGCCCATTGAGCCTATTTTATGCGGCTCGCCCGTCATATTGCCTATAATCATGGTGCTTTCGCTCTGCCCAAAGCCCTCTAATATTTGCAGCCCCGTAGCCTTTTCAAACTGGCGGTAAACCTCGGGGTTAAGCGCCTCGCCCGCCGTGGTCATATGCTTAACGGACGAAAAATCATACTGCGAAATATCCTGCTTTATCATCATGCGGAGCATTGTAGGCGGCGCGCAGAAGGTGGTAATGTGATATTTTGCAAACATAGGCAGTATGTCAGCCGCGTCAAAGCGGTCGAAATCGTAAACAAAGGTTGCCGCCTCGCACAGCCACTGCCCGTAAAGCTTGCCCCACATAGCTTTTGCCCAGCCCGTATCGGAAATGGTGAAATGCAGACCGTCGGGGTCAACGTTGTGCCAGTATTTCGCGGTGTGGAAATGCCCGAGCGCGTATTTATAGCTGTGCGCCGCAATTTTCGGGTAGCCGCTTGTGCCGGAGGTGAAGAACATAAGCATAAGGTCGTCGCCGCAGGGTGCGTCCGCCGTTCTTTCATAGTGGGTGCTGTAAAGCCTGTATTCCTCGTCAAAGCTGCGCCAGCCCTCTCGCTCGCCGTTTACAATAAGCTTTATAAGCGGCTTACCGTAATCCTTTTCGGCAATATCGGCTTGGTGGGCGGTATCGCCGTCCGCCGTGCAGATAATCGCCTTAACGCCCGCCGCCTTAAAGCGGTAGCTGAAATCGTGCTCCTGCAGCTGATTGGTGGCGGGAATCGCAACAGCTCCCAGCTTATTAAGACCCAGCATTGCAAACCAGAACTGATAGTGGCGCTTTAGCACCAGCATTACGCGGTCGCCCTTTTTAATGCCTAAAGATTTAAAGTAGTTCGCACACTGGTTAGAGGCTTTCTTTAAATCTTTAAAGGTAAAGCGGCGCTCGGTCTTATCCCGCGAAATATGCAGCATTGCAAGCTTTTCGGGGTCTTTATCCGCCAGAGCGTCCACAAGGTCAAAGGCGAAATTAAAGCGCTCGGTATTTTTAAACTTAATTGAAAGCGGCGTGCCGTTTTCGTTCTCGGTAATATCAATAAACTGCCTGTAAATTCTGTCCTTATTATCGTCGCGCGATATGGGGGTTATTTCTTCATTCGGCTTTGTTCCCGTAAGTTCCGGTATCGGCTCGCCCGTCGGGTTTAAAACAATTGCGTAGAATATGCAGTCCCTGCCGTCCACCGCAATCATTCCGTGGGGGGTTGAGCTGTCGTAATAAATGCTGTCGCCGGGGCCTAAAACTTCTTTATGCTCGCCCACCTGAACCTTTAGCTTACCCTCAATAATAAGGTCGCACTCCTGCCCTGTATGGGTGGTAAGCTCAATATCGCGGTGCTGTGCCTCCTCGCTGAACACGCTTTTAACATAAAGCGGCTCGGCTATGCGGTTTTTGAAAGACGCGGCAAGGTTATAGTAGGTCATACCGTGTGCCTTTTCAATGCGCTGCCCCTCGCCGCGGCGGGTTACGGTGTAGGATTTAAGGTTAGGGCTTTGCCCCTCGATAATATCGGTAACATCAACGCCGAAAGCCAGTGCGCAGCGGTAAATAAAGGCAAAGTTTAAGTCGCTCCTGCCGTTTTCGCAGGCAAGGTATTCTTCTTCGCTTACGGCAGTCTTTTTAGCCATATCGGCGGCGGTAAGCCCCTCAATTTCGCGCAGCTCCCTGATTCTGCCCGCAATTTCGCCTAATTTGAAATCAAGCCCTGTCATTTGTTCCATTTTTCTTACTCCCTTTCAAGGGACGGAAAAAGCGCCCGCCCCAAAGCTGTTACTTTGAGACGAGCGCCGAATTTAAAAACTTTTCGGTTACCCGCGGTACCACTCAAATTGCGGTATTAAAACCGCCCCTCTTGGAATCAAGCAATTCCTATGCATTTACGCAGCAATCACGGAGAGGGTCTACTCGCAAACACGCTTTCTTCCTCCCGGCTCAGAAGCTACAAACGCAAACCACTATTCAGCAGCTTTCACCAACCGCTGCCTCTCTTAAAAACAGATAGTCTGCGCCCTCTTCGTCGGCGCCTTTTTAATTTGATATTGGTATTTTATCACAGTTTTGGAAATTTGTCAATAATTTAATTTTTTGCCTCCCTCTAAGGAGGGCTACACTCCACAATGTGGATTGACGAGGGTGACAAGAACCACCGTAGGGAGCCAATTCGGAATTAAAGCTTATTCCTCTGAATTTTACCGCTTATGGTCTTGGGCAGCTCGTCCTTAAATACCACTATACGCGGGTATTTATAGGGCGCGGTGTGGTGCTTAACGTAATCCTGAATTTCCTTTTTAAGTTCCTCGGTCGGTTCTGTACCCTTTACAAGCACTATGCTTGCCTTTACCACCTGCCCGCGAACCTCGTCGGGCGCGGCGGAAACGCCACATTCAAGCACATAGGGCAGCTCCATTATTACGCTTTCTATCTCGAACGGCCCTATGCGGTAGCCCGAAGACTTGATAACGTCGTCCACTCTGCCCACATACCAGTAAAAGCCGTCCTCGTCACGCCACGCGGTATCGCCCGTGTGGTAATAGCCGTCGTGCCATACCTCGTCGGTCTTTTCCTGATTCTTATAATATCCCGCAAACAGTCCGCAAGGTACCTTATCGGATGTTTTAACCACAATCTCGCCTGTTTCGCCGTCGGGTACGGGGTTGCCGTCGGGGTCTAATATATCAACATCGTAAGCCGGCGTAGGCTTGCCCATTGAGCCTAACTTATGGCTGTTGCCCATAAGGTTTGCTATCATTAAGGTAAGCTCTGTCTGCCCGAAGCCTTCCATTATCTGCAGCCCCGTAGCCTTTTCAAACTGACGGTAAACCTCGGGGTTAAGCGCCTCGCCCGCCGTGGTCATATGCTTTATTGAGGATAAATCGTACTGCGAGATATCCTGCTTTATCATCATTCTGAGCATCGTCGGCGGCGCGCAGAAGGTGGTTATATGGTACTTTGCAAACATAGGCAGTATATCCGCCGCGTCAAAGCGGTCGAAATCGTATGTAAACACCGCGCCATCGCACAGCCACTGACCGTAAAGCTTGCCCCAGAGCGCCTTGCCCCAGCCGGTTTCCGAAATGGTGAAGTGCAGCCCGTTTTCATCTACGCCGTGCCAGTATTTCGCCGTGACATAGTGACCGAGCGCGTATTTATAGTTATGCGCCGCAATTTTCGGGTAGCCAGTTGTGCCGGATGTGAAGAACATAAGCATTAAGTCGTTGCCGCAGGCGGTATCCTCGGTGCGGTAGAAGTGCGCCGAGAAAAGCGGGAACTCCTCATCGAAATTATGCCAGCCCTCGCGCTCGCCGCCCACCAGTATTTTGGTTTTAAGGGTGGGGCTTGCGGGCGCTGCCAAATCGACCTGGTGCGCCACGTCGCCGTCGGCGGTACATACTATTGCGCTTACCTCCGCTGCGTTAAAGCGGTAGTCAAAATCGTGCTCCTGCAACAGGTTGGTTGCGGGAATTGCAACCGCGCCCAATTTGTGCAGCGCCAGTATTGCGTACCAGAACTGGTAGTGGCGTTTGAGCACCAGCATTACGCGGTCGCCCTTTTTAATGCCGAGCGATTTAAAGTAGTTTGCGCACTGGTTAGAGGCGCGCTTCATATCGTTAAAGGTAAAGCGGCGCTCAACCTTGTGCTTATCAATATGCAGCATTGCGAGCTTTTCGGGGGCTTTCTTCGCTATTTCGTCCACAATATCAAAGGCGAAGTTGAATTTATCCTCATTTTTAAACTCTATTTTTTGCAGCGCGCCGTTTTCGGCTTCTGTGCACTCCACAAATTTTGAGGAAACATATTCCTTATTGCCCGAATGTGCCGAAACTATGGTATCGCGGATAACGTTTTCCTTAACGTCCTCGCCGGGCAGCACCACCGCCACGAAAAGGCAGTCTCTGCCGTCTACCGCTATCATACCGTGGGGGGTTGAGGAATTATAGTAAATGCTGTCGCCCTCGCTTAAATATTCCACATTTTCGCCTATCTGCACTTTAAGCCTGCCGCTCATAACAAAGTCAAATTCCTGGCCGGAGTGCTTTGTTAAATGTATCGGCTTGTTTTGCAGCTCTTCGCTGTATTCATAGCGCACCCAATAAGGCTCGGCTATTTTTTTGCGGAAAAGCGGCGCTAAGTTCTGAATTTCTATTCCGTCCTCTTTAGCGGTTTCCTGCCCCTGACCCTTGCGGGTTACGGTGTAGGAGGAAAGGTGGGCGCTCTGCCCTTCAAGTAAATCGGTTATTCCTATTCCGAAAGCCAAGGAACATTTATGAATAAAGGTAAACGGAAAATCAAGCTCGCCGTTTTCGTAAGCCCTGTAATCTTCTAAGCTCACTTCGGTTTTTTTCGCCATATCCGTTTCGGTAATGTCGCATATCTCCCGCATTTCGCGAATTCGCTTTGCTACCTCTTTTAATTTATCGGTCGATACTGTTGCCATTTTTTACTTCCTCCTTGATGAAATTAAAATAAAAAAACACCCGTCTCAAATTTCTTTGAGACGGGTGTTGAATTAACACTCGCGGTACCACTCAAATTGCGGTTATAAAACCGCCGCTCTTCGGAATCAAACAATTCCTATGCCTTTACGCAGCAATCACGGGAAAACCTACTTAAATTTCAGCCCTCCGGCTCGGAAGTGATGGGTCAAACGAAATTATCACTGCCGGTTCGCACCAACCACCGGCTCTCTTAAAGCTTAATTTTCAGACCGTCTTCGTCACAGCTTTTCTTAAGTTTGATTAGACAATACAATCAGGGTACAATACTTCCCATAGCGGAAAATTTGTCCATTTATATTGTCTACAGTATAGCACCGTAATTTTATTTTGTCAACATTTTTTTACAGCATTATTAAAAAAGATTTTAATATTATGAAAAACGAGCCTATAAATAGCTTTTCAAGCCGTTTTATTCCGTCGGGCAGGCCGTTTATAAGCTTTTCCGCCGCGCTGCCGCTTTCAACTGGTAAGCTGTCTAATACGCCGCCCGTGCTGCCGTTTGAGTTATCCCCCGAACCGGAAGGCTTTATATCCTCCTCTGGCAGCTGCTCCTCCTTTAATTTATCAGTAAACTTTGAGGGCTTAACCCCGCCTGACGCCTTGTTATCAATTCCGTTTTCCTCTGCCTCTTCAAGCGTGAAGGTAAGCAGGTCGGTTGCGGCACTGCAATTTTTGCAGTGACGTGACATTTTTCCCTCTTTTTCCTTTGTTGCGGGCTCATCAACCGTCCATTCATCTGAAAAATCGTGTCCCGCGGGGGCAATATCCTTTATTTCAATATGCCCGCATTTTACGCAGGCGTGCTGCCTGGCTCCTGCTGTTTCGCATTTCGGAGGGGCTACCGTTTCCCACTCGCCGTATTTTTTGTGCGAGCAGTTTTTACCGTTATATTCAATATTAACGCCGCCCGAAGTCACCTCGGGCATCAGCTTTTGCAGCTTCCAGTTGCAAAAATCACCCTGCTTGTATTCAATACCTATTGGATAAAAGCCGAAATCGGCGTCCTCCTTCACCTTAAATTTAAAGGCTATCATAGTGCCGTTTGAGCGCTCGTTACCGTTTTCGCAGTTTACAAAACGGATAAGGTTTTTATCGGGGTGGTCGGCAACGGTGTAATCCCACAAATAGCCCTCGTAATATCTTTCATATGTTAAAGCGCTGCTATCGTATGTAACGGAAACGGTTATTGCCATTATACCCGGGTTATTTTCCATTTTAAGCCTTACTATTACCGAGTCCCCGTTTACGGCGGTAACGGTAGATACCGTTATATGCCCGTCAGTGCCTGCGGCGGACGCCGTAAAGCAAACGCCGAGCAGCAGTGAAATTATAATAAAAGCGCAAATTATGGGTTTGAATATCTTTGCGGTCATGTTAATGCTCCTTGTAACACTTATATTATAATAATATCACTTGCTCCCGGCTTTGTCAATCATGCAGCTATTTAATTTTGAGTTCTGTAATCTTTTGGAAATTTTGCATATCAATTACCGCTATTTCCTTATCGCTCACGGCGTAAAAGAGCTTGCCTATATACAGCCCGCGGCAGGTGCCCCAGGTGCTGCCGTCGCCGCCCAGCGGAATTTCCGCTTTAAGCGAAAAGCCCGTGCTTTCAAGCGAGTATATAAGGTATTTCGTGCCCTTTTCATCATTATAGGGGAACGCGATAAGGTTTTTCTCCGCGTCGGCAAGAGTCGCTTTGTGATTTGTAAGCGCCTCTGAATAGGTGTTGCCTACCGCCGTTTTAAAGCTCTCGGTAACATTTGCGGGGTTTGAAATATCGAAAAGAGATAATTTCATTCCGGTCACTGCGCCCGTGGTTTCATCGGCGCTTCTGCCCACACCTAACAGCTTGCCCTCGCCGTATGGGAAAAGGTAATCGGAAAAGCCCGGTATTTTAAGGCTGCCTATTATTTTGGGAGAAGTCGGGTCGCTTACATCCACGCTGAAAAGCGGGTCAACCTGGCGGAAGGTGACAAAGTAGGCCGTATTACCCATAAACCGCGCCGAATACACTCTTTCGTTTTTCGCTATATTCTCTATTTTTCCGGTTTCCTTTAAATTGCCGTCCAGTATAACAAGCGAGTTTTGAGTGCCGCCGTTGGCTGATTCCTCTGTCAGCACAAAGCGGAAATGCCCTTTGTATTCGTCTATTGAAAACTGATTTAAAAGGTACCCCTTTATCTCGCCCGTCGCTTTAAGTTCAACCTTGCCGTCGCTTATTTCAAACCGCGCTATCTGGGTCTTTTCGTCATAATAAGCAGAGGTCGCAATTATATTATCGGTCGATGCGTAAATGCGGCTAAGTCCCCCGAAAACAGTTTTTGCCGATATATTCGCGCCGTCCTTTATATCGTAGCCGCACACCACGGTATAGCTTGATTCCATACATTTATCATACATATAAATGCAGTCTGCCGCTATTTTTTCGGTCTTTTCGCCGCAACCGACAGAAGGCACATAGGTTGAAACATCAGCCTTTTTAATGTTTTCGGTGTTCACACCGTAGCTTGATACAATATAAAGCTTTCCGTTTATAAGCCGCGAATCGGCATAGCCGCCGCTTTGCTTACATTCGTTTACCTTTTTCGGCTTTTCGGGGTCTGTAACATCGTAAATTACCGCCGCCGTTTTATCGCTGTTCGGCGCGCGACCCAAAAGCACAAGACGGTTATCGCTTAAAAACATTTCGCTTGTGTTGAAATTTTCAAGCTTTATATCGTTTAACTGTTTGGGATTACCGCTGCCCGAATCGATTATTTTTACATAGGTGTAAAAGGTGTAATCGCTTGAAAGAATATAAATATATTTCCCGTCGGTCTTTACAATGTCCGCCTCATCAACGCCTTCTACCTGCGTTGTGGTTTTGCTGTAATCGGCTTTGGCGGTTTTCGACGCGCCGTTTGTTGCGGCGGACGTGTTGCTGTCTTCAATATATTCTGCTTTTTCGTTACGGCTGCTGCCCTTTGCCATACCGTCTTTTAAGCCGTAAAGGATATTGGTTTTAAGCTTTAAGCTGTTTATTTTGTTGTAAACCTCATCATAGGTTTCCGCGCTTTTTAAATTTACGGCTGTTTTTTTATCCCTGTGTATTTTTATCATACAGCCCGCGCCGATTGCCAGCGCCACGCAAAGCAGTGCTGCGGTAATGTTCTTTATCGCCGAATTTTTAGTGTTGCTCATAAATCATACCCCTTTCTTTTTCTGTTCGATTTTCCAAAGCTCGTCTATGCCCTTTAAGCTGCCGGGAAATAAATAAACCGAGGTGTTTTTATATTTTTTATATGAATAATACGTTGAGCCTTCATAAATATATTCTTCCGGCTCTACATAACAGTTCCATTTTACCACCGTATAAAGCGCCGCCTTATATTGCACCGTGCCGCCGTCGTTATAGTTGATTTTCACGGGAATAAGAAATAAAATCAATATAAGCGCAGCCGTAATTACCGCCGCTTTACGCAATTTCCGCTCCGACATATCAATTACTTCCCACCGAGTGACTTACGCTGTAGCTTGCGGAATTACCCGAGCCTCCGCCGCTTGTCGACTCTGAATAGTCATATTTATGCTTTATAGTTGTTTTGCATTCCTTTTCAAGGTAGCTTAAAAATTTCTCCGCCGCGGGCTTGCCTATATAAAACGCCTTGCCCGTATCTAAAATATTGGTGGTTAAATATCCGTCGCGGGTAACGGCGAGCGATATATTTTCATAGCCCAAAAGCTTTAAGTCTATGGCTATACCCGCCGCCCTTTCAAAATTCATAGAGTCATAGTCCTTTACCGCTTTGGCTGCGGCGTCCGAGAATAAAAGCTCCCACACCTTCGCTTTATCCACATTTGTATATTCAACGTCGCAAATAACTTTACCGTTTTTCATTTGCGTGCCGCCAAAGGAAACAAAGGTAAGGTTTTCTTTAAGACTTAAATCGTTCATAAACTGCCCCAGCGTTTCGGGCTTGTAGTGCGAGTTGCGGCAGACGTAATATTTTCCGCCCGCATCGTATTTCACCGCCGCGGCGCACTCTGATGAGATACCCTTTATTTCGTAAATTTCAACATTTGCGGCGTATTCGCTGTTTGTGTATTCATCTTTGCCTAACACCGTAAGCCTTGTTATGCTGTTTCCTATTTTATCGGACGGAATCGGGCAGTTTGCCACGCCGTACTCAGTACCGTTTATTTTTACTATGGGGAATTTTTCGGTGTTTGTTTTTTCGTCCCATCTTTTAACATAAGCAGTTTCATTTTCCGATGATGACGCGCTGTTTCCCTTTGCGGCTCCGTTTGTATTAGTGCCGTCGGTTTTTTCAATTGTGCTGTAATCGCCATCATAGTCTGCAACATTGCCGTCATATTCTTCATATGATTTATTGGTGATGGCGCTGTTTTTCATTTTGCCGCGCGGTATCATCTTCACTGCGGCAAATGCTCCAACGGCTACTATTAAAAGGCACGCCGCCATAGCCGAATACCTTATAATAATGCCCTTTTTTCTTTTTATTCTGCCGTTTGCCTCGGTAATGTAGCTTTCGTCAATATCGCCTAAGGCGTTTAAAATATCCCTGTTCGTCATACGTTAAAATCCTCCCTGCCGAGATACTCTCTCAGCGCGTTGCGCGTTCGCATAAGCGTTACCTTTACCTTGCTTTCGGAAAAGCCGGTTTCGGCGGCTATTTCGCTTATCGGGCGCATATACCAGTAGCGCTTTAAAAATATTGCGCGCGCAGTCTCCTTTTGCGAGGAAAGAAAACGGTTGATAACAGCCGAGAGCATACGCGCGTCAACCTCCGCCTCGGTGCTGTGAGATGAGGGCACACAGTAATCAAGCTCGTCCAAAACGAGGGGAAGCTCGCCGCTGCCGCGCTTTTTGGCGCTGCTGCGTTCAATTCGGTTAAGAGCTATATTACGCGTGATTTTTGCAAAATAAGCCCCAAGGCTTTTCGGCTTTTCCGGCGGTATTGCCTGCCACAGCTGAAACAGCGCGTCGCTTACCGTTTCCTCTGCGTCGTTGGGGTCCCCAAGTATATTAAATGCAAGCTTATGGCAATACCCGCCGTATTTGCTTTCCGTCTCGGTTACTGCGCTTTCATCCCGCAGGGTGAAAAGCTCGGTAATTCTGCTGTCTTCCATTTTTCTTCCCCCTCGTCTGTAAAGACAGGAAATTTTAACCACAGGTTACATTTTTATAATTACATTTTAAAATTGTTTTCTTAATTTTTCAAGCGCGGATTTTTCAATGCGGGAAACATAGCTCCTTGAAATATTCAGCTTTTTGGCAATTTCCCTTTGAGTCAGCTCCTCTCTGCCGCAAAGCCCGTAGCGCATTTCTATTATAAGCCGCTCACGCTCGGTCAGGCAAACGGGCAGTATTACCCGCAGCTTTTCCACCTTTATTTTTGTGTCTATTTCGTCGGCAATGTCGCTTTTATCGGCAATAACGTCTA
>ENA-UEPL01000958-UEPL01000958.1-human-gut-metagenome-genome-assembly--contig:-NODE-958-length-24391-cov-5.609854_pt1 | contig 24391 bp, 16 predicted proteins | sample MGYA00242896_ERZ507908 | MGnify/ENA primary metagenome ERZ507908 (study PRJEB26167, sample SAMN06115518) | human gut metagenome | host: Homo sapiens | place: China:Chongqing | collected 2015-08-20...
ATAATGCAATGTCCTTTGCCTCATCCTCCGGCTGTGCCATAAGGATATCGTAAAAATCACTCATTACTGGGATACTCTTCTCTTTACTCCTTACAATGTCGATATACAATTTTCTAACACAGCGGTCAATGATTGATTTTTTTCATTAAACCTGTAATTGAATATTCAGTTGTTCATCAGGTTATCCCTGACTTGCATTCAGTCTAACTCATTATTTGAAATTGCAGAATATTCTCTCGCGGACTTTTTAAAAAAATAGGACTTAAATCATTCAAACCCTTGTTTTATAAGGTTTCTCTTGATTTAGTCCTATTTTAACGTATGCCCCTTCAAGATTAAAGGCTTGCGGTAGGGAGAATTCTTCCAAGCCAGCAATTTTTTTAAGATAAATCGTTCCTCACATTTTTATTGGTGTTTTGCGTTCCATAATCACACTTTTATTATATGCGAGATCCATGAAAATTACAACCGATTGTGCTTTTCTCCTATTTTTTGACAACACAGTGTTCCAACACTCGACGCAGCGGTTTATACAATACCAGCATCAGAACAAAATTGCTGACTCCGTGGATCATATCAAACGGGATTCCAGACACCCACCATGCAACTGCAGTATGGATTCCCCCGATAAACAGATAGGGAATCGAGCACATCGCTCCGAATCCAAGACCGAACGCTTTCTTCCTTTCTATTCATCAAACATCATATATTCCATATAAAATTCCTGAAATTTCGCACTCGTTCCAAGATTGATGGTCTTTGCCCGCTCTGCCAGCGCTGTTGCTTCTTTTTCCATCCTGCGGTCATGCAGAATCCTTACCGCACCCGCCAGTGCCGCGTTTCCGCAGATTTTAATACGGGACAGGTCAATTTTGGGAAAAAGTCCGATTCTTTCTGCGCTTTTGGCCGACATATAGGAGCCAAAGCCACCTGCCACATACAGGCCTTCCAGCCCGGCAGCATCTATTTTTTCCTCCGCCAAAAGTGTCTCCATTCCTGCCCGGATCGCTCCCTTGGCAAGCTGAACCTCACGAATATCCTCTGCAGTCAGACCGACATTTCCGGCAAAGCATACATCCTCTTCCAGATAACCGGTATCCTCCAGCAATCCGCTTTCCAGCAATCCCGCCACACCGTCGATCACGCCGCTGCCGCAGATGCCCTCTGCCGCGGATGCATCTCTGTCGCCAATCACATGCACTTTCCAGCTGCCGTTTTCCCAGTTCACATGGTCAATGGCACCTGCCACACCTCGCATGCCGCAGGAAAGCCCGGCGCCCTCAAAAGCCGGTCCCGCCGCTGTCGCACAGCAGATCAGGCGTTCCTTATGAAACAGGACAATCTCTCCGTTCGTCCCCACATCCACCATCAGCCGGGATCTGCCGCTGCGCGCGGCTGAGACGCCATCCATTTCTCCGCAGCTGACATTCGTGTCAATTGCTGCCGCAGCTTCTTTGCGGCTGCCGTCCGCTCCGGGTATGCGGTCCGTTTCTGTAAGACCCGATCCAAGAATCGCTGTCGTAATATCCGCACCGACAAACGCAGACATGCAGCGCGGAAGATATACGTCTGCTTTCCGGCAACTCAAATCCAGTGCTTCTCCTATCGTCCACCAGCCAAACAGCTCGTCCGCTTCAAACGGCGCCCTTGACAGGCATCTGGGATCCTTCTGCGTCAGGAAATACAGCATCGACGTATTTCCGGTAATGATAACTGTCTCAATGGCCTCTGCACTTTCTCCTGCGTGTTCTGCCAGCTCTGTAAGCAGGCGCGACACTGCCTCCCGGACAATTGCCGCAAGTTTACCTGCTTTTCCCTCCAGAGAAGCTTCCATCCGGCTGATGACATCCGCTCCGAACACGGACTGGGGATTCCATGCGCCCATCGTTCCGACAGCCCTGCCTTCCCGATAGAGGACGGCTGCAATTGTCGTTGTACCGATATCCACTGCCGCACCGAGGTGACGGTAGAGCCGCGCGCCGGGCGCAGCTTCTGCAGACGGCGCAGCACTGGCGCGCTCTGACGGCTGTGCGGGCGACATGCCGGCGGCGTGGGCAACTGGCGGCGCAGACGGCGTGCTTACGCAAATCGTCTCATCCCCGTCTGCTTCCTGCCGCAGCGCATCGATTTTCCCGTCCGGCACTGCTTCCAGAAAGCAGGCAAGCCGAATTCCCTGCGCAAGACGCTCGACTCCAAGAAGTTTTTGTTCGGTCTCGGACGGTGCTGCAAAACTTCCCTCCGCATACACCATACACTTCCCGCAGGCATGTCGTCCGCCGCAGGGCATCTCCACACCATGTGATTTTTTCAGCAAACTGCTGACTGTTGTTCCCAGCTCTGTGAAAAGAGCTTCTCCATTGATCCAAAAACGGATTTTTTCGCTGTTATCTGTCATTTTTTATTCTGTCCTGTCAAACAGGCTCCGAACCGTCTGTGTTCTGCCTGCCAGCCAACAATCCGGTCTCCTATTTGTCCTTTGCTTCATATGATGTCGGGGTCAAAAGCCCCCGACCTTGATGCCTGCGGATTGTTCCGTGCTGCGCACTCCCACAATCCGGAGGTCTTCCTTATTGACTGCATTTCCAAAATGATATCCCATCGCACCGATAGATGCAAGCGGATTTGTCATCTCAGTCGCAGTGTTGCCGCAGAATAAAATCAGGGCGTGCAAAAAATGATTTCTCATCCTTCACACGCCCTGATTATTTCCGATAATCCTTTATTTTCCCGTGAAACACGCAGCTATTTTTCATTCGCCCTTTAACAGGCTGCTGTCCTCGAAGTAATTGATCTTCATTGCTGCCTTGACATCCTTTAAGGTTTCCGCAGCCTTTGCTTCTGCAACCTCACTGCCCTTTTTCAGAATGTCGTAAACATCCGTCAGATGCTCTTCCCAGTATTTTCTTCTCTCACGGATCGGCGCAAGCTCAGACTGCATAACGTTGTTTAAGAACTTCTTCACTTTGACGTCGCCCAGACCGCCCCGCTGATAATGTGCTTTCAATTCGTCCAGATTCTGGTAATCCGGTAAAAACTCTGCAAAATGCTCCGGTCTGCAGAACGCATCCAGATAAATAAATACAGGGTTGCCGTCCACGTTGCCGGGATCCTCCACACGCAAATGGTTCGGATCTGTGAACATGCTCATAACCTTTTTCTTTACATCTGCTTCTGTGTCGGACAGATAGATACAGTTGCCAAGGGATTTGCTCATCTTCGCCTTGCCGTCGATGCCGGGCAGTCTTAAGCATGCCTTATTGGAGGGCAGGATGATCTCAGGCTCTGTCAGGGTGTCCCCGTAAACGCTGTTGAACTTATGTACGATTTCCTTACACTGTTCCAGCATAGGCAGCTGGTCTTCGCCAACCGGAACAGCAGTTGCACGGAATGCAGTAATGTCCGCAGCCTGGCTGATGGGATAGCAGAAAAATCCAACCGGAATGCTTGCTTCGAAATTACGCATCTGGATCTCTGCTTTCACGGTAGGGTTTCTCTGTACTCTGGAAACCGTTACCAGATTCATATAGTAAAAGGTCAGCTCTGTCAGCTCCGGAACCATGGACTGAATGAAAATCGTTGCCTTTTCCGGATCAAGGCCGCATGCCAGATAATCCAGCGCCACCTGTAAAATGTTCTGACGTACCTTTTCCGGATGCTCTGCATTGTCTGTCAACGCCTGTGCATCCGCAATCATAATATAAATCTCGTCAAACTGACCGGAATTCTGCAGTCTTACACGCTCCTTCAAAGAGCCTACATAATGGCCCACATGAAGACGTCCTGTGGGGCGATCCCCCGTTAAAATAATCTTTTTGCTCATATGCCTGTCCCTCTCGCTTCTCCTGGGATACCGCAGCACTGTCTGAAGCCTGCCGCATCCTGATAACCCTGCAGTCTGTTGATTTCCACAGCTGCAGCTCTTTCCAATTATATCCCGTAAAAAGCACAGAGTCAACAGTTGCGTAGATTCGCATCTGTTGACTCTGAAGTTTACGTTACAGTTATCTCGTACTGCGCCGCTGGATCCACTTTACAAGCTCCACGACGGGAACTACCAGCACACTCAAAAGAAGTGCAACAAGATACTCTAAAGGCTCCACACTCGTAAAACCGAATGCTCCGGCAAGCAACGGGATCTCACACACTGCAGTGGTTGCAAGCAGGGAAACCGCTGCTGCTCCAAACAGAAGCCGGTTTTTCGAGCCAAGACGGAAAATACTTCCTCTCTGGGAACGCATATTCATGCTGTGGAAAATTTCCGCCATTGACATTGTAACAAAGGCCATCGTAGTGCCATGGGCGCTGTTTGTGATGGTCCACTCTCCGGTTTCCATGAAATGTCCGATAAAATAGGAAACCATGACAAGTGCGGTTACCAAAAGTCCCTGATAAGCAATATCAAAGCCCATTCCATCCGCAAAAATACCGGCCTTCGCATCCCTGGGTCTGCGCTTCATAATGTCCGGCTCTGCCTTTTCCGTACCCAGCGCCAGCGCCGGGAAGCAGTCCGTTACAAGATTGATCCACAGAAGATGCACCGGCTGCAGAATCGTAAAGCCCAGGAGTGTCGCAAAGAAAATACTCAGCACTTCACTCATATTGGAGCCTAACAGAAACTGGATTGCCTTCCGGATGTTGTCATAGATTCTGCGGCCCTCTTCCACCGCGCCGACAATCGTTGCAAAATTATCGTCCGCCAGCACCATATCTGCCACATTTTTGGTAACGTCCGTTCCTGTGATACCCATTCCGATGCCGATGTCCGCAGCCTTGATGGAGGGCGCGTCGTTAACGCCGTCACCGGTCATTGCCGTCACATAGCCGGCATTTCTCCAGGCGTTTACGATACGGGTCTTGTGCTCTGGCTGTACGCGGGCATAAACGCTGATGTTCTGAAACTTCTCTGCAAATTCTGCATCGTCCATTTTTTCCAGCTCTGCTCCCGTCACTGCCAGGCTGCCATCCTGTAAAATACCAAGCTCTCTTGCGATCGCTGCTGCCGTATCCACATGGTCGCCCGTGATCATAACCGGTCGGATCCCCGCTTCCCGACATTCGTCAATTGCTGCCTTTACCTCCGGGCGCACCGGATCGATCATGCCGCACAGTCCCAAAAAGCAAAGCTCCTGCTCCAGCAGATCCGCATCCTCACTTTCCGGCTTTTTCGTCCAGACTCTCTGTCCGCATGCCAGCACACGCAGTGCCCGGTCTGCCATGGACTTATTTGCCTGCAGAACCTTTTTCCGATATTCTTCTGTCATGGGCAGAAGCTGTCCATCCTCCAGATAAAACCCACAACGAGTGAGAACCACATCCGGCGCCCCTTTTGTAAACTGAATATAATCGTCCTTGCGTTTATGGATCGTGGACATCATTTTCCGTCCGGAATCAAAGGGAGCCTCCAGCACACGGGGCATACTCTGTTTTAAAAGATTCTTATCCTGCCCGATCCTGCTCGCCCAGGCAACCAGGGCAGCCTCCGTCGGTTCACCTGTCACACTGCCGTCTGCATCCAGCTCTGCGTCACTGCACAGTGCCATTGCTGCCGAAAGCTCCTGCTCCTTTACTCCGAAGGAATCTACAACTGTCATCTGGTTCTGGGTCAGCGTTCCGGTCTTATCCGAACAGATCACCTGGGCACAGCCAAGGGTTTCCACTGCTGTCAGCCGGCGGATGATCGCGTTTCGTTTTGACATGTTCGTTACACCGATGGAAAGTACCACTGTCACAACTGCCGCAAGTCCTTCCGGGATCGCCGCCACTGCAAGGGAAACCGCGATCATAAAGGAGTTCAGTGCGACCTCAAAATTCAGGCTGCCTGCCCGGATCATCTGAATTGCAAAAACCAGTACGCAGATTCCGATCACCAGCTTTGTCAACACCTTCGAAAGCTGTGTCAGTTTTCTCTGCAGCGGTGTCTGTCCTTCCTGTGCCTGAGACAGAGCATCCGCAATTTTTCCCATTTCCGTATCCATACCGGTGGCCGTCACGACTGCCACAGCACGTCCATATACGATCGTGCTTCCCATATAGACCATATTTTTACGGTCGCCCAGGGGCACATCCCGTTCCCCGTCTGCCAAAAAGATCTGATCGATCAGCTTCGTGACCGGCACGGATTCTCCTGTCAGTGCAGCTTCCTCTGCTTTCAGGCTTGCGCTTTCCAGAATCCTTGCATCCGCCGGAACCGCATCCCCTGCTTCCAGACAGATGATATCCCCCACCACAAGGTCTTTGCTCAAAATCGAGGACATTTTCCCGTCCCGCACAACCTTCGAGGTGGCTGCTGCCATGTCCTGCAGCGCTTCGATGGCCTTTTCCGCCTTGCTTTCCTGATACACACCCAGCACGGCATTGATCAGCACCACTGCCAGAATAATAATGACATCCGCAAAGCTGTCATTTTCCAGAACTGCAAGCACACCGCTGATGGCCGCTGCCGCCAGCAGGATCACAATCATCGGATCTGCCACCTGTTCTGCAAACCGGCGCAGCAGGGACTTTCCCTTCGCCGCCTTTAACTCGTTCGCCCCGTTCTGCAAAAGCCGCTCTGCCGCTTCTTTTTCTGTCAAGCCGCTTTTTTGGCTGTTAAGCTCCTGCAGTACCTGTTGTGAGTCTTCACAATAATACTTCATTCTTTTTCCTCCCGATGGTGTTTTTCGTACAATAGATCTCTCACTTCGTGATCGCTCTATTGTCTTGAATCACAAAAGACCCAAATACTGCTTTTCAAAAAGAAAACAGTATCTGAGTCTCGCAATTTAAAACAAGCCAGATCGGCACGGGATCGGGGTTGTTGACTTGTTACGCTGATGCAAAGGCGATCCGCCGGCTCTGTTCCATTCCGGCAGCTGCACTTGCTGCGCTCGCTACTCCCTCACAGGGAATTTTGTTTAGCAGTAAGGTTATCATATGCAAAGTCTTCTGTCAATATACCTGCCGATAAAGTTTTGGTGAATTTTTTGTCCGCTTTGGCAACTGTCTGACCGGAACGTCTGCACTTACAGCCGTTCCACCAATACGCCGCCTGCCCGCAGCACCCCATTCTCATAACCTCTTGCAAACAGCACGCTGCCCTCTGTCTCCACATCGGTCTCTTTTCCGGATGCGTTCAACACAACCCGGAGCCTGCTGCCCTCTGCCCCGGTTTTGACATATTCCACCACCCGGTCAGAGCTGTTATTATTTTCAAATGTGATTTCCATGCTGCGGGCCGCAGGCTCTTTTCGAAGGGCTATCAGCTGCTTTACCTGCTCCGTAATCTCTGCATAGTTTCCCTGTTCGATCTGATCCCAGGGCATACAGCGTCTGCAATCCGGGTCAGCGCCGCCCTCTATCGCGATTTCCGTCCCATAATAGATACAGGGACTTCCAGGCATTGTAAATAGCATTGCAAGCTGCTGGAAAAAGAGATCCTGATTTCCACCTGTCTGATGGATCAGCCGATCTGTATCATGGGAATCCAGAAGGTTAAACAAAACCTCTGTCGTCTGACGCATATAACGCACCAGATTTTCATGAATCGCCTCTTCCAAATCCGATTTCGTCTTTTCCGGCTGATACCAAAACTCCCGGATGGATGCCGCAAAGGGATAGTTCATAACGGCGTCGAATTCGTCCCCGCCAAGCCACGGCATTGCGTCATGCCAGATTTCCCCCAGCAGATAAAAATCCGGTTTTAACTGCTTTGTCATCTGCCGCAGCTCACGGCAAAACAGATGGGAAATTTCGTTTGCAACATCTAACCGAAGTCCGTCAATGTCAAAGGTCTCGATCCAATAACGAACCGTATCCAAAAAGTAGTCCCGCACCTTTTTTTCACTCGTATTGAGCTTTGGCATCCGCTCCGCAAAGGCAAAGGAATAATAGCGTCCATCCCGGGTGCTGCCCTCCTGCTCCCGACAGGGCCAGCGATTGATCATAAACCAGTCATAATAGGGGGACTTGGGCCCCTTTTCCATCACATCCCGCCACGGTAAAAAGTTACTGCCGCAATGGTTGAATACACCGTCCAACATCACGCGGATGCCTCTGTCATGGGCCTCCTTAACGAGCAGCTTCATAGTCTTTTCATCTCCGAAGCCCGGATCGATCTTCCGGTAATCTGTCGTATCATATTTATGACTTGAGGGAGATTCAAACACCGGCGTCAGATACAGTCCGGTAATACCAAGCTCCTGTAAATAAGGAAGCTTCTGACGAATTCCATCCAGATCGCCGCCGTAAAAATCGAGATTACTTACGGTATGGTATCCCCAGGGCTTTACCCAGTCCGGATCATTTTCTTTGTTGCCGTTGCAAAAGCGCTCCGGAAAAATCTGATACCAGACCGTCTCCCGCACCCACTTTGGCGTCACGTTGATATCCACCGAATTCATCCACGGAAACGTAAAGCACTGTCCCAGCTGTCCGTTTTTCACATCCTCTGGCGAATGAAAGCCATCCTCAAAATAAAAAACCCGTTCTGCTCCTGCCTGCAGCTCGAAGAAATACCGGCACCGTTTATAGGGAGGCTGCACGGGAATTTCCCACCAGAGGTGCTTGGGCAGACGCATTTTTGTCACGATCTCCTCCCGGCTGCCTTCCCAGGCCTCATTTCCGCCCAGAATACCGGTAGAAAACGGGTCGCCGTAATGAATCCAAACCTGTTCCACTTCTTCTCCGGTCTGCAGACCTACCATCAAAATTTCCTCATCCAATGCATAACAAAACTGCTGTGACGCTCTATGATAAACCGCTTCTAAATGAATCATGCTCAGACCTCCTTTTTCCAGGCCGCATCCTTTTACACTGCAGCCGATCTCATTTCAATGAATTTCCAGTCCATATTTTTCCTGCAACTGCAACAGAGTGATGTCGTGTTGAATATGCTCCGACAAGATCTTCACCATCAGCCCATTGTTGCTGACCGTGCCGCTCCAGTTGGCAAATGCACCGCAGTCCGCTGTCAGTGTCATCTGCCTGTCTGTCACAAGCATCAGACGGGAGGGCTGATGTGCTGTCAGCATTCCTCCGTGGGTATAAAACTCCACATCCTCCCGGTTCAGTCCAAGATCATAAAAGGAAAACGCAACGATCCGCACGCCTTTTTTCTTTAGCCGATGGAAGGTCTCTGCAAAACAGGAAAGATCAAAATCCGCATTCAGATAAACCTCCTCCCGGGCATCCTCCAGAAGCTTCCCTGCCCTTGCTATCGCCGTTTCAAAGCCCCGGAATACGAAATGCACCTCCGGCTGCTTCGCCGTCTCATATTCTTCCAGCTGTTTCCTGGCAAGAGAAAGGTTTGCTGTCATTTCCGCCTGCATCCGCCCCAAAAGCACCTCCGGCTCCTGGGCGGTATACAGTGCTGTCTGATCCGGAACCAGCTCCACCATCCCCTTATCCAGCATGTGCTCCAGCGCATTGTAAATAGAAGGGCGCGCAATTGCGATTTTTTTTGCCAGCTGATAGGCAGACATGGGCTCAGAACCGATCAATGCCATATAAATCTGTGCTTCCAGCCTTGAAAAATTCAGATGTTCCAGGGTTTCCTGCAGCTTCATCGTTCGCTTCCCTTTCGTTGTATATTTTATGCAACTATATATAGCATAAACTTTTGCCCTATGCAAGTATTTTTTTGATTTCCTTGAAAAGGAAGAACATCCGGTGCAGATTTTTCAATGAACGGACAAAAAAGGAGCGGTCGGCAGTTCCCGATCGCTCCTTCTTTCGTATTTTATTGCATGCGCTGTATTTTTACAGGTATCTCATCTTTCTCACCGTCTGCACAAACTCTATATTGGTTTTCGTCTTTGCAAACAGATCCAGCACCTTATCCACAGCTTCATCGGATTTCATACCATTCAACGCGCGGCGCACCACGTTGATTGCTTCCATCTCCTCTGCACTCAGCAGCAGATCTTCTCTTCTCGTGCTGGTTTTGGGGATGTCGATGGCAGGGAAAATTCTGCGTTCAGACAGCTTTCGATCCAGCACAAGCTCCATATTACCGGTTCCTTTAAATTCCTCGTAAATGACATCGTCCATCCTGGATCCGGTGTCCACCAGTGCAGTGGCCAGAATCGTCAGGCTTCCGCCCTCGCGCATATTGCGGGCTGCACCAAAAAAGCGCTTCGGCATATGCAATGCCGCCGGGTCAATACCACCGGACAGGGTACGTCCGCTGGGCGGAACCACCAGGTTGTAGGCACGGGTCAGGCGGGTAATACTGTCTAACAGGATCATAACGTCTTGTTTATGCTCGACCAGACGCTTTGCACGCTCAATAACCATTTCGGAAACTCGTTTATGATGTTCCGGTAATTCGTCAAACGTGGAATAGATCACTTCAACGTTCGGCCCTGCCACCGTCTCCTTCATGTCCGTTACCTCCTCCGGACGTTCATCGATCAGGAGAATGATCAGATGCAGGTTCGGATAATTTTTCTTTACCGACATGGCCACTTCTTTTAATAGGGTTGTCTTACCAGCCTTCGGCGGGGACACAATCATACCTCTCTGTCCTTTACCGATGGGGCTTAACAAATCCATGACCCGCATCGCCACCGGGCAGCCGAAGCGTTCCATTTTCAGTCTGCTGTTCGGAAAGATCGGCGTCATATCTTCAAAGTTGCTTCGTCTGGATGCTTCCTCTGTGGTATAACCATTGATCGTCTTGACATAAAGCAGGGCGGAGAATTTTTCATTCTGTGTCCGCACTCTGGTATTTCCCTCTAAAATATCGCCTGTCCGCAAATTGAACCGACGAATCTGGCTGGGTGCCACGTAAATATCATTCTCTCCCGGCATATAATTATCCGAGCGGATAAAGCCATAGCCCTCAGCCATGACCTCCAGGATACCCTTTACCGTAATGCCGCTGTCCAGCTCTGTCGGGAACTTGTCGTCCTCCGGACTCTGGATCGGTGCAGTTCCGCGATTATACGGACTGTTGTAGCGCTCATTATAACGCGGTGCAGGCGCGCTCACACGGTTCTGTGCCTCTTCTGCCACAGGCGCAGCAGCACGGGGCACTGCAGCTGCAGTATTTTCCCGCGCACCATTGTTGTCGCGGCTTCCTGTCCGTCCATTATGATAAGAACCATTGCTGATGAAGCGCTTTCCTGTTCTCTGCTGCCGCCTTTCCTCCCGATCCCCTGCTCTGCTCTCCGGTTCTGTCCCACCGTCATGAGGATCCTGCTTTTCCACTGCGCCCTTCTCCGGGGCATCCTTGCGCTCTGCCGCGTCCCTCTTCGGAGCATCCTTGCGTTCTGCCGCGTCCTTCTCCGGGGCATCCTTGCGCTCCGCTGCGTCCCTCTTCGGAGCATCCTCTCGCTCTGCCGGACGGTTCTTAGGGGCGCTGGGTTCTGTTTTCATTTCTGCATTCTCCTGGGCATCCAACCTCAGCATCGCATCAATGACTTCCGCCTTTTTCATTGTAGAAAGTCCTTTTATCCCCCTTGCTTTTGCAATCTCCTTCAGATCATGCACTGCCAGAGATTCATATTTTTCTCTCATCATTTTTTCCTCTCATTTCTGCGCACGCTTTTTGCGCATGTCGAGTTTGTGTCAAGTGCGCGCAGACACAAATCTCGCGATTGAAAAATTCTATTTTTCAATCTTTACTCCTTTTACTGCCATCGTGATTCGTCCCTGATTTTCAAACGGAATTCTACATGAAACGATCTTTTTGAAATGCGCCAGAACATCCCGATCCGGGAAACAGCGGTCTTTTGTCAGAAATCAAAAGTGCCTGTCATTTTAGTGAATTTTTTTACACGTCGGAGACACAAGTCAAAGGTCTCCTTCTGTTTCGCTCATTGTACCACACTCAAAACAGAATAGGAAGATTTTTTCCTTGATTCACTCAAATAAATCAGATATGATGATATACAGAGAGCTACGAATGACGCGTATGCCCCGACATCATCATTCCATATAAAAAAAGAAAGCAGGCAAATCAAATGACAAATCAGGAGAAAGCGCTGGAACTGCATGAGAAGCTGCAGGGAAAGCTTGAAACCGTTTCCAAAACACCCGTCCGCACCCGTGAAGACCTTGCACTTGTCTATACTCCCGGCGTTGCGGAACCTTGTAAGGTCATTGCAAAAGACCCGGCTGCCGCTTACACCTATACGATGAAAGCAAACACTGTAGCTGTTGTTTCCGATGGTTCCGCCGTACTGGGACTCGGCAATATCGGTCCGAAAGCTGCTATGCCCGTTATGGAAGGCAAGGCTGTCTTATTTAAAGAATTCGGCGGTGTCAACGCAGTTCCCATCTGCCTGGATACTCAGGACACGGAAGAGATTATCAAAGCCGTTACCTGGCTTGCTCCCGCTTTTGGCGGCATCAACCTGGAGGATATCAGTGCACCCCGCTGCTTCGAAATCGAAGAGCGCTTGAAAGAGACTCTGGATATTCCTGTTTTCCACGATGACCAGCACGGAACTGCTATTGTTGTACTCGCCGGCATCATCAATGCCTTAAAGGTAGTCGGTAAGAAAAAGGAAGACTGCCGCGTTGTTGTAAACGGCGCAGGAAGCGCAGGAGTTGCCATCACCCGCCTGCTGCTGACCTACGGCTTTTCCAATATCATTATGTGCGATAAATCCGGCATCCTCTGCGATGGCGCAGAGGGCTTAAACTGGATGCAGGAAAAGATGGTAAAACGCACCAATCTGGCTCACGAAACCGGTTCCCTTGCAGATGCTTTAAAGGGTGCTGATATTTTCGTCGGTGTTTCCGCTCCGGGCATTGTAACGGAAGAGATGGTGGCTTCCATGCATTCCGATGCCATTCTGTTTGCAATGGCTAACCCCGTCCCCGAGATCATGCCTGATCTCGCCAAAAAAGCAGGGGCACGCGTTGTCGGCACCGGACGCAGCGATTTCCCGAACCAGGTCAACAACGTTGTCGCATTCCCCGGCATTTTCCGCGGTGCTCTGGAAGGACATGCAAAACAGATCACCGATAAAATGAAGCTGGCTGCCGCTAATGCCATCGCAGCCCTCGTTTCTGATGAAGACTTAAACGAAGACAATATCATGCCGGAAGCATTCGATCCCAGAGTTGCGGACGTTGTTGCAGATGCAGTCAAGAGAAACATCCGCTGATCTCTGGCACCAGAAGCCCTACTATTCCCTGGACGCCTGGTGTAAAAATACATACGGACGGAAGCTTTACAAGGCTGCGCTGGATATCGGCTGTACCTGTCCCAACCGGGATGGCACCCTCGATACAAGAGGCTGTATTTTCTGTTCTGCAGGCGGAAGCGGCGATTTTGCCGCTTCCCGGCAGCTTTCTGTAACAGACCAGTTAAATCAGGCCAAGGCACTTTTGTCCTCCAAATGGACACCGGAACCTGGCAAGCCGTCTCTGATCGCCTATTTTCAGGCATATACCAACACCTATGGCGATCCGGACAGACTGCTTTCCTGTTATGAAGAAGCACTTTCCTCTCCGGAGGTCGCAGGCATTTCCATTGCGACGCGCCCGGATTGTCTTTCCGATATCATTCTGGAGGGACTGAACCGCCTCCGGTTACGGTATCCTGACCGGTTTATCTGGATCGAACTTGGTCTGCAGTCCATACATGACCACACTGCAGCAAGAATCCGCCGTGGATATCCAACCTCCGTATTTTATGATGCTGCAGCAAAGCTCCATGCCCGAAGGCTTCCCTTTATTGTCCATCTGATCCTCGGACTCCCGGGGGAAAACCGGCTCGATCTACTGGAAAGCATCCGTGCCGTCAATCAGGTGCAGCCCTTTGGGGTCAAGCTGCAGCTTCTCCATATTTTAAGGGGAACAGATCTTGCCCTTCTTTACGAATCCGGAAAGCTTCCTGTACTGACACAGGAAGAATATCTCGATCTGCTGATCAGCTGTATTACTGCACTCTCTCCGAATATCTGCCTCCACCGGATCACCGGAGACGGTCCCCGCAAGCTTCTGATCGCGCCCCAGTGGAGTCTTGCGAAACGAAACGTCTTAAACAGGCTGCATGCCCTTATGAAACAACGAAATCTCAGACAAGGGGATAAGATTGAAAAATAAAATTTTTCAATCTCGAGATTTGTGTCTGCACACACTTGACACAAACTCGACATGCGCAAAAAACGTGCGCAGAAATGAGGATAATTATGAACCAGGAACCTCTTACACTCTATAAACTGATCGTTCTTTATCTGCTCAACAAGGTATCCTTTCCACTTACAATGGCGCAGGTCAGCGATCTCATTCTGGAAAAAGAATACACCAATTACCTGACACTGCAGCAGGTTATCAATGAGCTGGCACAGGCCGGGCTGATCACTGCTAAAACGCTGGTCAACCGCACCCATCTGCAGATCACAGAGGAGGGCCGCAATACCCTTTCCTATTTTGAGAACCGCATCAGTGACGCGATCAAGGCAGACATCGGCGAATATCTGAAAAAAAATGAACTGGAAATGCGCAACGAATCTTCGATCCAAAGCAATTACTATAAGGCTGTCAACGGGGAATTCGAAACAGAGCTGACTGCAGTGGATAAGGACGTCAACCTGGTGACCATCCGTCTTACGGTTCCTACAGAAGAGCTCGCAATTTCCATTTGCGAAAACTGGCAAAAAAATAACAGGGAGATTTATCAGTATCTGACAACCGCCCTGTTTTAAAGTATGTTATTGCAGCATCTCCCGGATCACACTGCCATCTGTTTTTCCGAGGTCTAACTCCAAAAGTGCTGCCAATGTCGCGCCCTCATCCCAGAGCGCGATATTTTTTTCCACCCGGACGCCAGCTCTTACACAGCAGCCCGACATTGCAAAAAAGGTCTGATAGTCTGCTTCCCCCGGCAGATACCCGTGGGTTCCCTTCATGCCATGTGCACAGTCCTTCTCTGCTGCCGTCAGCTGTTCCCATTCGTCCAGAAAAAACCATCCTTCCTTTGCTTCCAGCATCAGAAAGCAGTTTTCGTCTGCGCCCATGTTTGCTGCCTTTTCCCGGGTCAGAATCCTTTCGATTCCAAAATCCTCCCGTCCTTTCAGCGTCTCCAGCACTTTTCTTGTACGCTTTTGCACTTCTGCATTGTTTTCTACAGACGGATGCAGATAGATATAGCAGCTTCCGTCACAGTTTTTTGCATAGGCCTTCCAGCTTTTGATCCTGCCATTGCGGACCGTCAGCAAGCCGGCTTTCCACAGTGCATGATTGACAAAGGCAACCTTGTCCACATCCTTCTGATAATGATCCCCCAGAAGCACGACCGTCGTGCTTTCCATCTCTCCGGTTTCCTCCAGTGCCCTTACAATCTCGCCCAGACGCTTATCGTGGCGCTTAAGAGCTTCTTTTGCCTCCTTACTCTCCACGCCATAGAGATGTCTGTTCGTATCCACATCCGTCAGATGCAGCAAAAACAGCTGCGGATTGTATTTGTAGATCGTATCCAGCGCGCATGCCTGAATAAAATTGTCCAGTTGGGGCTGTGCGATTCCGTTTCGTAAATGTCCGAAGCGTTTGTTCAGATCCAGCTGATAAAACAACGGACCGTTCGTCGCATTCATCAGGATCTGATTTTGCCATTTGCGCGTCACCATAATCTCCGGCACATAGTAGTCCATCCTGCTGCCTGCCACAACAGGCCACAAAAGCCCGGCCGTCGTCATTCCCTTTTTCTTCGCTTCGTCATAAAGCGTCGTGCTGCGGATCCATTTGCGATGATAAAGCCAGTCCGGATCCTTCCGGTTGGGCTGGATTTTTGTGTTGTTCACAATCCCGTGATTTTTCGGCATCCGCCCTGTCACAATGGATGTATGGGCCGGATATGTCAGGGACGGACACACACTGTTTACATGGCTGCACAGCGCTGCCTGTTCAAAAAAACGCCGAAAATTCGGCAGGGTCTGTAAATATTCCAAATCCTTTGCTCCGACCGCATCAAAGGACACGATCATGACCCGCTTTGGTATCTGTTTCATTGCTCTGCTCCATCCTGCGGCTTTTGCTCTGTCTTAGCCGCTTCCCTGCGTATCCGCTGCATGTGCTCTTTGATTTTTACTTCATATCCCATCCCACCGGGCTGATAAAACTCTCTTCCGGACAGCTCATAAGGTAAATACTGCTGTCTGACATAGTGGTTTGGATAATCGTGTGCATATTTATAATCTTTTCCGTGTCCCAATTTTGCTGCTCCTTTATAATGGGCATCCTGCAAATGCACCGGAATCGCCAGATTTCCGGTTTCTTCCACCGTCTTCATTGCGGACGCAATGGCGTTGACCGCTGCGTTGCTTTTCGGCGCGCATGCAATGTAGGCCGCCGCCTGTGCCAGAATGATCTGCGCCTCCGGCATGCCTACCCGCTCTGACGCCAGGGATGCAGAAACCGCCACCTGCAGCGCTGTCGGATCTGCATTTCCAACATCCTCCGACGCACAGATCATCATCCTGCGGGCGATAAATGTCACGCTTTCCCCGGCATACAGCATCCGCGCCAGATAATAAACCGCTGCATCCGGATCGGAGCCCCGCATACTCTTGATAAATGCCGAAATCGTATCGTAATGATTATCGCCTGTTTTGTCGTATTTTACTGCACGTTTTTGAATACATTCCTGGGCAACCTCCAGGGTCAGATGGATTTTTCCATCCTCTGAGCGCTGTGTCGTCATTACGCCAAGCTCTACTGCATTCAATGCCGCACGTGCATCCCCGCCTGCAATATCCGCCAGAAACTCCAGCGCATCCGGCTCTATCTGTGCCTGATAGGCACCCATTCCTCTCTGATCGTAGACCGCCCGGCGGATCAGTTCTTCGATATCTTCCTTTGAAAGCGGCTTGAGTTCAAAAATAACCGAACGGGACAGCAGCGCTCCGTTTACCTCAAAATACGGATTTTCCGTCGTCGCACCGATCAGGATCAGGGTTCCATCCTCCACAAAGGGAAGCAGATAGTCCTGCTGACTCTTGTTGAACCGATGGATCTCATCAATGAACAGGATCGTCTTTTTTCCAAACATTCCACGGTTGTCCTTTGCCTTTGCGACAACCTCTTCCATATCCTTTTTGCCTGCCACAGTCGCATTGATCTGCATAAACTCCGCGCTGGTCGTATTCGCGATCACCCTCGCAAGAGTCGTTTTGCCCGTTCCGGGCGGTCCGTAAAAAATGATGGAGGAAAGCTTGTCCGCCTGAATCGCACGGTACAAAAGCTTGTCCTTTCCGATAATGTGCTGCTGCCCGACTACCTCATCCAGCGTCCGGGGCCGCAGCCTTGCCGCCAGCGGCGCTTCCTTTTCCTGATTGGTCTGTCTCATATAATCGAAAAGATCCATGTCCCCTTATTGTACCTCCACTTTCATGTTCGGCCACACCTTCTCAATCCGCTCGTCAGGGTAATTGATGTCAAAGAATGTGTCGATCACGCTCTTCTTTTCCGCCCGCACGGTTCCTGTGGTACTTTCCGTGCCTACGACAGTCCCTGCGTCCGCGACGCTTTCCTCCTTCGCGGCGTTTTCTACGCCCGCGGCAGTCCCTGCGTCCGCACTGCTCTCCTGCACCGCCGCGCTGTCCTGCCGTTCCACATAGCGTACCATGGCGCCTGCCGAAATAACCGCATCGCAGCTCATCAGCACAACAACTGCCCAGGTCGCAATTTTTGCTCCAAGGGGCGGCAGCTTTTCGATCCATCCACTGATCGTCGGATAACAGATCTTTACCCAAACAACGGATAACAGCCCCCAGAAAATGCAATACAGCAGGTTGGTTCTCCCACCGATATTAAAGGGCATGTCACTGTAATCCCAGAATGTAGTCCCGAGAAAAATCTCTGTAAATACGCTGCACAGATATTCATATACGCCGCCCAGCACACTGCCCGCCAGGAAAATATAACGATCCTCTTTTCCGGCAAGCCGCTGCAATACAACTGTCAGAATGACCGCACCGAAGCCCCAGACAATACTGAAGGTGCCGTAAATTACGCTGGACCGGCTCATCCATACGCCTCCCGTCACCCTGCAGAACAGCGTTTCGATCAGATCTCCGAGAAATGCACAGATCATAAATACCCAGATCAGCTTATCCACACAGACGCCTCTTGCAAAGACATATCGTTCTGCCCGATCTGCCTCCTCCAGAGCTTCCATCTCCGGGTATGCACGGTTTAACCGCTTCCAGACTGCATGATAGATCTTGCCTCCAAGCTTTTGCTTGACTTTCTTTTGTTCCTGCAGAAGTCTCCCCTGGGTTTCCTTCAGCTCTGTCAGGCTCCTGCTTTTCCTGACTGCAATCAGAATCGACACCAGGTCGGCAGCCATCAGCCCAAAGCCGGCTATGTCTATGATCCGCAGCACAATTGTCGGAATCATCGAAAACAGGATAAAGACCGGAGGATGCAAAAGCAGCACCGCCGTCATCACAACTGCTGCCTTGATCAGCGAAAGGAGCACACTCTTTTTCTTCCCGCCAAACAGTGTCACATCCTCGTAATTCCACAAATGCTTTTTCCAGATTTTGGCTGCGATCCCTCCGGAAAAATATTCCACAACGGACACGACCATCCAAGTGGTCAGAAACTGCAGCAGCCATTTTGTCCCCTGCTCCGGCAGCAAAAGGATCAGAATATCCATCATTATGCCGTATTCCGGACAAAAGGGCAGACTGAAAAATCCGCGGTTGCAAAATCTTCTTTCTTTTACTGCAAAAAAGGCAACCTCCAGTGCCCATCCGATAAAGCTGTACAGCAGCAGATACGCTGCCAGTTCTGTGTAGGTATATTGCATTCTTTCCACTCATTTCTGCGCACGCTTTTTGCGCATGTCGAGTTTGTGTCAAGTGCGCGCAGACACAAATCTCGTGATTGAAAAATTTTATTTTTCAATCTGTGTAACTGTTCAGTGCAAAAGCTTCCACTTTTGATTATAACAACTATTTTCCCTGCTGTACATGTTGGATTTTATCCAACTGCGGATTTCAAGATACCAGCATGATTTCTTCGACTGTCACAAAGACATAGCCTTGGCTTTGCAGCTCATCCACAATAAAAAGTGCCGCCTCAATACTGGAAGCATATTCATCATGCAGCAGGATAATCGCATTTTCCCGCGCTTTGGACAAGATTCGTTTTTCAACATTGGTGCTGCTTTGACTGCACCAGTCCAGGGGATCAATCGTCCAAAGCACCGGAAACATATTCAGCTCCTGTTCGAAGCCTTTGTCCCAGCTTCCATAGGGCGGACGGACAAAAATGGTTTCCGCTCCTGTTATCTCCTTCAATACCTCATTCGTGGAAATCAGCTCCTGTCGAAAGGCTTCCCGGTTATTGCTTGTCAGCTGAATATGACTATAGGTGTGGTTGCCGATCAGATGTCCCTCCTTCTGCATACGCAAAATCAGCTCCGGATATTTTTCTGCATTCTCTCCTGTAACAAAAAAACTGGCTTTTGCGCCCCGCTCTGCCAGGCCGTCCAAAAGTATTTTCGTATAGACCGGATGGGGACCGTCATCAAAGGTAAGGGCGATCTTTTTGGGCTCTACTGCATCGGATACGCCGCCAGAAGTCTGTATTGCTGCCTTTTCCTTCCCGTTTTTTTCCTCCCCTGTCAGCTGCCCTCCCGCAGCAGTTCCAAAAAGCAGCAATCCAACCAGAAAAAGTCCCAGTTGAATTGCTGCCCTTTCATTTCGTTTCTCTTTTTTATGTTCCAGATGTTCCATGGAAAACCGCCTTTTCCGGTTCCTTCTTTTTAATCTATGCAGTAGAAGCCCTCTATCATTCGGAAAGGACGGCGCAGCAGCGCCAAAACCTTATCTGTCTGCAGAAGAACTACCGGATTTTGACGGTTCTCGTCCCCGGACTCAGCTCTGAAATTCCAGCTGCCGAAAGCTGTGTCTGAAATAGAGCACCTCCGCCACAGATGTAATCGCCCAAGAGAAAAAGTAGAGAGAGTACAGCGCCGGAATCGTATGAATCCATACAAAAATGGTATACACCCAGATCACCCGGAACACGCAGGAGCCTAAAATAACGATGACCATCGGTACAATGCTCTTTCCGATTCCTCGGGAGGCTGCGATGCTGCAGTCCATAAACGCACTGATCATATAAGAAAATCCCATGATCTTCACACGCTGCATTCCGGCATCGATTACAGCAGGCTCCGTCGCAAACAGCGACAGAAACTGTCGTCCGAAAATCAGCAGGAGTCCGCCAAAGATCGCACCTGCCGCAAAGGAATAGGTCAGCCCGACGAGATAGCTCTTTTTCATCCGTTCCCGGTTGCCAGCGCCCCAGTTCTGTCCGATAAAGCTGGAACAGCCGGTATAAAACGCTGCCATAATATTAAAAATCAGCGTGTCCGCATTTGCTGCAGCTGCATTTCCGGACACCATCACCGCATCAAAGGAATTGACGCCGGACTGCACAAAAAGGTTCGCGATAGCAAAGATGGCATTCTGGATACCGGTGGGTATGCCAAGCACCAGGATCGCTTTTCCGCAGGCCGGATCCAGTCTGAGCTTCGAAGGGTGCAGCCCACAGTCGTCCGTCCGTCGCAGCAGATGAATCACGATCAGAAGTGCAGATAAATACTGTCCGATCACACTGGCGATGGCCACGCCCTCTGCTGCCATATGGCACACGATAACAAAAAACAGATTTAAAATAACGTTTACAATTCCTGCAATGGACAGATATAGCAGCGGACGCTTCGTATCTCCGGTGGCGCTCAGAATACCGTTGCCGCAGTTATACAGTGCCATACCCGGCATGCCCAGTGCATAAATTTTCAGATACAAAACAGCACTGTCCATCAGCTCTTCTTTGGTATGCAGAATTCCAAGCAGTCCCTCTGCAAAGAAAAAACAGGCTGCACCCACAAGCAGACCGACGATCAGACAGATTACAAAGGCGGAATGCACGGTTTTGATCACGGATTCCCTGCGCCTTGCACCCAGCTCATGCGCCATCCGCACATTAACACCGCAGCCCATTCCGATCAGGAAGCCGGTAAACAGCGTGACCAGAAGCGTTGTCGAACCAACTGCCCCCAGCGCCCGGTAATCCGAAAATCGCCCTACCACCGCTACGTCACTCATATTAAACAGCACTTCCAGCACCTGGGAAAATACCAGCGGGCAGCTCAGGAAAAACAGGTTCTTCCAGATCGAACCTGTTGTCATTTCTATTGCTTTTGTTTTCTTTTCTCTCTCCATTCCCCTGTAAAAGCCTTTCTAGCCACAGAATCTGCATCAATATGCGCTTTTTCAGGTCGTTTTTCGACCCGTATCTACCACAATACTCGCAGGAGTTGATTTTGTAAAGAGAAAAAGCACCCGGCAGGAGAAACCTCCTCCTGCCGAGTGCTTCTACAGTCTGCAGCTTTAAACGCTATGCTGCTTTTTCTTTGCGACCAGCTCGCCGTTTTCCACTGCGATCAGGATCGTGTCACCCATCTGTACCTGATCTGCCAGGATCAGCTTTGCAGACAGCGTTTCCACATATTTCTGGATATAACGCTTCAACGGACGCGCGCCATAAATCGGATCATATGCGTTGTCTACAATGAACTGCTCCGCATCCGGGCTGAGTTCGATCGAAAGCTGCTTATCTTCCAGACGATGATTCAAGTCTGCGACAATCAGATTGATAATACCGCTGATGTTATCCTTCGTCAGAGGCTTGAACAGGATGATCTCATCCAGACGGTTCAGAAACTCCGGACGGAAGTGACCACGCAGATCCTTCGTTACCAGCTCTTCTGCTTCCGGTTTAATCGTGCCGTCCGCATCGATGCCATCCAGCAGATAGTTCGCGCCGATATTCGAGGTCATGATCAGAATCGTGTTCTTAAAGTCCACGGTCCTGCCCTGGGAATCCGTAATCCGGCCGTCATCCAGCACCTGCAGCAAAACATTGAAGACATCCGGATGTGCCTTTTCAATTTCATCGAACAGGACAACTGAGTAGGGCTTTCTGCGGACTGCTTCTGTCAGTTGACCGCCTTCTTCATAGCCAACGTATCCGGGAGGCGCTCCGATCAGACGGGACACAGAGTATTTCTCCATGTACTCACTCATATCGATCCGGACCATGTTGTTCTCGTCATCAAACAGGGACGCCGCAAGCGCTTTTGCAAGCTCCGTCTTACCGACACCGGTAGGTCCGAGGAACAGGAACGAACCGATGGGCTTGGTCGGATCCTTGATACCCGCTTTGGAACGGATAATGGCATCCGTCACCTTCGTTACCGCTTCATCCTGACCGATGACTCTCTTATGCAATTCGTCATCCAGATGCAGCGTCTTATTCCGCTCACTTTCTGTCAGCTTTGCAACCGGAATACCTGTCCACCGGGAAATAATCCGGGCGATTTCTTCATCGGTTACCGCTTCGTGAACCAGAGAAAGGTCTTCCTTCTTTACTTTTTCTTCTTCCTGCTCCAGCTGTTTTTTCAACTCCGGCAGTTTGCCATAGGAAAGCTCTGCAGCTTTCTCCAGGTCGCCTTCGCGCTGTGCAATCTGAATTTCATTGTTGACCGCTTCGATCTCTTCTCTTAACTTGGAAAGGTTCTCTACGCTCTTCTTCTCGTTATCCCACTGCGCTTTGCGGTTGTTGTACTCGGACTTTAACTCCGCAAGCTCCTTCTGAAGTGCTTCCAGACGCTCCTTGCTCAGGGTGTCGTCTTCTTTTTTCAGCGCAGCCTCCTCAATTTCCATCTGCATGACCTTACGGCGCAGCTCGTCCAGCTCCGCAGGCATGGAGTCCATCTCGGTCTTGATCAGTGCGCAGGCTTCATCCACTAGGTCGATGGCTTTATCCGGCAAAAACCGGTCAGAAATATAACGGTTGGACAAAACGGCGGCACTTACCAATGCATTATCCAGAATCTTTACGCCGTGATACACCTCATAACGATCCTTTAATCCACGCAGAATGGAAATGGTATCCTCAACGGTAGGCTCATCCACCTGCACCGGCTGGAAACGACGTTCCAGAGCAGCATCCTTTTCAATATATTTGCGGTATTCATCCAGTGTCGTTGCACCGATACAATGCAGCTCGCCTCTCGCCAACATAGGCTTCAACATGTTGCCGGCATCCAGTGCACCGTCTGTTTTGCCCGCACCGACGATGGTATGCAGCTCATCAATAAACAGAATGATCTGCCCTTCGCTCTTCTTCACATCCTCCAGAACTGCCTTCAGACGCTCTTCAAATTCGCCCCGATACTTGGCACCTGCTACCAGTGCACCCATATCCAGTGCGAAGATCTTTTTATCCTTCAGCCCCTGGGGTACATCGCCCCGCACGATTCTCTGTGCCAGTCCTTCGACAACGGCGGTCTTGCCGACGCCGGGTTCACCGATCAAAACCGGGTTGTTCTTCGTTTTTCTGGAAAGAATCCGCACCACGTTACGGATTTCATTATCCCTGCCGATGACCGGATCGAGCTTCTGGGCTCTCGCCTTTTCTACCAGATCCTGTCCGTACTTCTCCAATGTATCATAAGTAGCCTCCGGATTGTCCGAAACGACTCTCTGATTGCCGCGCACCGTGGACAATGCCTGTAAAAAACGCTCCCGCGTGATGCCGTACTCGGTAAAGATCTGCTTGATCTCCTTATTCGGATACTGCAGCATGGACAAAAACAGATGCTCTACAGAAACATATTCATCTCCCATCTGTTTTGCTTCATCCTCGGCATGGATCAGCACCTGATTTAAGTCCTTGCCGATATAAACCTGACCGCCCTGCACCTTTACGCGCTTTGCCAGCGCCTGTTTGCTGCGGTCCACAAAATGCTCCTTCTGGATTTCCATCTTCTCGATCAGCTTTAAGATCAGGCTGTCTTCGATGGTCAGAAGGCTGTATAAAAGATGTTCTTCTTCGATCTCCTGATTGCCGTATTCATAGGCAAGCTTTTCACAGTTCTGCACTGCTTCTACGGATTTCTGGGTAAATTTGGAAATGTTCATACACAGCTCCCTCCTTACTCAATCTATCATGGTTTCGCCATTCGGCTCCTCTATTGGAACCTTCCGGCCGCTGTTGTTTGTTCTAGTGAAGCTATAACACTTCATCTGAATCCTACTATAACACCAGCTATTAGCCACGTCAAGAGGTGAGTGCTAATTATTTGTGAAGATTGTGTGAATGTGTGAACTCTACAAGTCATGCTCCTGTCAGCCACTGAATTTCGTTATCTGAGATTTTCAGGATATGACAATGCTTAAGGCCATATAATACTTGTTCCTTCGCCTCATCCAAAGAATTCCAAAGTGGTGGGCGTAAATTCGGATCGAAAGAAACAATCGCACCGGATTCTTCTGCAATACGGATTGCTTCTTTTGTTGCTTCACGCACTTCTTCATGAGTCATAGACAATGTCCCGAAATGGAAGATTTTCGTTTCTTTAATAAGGTCTTCACAA
>ENA-UEPL01000962-UEPL01000962.1-human-gut-metagenome-genome-assembly--contig:-NODE-962-length-24333-cov-39.731654_pt1 | contig 24333 bp, 19 predicted proteins | sample MGYA00242896_ERZ507908 | MGnify/ENA primary metagenome ERZ507908 (study PRJEB26167, sample SAMN06115518) | human gut metagenome | host: Homo sapiens | place: China:Chongqing | collected 2015-08-20...
TTTAAGTTAAGTGCATGTGCATGTCCCTGGCTGCCGTAACCGATAATGGCAATTGTCTTGCCCTCTAATAATGAAAGGTTACAATCATCCTGATAAAATAATCTTGGTTCTGCCATTTTGTTTTCCTCCTGTTAATTTAAGTAAACTATTTATATGTAAGGATTGTCCTGTGACTAATCCAACATAACTACATCATCGGAACCTCTGGTAAGTCCTGTGATTCCCGTTCTTGCGAGCTCTAATATCTCATAGCCGCTAAGTAAGTCTATGAAATTATCAAGCTTGTCCTGTGTACCTATGAGCTCAATAATCATAGAGTCATGAGTGACATCAACTATCTTGCCGTGGAAGATCTCAGTCACATTCATAACTGCCTGTCTTTGTGTATCGAGTGCTCTTATCTTTATCATAATAAGCTCCCTGCACACTGAGAGTCCCGGCTCAAGCTTCTTGATATCAAGTACATCCTCAAGCTTCGCCAACTGCTTCTCTATCTGCTCAAGCACCTGCTCATCACCACTTGCAACAATTGTGATACGTGTGTAGCGCGGATCTGCTGTAACCCCTGAGGAGAAACTATCAATATTAAATCCCCTGCGACTGAACAGTCCTGAAATACGACTGGTCACTCCGGGATTGTTCTCAACTAAAAGAGATAATGCCTGTCTTCTCATCGAAAAACCTTCCTCACAATTTCTATTATTTCTGTTCACATGATGATAATATTACTATAATCTGTATTTGTCAAGCAATATCGTTAATATAACTTAAATTCATATTATCAATAACAATATTTATACATCCATAACCTCGATAAATGCCTGTTTTATAACGTTTTATACAGTATCTTCAAAAAAAGCCGGGCGACATACAACCGCCCGGCTTTAGAATTATCTAATATAATTCTGTTTAATATATTATAACTGTGGTCCTGCTGCAACAAGTGCTTTACCAGCCTCATTTGTTGTGTACTTAACAAAGTTCTTGTTGAATCTCTCTGCAAGATCTTTAGCCTTTGCCTCCCACTCAGAAGCATCAGCATATGTGTCACGAGGATCAAGGATTCCTGAATCAACTCCCGGAAGCTCTGTAGGAACCTCGAAATCGAACATAGGGATCTTCTTTGTTGGAGCATTAAGGATATCACCAGAAAGAATAGCGTCGATGATTCCTCTTGTATCCTTGATTGTGATTCTCTTTCCTGTTCCGTTCCATCCTGTGTTTACAAGGTATGCCTTAGCGCCTGACTTCTCCATCTTCTTAACGAGCTCTGCAGCGTATTTTGTAGGATGAAGCTCAAGGAATGCCTGTCCGAAGCAAGCTGAGAATGTAGGTGTTGGCTCAGTAATTCCACGCTCTGTTCCTGCAAGCTTTGCAGTAAATCCTGAAAGGAAGTAGTACTGTGTCTGCTCAGGTGTAAGAATAGATACTGGTGGAAGTACTCCGAATGCATCTGCTGAAAGGAAGATTACATTCTTTGCAGCTGGTGCTGAAGATACTGGCTTAACAATATTTGTGATGTGGTTGATTGGGTAAGATACACGTGTATTCTCTGTTACACTCTTGTCCTCGAAATCAATCTTTCCATCATCAGCAACTGTAACGTTCTCAAGAAGAGCATCTCTTCTGATTGCGTTGTAGATATCAGGCTCAGACTCTTTGTCAAGACCGATAACCTTAGCGTAGCATCCACCCTCGAAGTTGAATACGCCGTTGTCATCCCAGCCGTGCTCGTCATCTCCGATAAGAAGACGCTTAGGATCTGTAGAAAGTGTTGTCTTACCTGTTCCTGAAAGACCGAAGAAGATTGCTGTGTTCTCTCCGTTCATGTCAGCGTTTGCTGAGCAGTGCATTGAAGCGATGCCCTTAAGTGGGAGGAAGTAGTTCATCATAGAGAACATACCCTTCTTCATCTCTCCGCCGTACCATGTATTGATGATAACCTGCTCTTTTGATGTGATATTGAATGCAACACATGTCTCTGAGTTAAGACCTAACTCCTTGTAGTTCTCAACCTTAGCCTTTGAAGCATTGTATACTACGAAATCAGGCTCGAAGCTCTCAAGCTCCTCTGCTGATGGCTGGATAAACATGTTTGTTACAAAATGAGCCTGCCAAGCAACCTCAACGATGAAACGAACTGCCATACGTGTATCCTTGTTTGCTCCACAGAATGCATCTACTACGTAAAGCTTCTTGTTGCAGAGCTCTTTCTTAGCAAGCTCCTTAACTGTTGCCCAAACATCCTCTTTCATTGGATGGTTGTCGTTTGGATACTCAGGTGTATTCCACCATACTGTGTCCTTGGAATTCTCGTCCATAACGATATATTTATCTTTAGGAGAACGTCCAGTGTAGATACCTGTCTTAACGTTAACTGCACCAAGCTCTGTCTCCTTACCAACCTCGTAACCCTCAAGGCCGGCTTTTGTCTCTTCCTCGAATAATGTCTCGTAAGAAGGATTGTGAACGATCTCTGTTGTTCCGGTAATGCCATACTTTGTTAAATCAACATTTGCCATTTGAATAAACCTCTTTTCTATAAATTATGGATTTACATCCATTTCTTTTGTTAGTATATATGTTTGTTAAAAAAAAATCAATATCTACTTTTCAATTTACACTTATTTCACACTTTTTCGACATGTATAATATATTCTCACACATCAGCCATTCGCATATCTGGTAAGGAACTGCCTGGTACGCTCCTCCCTAGGATGGTCAATCACCTCATGCGGGTCTCCCTGCTCAACAATCACACCACCGTCCATGAAGATCACCTGGTCTGCAACATCACGAGCAAAAGCCATCTCATGTGTGACAATAATCATTGTGGTATTCTGCTGCGCAAGTGAACGGATGACCTTAAGCACCTCTCCGGTAAGCTCCGGGTCAAGAGCCGATGTAGGCTCATCAAAGCAGAGTATATCAGGCTTAAGTGCCAGTGCCCTTGCTATAGCAACACGCTGCTGCTGTCCACCTGAGAGCTGATGCGGATAATGGTTCATCCTCTCAGCAAGCCCCATTCTGTCAAGAAGCTCCTTTCCATGCTCATCAATACGCGCAAGGATTGCTTTTTTATCCTTTTTAAACTCAGGTGTCTCTTGTGCCAGAAGGCGCTCTGCCAAAGTGACATTCTCAAGTGCTGTGTACTGTGGAAAAAGATTAAACTGCTGAAACACCATACCAAAATGCAGCCTCTTTTTGCGAAGCTCGGCGTCTTTATCCTTACCCTCTTTAGAAGCATCAAAAAGCGTCTCACCATTTACAATAATCTGACCACTGTCAGGTCTCTCAAGGAAGTTAAGGCACCGTAACAGCGTAGTCTTTCCTGAGCCCGATGAGCCGATTATGGCAAGAGCATTTCCCTCCTCCATGGAAAAGCTGACATCCTCAAGTACGTTAGTCCTTCCAAAGTGTTTTTCTATATTTCTAACCTCTAAAATTGCCATGTCTTCCTCCTACCTGAAATAATCCAGCTTTTTCTCGATATAATTAAATAAAAGTGTAAGGATTCCGACAAACACGAGATAAAATACACCTGTATAAAACAGCGGCCATGTAAGTCCGTCAGACTTCATAAATGCCGCTCCCGCAAAGGTAAGCTCGTATGCCGCAATAATTCTGGCAAGAGAAGTATCCTTTACCAAAGTGATTATCTCATTTGACATAGGTGGAACAACACGCTTGATCATCTGAAGCAGAGTAATTTTAAAGAAAATCTGCTGCTTTGTCATGCCTAACACCTGTCCTGCCTCTCTCTGACCGGCCGGAACTCCCTCTATGCCACCCCTGAATATAACAGAGAAATAACATGCATAGTTGATGACAAACGCTACAACAGTTGCTGTAATACGTCCTGTCTCGTCACCACTCCATATGGCCTGATGAAGCCATAAGCCCGGTCCGTAAAATATGATGATAAGCTGAAGCATAAGCGGTGTACCGCGGATAACCCATACAAACACATTCATGACAGCCTTGACAGGCTTAAACCTGCTCAAAAGCCCAAATGCGAATACAAGCCCCAATGGCAACGAAAATATAAGTGTCAGTATAAATATTTCAAAGGTGGTCCACAGACCACTCATAAGTGCTTGTGTAACAGTCCAGAACATTTTATTTCTCCCGCTCTACAACTACCTGTGCATTGTTACAGTATGCATTTGTGCATTCCATAGACTTTGTAACCTCATCTGTGAGTGTCATGCCATTCCAGACAACATCAATCTTCTTTGAATCAAGCTCCATAACCTTGTTGTCCCAGTCGATAACTACAAATTCAACATCCACACCGAGCTTCTCACCGACAAGTCTTGCCATATCAGCATCAAAGCCAATCCATTTGTCGTCCTTATCCTTGTAATCCATAGGCTCAAACTCTGTGATACCGACAATCATCTTGCCCTGTGACTTGATATAATCCACATCACTGTCGCTGTCAGACTGCTTGAACTCGCAAGGCTCCTGCTCAAGGAGTGAATCCTGTACTCCGTAATTCTTTGCAATCTCCTGCATGCTGCCGTCAGCATATGAATCTGCGAATACACTATTGATATATGAAGCAAGATCAGAACCCTTACGGCATCCGACACCATACTTCTCTGATGTAAGCTCTGTTGTATGTACTAAATCAGGGTAGCTTGTGCCCTCTCCAATCATGGCTCCTGCCATTAAAAGGTCTATGATTGCCGCATCAGATGTACCTGATTTAACCTCCATAAGCGCATCAGCCTGTGATGAAACCGCATTGTAATTAAAGCCCTTTTTCTTTGCCACAGCCTCTCCTGCTGAGCCTGCCTCAACTGCGTAGGTCATGCCGTCGCCCTTTTCGCTTTTTTGTGTTCCTGCACCCTTGCTGCCACCACAGGCAGTCATTGAAAGTGCTAAAGTTGCTGTCAAAAGAAGTGCTAATCCTCTTCTCATACTCATTTCCTCCATATGTTAAATAATCATTGTAATTATTCAAAATCATCCAATAACTACAATCTTTTAACATATTAGCAAATTATCACGCTAAAGTAAAGAGGAATTATCCACCAAATCAACAGTTATGTTCTTCCATTTTATACAAGCCCCAGACTTTTAATTATATAAAGCCAGAGTGTCAGCGTAAACGCACTGAGCAGTGTCGTGAGCATTATCGTGGTCGATGAGATAACGCCCTCATGCCCCATATTTCTTGCCATGACAAAGCAGCTTACTGTAGTAGCTGAGCCAAGCATAACAAGAATTGCAATAAGCTCACTGTCCCTGAACCCGAAGGCTACCGCAATAGGAAGAAATACAGCCACAAAGCCTACAAGCTTGATAAATGTGGCTGCAAATGCCGGCTTCGCCTTTGCTGATGCTTTTTTCAAATCAAAGGTGGCACCCATAGCCATAAGTCCCATAGGTGTTGCCATATTACCAACGCTCGTTACTGCCTTTGCCGGTATTCCTGCAAACGGCAGACCTATAGCAGACCACAGAAGACCTGCAACAATTCCTAAAATAATAGGATTGGTCACTATTCCCTTAAATGTCTTTTTGAGCACTGCCCTGTCTATGCCGTTTTGCCCCGGCTTAAAAAATGAAAGTACTATAACCGCCATCACATTGTAAAGCGGCACACTTCCTATAATCATGACAGGTGCCATGCCTGCGTTTCCATAGATATTCTGGATAAAAGCTATTCCAAGCAGTGCCGCACTGCTTCTGTATGAGGCCTGTATAAACTCGCCCCGTATGGATTTATCCCTCCACAAACAGGAAACAAGTGTTGATATTGTAATGCTTATCAGCGTAACCACAAAACAGAATACTATAAACTTAATGTTCCAAACCTTTGAAAAATCAACTGCTGCAAGATCACTAAACAGCAAAAATGGTAAAGGAATCTTAAACACAAACTTATTCATCCTGTTTGCAAAGTCTTCGTCCAAAATTCCCACTTTGCGAAGAAAAAGTCCAAACACCATCATCAGAAAAATAGGTCCTGTGGCATTTAGACAAAACATTAAATTTTCCATCTCAAATTAAGCCTCCGTCATATCAGTAATCTGTAGTTTATAATTATACTATTTTGTACATTCCAGCTACCACAATAATCTTTGAACTGAGATATGTCAACCTTTTATTGCACTGTAGATTATTTTAAAAAATTATGGTACACTTATCGCATATTTTATTTAGGAAGGAATTAAACGGTTTGAAAATTCTTATTTTATCCTGTGACACCGGCGAGGGACACAACAGTGCCGGTAAAGCTATAAAAGAAGCGGCAGAGCATAAAGGACATTCTGTGACAATGATAGATATGTTTCTCTTATCTGGTAAAGGAACATCGCACGCAGTATCAGGAGCATATATAGGCATTGTAAAGCATATTCCGTTTTTCTTCGGACTACTCTATAAGGTTGGCATGCTGATATCGAGTGATAAACGTAAATCCCCTGTCTATTTTGCCAATGCCCTGCTTTGTAAAAAGCTATCAGCCTACATTGAATCAAACGGCTTTGATGCTGTCGTCACACCTCATCTGTACCCTGCTGAGACCCTGAGCTGCATGAAGCGAAAAAAAATGCTTCATATCCCTGCCGTCGCTGTGGGAACCGACTACACCTGTATCCCATTCTGGGAAGAGACAAATATGGATTATTATGTTATTCCACACGATGATCTGACCGATGAATTTGCAAAACGTGGTATTCCTGAAAACAAACTGCTGCCATTAGGCATCCCGGTACGACAGGCCTTCTGTACAAGGACTGCTAAAGCTGCTGCAAGAACAATATTACATCTGCCATCCGATGTGCCTATCTTTCTTGTGATGAGTGGCAGCATGGGTTTTGGCAAGCTTGCTGTCTTTGCCGCAGAGCTTGCAATAAGATGCCATAATAATGAGCATATTGTAATCATTTGCGGCAACAATACTAAAATAAAACGCATACTGCAAAATGAGTTCAAGTTCAACAAACGTGTACACGTAATAGGCTACACCAATCAGGTTTCACTTTTCATGGATGCCTGTGATGTAATCTATACAAAGCCCGGCGGCCTCACATCGACTGAGGCACTGGTAAAAAATATACCGATTGTACACACTGCTCCAATTCCCGGATGCGAGGCAGCAAATGTTGCATTTTTCAAAAAACGTCATCTGTCTGTCTCATCAAAGCGTCTGTCAAAGCAGATTGAGCTTGGGAAAATAATGATAGAAAATAAAGAGCTAAATGCAGAAATGATACGTGCACAGCGCCGTGAGCGAAAGCCCTATGCTGCCATACAGATTGTTGGTCTGCTTGAAGAACTGACTCACACTGATACAATTGACTGACTATAAAACCATGTAACTATAAAACTATAAGGAAATTATCATGCTATATTTTTTATTTACACTCTTAGGCTTCGTACTCGGAAGCACTCTCTTTGCTTACTGGATACCAAAACTATTAAAAAACATTGACATCTGCACACTTCCCGATGACCACAATCCGGGTGTGAGCAACGCATTTATGTATGGTGGCTTTTTATGCGGAATACTCTCACTCATATGTGAGCTTGCAAAAGGATTTATCCCGGTGTATCCTGGTCAGAAATGCTTAGATATAAACTCACTTCTGTTTGTACCTGTTTTAGTTGCACCTGTCTTTGGACATGCATTTCCTTTTTTACAAAAACAAAAAGGCGGTAAAGCTATTACCGCCTCCTTCGGAGTCCTTTTGGGCCTGTTTCCGGAATTGCATCCGGCTGTCTATCTAGCATTTTTCTTTATATTCTTTTCAGTTGTAGTAATAATAAATCCACATTCGCTCAGATCTATTCTGACATTTGGTTTTTTTGCATTCAATGTCCTTTTGACTATAAAAACAGCCTCAATCCAGATTGGCTGCTTCATAATCGCAGTTATTGTGATATACAGACACCTGATAAAGCACAATAACGGACCGGTAAGGATAAGTATACTGCATCAGCGGTAATTATGGTATCTGCTTTTACTCATTGATTTTGCTTCTTACATAACTGTTTATTTTGCCTTGCCATCTTCATTGCCATTAAGTTCTGTACAATAATCAATCTGAACCTGCAATTTATCCTGATATTCCTTGTCATGAAGCTTTACCAGCTCATAATTTCCATCCTGATATTTTAATCCGCATACTTCTGTATACTCTTTAACGCATCTTACACATGTTTTTTCGCCACTTACATCCAAATGCGAGACATTATATATGAAATATTGTATGATTAACTCACCAAAAAGAAAGGAGGATTTTACATGAAGGTAAGTATAGAACTTTCCCCTGAATACAGCGAACCATATGCCATCATATATGCAGATAAAATCACTGACAGCATCCAGCGTACCCTTGATATATTCGGTTCAAATGAAAGCCCCATTACAGCTTTTCAAAACGAAAATGATATTGTCATTTTACAGCCAAAAGAAATATACATGGTAAGGGTAGAAAACAAGGATACTATTATTTATGGCAAAGAACACCGCTACCGTTCCCGAAAAAGACTGTGCGAAATGCAACAGCAGCTTGGTGCCGGATTTATGCAAATTTCAAAATCAACTTTGGTCAATCTGTCTTATATGAACAATGTTGAAGCTGGTTTTAGCGGCACTCTTCTTTTGAAACTAAAAAACGGATGTAAGGATTACGTATCAAGAAAATATCTGCCTGAGTTTAAAAAATATCTGGGATTATAGGAGGACAAAAATGAGAGAAACTATGAAAGATTTGATTAAAAGCACTATAACCGGCATTGGTATTGCATTAACCGTTTTCTGCGTTACAGGAATGGTATTTGACATCGCCTATGACGGTAATTTCAGTTTAGATAATTACCAATTTTCCAAAATGGTTATCGGATGCATAATTGTAGGTCTGGGTTTTGGACTTCCGACCATGATTTATCACAAAGACAATCTTCCAACGCCATTTAAAATAATTATTCACATGGGAACAGGCTGTGTTATTTATACAATCGTCGCATATACTGTCGGATGGATAGGAGGAACAAGTTCTATCCTTCACGGAATTATTGCAGCCCTATTTCAAATAGCCTTGGCATTTATAATTTGGGGATGCTTCATGCTTCACTATCGCAATGATGTCAGAAAAATGAATGAAAAAATCAAGGAATTATAGTCTTGTTCATACTGCGTGTCTGTAGAGTGACGCCCTGCAATATCGAAGTAAAAAACGAGGGCAAATCAAACCGATTTACATCGATTTTGATTTGCCCTGTAAATACCGTTTGTATTCTATATCTTTTCCGTTATTGGTGTGGATGGGTTGATTTGTACCTGTATTACTTTAATATCTTCCTTATCTGCTTATCCGTCGCCTCCGGATACATCTCATGCATATAGTCTACAAGCTGTTTCCATGAATCCCGCGGATTATCCTTATAGCAGGAAGTCACATAATCGTATCCATAGATATGCTCGATAGATGAATACACTGCAACATCCCATCCATATTCAATACCTTTCTTATTCACTCTCTTCTTAAAATCGCAGTTGCACAGATATGTCTGCATCATAAGATTCGTTATTGCACCATCAAATCCCTTTTCTCCATCCTTGCCAAATCCAGCTTGTTTTTTCAATTCATTGGAATAAATCTCTGAATCAGCATCGTTTTCCATAAAATTGACCATTATCTTTTTATGCTTATTAGGTGCTTTCCCATCATCATATAATGCATCAAAATCATATCCATCCCGGCGATAATTAGCAAATACAGGAAACCACTTTTTTGATATAAATCCTGCCTTCTTATCAAAGAACTTTCCATAGACGATATCATGCCGCCTTGCTATAATAGCCCGCCACATCCATGGATCAATCTCCGGGTTATCACACCACCAGTACTCTGGAACAGTTCTTTCTTCAAGTGAAAACCCATCTATGTCATTCTTAAATAATGGTAAAAAGCCAAATTCATTTATATACTTGATTGCTTCATCTACAGAATGGATGCAATCCGGGTTGTCCCACTTCATGCCATGCATAATCCATTCACCTGATTCGTTTCCCATAATACACCTCTTTATGAAATATTATTACAGAATCATTAATATGTTAAAAATATCAACAGTTTTCACCTTTGATGGACTACTATTCTCCGTATTTATCTGAGTGCTGTGCCACCTTATCCAACTCTATTTCAGACACATATTTATATATTTTTGCTTCTTTTTGAGGCTCCACATTATCAGTCCAAAGTTCACACTGACTGATTACTGTATTGATAGCAAAATCATAATCCTCAGGTGGATACTTATATTTTTTGAGAAGTCTCTTTACCATCTTGCGCATCTGAGCTCTGGCTGTTTCTTTCTTCTGCCAGTCAATGGTACGATTTCTTCTAAGCATCTCAGTAAGCTCTCTTGTCAAAGCAATCAATTCCTCATTCTTGTAAAAATCTTTAATATGCTCTGGTTTAGTCAATGCATCGTAAAAAGCCAGTTCTTCCTGCGACAATCCCAGTTTTTCACCATTCTTATAAAGCTCAGCTATTTCCTGTGCTGTTTTCAATAACTCCTTTATTACTTCCTCATTAGTGATTAGACCGTTATAATAAGAATTCATCAACTGAGCTATCTTCTCTGAGAATTTCTGCGACTGTACCACGTTTGTTTTCTTGTAAAGAGATACCTGCTCGGCCATCAACTTTTTCAAAATTTCCACCGCAATGTTCTTTTCCTTCATTCTGGAAATTTCATCAAGAACTGCAGGATCAAACAGACTGAAATTTTCACCACCGGCTTTACTGCTGTCAAAAAGATTTATTACACCCTCACTCTGCACTGCAGCCTTAAGTAGCTCATTAATCTGATTATTAATCTCAGTAAGAGACAAACTCTTTCCTCCGGTTCCACCATAAGTAATCTTGATAACAGTAGAACGCACGGCTTCCATGTAAGCTGCTTCATGACGTTCCTTCTCTGTCGTCATACTTGAACACAGAGAATGTGATTGCTTCAAAAGCATTGCTTCCTTCAAAAACAGGTCTTTTCTATCAGGTGCACTTGCATCCAGAATAAAATTCACGCCACCTGTGATTAGCTTAGCCATCGTAAGTGGTGAGCCTCCAACAAAACCGCTGAAATCGAATCCATACAACAAATCCTTGCAAACCTGCAGCTTTTCCTGAAACTTTGGATATGCCATCTTTGCAATATCCATATCACCGTATTTAGACTGATCACGCTTGGTATATTCATTCATGGCAGCCTTTAACGCTGATGCAATTCCAACATAATCTACAATCAGTCCACCCTCTTTATCCTTAAATACACGGTTGACACGGGCAATTGCCTGCATAAGATTATAACCGTGCATCGGCTTATATACGTACATTGTAGCAAGCGATGGTACATCAAAGCCTGTGAGCCACATATCTACAACAATCGCAATCTTCATCGGATCTTTGTTGTCCTTAAACTTCCTTGCAAGCTCCTCCTTGTGGGCTTTGGTTCCAATTATCTCTTTCCAGTCCTCCGGATCATTATTTCCACTGGTCATAACGACACCAATTTTTTCTTTCCAATTAGGGCGTATTTCAAGGATTCGACGATAAATCTTCATGGCAATCGGACGCGAATAAGCTACAATCATAGCCTTTCCGGTCAGTAAGTTTGCCCTATATTTCTCATAATGGTTCACTATGTCATCACAAAGCGATTCAATAGTTGAATCAGCTCCTAAGACACTCTCCATCTGTCCAAGCATCTTTTTGCTCTTCTCAATCGTCTGAGCATCTGACTGTTTTTCTAAAATATCATATGTAGAATCTATAAGTGACAAAGTATTCTCGTCAAGCTTTAGATGAACGACACGACTCTCGTAATATACCGGTCTAGTGGCACCATCCTCCACTGCCTGCGTCATGTCGTATACATCAATGTAATCACCAAAAACCTCACGTGTATTTCTGTCCTTAGCCGAAATCGGTGTACCTGTAAATCCAATGAATGTAGCATTTGGTAAAGCATCATGGATAATGCGTGCATTACCAACTACAGTACGTGCTTCCTTTTCACCATTTTCATTCTCTGACATAACGATTTTCTCATCAAAACCATACTGGCCTCGATGTGCCTCATCTGCCATAACCACAATATTTCTACGCTCCGAGAGAGGCTTCTCACCACGCTCAAACTTAAACATCGTAGTAAAAATAATACCGTTTGCACTTCTTCCATCAAGAAGTGACTTTAAATGTTCCTTGCTCTCTGCCTGCACCGGAGTCTGACGTAAGAAATCTGCACACTGTGAAAACTGTAAATAAAGCTGATCATCCAAATCAATACGATCTGTCATGACTACAATAGTTGGACTATCCAGTGCCTCCTGCAATAAATGTGCATAAAAAACCATAGAAAGAGACTTGCCTGATCCCTGTGTATGCCAAAAAACTCCACCTTTACCATCTGTCTTTGTAGCAATTTTGGCTTTCTCAATAGCTTTATGAACTGCAAAATACTGATGGTATGCCGCCAAAACCTTGAATCGACTGTTACTTGCACCGGAAAAGAGTATAAAATTCTTAATGATATCTAAGAGTCGCTCCTTTCGGAACATTCCCTCATAGAAGGTCTCAAATGATGCGTAGCTCGTATCCTCAGAATTTCCATCATTTGTTTTCCATTCCATGAAACGGTCCAATCCAGATGTGATAGTTCCGGACTTATTTGTTGATAAATCACTTATCACACAGATTGCATTGTAATAAAACATAGATGGAATATCCTGCATATAATTGCGAATCTGATGAAATGCATTTTCTGCTCCCACTTCATCCTTTGCGGGACTTTTGAGCTCCATCAAAACAAGAGGTAATCCGTTAATAAACAAAATAATATCAGGCCGACGATTATTTCTATTCTCAAGAAATGTAAACTGGTTTACCACATAAAAAGAATTGTTCTTTACATTCTGAAAATCAATCAAGCGCACAATGGAAGACTGCTCCTCACCATTTGCAAAGAACTTGACCGTGATGCCATTTTGCAGATAATCCATAAAAATGATATTTTTCTGTAATAGACTACCAGTATCAAAATTCTTAAGTTTTGCCACTGCCTCATCAATGGCATCTACAGGCAGACCACGGTTTATACGCACCAGACTGTTTCTCAGCTCATCATCCAAAAGTGGGCTACTGTAATCGCGGTCTAAGTCTGGGGCATAGAGGTGATCATAGCCCATATTTTCAAACAATTCTATGATGGCTTGTTCGTATGTATCTTCTGTAAATAAACTTGGCATGTTCAACCTCCTGTAATTTGGGTGTGTTTCTGTGGTAAATGAGAATTTAGTGGCTTAAAGATCAAGGTAAGAGACATCAATTTCACCAGTCATCAACCTAGGTAGCAAGACATCTCTTATTTCCACAAGCGAGTCGTTTTCAAGTTGTTTGTTTAAGATTTGCTCGAACATCGGACCAACAATTGAGTGGAAATGAGAAATCTCATCATCCGCAGGAATAACAAAAGGCATAGCTTTGATGATTTTTGAATTAACGGCAGTAGCTATTGATGACGTGCTACCCATAGTTTGGTAGTTAAAGTCCTTCAAATAGCAGTACAGATATTCATTGATAAATGGTTTATCGGTTTTGAAATGAGCAATTGCTTCGTTGCTAGTCATTTTACCGTGAGTGATTGCAATTCTGCCTACTGTAAGCTTGAAACTCAAGAGGATAGTATTGTCGGGAATTACTTTTATGTTGAATTTATCAATAGCCTCTTGCGTAAGCTGCTCAGAGCTCCTACTGATATATGTACCACAGCTTCCCATATCTGAGATAGATACCCACGTTACATCAGATTGATTATTTGTAAACCACTGATGTTCTTTGCGCGGTGGAGTTTTGCCAATAGCAATGTCAAAATACTCATCAGCTCGACAAGTAAGGCGTTTGTCATTCAAGGTTTTTACAAACATCTCATGATAGATTGTCTGTGCTTGTTCAAGTAAATTCTCATTTATCGCTGTATTATTTCTAATTGCAATGTTAATGCTTTTCATAAAAGATGCTATTTTTCTCTGTTCTTCCATAGAAGGAACCGGGACCTTGAGTACTCTTATAGTTTTCATAGGAATCGTTGGCTGGCTAGATCCTGTCATATGATTCGACATTGTTTGATAAAACTCATTTGTCCTGATATAGCTATATAAAAAATAAGGAGCTATTTTTGTTGTATTTGGAGTTATCTTACAAATATTGGGAGCCAGATGATACTTATCATTTTCTTCTATAATTGCACAATCTCCATAACCATTTCCCGTATATGTCAGGAGAATATCATCTCTATACAATTTGCTCCTAAGCAACGAATCTGATACCTGTCTATCTATTCTTTTTACATCACTCAAATCTAACTCTCCGTGGCGCAAATTCAATGCCCTTAATGCAATGATCTCCCCATCATCTATGTATTCGATATACTTCGTGAATTCAAAACCGGCAAGCTTCGTTACTTCAGCAATATCACCAATTTCCATATAATCATATTTCATTATTTGCTTCACCTTCCTAACCTATATATTTCCTATGAGCTTGTTTGACATTGCTCTGTTTGACCATTGCATACTGCAAGGTCGTATCGATTCGTTTATGCCCCAAGAGCTGCTGAAGTTGCTCTATCGGCATTCCTTTATCAATCGCCATTGTTGCAAGTGTTCTTCTAAACTTATGAGGATGGACTTTTTCTATTTCTAATGCCTTCCCCATTTCTCTCAGTCGTGATTCTATGCCACTAATCTTTATCCTTGTATGCGGTGCTCTCAGTGTCACAAAAAGAGCAGGATCGTCATCTATTCTGCTATCAATATAGTTCTGCAGATGAATCTTCGTCCTGGCATCGAAGTAAACTACTCTTTCCTTATCACCCTTACCAAATACAACACACTCACGCTCATTGAAATTGATATCCGCTTTATTTAGCAACACCATTTCTCCGATACGCATTCCTGTGGAAGCCAGCATATCAATAATCGCTAAATCTCGAAGTTCCTCACAATTGTCGCGCATCTTTTCCAGATCCTCATCGGTATATGTCTCTTTAATGTTGGTAGCTGTCTTCACTTTGTGAATCCTGCGTACAGGACTTTTCAAAATATGATCTTCATCTTCCAACCAGGAGAAAAAACTGGACAATATTCTTCGAATGTTATCAATTGTCACACGGCTTGATCCGTGTTTCTCCTGATATTCCGTAAGATATGCTCTGAGATCATCCGTCTGTATATGACGCACACCTTTATTTATTGCCTCCGTCATTGCCTCTATCGTTGTCCTGTAATATTTAAGAGTTTTCTCTGAGCAGCCCTCAATTCGCTTTGCATAGACAAAAGAATTAATTAGTTCCTGACTGTCATCTTCTGTTTCAATAGTTCTACCTGCTATTTCATATTCAAAAAGCGAGTGTTCCAATACCTCCTGTAGTTTATGTAGCTGTGCATTATCAAGATATGGTAACATCTGTTGCACAATATCTTCCATGATTTTCTGTTTCATAGATTCGTTCTCCTTATTATTTATTCCAAAGAACGAATCAACGGCAGTTCCGTTGGTTTCTACTCCCGCCGTTGGTAGGAGTTATTATTTTAATAAATATCTAAATCATCATGATCTTCTCCATCATAATGCTTGTAATAATGAAAGCCATCTTCAATTGGCTTTCCGCATTTACAACATATATCCCAATATCCCCACTCCTCGATTTCTGAGGTTATGGATGTTGTAGACTTACATTTACAATAATCAACTTTCTCAATTGGTCTACCTTTAAAGTACATCATGTATGTTTCCCTCCTATAATAGGTAAATGAGAATTTAGAGCAACAAGCTCAAGCTATCTTTTCAAATGAGTTTTTAACTCTTGAAACGCTGCCTGATGGTTGGAAGCAAGCCAGTTTGATAGATATTGCAGACTATCTAAACGGTCTTGCTATGCAAAAATATCGTCCAACTGCCGATGAATCAGGCATTCCGGTTCTAAAAATCAAAGAACTTCGTCAAGGCTGCTGTGATGATAACAGCAAACTTTGTTCTCCAAATATTAAAAGTGATTACATCATTCACGATGGCGATGTTATCTTCTCTTGGTCAGGCAGTCTGTTGGTTGATTTTTGGTGTGGCGGTATTTGCGGCTTAAATCAGCATTTGTTTAAAGTAACATCAAATAAGTATGACAAGTGGTTCTATTATGCTTGGACAAAACACCATCTTGACCGCTTTATTGCCGTTGCTGCCGATAAAGCTACAACAATGGGGCACATCAAGCGTGATGAACTTTCAAAAGCAGAGGTTTTCATACCTAACGAAGCAGACTACAATCGAATCGGAGCTATGCTCCAACCAATTTATGATTTGATTATCGCAAACCGAATAGAGAATCAAAAGCTTGCTGAAACAAGAGACACGCTTCTTCCAAAACTTATGAGTGGAGAAATTGATATATCGGAGGTGGATTATGAATAAGAAAGACCTCTCAATACCATTTAATTCACCACTACATTCACAAGACACAGAACTCCAAACTTACGGTTGTAGAGCCAATAATCCGAATATATGTGGGAGTAACGGATTACCAAATGTCTGTGCTTTTTCCTCGGCAGATTGTATTTGCAAAAAAACATCACGAGCTTGGAAAAAGCAATATGAAAAACTTAAAGGCTAAGCCGCTAAATTCTCATTTATTTTATTATTTACATATATCTTATCATCTATCGATTTTAAAATCTCTGCTATTTTTCTCTGTACGCTTACATCTATCGGCACAAAAACTTTCAAGGTGTGTATATGATTTCGATTCAGTGTAGGTACTGCACTCCCTCCAGCATAATTTGCTAAATTCATTGTCTGCAAATAATAATAAATAAAAATCGGATCATTACCTTTAAAATCTTTTATATACAAACTTGTATTATGTGACCACGATCTTCCATAATATATAAATGGTTTTCCCACATTTCCGCTACGTCCAACCGTAATAGAAGGACATTCGGTTGTATATTCATTATGATAACCAATTATTCCATTTGAACCTACAACAGGGTATATACCTACATTCATTTTACTTTTTTGTAAATCATATCCTCTTTGAAAAGTAACTAAATCCCCCAATGTACAATTAATCCATCTCGTCATCACTTTACCTTCCTTTTTTTACCAAATATATCCATAAAATTCACCTTTATATATAAGTTTTGTTTTGTATGACAACTAATATCCCCATTTACATTTAGATTTCATACCCAATCGCCCCCAGCTTTTTCCTAATCTCATCCTCCAGTTCATGACTCTTAGCAAACATCTCTGAAAGCTCAGATGTCAGACGATTCATCTTTTCATCGAATGGCTCACCATCATCTTCCTGCTCTTCGATACCCACATATCTACCTGGAGTAAGAATATAGTCCTGCTTCTCTATTTCTGCTATATCCGCTACAGCACAGAACCCTTTCACATCTTCAAGTGTTCCATCTACAAAGGCTTCATAGGTGTCTGAAATTTTCTTAATGTCATCATCAGTAAGCTCTCGAAGCTTACGACTGACCATTGTTCCCATCTTTCTTGCATCAATGAATAATGTCTTTCCGGATTGTTTCTTCTGCTTATTTATAAACCAGAGTGAAACCGGAATCTGTGTCGTGTAGAAAAGCTGTGTAGGCATTGCCACGATGCACTCAACCAAATCTGCGTTAATGATATTCTTACGGATTTCACCTTCACCGCCAGATTGAGAAGAAAGTGAACCATTGGCAAGCACCATTCCGATTCTTCCCGCAGGTGCAAGGTGATAAATCATATGCTGCAACCATGCAAAGTTGGCATTTCCTGCCGGTGGCATGCCATACTGCCAACGGACATCCTCTTTTAATTTGTCTGCTCCCCAATCTGAAAGGTTAAATGGCGGATTTGCCATAATATAATCCGCGCGCAAGGTTGGATGGCGATCATCAAGGAAGGTATCTGCCGCATAAGCTCCCAAATCCGGTTCAATGCCACGAATTGCAAGATTCATCTGTGCCATTTTCCATGTGGTAGGGTTTGAATCCTGACCATAAATAGAAATGTTGCTGATGTTACCACTATGATTCTCTACAAACTTTGCAGACTGTACAAACATACCGCCTGAGCCACAGCAAGGGTCATATACCCTGCCCTTAAATGGTTTTAGTACTTCTACCAACGTACGTACCACACATGAAGGAGTGAAAAATTCACCGCCTCGCTTTCCTTCCTGCTCTGCAAACATAGAAAGACAATACTCATAAGTGCGTCCCAATATATCTTTTTCACTGCCATGCTCAATCATCTGGATATTTGTGAATAAATCCACTACCTCACCAAGTCTTCGCTTATCAAGCTCCGGACGAGCGAAGTTCTTAGGAAGAATATCTTTAAGGCGATTATTCTCTTTTTCAATAGCTCGCATAGCTTCATCAATAACTGTGCCAATTTCCGGTGTATGAGCTTTTGCTGCAATCTCACTCCATCGAGCTCCTGCCGGTACAAAGAAGATTCCTTCTGATGTATATTCATCAATGTCTTCCTCGAAGCCATCTCCTTCTTCCACCAGTTCCTTATACTTGTCCTCAAATCTGTCTGAAATATATTTCAGAAAAATCAGGCCAAGCACAACACTTTTATATTCAGATGCATCCATGTTTCCTCGTAACACACAGGCTGCATTCCATATTTGTTTTTCAAATCCAATATTTGCTGTATTTTTATCTGCCATTCTAGTTTTCTCCCATAATGAATTGATAGTTCAACAAGATGTGATTATTATACCATATGGTACCTAAGACTTGCAGTCTTTTTGCTTATTTTTAGCTTTGAATAATTGATATAATACCATTATCTATCTCGACTAACGATTTAATTGCGTCCAATGCATCATCCATCTTCCAAACTACTTTATCCGTAAGACGATTGATGCCCAGGAGCTTTGCCAGATACTTATATAAGCTTTCTTTTTCAATGGACATGTTTTGTTTAATGATTTCAAACATTCCGCTTCCCAATTCTTCTCGGCATATATAGTTTATGTCTCTCTTATCATCCACTCCGTTAGGAACGCGAAGCTCAAACTCTTTCATACCCGATGAATATAAAAATCCATTGCGACGTATAATGCCATTTCTTTCACAGTGGAACATCTTCTTCTCATATTCATCTTTAACTGCCTTGGTGACTTTTTCCCTTCCAAACATCCATGGAATTCGTTTCAGCAGCCATTCCTCAGAAACAGGGGCTTCAATATCCATTACCTTTTTTACAAAAGCCTGAAAATTATCTGTTACCGAGAATCTGTAAACATCAGCCTGCTTGTATTCCGGAAATGTTTTATGATTTTCCTGCATGGTTTCCTCAAATACTTCATCAGCAGAAGTTTCATTTTCTTCATCTCTATTGCTGTTTATTTCATGGGGCACATCATCATTCATGGCCTCTTTTGCAGCCTTTAACAGACGTTCTTTTTCTACAGACGTATTTTTAAACCAGTCTGTTGACCATATACGATAGAATTTCCATCCCATATTTTCCAATATCTGCTGACGAAGCCTGTCTCTGTCTCTCGCATTCTTTGAAGAATGATATGTAGCACCGTCACATTCAACTGCAAGAACATAGTCTGATGTATCATGACGTTTAATTCCCAAATCAATTCTGAAATTTGAACAGCCAACCTGTGTATCCACATCATATCCATTTTGACGAAGGAACTCACATACTTCAAGCTCAAACTCTGAATCAAACTGTTCAAATGAATTTACGTTGACTTCTCTTTCAATGGCAACAGCTCCATTTTCGGCATAATCAAGATAATTCTTTAACCGTCTTGCTCCTTCTGCCTTCGTCCTTCCTAAGTCTATATCTGTATGATGGATAGAAGCTACCAGCTGTACATTAAACTTCGCACGTGTTACCGCTACGTTAAGGCGTCGCTCTCCACCCACCCTGTTAAGCGGTCCAAAATTATGCATAAGTCTGCCAGATGAGTCCTTTGCATATGCAACACTAAAGATAATTGTATCCCTCTCATCACCCTGTACAGTTTCAAGGTTTTTGATAAAAAATGGTTCTTCCGCATCTCTTCTGAAAAAGAACTCCTTTGATGGATCTGCCTGTCTTCTCTTTGAGAGCAGCTTGTCAATTAAATCCTGCTGCGAAACACTAAAGGCAACCACACCGAGGCTTCTATCCGGAAATTGTTCTATATTTTTATAAATCAAATCTACAATAAACTCTGCCTCTTTCCTGTTATTCCTGCTTCTGTGGTCAAATATACCATCTTCCACACAGTAATAATCAACGCCAATCCACTTCTTATCAGTAGTTGATGAAGGAAATGTCACCAGATCATTATCATAGAAATGCCTGTTTGAGAAAGTAATCAGCTGTTCATACCGACTACGATAATGCCATCTCAGTCTGAGCTGGGCAAATGTTGTAGAGCACAAATCCAGAATTGACTCAAAATCTGTTATATCTCCGGTTTCCTCATCGCCATCATCCAGTTCAACATTTGAACCGAAGAAATTACTTGGTGGCATCTGTCTTGAATCTCCTACTACAATAAGCTGCTTTCCTCTGTAAATTGCACCTATAGCATCCTGTGGGAAAATCTGTGATGCCTCATCGAATACTACAGTATCAAATTTCACAGAATCCGTATTAAGAAATGTGCTTACGCTGAGCGGTGACATCAAAAAGCATGGTTTTATAACCTGTATCAGCTCTCCTGCCTCATCCATGAGCTTTCGTATGCTCTTCTGCTTCCTTCTCTTTTCACCCTCACGAAGCAGTACAGATACCGCACTTCCCGGAGACACATAATCAAGTGAAGGCCTGTTCTGCGACAGCTTTGACCTGATCTGCACTTTGCTGATAGCAAACTGAGTATTATCCTCCTTCGAAAAAGTATTAACCTGCTGATCATGAGCCACACGGTTAAATCCGGAAAGCACCGGTGTCAGATGCTGTATATAGTCAATCCACTGTCTGTAGAAATTACGCTGGTATGCACTGATAATATCTTCAGCGCGCACATTTGCTTCAATCGTGGCATCAATGTACTCGGTAATCTCCTGGCTTTTCAGCTTATTTAGCAGGGATTCAAATCTGCACCAGTTATCCAGCTTGTCAAATTCATTAATGCAGGCTTTAAACTTTGACAAAAGTTCTTCAAACGAACTGTTTTTAATGTCAAAAATATCACTGTCAAAACTCTTTGATAAAAGCTCTACCGCATTATTGCATTTTTCTCTTAATTCACCAAGCTGTTTGGCAATTACTGCAAAGTCTGATTTATGTTCTTCATAATCAACATTGGTAAACATCTCCAGCTTGCTAAAGCTTGCTCCCGAATCAAACAGTTCCTTTAATTTGGCTATCTGGTTCAGAATGATGGTCCAGTCGGAGTCAACCCCTTTATATGCTGAGCCCAGGCTTGATTTTAAAGGACTTTCAACAGCTTCAAAATTTCTCATTTTTTCATGATAAATATTCAGATTATTTGTCAGGTCAACTGCCTCCTGATAAGATGGCTTTTTTCCACTTTTAGAATTAAGTTTTATATCAGCAATCAGTTTTCTGTACTCGCTATTAAAAAATCTTCCTATACAGTTTGTATATACTCTCGTAAGTTTCTTATAAGCATCATCAGCATCAAGCCTGTAGATATCGTCATCATACTGTCTGTTGATTTCATCTCTCTGTCTTACAATTTCAGTTCCAAGATTCTCCATCTCCTGCAGTTTTTCCTGCAGATATGCACATGCCGACTGCTTTAAGAATGAAGGTGTAAGTATCTGGCTCTCAGATGCCAGTGTAAAGAAATTATCCCACAACTGTGTCTGATTAAGAGTATTGCAGTCTATTCCGTAGTTGACAGCTATAATTTTCTGTAGCTCAATATATTTTTTCGATACTGCAATCATATCCTCCAGACATGTTTTTATATTTTCCCTCATCTGATATGATGTGTCCTGATTAACATATCCATACCACGGATTATGCCTGTACTGATACCCTACTGACGGAACAAACGCAACATACTGTTCCAATAAGCCCAGAGCATTCTTTAAGTACTCATCCCCTTTTTGGTCAATATTCTTTATAAAAACTCTTACATCAGGAGCAATGCGGTTGGCCGCATATGCATCATATAACTGATAAAGTGATTTGTTAATCACATCACGTTTTTTATGAAGCTCCTCGTCATAAGCATCAAGCTTCTTCTGGCTGTTTATTTTTGATTCTATCTCACTTTCAGCCTGTGATGAAACACTTGTTTTTGCAGCTTTCAATGTGCTGCACAAATTGTCAATTACATTTTTCTTATTTGATTTGTAACTGTGAAGCTCAAGACAGAATTCTCCAAGTCCCGCCTTTTTTAGCTTATCAAATACAACATTCAGTGCAGCCTGTTTTTCTGAAACAAAAAGCACCTTCTTGCCATCACAAAGACATTCTGCAATAATATTTGTGATGGTCTGTGATTTTCCAGTACCCGGCGGTCCCTGAAGCACAAAGCTTGCACCTGCTTTTGCCATCTCAATAGCTTCTATCTGGCTTGAATCCGCATCCACAACATTATGAAGCTCTACAAGTGGATTATTAAGATGATGTTCCCCATTTTCAATGGAAATCCCCTGAGTTGTATCAACAGGCTCACCAAGAAGCATACGGACATTATTATTTTTTAAAATGGCATCCTTGTTGTCCATCAGGTCCTTATACATATTCATTTTAAGAAATGAAAAGATACCTATTTTACATTCTTTTGTCACAGTCCAGCCAATTTTTGAAATCTGATTTTCTACCTTGGCAAGATACTCTTCAAGACCATCATTTTCGTACTCGGGCAGTGTTATCCCCTGTTCCGCATTCATCTTGAATGAGAATGTAGGATTGACAACTACATCATCATCTGTCATTTTAACAAACCATGGGTCTATTGCCGAATCATTGCTGAAAGTAACCGGCGCCAGAAGTATAGGAGCCCTGTATACAAAAGATGAGTCAGCACTTTCCTTCCAGTGAATAAAACCAAAAGCAATATACGCAACATTAACACCGGTTTCTTCCAGATGCTCTCTTGCTTTTTTATCTATATTCTTTAATGCATTTACAGGATTAACATTTGGGTTGAATAAAAGAATCTGATTATTTTTTATCCTGGTACCATAAGTATCAATATATTGCTGACGATTTAGCTTCTCCTGAACTGCAGGTTTTCCTTCTTCATCCTGCTTTTCATCACTTGCAGAGCTTTCCTCACTATAATCTTCATCCTCATCATCCGCAATCTGCGGATCAAATACTTCAAAAGAAGCCGAGGACTCCACCTTTGTGAAAAGCTCGTCCGGACTCGGCAAAATAATCTCTACTGTTGAAGCCTTTGTATCCTTAAAATTAACCAGATTGTTTCTTTTACCGGTATCCAGCAAAAGACTTGCCCATCTGTCAAGTTTTTTTGTGTCCATGTATGTTGTCCTTCTCTCCTATGTTTTCAGAATTTAAGTGCATTTAATTAATTAGATGGTGTGTAGTTTATAAGATATATGAGATTTAAATCTGCTTTTTCTGCTAGATATTCATCACATAGTTTTGTTACATCATCCAATGTCATACCTGTAAGACTTCCATCGTTATATTCATAGGAACCTTTACTATAAAACCATCCAACCGTCTGATTGCTTTCATCTATAAAATCTGAATAGTAGATATCTAATGGTTCAAGTTCAGTTGCTCCGCTATTTAATCTGTATGTTCCAAACATGTTATTTATTGCACCGCCAAAACCCTCATTGAATATTGTATTATCATTTAAGAGATAATTACGATTCCTAATCCAGCCTTCGGTTACTAAAACAGCTTTACCATTCTTTATGGTGTATATGGCATAAATATTGTCTTTATCAGCGATAAACAGTTCATCTGTATCATCATTATTTATATCTTTTAACTCATATCCTACAGTATTTAAACAATCTTTCGGATTTTCAGCCGGATAAATTAATTCATCAATTCCTGTCAAATCATATGGATTTTCAACATAGTTTTTCCCATCAAAATCATTAATCAGACTATATACTCCGTCTAAGACTGGTATATATGCATCCGGTATAAAGGTTTCCTGTATTGCATTTTCTTCTGTTTCACTGCTCTCCAAGATATCTTCTGTTACTTTGTTTTTAACACTTTCAGTTGTTAATTCTGATTCTTTGGATGTCTCTACATTTTCATCTGCTTTTTTTCCGCAACCTACCAATATTATTGTACAACAAACTACTATAGTCAATATTTC
>ENA-UEPL01000968-UEPL01000968.1-human-gut-metagenome-genome-assembly--contig:-NODE-968-length-24209-cov-38.189375_pt1 | contig 24209 bp, 25 predicted proteins | sample MGYA00242896_ERZ507908 | MGnify/ENA primary metagenome ERZ507908 (study PRJEB26167, sample SAMN06115518) | human gut metagenome | host: Homo sapiens | place: China:Chongqing | collected 2015-08-20...
TAAATGCTTAAAATTCTTACCTTTGCATATAGGACATCCTATTTTTAGTTTGGTACATTAAAGTATATAGATGTCTACTGATTAATCAGTAATGGAAACACTGCAACGTGAATTCGAGGAGCTGTTGGACTCCCAGCGGTTCGATCCCCGGGAGCTGGACTACTCGGTGTTGGAACGTCATATTCCCCAGTTGACGCTGTTGTCGCAGGTTGCGAACAGCGGCATCTCGGTCTTCGATATGTATACACGCCGCCACGTCTTCGCGTCGTACAACTTTTCGGAGCTGTTCGGTTACGATCTGGAGGGCATCGCCGCCGAGGATTCGGACTATTTTATGCGCCGCATCCACCCCGACGACTGGACGGAACTGCACCGCAACGGCATCGCCTGTCTGAGGTATGTATTGGAACACAAAGAGTTGGCTTTCGATGCGAAGCTGATCAATGAATACCGAGTGGATGTCGGCGGGCGTTACGTGCGGGTCATCGAGCAGTTTCAGGTGTTGGAGTTGGACCGCTCGGGGAATGTCTGGCTTTCGCTGAGCATGCTGGACGTTTCGCCCAATCAGGGGACGGAGGACGGCGTGCGCAGTCAGCTGTTCCATTATCGGACGGGCGAGGTCTGCCCGTTCCCGGTGACCGAAAATCCGCATTTGTCCGGCCGCGAGCGGGAAATCCTGCGTCTGATAGGCCGGGGAAAACTGTCGAAGGAGATTGCCGATCAACTGGCTATCAGCGTGCATACGGTCAACACGCACCGCCAGCGCATTCTTGAGAAGCTGAATGTGGACAATTCGATGGAGGCGGTGTGCTATGCTTCGGCCCGGGGGTTGCTCGGCTGAGTGCCGACCGGAGAAACGGAAGGCCGGGCCCGCAAAGGGTCCGGCCTTTTTTGCCGCGGAAAGGGGCTGTCGGATTATTTGTTCCGGTCGTAGCGTTTGGCCAGTCCGCCCTCGGAGGTCTCGCGGTAGAGGCTCGGAAGATTGTGCCCCGTTTCGTTCATCACCTCCACGACCTTGTCGTAGGAGACCAGATGGTGTCCGTCGGAGAGCGTGGCGTAGATGTTGGCGTCGAGGGCGCGGGCTGCGGCGATGGCGTTGCGTTCGATGCAGGGGACCTGCACCAGCCCGCAGACGGGGTCGCACGTGAGGCCCAGGTGGTGTTCGAGCCCCATCTCGGCGGCGTATTCGATCTGCGAAGGGGTGCCGCCGAAGAGTTGGCAGGCCGCTGCGGCGGCCATAGCGCACGCCACGCCGACCTCGCCCTGACAGCCGACCTCGGCGCCCGAGATCGAGGAGTTGGTTTTGGCGACGTTGCCGAACAGTCCGGCCGTGGCCAGCGCCCGCAGGATGCGGATGCGCAGGAAATCGCGCGAGGTGGCCAGGTGGTAGAGCACCGCCGGCACCACGCCGCTCGATCCGCACGTCGGGGCCGTCACCACGGTGCCGCCCGAAGCGTTCTCTTCGGAGGTCGCCAGCGCATAGGCGTAGATTTTGGCGCGGGAGTTCAGCGAATCGGTGTAGCTTTTCGACTTGACCCAATAGGTCGAGGCTTTGCGGGCGACTTTCAGGCCGCCGGGCAGTACGCCGTCGTTGTTCAGTCCCCGCTGGATGGTTTCGCACATCACGGTCCATATCCGATCGAGGTAGTCCCAGATTTCGGGACCTTCGCAGTCGTTCACATACTCCCAGTAGGTCTTGCCTTCGCGGGCGCACCACTGCTGGATCTCCGAAATGGTGGACATCGGGTAGACGCTTGCGGGCACCTCCAGCCGCGAGGTCTCGTTGGCGAGCGCACCGCCGCCGATGCTGTATATCGTCCACGAATCGGCGACCCGGCCCTCTTTGAGCCCCTCGAACAGCATGCCGTTGGGGTGGAAGGGGAGTACGACTTCGGGTTTCCAGACGATTTCGGTCGGGGCGACGGGTTCGAGCACCGAGAGGATCGCTACGTCCGTAAGGTGGCCTTTGCCCGTGGCCGCCAGCGATCCGTAGAGCGTCACGCGGTAGGCATCGACATTGCGGCACCGTTCCGCGAAGCGTTCCGCAGCCCGTTTGGGTCCCATCGTGTGGCTGCTCGAAGGGCCGTTGCCGATCTTATAGAGTTCTTTGAGCGATTCCATAATCGTGATTTTACGGGAGCAAAGATAGGTAAAATTCCACAAGAAAAGGAGGAATAGCATGATGTGCACCCCAAAGTTTGGACTGATTAATAATTCAGATAGCATGAGTTCGGTATTGTACCGGGCTCATGTTGTTTAATGCGGTCTTTATTCGCTTGTTATTGTAGTAATTTATGTATTCCTCCAGTTCCTTGCGGAAGTGATCGACAGACTCGAACTTCTGCAAATATAATAATTCTGATTTTAACAGTCCGAAAAAGTTTTCCATGACCGCATTATCCAAACAGTTTCCCTTACGAGACATGCTCTGACTAATACCTTTTTCACGCAGCCGATATTGATAGCGTTTCATCTGGTACTGCCAACCCTGATCCGAGTGAAGTATAAGTTCCGGAGTATCGGGCAGATCCTTTATGGCATCTTCAAGCATTTTCATTGTTTGGTAAAAGGTCGGATGTTCAGCTATATTATAACTTATTATTTCCCTGTTATATAAGTCCATAATAGGCGACAGATAAAGCTTCTTGCCGAACAGAGAAAATTCAGTAAGGTCTGTAACCCACTTTTGATTAGGACGTTCCGCCATAAAATTACGTTTCAGCAAGTCGGGCACCACGGCACCAACCTCTCCTTTGTATGAACGATATTTTTTTAGGCGCACCTGGCATTTAACTCCACATTCGTTCATTAACCTAAGTACCGTTTTATGGTTTATAGAATATCCGCGATTGTGCATCTCTACTGTGATACGGCGGTAACCATAACGTCCCTTATGATCGTGGTATATACTTACAATCTCGTTTTTCTCTTGTTTGTATTTATCGGGGAACTTTAACTGCTTCAGATGATAATAGAACGTACTACGCGCCATCCCCGTAACTTCCAATAGCGTGGGAAGGGTATGTTCCGGTCTTAGTTCTTCGATGGCTTTTGCCCGTTCCCGTTCTCGCGGACGATGCGTTCCTCGACTAAGACCCTCAATTTTTTTAAGTAAGCAACCTCGGCGCGAAGACGTTGGTTTTCGACTCGCAAGTCATTTTCTTCCTGTGGTTGTAGTTCCTGTTTATTAGGTTTGGTTCTCATCTTACCCCGATTATCACGGTAAAGACCGGATTCACCTTCTTCATAATAGATACGCTCCCATTTGCTCAGCGTACTCTCATTGTAAATACCGAACTTTGCCGTTGTTTCCGTTAAAGATAAGTGATTCTCGTGCATGTGCCTGATAGCTGACAACTTAAAATCGCCGCTGTAAGTATATTGCCGTATACGAAGACCTGCTTCGCCGAACTCTTTATAACGCGCAATCCAACGCGACAAAGGCGTATAGCTTATTCCAAAATGCTTGGAGGCGGACGATACGGAATGTTGGCCATTGACAACAGACAAAACTGCCGCTAATTTCTCCTCATAACTGTACTTCATAAAACACCCCAAAAGTTATGTCCAACTTTTGGGGTGCAGTTCATTTCGAACCTCCCTTTTTTCTCTGCGTTCACCGGATTAGCGGAACCACTCTTCCAGGTGTTCGCGGCCGTAGAAATAGTAGACCGCAAGTCCCACCCAGCTGGTGAGCAGCACGACGACCGATGCGATCACCTTGCCGCCCGTGGAGATGTTTTTCTTGAAAATGTCCATCACGCACCAGATAGCGCACACGAGGCCGATCAGCCAAATAATCGTTCCAATCATAACAATTTGAATTTAGTGTAACATTGAGGTTCGAAAATTTCAGAAGGATAACGCACGTCGCTCAGGAACAACCCCTGCGCCGGGGCTCCCGCGCTCGAACGCGACAAATCGCGGCTCTCGACGATCGCACGGAACTCCCCGGGCGTATAGCGCCCGCGCCCCACATCGACCAGCGTGCCGACGATCGACCGCACCATGTTACGCAAAAACCGGTCCGCACGGATCGTGAAACACATCGTGCCCCGCTCATCGACGGTCCAGACGGCCTTTTTCACGCGGCAGATATTGGTCTTGTTGTTCGAATTGAGCTTGGCGAAAGAGGTGAAATCGTCGTATTCCGTCAGCATGGCCGCGGCCTCGTTCATCCGTCCGAGGTCGAGCGGCACGTAATACTGCCATGCCATGTGGCGCGTAAAGGGATTCTTGCGCGGCTCGATGAAATAGCGGTACTCCCGCTCGCAGGCGTGGAAACGCGCGTGGGCGTCCTCCGCGACGGGCGTCATGCTCCCCACGGCGATGTCGCCCGGAAGCAGGAAATTGAGTTTATAGACCGTCTGCACAGGGTCCGCGACGGGCGTCGTGCAATCGAAATGCGCCACGTAATAAGAGGCGTTGACCCCCGTGTCGGTGCGCCCGGCGCCCGTCACCTCGACAGGCTCGCGCAGCAGGGTGGCCAGCGCCCGTTCCAGCGTCTGCTGGACCGTGGGCATGTCGGGCTGCCGCTGCCAGCCGCAATAGGCGGCTCCGTTGTACCGGAGTTCGAGAAAATAACGCATACCGGAAGTGGTTGGTCCGGCAAATATACAAAATTCCGGGATACTATAAACCCGGCCGCTACGTTTAGTTTTGAAATAAATTCGTATCTTTGGCTACGCCGAAGATACCGCCGTTCGGCAAAATGCAAGTAAACCTGCTTTTGCCCTCGCTTATTCGTATTTTGGCTGCGCCGAAGATACTTTCGCTCGGCAAAATGCAAGTAAACTTGCTTTTGCCCTCGCTTATTCGTATCTTTGCGGGAAATGGAATAAAATGAAAGCTGCAATCATCGGATACGGCAAAATGGGCCGTGAAATCGAACGCATACTCACCGAAAGGGGCCACGAGGCGGCCCTTGTCATCGACACCGACAACGCCGGCGAACTCGACGCGGAACATCTGGCGGGGATCGACGTGGCGCTGGAATTCACCACGCCCGCGACGGCCTACGCCAACATCCGCACGTGCATCGAAAACGGCACAGCGGTGGTGAGCGGCACGACGGGCTGGACCGACCGCCTGGCGGAGTTGCAGGAGTTGTGCCGCGAGCGGGGCGGAGCGCTGTTCTACGCCTCGAACTACTGCCTGGGCGTGAACCTGATGTTCCGCCTCAACCGCCAGCTGGCGGCGATGATCGGCCGCGTGGGCGGCTATGGGGTACGCATCGAGGAGGTGCACCACACCCAAAAGCTCGACGCCCCGAGCGGCACGGCCATCACGCTGGCCGAAGGCATCCTCGACAACCTCGCCGATAAGCAGGGCTGGGTCAACTACGCCCCGGGCATCGCGCACGCCACGAACCGCGTGGAGCGCAGCGAGGACACGCCCGCCGACCGGATCGAAATCCGCTCGGTGCGCGAAGGCGCCGTCCCGGGCATCCACACCGTGACCTACGAGTCGGAGGACGACATGCTGGAACTGAAACACACGATCAAGAACCGCCGCACGCTGGCGATGGGGGCCGTCGTGGCCGCCGAATTCCTCTGCGGCAAACAAGGCGTCTTCGGAATGGACGACCTGCTGCGCAATTAAAAATGAAAAATTAAGAATTAAAAATCGAGGATTCTCCGCATGGGAAAGATCAAGGAAATTTTTGGCAACAAATGGGTCGGGTTCACGCTCGCCGCACTGCTCTATACGCTATGGTTCGTGGTCTGGACAGGCAACCTCTGGCTGCTGTTGGGACTGCCGGTCATCTTCGACCTCTACATCACGAAGTTCTTCTACCGCTACGTGTGGAGCCACAACGTGACGATGTGCTGCCGAAGCAAGGTCTACAAGACCGTCTACGAGTGGGTCAACGCCATCATCTTCGCCACGGTCGTCGCCACGCTGGTCCATATCTTCATCTTCCAGATGTACGTCATTCCCACCTCGTCGATGGAACGGTCGCTGTTGGTGGGCGACTACCTCTACGTGAGCAAGGTGGCCTACGGACCCCAGATGCCCAACACGCCGCTGTCGTTCCCCTTCGTGCACCACACGATGCCTTTCTCGCAGACCAAGAAATCGTTCTCCGAGGCGATCAAATGGCCGTACCACCGTCTGAAAGGACTCAAGCCCATCCGCCGCAACGACGTGGTGGTCTTCAACTTCCCGGCGGGGGACACGGTGCTGCTCGAAGACCCGGCCGTGACCTATTACGACGTAGTGCGCGAATTCGAGCGTTCGTTCGGCAAGGAGGAGGGACGCAAGCGGCTCAATCAGGAGTACACGATCATCAGCCGCCCCGTGGACAAGCGCGAGAACTACATCAAACGCTGCATCGCCATTCCGGGCGACTCGCTGGAAATCCGCGACGGACGCGCCTTCATCAACGGCGAACCGCAGGAACCGGTTCCGGGTCTGCAATACAGTTACATCGTGCAAACCTCGTCGCCCTTCACGCAGTACGCCATCGACAACCTCGGCATCCGGGAGTACACCGGCAACGGCTCGGGGTATTACATGACGCTCACGGACGAAACCGCCGAGAAGGTCAAGGCGCTCAACAACGTCATCTCGGTCCGCCGCTACATCTACACCCCCAACAACGGCGTATTCCCGCAATGGGACGAACCCCGCTGGAGCCAGGACAACTACGGTCCGATCTGGATTCCGGCGAAAGGCGCCACCGTGCGGCTCACGACCGAAAACCTGCCGCTCTACCGCCGCATCATCGAAGCCTACGAGGGCCACGAACTCGAAGAGCGCGACGGCAAAATCTATATCGACGGCGCGGAAGCCGCGGAGTACACCTTCGCCATGAACTACTACTGGATGATGGGCGACAACCGCCACAACTCGGCCGACTCGCGCTTCTGGGGCTTCGTGCCCGAGGACCACATCGTCGGCAAGGCGTCGTTCGTATGGCTGTCGCTCGATGCTAACAAGCGTTTCCCGGCCAACATCCGCTGGGATCGCCTCTTCCGAAAAGTGAAATAACGGTGGCCGGCGACAGTTACCGAACCGTCGCGGCCGAAGCCGAAGCCGCCTGCCGGGAGCGGAGCAGCAAGTTCCTCTCCTGGATATACCCCGTGCGTTCGGAAGAGGAGATCCGCGAACGGCTCGACGCCCTGCGCAAGAAATATTACGACGCCACGCATCACTGCTACGCCTGGCGGCTGGGACCCCGCGGCGAGGCGTTCCGCGCAAACGACGACGGGGAGCCGTCGGGAACCGCCGGGAAGCCGATCCTCGGACAGCTGCTTTCGAACGACATCACCGACTGTCTGGTGGTCGTGGTCCGCTACTTCGGAGGCACGAAGTTAGGGGTTCCGGGGCTGATCGCCGCCTATAAGGAGTCGGCGGCGGAGGCCATCGCCGCAGCGGAGATCGTGGAGCGGACCGTGGACCGCACGGTGGAGCTGGATTTTCCCTATGTGGCGATGAACGACATCATGCGGGTCGTCAAGGAGGAGCAGCCGAAGGTGGTGTCGCAGACCTTCGACAACCTCTGTTCCATGCGGCTGACCATCCGCGAAAGCCGTGCGGAGGTGCTTATCGAAAAGCTGAAAAAGGCCGGAGGAAGCATTGCAGACGGTGACAATGAAAAATAAAAAAAAAGAATTAAAAATTGGAAGTTTTGCGCTGTTTTATTTCTGTCATTGCGAGCGAACGCAAGAGAGCGCGGCAATCTGCGCCGAAAGTGCGGCCTTGAAAGTTTCAATCAGATCGCCACGGCATCTTCGATGCCTCGCAATGACGATTCTCTGATTTTTAATTGCACATCATGAAACACGAAAACGCAATCTATATAAAAGGTGCGCGGGTCCACAACCTCCGCAACATCGAGGTCGAGATCCCGCACGACAAACTGGTCGTCATCACGGGCCTTTCGGGCTCGGGAAAATCGACGCTGGCCTTCGACACGATCTTCGCCGAAGGGCAGCGCCGCTACGTCGAGAGCCTCTCGGCCTATGCGCGCCAGTTCCTCGGCAAGATCAACAAACCCGACGTGGACATCATCACGGGCATCGCGCCGGCCATCGCCATCGAGCAAAAGGTCAACACGCGCAACCCCCGTTCGACGGTGGGTACGACGACCGAGATATACGACTACCTCAAACTGTTATATGCCCGCATCGGGCACACCTTTTCGCCCGTCTCGGGCGAGGAGGTGCGCTGTTTCAGCGTGGACGACGTGGCGGCGTGGATTCTCGCGCATGCGGACCAGCGCGTGGTGATCGGCGCCCCGCTGGCGCTCGCCGAAGGGCAGGGGATCATCGAAAAACTGACGCTGCTGCTCTCGGAGGGCCTGATGAGGGTCTACATGGGCGGCGAGGTGAAGCTCATCGAGGATGTACTGCCCGGCATCGGCTCCGACACGGACCCCGCAGGGATCAAAATGGTGATCGACCGCATGCGCGTCGCCACGGACGAGGATTCGCAGACCCGCATCCGCGACTCGGTGGCCCGCGCCTTCTCCTACGGAGGGGGCGTCTGCGAGGTGGTCACGGACGAAGGCATCCGGGAATTCTCCTCGCGCTTCGAGGCCGACGGCATCGAGTTCGAACACCCCTCGGAACACCTGTTCAGCTTCAACAATCCGCTGGGGGCCTGCCCCCGGTGCGAGGGGTACGGCAAGGTGATCGGCATCGACGAGAACCTCGTGATCCCCGACAAGAGCAAGACCATCTACGAGGACGCCGTGGCCTGCTGGCGCGGCGAGACGATGCGCAAATGGAAACAGAAGCTCGTGGAGAACGCCTCGAAATTCGACTTTCCGATCCATACGCCGTTCCACGAACTGACGCCCGAGCAGAAACGCCTGCTGTGGCGCGGCAACCAGTATTTTCACGGACTCGACGAATTTTTCGAATACATCGACTCGGAACGGCGCAAAATCCAGTTCCGGGTGATGAAAGCCCGCTACACGGGCAAGACCACGTGTCCCGAATGCGGCGGTTCGCGCCTGCGCAAAGAGGCGCTGTACGTCCGTGTGGGCGGCAGAACGATCGTGGACCTCGTGAAGATGCCCGTGGACGAGCTGATCGCCTTCTTCGGCGGGCTGGAGCTGGACGAACACGATGCCAAAACGGCGTCGCGCATCCTCGTCGAGATCCGCAGCCGCCTGCAATACCTCGCGGACGTGGGGCTGGGCTATCTGACGCTCGACCGGCTGTCATCGACCCTCTCGGGCGGCGAGAGTCAGCGCATCAACCTCTCGACATCGCTGGGCAGCAACCTCACGGGGTCGCTCTACATCCTCGACGAACCCTCGATCGGGCTGCATCCGCGCGACACCAACCGCCTGATCGGCGTGTTGAAACAGCTGCGCGACCTGGGCAACACGGTGATCGTCGTGGAGCACGAGGAAGAGGTGATCCGCGCGGCGGACTGGATCGTGGACATCGGTCCCAAAGCGGGCTACAACGGCGGCGAGGTGGTTTTCAGCGGCACGCTGCCGCAGCTGCTGAAAAGCAGGAAAAGCCTCACGGCCGACTACCTCACGGGGCGGCGCGAAATAGCCGTTCCGACGACCGAACGCGGGTGGAGCAACTCGATAACCGTCAAAGGCGCCCGGGAAAACAACCTGCGCAACATCGACGTGAGGATTCCGCTGGGCGTGATGACCTGCATCACGGGCGTCAGCGGCTCGGGAAAGTCGTCGCTGGCAAAGGGCATTCTCTACCCGGCGCTGCGGCGCATGCTGTACGACACGGGCGTCAAACCGGGCGATTTCGACGGACTGGCAGGCGACGTGCAGCTTCTGAAATCGGTCGAGATGGTCGATCAGAACCCCATCGGCAAGTCGTCGCGTTCGAATCCGGTGACTTATATAAAAGCCTATGACGAAATAAGAAAACTCTTCTCGGACCAGCCCTATGCCCAGCACAACGGGCTGGGGGCCTCGGCATTCTCGTTCAACATCGCGGGAGGCCGCTGCGAGGAGTGTCAGGGCGAGGGCGTCATCAAAGTCTCAATGCAGTTCATGGCCGACGTGGAGCTGGTCTGCGAGGCATGCGGCGGGCGGCGCTTCCGCGACGAGGTGCTGGAAGTCAAATACCGCGGAAAGTCGATCTACGACGTGCTGGAGATGACCGTGGACGACGCCATCGCATTCTTCGGCGAGGAGGAGAAAAACGCGACCTGCCGGCGTATCGTCGAACGGTTGCAGCCGTTGCAGGACGTGGGGCTGGGATATATCAGGCTCGGGCAGTCGTCATCGACGCTCTCGGGCGGCGAGAGCCAGCGCGTGAAGCTGGCGTCGTTCCTGACAAAGGATTCGGCGCAGGGCGGCGTGATGTTCATCTTCGACGAACCCACGACGGGACTCCATTTCCACGACATCTCGAAACTGCTGGCGGCGTTCAACGCCCTGATCGAGCGCGGCCACACGATCGTGATCGTCGAGCACAACATGGACATCATCAAGTGCGCCGACTGGGTCGTGGACCTCGGGCCCGAGGCGGGCACGGCGGGCGGCCGCGTGGTGTTCGAGGGGACGCCCCGCGAACTGGAGAAGTGTCCCGAAAGCCGCACGGGCGAATTCCTGCGCCTCAGGACCAAACTTTAAGCGACCGAAATGGAATTTTTCACATACAAACTGCCCAACGGCATCCGGGGCATCCACCGTCAGGTGAAGGGATCGGTAGCGCATTGCGCGCTGGTGATCGGCGCCGGAAGTCGCGACGAACATCCCGACCAATACGGACTGGCGCACTTCACGGAGCACGCCTTTTTCAAGGGCACCGAGCACCGCCGCGCCTGGCAGGTCAACTGCCGGCTGGAGAATCTCGGCGGGGAACTGAACGCATTCACCACCAAGGAGGATACGACCATACACGCCACGACGCTGCGGGGCGATTTCGCCAAGGCCGCGGAGCTGATCGCCGACATCGCATTCCGCTCGACGTTCCCCGACCGGGAGCTGGAACGCGAAAAGGAGGTGATCGCGGACGAGATCAACACCTACAAGGATTCGCCCGCCGACATGATCTACGACACCTTCGAAGACCTGCTTTTCGCGGATTCAGAGCTGGGGCACAACATCCTGGGCCGCAAAGCGTCGCTGATGCGCTACGACGGAGACGCGATCCGCGCCTTCACGGCGCGCACGCACACCACCGACCAGATGGTCTTCTCGTCGATCGGCAACTTCTCGGCCAAAGCCGCCGAAGCGGTGGCGGCCCGCTATTTCGCCGACCGACCGGCGACGGTGCGCGGATTCGAACGGGTCGCGCCCGCGGCCTATGCGCCGTTCGAAAAGACGGTCGTGAAGCACACCCACCAGACCCACTGCATCATCGGCAACCGTGCCTGCGGCATCGGCGAGGAACAGCGGCTGCCGCTGGCGCTGCTCACGAACATCCTCGGGGGACCGAGCGCCAACTCGCTGCTGAACGTGGTTCTGCGCGAAAAGAACGGGCTTTCGTACAACATCGAGGCCAGCTACACGCCCTACGGCGACACGGGCATCGTGGCCATCTATTTCAGTTCGGACCACAGCAATGCGGAACAATGCGTCGAGCTGATCGACGGCCAGCTGCGAAAACTCCGCACCGCACCGCTCACGGCCCGGCAGCTGTCGATGGCCAAGAAGCAGTTCATCGCCCAGCTGGCCATATCGAGCGAGAGCAACGAGAGCTACATGCTCGGCGCGGGCAAAAGTCTGCTGGTCCACGACGACGTGGACACCATGGAACAGGTCTATGCCAAAGTCCGCGATCTGACGGCAGCACAACTGACCGAGGTCGCCGAAGCGGTATTTTCGAATATGTCACGATTAATCTACAAATAAGATGAAAACCGTATTATTCGTTTTACTCGACGAATTCGCCGACTGGGAGGCGGCGTTCCTCGCCCCGGCGCTTCGCGGCGGCGTCATGCCGGGACGCCCGGGAAGCCACGCCATGCGGTATGCGACACCCGGGGGAGTTCCCGTGCGCTCGATCGGCGGCATGACCGTTACTCCCGACTGCGGGACGGAGACGCTGCCGGACGACTGCGCCGGGGTAATTCTCGTCGGCGGCATGAGCTGGGCGACGCCCGAAGCCGAACGGATCGTCCCGCTGGTGCGGGAGGCTCTGTCGCGCGGTGTGCTCGTCGGCGCCATCTGCAACGCCGCGTCGTTCCTCGCGGCGCACGGATTTCTGAACGCGGCGGAACATACCGGGAACACGCTCGAAATGCTCCGGGAGTGGGGCGGCGCGAATTACACGGGCGCCGGACTCTATCGGGAGCGGCAGGCCGTGCGCGACGGCAAGATCGTGACGGCCAACGGCTCGGGGTATTTGGAATTCGCCCGCGAATGCCTGCTCGCACTCGAAGCCGACACGCCGGAGCAAATCGCCGCGTCGTACGCCTTTAACAAACACGGATTCTATCGGGAATAGATGGACGCTCTCGAAAAATACGTTCACGAATTTTCGGAGCCCGAAGAGGAACTGCTGCACGAACTCGACCGCGAAACCAACCTGCGGGCCGTGGCGCCGCGGATGCTCTCGGGGCATATTCAGGGCCGGCTGCTGGAAATGCTGGTGCAGATGATGCGTCCGCGAAGAGTGCTCGAAATCGGGACTTTCACGGGCTATTCGGCGCTCTCGATGGCCGCGGGGCTCGACGAAGGGGCCGAACTGCACACCGTCGAGGTAGACGACGAACAGGAGGAGTTCATCCGCTCGTATTTCGCCCGCAGCCCCCACGGAGACAAAATCACGCTCCACATCGGCTCGGCACTCGAAATCGCCCCGAAGTTAGGCGGAGAGTTCGACATGGTGTTCATCGACGGCGACAAGCGCGAATACCCCGCCTATTACCGGATGCTGATGGGCGACGACGGCGGACGGCGGCTGGTGCACGGCGGCTCGGTGCTCATCGCCGACAACATTCTCTGGTCGGGGAAAGTCGTGCAACCCATTGCGCACAACGACCGCCACACGCAGGCGCTCGTGGAGTTCAACCGCATGGTCGTCGAAGACCCGCGCGTGGAGAACGTCATCGTCCCGCTGCGCGACGGACTGAATCTGATAAGAATAAAATAAGATGGAAATCAAAGAATTGCAGGAGCGTGTCGATGCCTGGATCAAGGAATACGGCGTGCGTTATTTCTCGGAGCTGACCAACATGGCCGTGCTGACCGAGGAGGTGGGGGAGCTGGCCCGCGTGATGGCCCGCCGATACGGCGACCAGTCGTTCAAGAAGGGCGAGAAGGAAAACCTCGCCGACGAGATGGCCGACGTGCTGTGGGTGCTGGTATGCCTGGCCAACCAAACGGGCGTGGACCTCACGGCGGCCGTCGAAGCCAACTTCGCCAAGAAGACCGCCCGCGACAAGGAGCGGCACCGCAACAACCCGAAGCTGTAAATGCCAAAACGTCCCGGCCGCATGGCCGGGACGTTTTTCGATAAGGCAGCCGGAGACTACTCCAATTTGAGCTCCCGCTTGATGCCGTCGATCCTGGCGTCGAGCTCGGCCAGCGTCGTGTCGAAATCGGCGACCGAAGCCAGCGGCGTCTTCACGCCGAAATAGAACTTGATCTTGGGCTCCGTGCCCGAAGGACGCACCGAAACGGTCGTGCCGTCGGCCGTGAACCATTGCAGTACGTTGCTGCGGTCCTGATGGATAGGCGATTTGCAGCCCGTCTTCACGTCGAGCGTTTCGAGCGACTGGAAATCGTTGATCTTCACCACGGGCGACCCGAGGATCGTCTTGGGCGGATTCTGGCGGAAATCGACCATCATCTTCTGGATCTGGTCGGCGCCCTCCTTGCCCTTGCGGACCACCGAAACGAGGCCCTCGCGGTAGAAACCGTATTTCACGTAAAGCTCCTGCAACCACTCGTAGAGCGTCAGACCCATCGTATCCATCGCCCATGCGGCGGCCTCGGCAGCCAGCGAGCAGGCCGAAACGGCGTCCTTGTCGCGCACATAGTCGCCGGCGAGGTAGCCGAACGACTCTTCGCCGCCGCCGATGTACTTGGCTTTGCCCTCGTTCTCGCGGATGATCTTGGCGATATACTTGAACCCCGTGAGACAGTCGTAGCACTTCACCTTGAAATGCTCGGCCACGGCGTTGGCCATCTGCGACGTGACGATGGTCTTCACGACATACTGGTTGCCGTCCAGTTCGCCGCGCTCGGCCCAGCGGGTCAGCTGGTAGCTCAGCAGCAGCACGAGGGTCTGATTGCCGTTCAGCAGCACGTATTCGCCCTTCTTGTTGCGCAGCGCGACGCCGATGCGGTCCGAATCGGGGTCGGTGGCCAGCACCAGGTCGGCACCCTCCTTCGCGGCGAGGTCGATGGCCATAGACATTGTCTTGCGCTCCTCGGGATTGGGGGACTCGACGGTGGGGAAGTTGCCGTCGATGACGGCCTGCTCCTTCACCAGAATCACGTTCGTGAAGCCGAACTTCTTCAACGAAGCCGGAACCAACCGCACGCCCGCGCCGTGCATCGGCGAATAGACGATCTTCATGTCGTGGTGCTTCTTCACGCTCTCGGGCGAAAGCGAGAGTTCGTGCACCTTATTCAAATAGATCTCGTCGAACTTCTCGTCCAGAATGGTGATGTTTTCGGGATTCTTGCCCGTAAGCACCATATCGACATCCGTGATCTTCGCCACCTCGGCGATGATGTTCTTGTCGTGCGGCTCGGTCACCTGCGCGCCGTCGGTCCAGTAGGCTTTGTATCCGTTGTACTCCTTGGGGTTGTGCGAGGCGGTGACGACCACGCCCGAATGGCATTTCAACTCGCGGATGGCGAAGCTCAATTCAGGGGTCGGCCGGAGCGAGTCGAACAGAAAAACCTGGAATCCGTTCGAGGCGAAAATATCGGCCACGCGCTCGGCAAACATCCGCGAATTGTTGCGGCTGTCGTGCGCCACGGCGACGCGCACCCGCTCGCCCGCAAAGTTCTTTTTCAGGTAGTTGGAAAGCCCCTGCGTGGCGGCCCCCACCGTGTAGACGTTCATGCGGTTGGACCCTACACCCATAATGCCGCGCAGACCGCCCGTACCGAATTCGAGATCCTTGTAGAAGCTCTCCACGAGCTCCTTCATATCGTTGTCCATCAGGTATTTGACCTGCTTTTTCGTCGCTTCGTCATAGTGGCCGTCGAGCCAGGTCTGAGCTTTTCGGAGAACCAGTTGTTCCAATTCGTTTGCCATAATTCTATTGGTTTTACTTATAATTTACATTTCGGGAGTCCCAAAAAATTTATATGCAAATATACGAATTAAAAATCGATTATTCAATATCAGGGAGTTAAAATTCAGCGTTCGGAAACCGTTGGTTTTCTATATATAAAAAAAGGAGAATTACAACCCAAAAATGAAAATCTTTTCGCAAAATTATTCACAACTTTGTCACATCAAAAATGGTGCAACCCTGAATCATGCTAAACAACACGCAGACATATAGCGATATGTGGCAGACCTGCTTGGACCGGATCAAGGCCCGGACATCCGCCGAGGAGTTCGAAAAGTGGTTCCAGCCCATCATCCCGCTCGAATTCGACGGGACGACGCTGCGGTTGAAGGTTCCCAACGAAAGCTATGTCCGCCAGATCGAGAAGAACTACATTCCGTTCCTCAAACCGATCATATCGCAACTCTACGGACAGCAAACGAGGCTGCACTACGCCGTGCCCCGCGCGACGGCTCCGGCGGTCCCCGTGGCGGCCGATGCCGACACGACGGCCATCTCGCGCTTCAACACGCAGACCAACACGGCAAATATAAAGAATCCTTTCGTAATTCCGGGACTCAAAAAGATAATCATCGACCCGCAGCTGAATCCGAACCTCACGTTCGCAACTTTCATCGAGGGCGAATGCAACCGGCTGGCCCGCTCGGCGGGTATGTCCGTGGCGGTGAATCCGGGCAACAATCCCTTCAATCCCTTATATATATATGGTGATTCGGGATTGGGCAAGACCCACATCGTGCAGTCGATCGGCCACGAGGTGCGCCAGCGTCATCCGGAATTGCAGGTGCTGTACGTCTCGATGAACAAGTTCCAGGCCCAGTTCCAGACGGCCTACAAGAACGGCGAGATCCCCGATTTCATCCATTTCTACCAGATGATCGACGTGCTCATCATCGACGACATCCAGGAGCTGACGGGAAAGACCGGTACGCAGAATGCGTTCTTCAACATCTTCAACCACCTGCAACTGGCCGGCAAACAGCTGATACTCACCTCGGACAAACCGCCCGTGGAGCTGAAAGACATCGAACAGCGGCTGCTGACGCGTTTCAAATGGGGACTGTCGGCCCAGCTGAACACCCCGGACTACGAGACGAAGCTCAAAATCATCCGCGCCAAGGCGCAGAAGCTGGGAGCTCAGATTTCGGACGACGTGGTGGCCTACCTCGCGGACAACATCTCGGCCAACGTGCGGGAGATCGAAGGGGCGCTTTCATCGCTGGTGGCCAACGCCTCGTTCCTCGGACGCAAGATCACTACGTCGCTGGCCAAGGAGATTCTGAAAGTCTACGTGAAGCTCTACCAGAAGGAGGTGACCATCGACCACATCATCGAGGTCGTGTGCGAATACCTCAATCTCGATTTCGCACGCTTCAACTCCACGGAGCGCACACGCGAGATCGCCCAAGCGCGGCAGATCGCCATGTATCTGGCCAAGCAGCACACCAAGGCCCCGCTCACGACGATCGGATCGGCCATCGGAGGCCGCAACCACGCCACGGTGCTCCACTCGTGCAAGGCCGTGTCGAACCTCATCGAGACCGACAAGGCGTTCCGCCGCCAGGTCGAAGAGATCGAAAAACTCGTGCTCGCCCGTTAGGGCAAACATACCGTAAGGACAAACAGGAGGTCGTGACATTCGTTGTCACGACTTTTTGTGTCGTAACGACACTTTTATTTATCGAAAGGTTTGCCGCACCGCACCCGATTCTGTTTCGAACCCATCCTACTTTTTATTACCTTTGCCTAAAATATCCCAAGAGGCATGGACCAACCCAAACTGGAACGCCTGCTGCGGCTGATGAAGCTGCTGACAGCGAACACCACCTACAACATCGACCAACTGGCCGAACGGCTCCAAATGTCGCGCCGCACGGTCTACCGCTATATCGACACCTTCCGCGATGCGGGATTCGTCATCAAGAAATCGGGCGACTGCATCCGTCTCGACAAGGAGTCGCCGCATTTCCGCGACATCTCGCAGCTGGTGCACTTCACCGAAGAGGAGGCCGTGATCCTGAAAAGCGCCATCGAAAATATCGACGACAACAACGTCCTGAAACAGAACCTCAAACGCAAACTCTACTCGGTCTACGACAACAAGACGCTGGCCGACACCGTGGTCCGGGGCAAGAACGCCCCGAACATCCGGCGGCTGATCGAAGCCATCGAGGAGCAGCGGCAGGCGGTCCTGCACGGTTACCAGTCGCCGCACGGCGGCGAGGTCCGCGACCGCCGGGTGGAACCTTTCGCTTTCACGACCAACTATGTGCAGGTGTGGTGCTACGACCTCGAAAGCCACTCGAACAAGCTCTTCAAAACGTCGCGCATCGGCTCCGTGGAGCTCTCCAACGCGGCGTGGGAACACGCTGCCGAACACGACGAAGGCTTCATCGACGTATTCCGCATGCACGGCGGAACGCGCCGCCGCGTACGTCTGGAACTGGGCATGCTGGCCTACAACCTGCTGTGCGAGGAATACCCGCTGGCCGAACGCGACCTGAAACCGCTGGGCCGGGGCCGCTGGGCACTGGACACCGAAGTCGCCGGCATGGCCGGGGTGGGCCGCTTCGTCGTGGGGCTGCTGGACGACATCCGCATCGTCGATTCGCCCGAGCTGACGAGATACATCCGGGAATACCTCGCGGCGAATGCGCCGCAGGTAGGCGAGGAGGGCGAATCTATTTTTCGCACTATTTTATAGTTGTGTCACAACCTGTCACACGAGCGCCGTTCCTTTGCAACGTGAACCAAAAACAACAAGACAATGGGAACAGCTTACAAGATCAGGTGCAAGCACTGCGGAGCGCAGTTCGAGCACTCCACGCAGCCGGGTTTCGGACTGATGCCGATGTGCGTCGGCTGCGGCGAATACGTCGAAACCGAAACGGCCATCCGGTGTCCGGCCTGCCGGCGGCGGCTCAACACCACGCAGGAGGAGTTCAACGAACAGGTCGAGGTGACCTACCTCTGGGATTGAGACCGCAAAAAAGTCGCCCCGGAAGCGCGGAAATCACCGGAAATTTTCATATCTTTGAGAAATAATTACCTTTTTCAAAAAACGCGATGACACAGTTGCAGGCAGGGGAGATGGCCCCCGATTTCAAGTCCACGACCCAAGACGGCGAACCGCTGACGCTCGCCGACCTCCGCGGACAGCGCACGATACTCTATTTCTATCCCAAGGACAACACCTCGGGCTGCACGCTGGAGGCCAAAAGCCTGCGCGACGGCAAGGCCGAACTGACCCGGATGGGATTCCGCATCGTCGGCGTAAGCCCCGACAGCGAAAAGTCGCACCGGAATTTCTGCGACAAACACGAACTGAACTTCACGCTGCTGGCGGACACCGACCATTCGGTCTGCGAGGCTTACGGCGTGTGGGCCGAGAAGTCGATGTACGGACGCAAATACATGGGCGTCCTGCGCACGACGTTCGTGATCGACGCCGAAGGACGCATCGAAAAGATTTTCAACAAGGTGGACACCAAGAACCATTACCAGCAAATCATTGATTCCTACAAACAGTAAAAAACGAAAACCCGATATGGCAGAAAAAGTACAGGTAAACGCGGACAAGCTCAAAGTCTTGGACGCCGTGATGCAGAAAATAGAGAAGGACTTCGGCAAAGGCTCGATCATGCGCATGAACAGCACCGAAGTGAACGACGTGCCGGTGATCCCCACGGGGTCGATCACGCTCGATATGGCGCTCGGCGTGGGAGGGTATCCCAAAGGCCGCGTCGTGGAGATCTACGGTCCCGAGTCGTCGGGTAAGACCACGCTGGCCATCCATGCCATCGCCGAAGCCCAGAAAGCCGGCGGCATCGCAGCCTTCATCGACGCCGAACACGCCTTCGACAGCTTCTATGCGCAAAAACTGGGCGTAGACGTTGACAACCTGCTCATTTCGCAGCCCGACAACGGCGAACAGGCGCTCGAAATCGCCGATTCGCTGATCCGTTCGAGCGCCATCGACATCATCGTCATCGACTCCGTGGCGGCGCTGACGCCCAAAGCCGAAATCGAAGGCGAGATGGGCGAGTCGAAGATGGGCTTGCAGGCCCGGCTGATGTCGCAGGCGCTGCGCAAGCTCACGTCGAGCATCTCGAAGACCAAGACCGTCTGCATCTTCATCAACCAGCTGCGCGACAAGATCGGCGTGGTGTACGGCAACCCCGAAACCACGACGGGCGGCAACGCGCTGAAATTCTATGCCTCGGTGCGCATCGACATCCGCCGCGTCTCGGTCATCAAGGACGGCGACGAACAACTGGGAACCCGCACCAAGGTCAAGGTCGTGAAGAACAAGGTGGCGCCCCCGTTCAAACGCGCGGAGTTCGACATCATGTTCGGCGAAGGCATCTCGAAAATCGGCGAGATCATCGACCTGGGCGTCGACTACGGCGTGATCAAGAAGGCCGGATCGTGGTTCTCCTACGGCGACAAAAAGATCGGCCAGGGACGCGACGCGGTCAAGGAACTGCTGCAAAACGACGAGGAGCTGCGCAACGAGATCGAGGCCAACGTCCGAGAGGCCATGAAGACCAAAAAGGAGTAACATATGGGGTATACTGCCGAGGATGAGCTGCTTATAAAGGAAAAATGGGATGATCTCCTGCTGTCCTGCACCAAGATCTGCAAGAACGACGAGGACTGGAATTTCATCAAACGGGCATTTTTCCTGGCCAAGGAGGCACACGAGGGGGTAAGGCGCCGCTCTGGCGAGCCGTACCTCCTGCATCCTATTGCAGTAGCCAAGATCGTCATCGAGGAGATCGGGCTGGGTGTGAAATCGGTCGTCGCGGCGCTGCTGCACGATGTCGTGGAAGACACGGAATACACCGTGGAGGACATGGAACGCATTTTCGGACCCAAAATCGCCTCGATGGTTGACGGCCTGACGAAGATGTCGGGCGTATTCAACGCCGACACCTCGGAGCAGGCCGAATATTTCCGGAAAGTGCTCCTCACGCTTTCGGACGACGTAAGGGTCATTCTGATAAAGATCGCGGACCGGCTGCACAACATGCGCACGCTGGGGGCGATGCCGATGAACAAGCAGATAAAGATCACCGGCGAAACCATCTACCTTTTCGCGCCGCTGGCTTACAGACTGGGGCTCTATTCGATCAAAAGCGAGCTGGAGGACCTCTGCATGAAGTACCGCTTCCCGCAGCAGTTCGCCGAAATCACCCAGAAATTACAGGAAAGCGAGGCTTCGCGCCGGGAATTCATCGACAAGTTCAATGCCCCGATCATCGCTGCGCTCAACCGCGACAACATCAACTACGAGATTTCGGGCCGCGTAAAAAGCGTCTACTCGATCTGGAGTAAGATGCAGCGCAAACAGATTCCCTTCGAGGAGATTTACGACCTGTTCGCCATCCGCATCGTCTTCAAACCGCTGCCGTTCCCCTCGGAAAAGACCCAATGCTGGCAGATCTATTCCACGATCACCGACATCTACACCCCCAAGCCCGACCGGCTGAGAGACTGGATTTCGATGCCCAAGGCCAATGGCTATGAGGCGCTGCACTCGACGGTGATGGGCCCCGACGGAGTTTGGGTCGAAGTGCAGATCCGCACGCAGCGTATGGAGGACATCGCCGAACGCGGATTCGCCGCACACTGGAAATACAAGCACGCCACCATCTCGCAGGACGAAGACGAATTCGACCGTTGGCTAAAACAGATCCGGGCGGCGCTGAACAGTCCGACGGAGAATGCCGTAGACTTCCTGGACAACTTTAAGTTATCGCTGTATACGTCGGAAATAGTGGTATTTACCCCTAAGGGCGAAGCCCGGAAAATGCCGTTCGGAGCCACGGCCCTCGACTTCGCCTACGACATCCACTCGAAGATCGGAAACAGCGCCATCAGCGCCAAGATCAACCACAAACTCGAACCGATCACCACGCAGATCAACAGTGGCGACCAGATCGAGATCATCACCGCCGACAACGCCCGCCCCAAGCCCGAATGGCTGGAGATAGCGACCACGGCCAAAGCCAAACAGGCGATCAAGAGCTTCCTCAAACGCGAGCGGCAGAACAACATCGAGCGGGGGATGCAGATGCTCGACGAGAAGATGAAGTCGCTGAATGTCAAACTCAGCGGCCGTGTACTGCGCAAGATCGTCCCCATCTACGACTGCAACAACAAGGAGGAACTATACAGCAAGATCGGAGCGGGAATCGTCTCGCTCGACAGCCTGGACAAGGCCCTGAAAGTCAACTCCAAGAGCAAGATACTCAAATTCTGGACCCTCTTCATCCCCAAAAAGGAGGAGGAGGATGCCGACGATCCCCAGACCCCGGGCGAAATCGCCCCGGCGGCGGATGCACAGACCGCGGCGGAACCGCAATTCGAAATCGCCGAATGCTGCAAGCCGATTCCGGGCGACAAGGTGGTAGGGTATCGTGATCCCGCGACGGGAAACATCATCGTCCACAAGGCCACGTGCGACGAGCTGAACCGACTGGCCGCACAATTCGGGCGAAACATCGTCAAGGAGGAGATCAAATGGTCGCAGCACAAGGCCATGTCGTACCTCGTGACCACGGAACTGCGCGGCATCGACCGGCAGGGTATTCTGCTCGACCTGGCGAAGGTCGTGAGTGCCGATTTCAACATCAACATCCGCGAAGTGAACATCCACAGCCACGACGGCATCTTCGAAGGCAGCGTCAGTCTCTATGTAAAGGACGCCGAAAGCCTTCACGCCGTGATGGACAAACTGCGCAAAATAAAGGGCATAGAGAGTGTCAAACGAACATTAAGCTGAGGTCATGGAGGATTTTGCATCTGTCATATGGGCCGTGATCATCGTAGGAGCGATGATTTTCAACGTCGTGTCGCAATCCCGCAAGGCCCGCGGAAAAGGTGCCCGACAGACTCCCCACGGCGAAGCATGGCCCACGTCGGTCCCCGACATGCCGATGCCTTCGGCCACACCGGCGCACCCGGAGCCTGCTGCACCCGTTTTTGAGGACGAATGCCGGAGTCTCGAAGAAATTCCCGCTCAGGAGTACGAGCCGGAATATACGGCACCAAAAACGGCCGAAACAAAGGCTCCCCGGCATCGGGCCGCCGAACGGTTCAGAACTGCACCGGAAAAGGATGCAATCGCGGCCCACGCCATTACCGATGCGCCGGAAGAGGCGGCGACCATCGCCGAAGAATTCGACCTGCGACAGGCCGTGATCTACTCGGAGATACTGAAATCCCGTTTCGACGAGGAATAGGGCGGCTGGGTCCTGGAGGGTCTACATCCGACCCGGCGGCCGCTTCCGAGCGCCCCCAATCTGCAAACACTTTTCTAAACAGCATAAGAAGATGGCAACCATTTTTTCACGCATCATTGCGGGGGAGATTCCCTCCTACAAAGTAGCCGAGGATGAGAACTACTACGCATTTCTCGACATCAATCCGTTGACCAAAGGACACACGCTGGTCGTACCGAAGCAAGAGGTAGACTACATTTTTGACCTCGAAGATCAGACCTTGGCGGGCATGATGGTCTTCGCCAAGAAGGTAGCCGCCAAAATTCAGCGCGAAATAGCGTGCGCAAGGGTCGCCGTGGTCGTTTTAGGGCTCGAAGTACCGCATGCGCACATCCATTTGATCCCGATTCAGAGCGAAAACGATGTCGATTTCCACCGCGAAAAGCTCAAATTGACGCCGGAAGAGTTCCGGGAAATTGCCGATAAACTGTCGAAATAGGGGATTGTTAACAAAAATATAATTCGCTGTATTTTAGGCGGGTAGTGAGTTATCAACACTACCCGCCCTCTTTTTATTTAACATAATGTGCACCAAATCAGCAAAAGCAGTCAATTCTATCGGTCAATTATCGGGAATAGCCCAAAAACACTCCAAAATCAACCCGAAAGGGTGGGCTATTTACATTTGTAAACATCAAGAGACGGTGGATTTTCCATCTGTAATTACATTTGTAATCTATACATCTGTTTACACACCTGTTGATATATACATTTGGAAATTACAAACCCTCAAGAAGTAAAACCTTTTTGAGAGCCGCTCCGACACAAGTTAAAGCGTTAAACAATCAACAAAATATGCAATAATAACCAGCTATTTACAAGAATTACATAAAGTAAAAATCCATACTTATGAAAGGCTTTATATGGTTAGGCGATGTAAGTATGCTCAACGCCATATATATAGAATAAATGACACTATTTACCAATGATTTAATATACATAATATAAAGTAACGATTTATGATAAGTTTATCGGGCATATTTAACCATATTCTGTGATTAACATATGTAAACTTTATCGACACTTATTAACATTTTACAAATGTAGATTTTTCTTGTTTTACAAAAAACAAATCTTTATATTTGTAAAAATTTGCGCGAATGAAGGAAAAATTGCTCGATTTGATGAAACACGAGGGTTTGAAGCCGAGCCAGCTTGCAGAAATACTTGAAGTCAATCCGGCCGGAATCTCCCACATTCTCGCCGGACGCAACAAGCCGGGCTTCGATTTGCTTCAGAAGATTCTCAGAAGGTTTCCGCAAATCAACCCCGACTGGCTGTTGCTTGACTCGCCACAAATGTACCGCGACGAACATCCCGGCATATCGCAGGCATCCGCTCCAGCGTCCGCCTCACAACTTCCGATCGACAATGATCTGTTCGGGTCGGTCGAAACCAAGGTCGTCTCTCCGAAAACCGACCGTCAGGAACCGGAGGTTGCCGGATCACCGGCACAATCGGCCGCATCCCAGTTTCCGGTCAGCCGAACCGGAGCCAGCGTTCAGCGGGTCGTACTGTTTTACGACGATCAGACCTTCGAAAGTTTCGAGCCTACAAAGCGCTAAAATCTTTCACTCAAAAAATTTCCCGGAATACACCGCGTATGAAAAGCTAATCCAAGGGCAATTCAATCGTCTCGACCATAATAACCATAGACATCTATATACTTTAATGTACCAAACTGGAAATAGGATGTCTTATATGCAAATATAGGATTTTTCTTTGAAA
>ENA-UEPL01000976-UEPL01000976.1-human-gut-metagenome-genome-assembly--contig:-NODE-976-length-24068-cov-5.395565_pt1 | contig 24068 bp, 24 predicted proteins | sample MGYA00242896_ERZ507908 | MGnify/ENA primary metagenome ERZ507908 (study PRJEB26167, sample SAMN06115518) | human gut metagenome | host: Homo sapiens | place: China:Chongqing | collected 2015-08-20...
CTGGAAAAATCGGCGAGGTTTATCGTTCGTCAAGTCCAATGATTGTATGCATTTCAGCTTCTCCCTTTGCCGGGATTTTTCTCAGCCGATGAGACCTGAGATATTCGGTCAAACAAAAACGCATTTCTAAGGCAGTTAGCCTTCGGTAAGCGTAGATCCGCAGCACAAATTTTTTGTCGTGCGAAGTAAGGACATTGACAACGTCAGGTGAAGTGTTGGATTCAGACATTTTTCGGGCATGAAAAACTAATAAATCTAACTTACTACCATTGCGCCCCAATCTCAAAATTTTCAACTTTGACTGTTCTACTTTTTAATGAATCGCTATGCACTGGCTAAATGAATTTTTGAAATTCTGTCGTCCGGTATCACGATTGACCGGAAGCGAGTGGGCCGACGCAAAAAGGTTCATCTCGCTAGGTACCACGGCAGAGCCGGGGCCTTGGAGAACCTACAGAACTCCGTATCTGCAGGAGCCGATGGACGCGGCAACGGACAAGCAGACTGAAAAAATCGTTCTAATGTTCGCCTCCCAAGTAGGCAAAGCGTTGTCGTTGGATACTCCGCTGCCAACGCCTGCAGGATGGACGACCATGGGAGATGTGAAGGTCGGAGATTATCTTTTTAGTGCATTAGGAGTTCCTTGCAGGGTGGTTGCCAAGACCTCCGTAATGCTTAACCATAAGTGCTATAGGGTCGTTTTCTCTGATGGTTCTGAGATTTTGGCTGATGCCGGACACAAATGGTATGTAGAAACGGATTATCTTCACTTAGGCTATTCGAGAACAGGGAAAAACAATACTTTTAAGGCCATTAAGCAGGGAGTGATTGACACGGAAACGATGCGAAAAATGCATACTTCCGTGAAAGAGAAGACAAAAGTTAGAAATAATTTCTCTATTCCCTTAACGAAACCGTTGCAGCTTCCTGATGTCGATTTGCCAGTAGAGCCTTACACGTTTGGGGTATGGCTTGGTGACGGGAATTCGTATTCGAATCAGTTCTGCGGCCATGTGGATGATTTTGAGATAGTAGAAAACGTAAAGGCTGACGGCTATGCCTTAAAAGTCAGGGTCAAAGATAATAAATATATTGCGATTATTGACCCGAAAGATAAACACACTGGTTTCTGTTCTCGCGGGCATAAACTTTCAGAAGTTGGATTAAATAAAGCGGGGTATTGCGCTGAATGTTCCCGGCTTTACTCAAAAAATTTCCAAAGAAAAAAGAGAGGTTTGGAACCATATCCTCTCCCCCCGATAGTCTATAAACCAGGGATTTATTCCACATTTAAAGAAATGGGCGTAATCGGGAATAAGCACATCCCAAATATTTATCTACGAGCATCCGAAAGACAAAGATGGGAGTTGCTTCAGGGTTTAATGGACACAGATGGGTGCGCCGGCGCGAGAGGAAGATGTGAAATAACTTTTAAGTCCGAAGCATTGGCAAATGGGATTTATGAATTACTCGTAAGCCTGGGGCTTAAACCATCTTTCAGCACAAAGAAAGCGTCCATTAAGGAAAGAGGGTATTCATGTTTAGTCTATAGGCTAAGTTTTGCTGCTTATTCTGATCAACCGGTTTTTAAACTTAAGAGAAAACAAAACAGACTCAAAGACAGGAGTTTAGGAAGAATAGGAGAAGCAACGAGAAGAAGGGTGGTTGATATTCGGCCGGAAGAATCTGTTCCAGTGCAGTGTATTGAAGTCGATAGTCCAGATCATTTATTTTTGGCCGGAAGGGGCATGATACCAACTCATAACAGCGAGCTGCTTTTGAACGTACTCGGTTATTACGCAGACCAAGAACCTTCTCCTCAATTGATGCTCCAGCCCACAGTGGAAATGGCCCAAGCATTCTCGAAGGAACGAATCGCCCCGATGTTTCGCGATTCTCCCGGTTTAGCCGGGAAACTGATTGAAGGCAAAGAAGGTCGCGGAACTGAGAAAAAATCGTCCACAACGATCTTAATGAAGCACTATTCGGGCGGTTTTTTGGCGTTAGTCGGTGCCAATTCTCCGGCCGGACTGGCTTCTCGTCCTATTCGCATTCTCTTAGCTGATGAGGTGGACCGCTATCCGGAAAGCGCCGGCAAGGAAGGCGATCCCTTGAAACTTGCCGTACAGCGAACTCAGAACTTCGGAAATAGAAAACTTCTGATGGTTTCGACGCCTACTGTCGTTGGTTATTCAAAAATCCACAACGAATTTTTAGCCGGAGACCAACGAGAATTTGTGGTCCAGTGTCCGGAATGCAACCAGTACAACGAGCTGAAATGGGAGAATGTCCGTTGGGAGTCCGACGATAAGGGAAACGTGATCGAGAGTTCCGTCGGTCTTTTCTGCCCGCACTGCGGAGCGAAAATCCGCGGCCCCCGCAAAATCAATCCGGACATACTTCAATCCGGACGCTGGGAGGTAAGGAACCCGCAAGGGAGGTTTCGCAGTTATCACATCAACGCATTGAATTCTCCGTGGGTCAATCTTGTAGATCTTGTGAAGGACTGGGTTGAAATCAATCATCGAAAAGACAAAGCCGGTTTGATGGAGTTCATTAACCTGAAATTAGGCGAACCCTGGGAGCAGTTCGAGGCCGATGCCGATAAGTGGGAGTATCTGCTGCGCCGCAGAGAATACTATCCGGAAACCGGAGTTCTTCCGGACGGAGTTTTGCTTCTTACAGCCGGCGTCGACGTCCAGCACGATCGACTTGAATGCACGATTTACGGCTGGGGCCGGGCTCGTGAATGCTGGGGAATACATCATTACGTTATTCCCGGGAGCCCCGATACACCAGGACCATGGCAGCAATTGGACGGCATTTTGACGATGCAGCACTCTCTCTCGTTCGGAACTCGCATAACAGTAGCCTGCACGTTCGTTGACTCCGGCGACGGAACCTACAGCAAAGAAGTTTACGAATACACGAAGGCCAGGGAGAGATTCCGGGTTTTTTCAATTAAAGGTAGAGGCGGCGCTGGAGTTCCTTACATAGGAGTTCCGTCCAGACAAAACATCGTCGGGGCAACGTTATTCAGCCTAGGCGTGGACTCAGGGAAAACTGCTGTTATGCATGCGCTGGACATTGCTGAAGAGGGCCCCGGATTTGTCCATTACCCGATGCAAGCCGAGAGCGGCTTTGGAGAAAACTTTTTCAAGCAGCTTACAGCAGAAGTTTTTGAGAAGAAGTACGAAAAAGGCAAGGAAAAAATCGGTTGGGTAAAAATCCGCGAGCGAAATGAGGCCCTTGACTGCGCCGTTTACGCCAGGGCTGCCATGGAACTGCTTACTCCGAACTTTGAACAAATTGAGGATGCTCTTAGAGGCGTGCCGCAAGCAACACAACAACCCCGTCGACGCAGAGGCGTTGTCGGAAAGGGAATCACTTTATGAGTAGTTGGATCACTATAGAAGAAGCCAGGACGAATCTGAAAATGTGGCTCGAGGCTGAAAGGGCGGTATCTACCGGACAAAGTTATCGGATCGGAACGCACAGTCTTACGCGAGCCAGTCTCTCGGATATTGCGAAGCGAATTGAGTACTGGCGAAACGAAATTGCCAAACTGGAGTCAGGACAAGGCGGGCGGATGCGAAGCTTTCGTGTCACGCCCGTCGACTTTTAAGGAGCGGACATGAACGCTTTTGAAAAGGCCATTCAATTTTTAGCTCCTCAGGCAGCTCTCACCAGACAAGTTGCCAGAAACAAACTCGAAGTCCTGAACGCACTCCAGAACGGAGGAGGCTATGGTCTCCACGGTGCCTCAATCGTTAAAAAATCGCTTTCAAGCTGGATTACAGGCGGAAAAGATGCCGACTCCGACATTGTTGAAAACATTGAGACGCTCCGCGAGCGTTCTCGTGACTTATACATGGGTTCGCCTCTGGCGACCGGTGCGATTAAGACGCTGAGAACCAACATCATCGGCTCCGGCCTGATGCTCAACGCGCAAATTGACGCGAAGTTTCTTGGCATGACAGAGGAAGAAGCGCGCCAATGGGAGGAAAACACGGAGCGCGAGTGGCGCCTTTGGTCTGAAAACACGAACTGTGACGCAGAACGGAAACAGACGTTCTACCAACTGCAGTCTTTAGTTTTGATGTCAGCACTGGTGAACGGAGACGTTTTTGTGGTGCTTCCGGTTATCCGGACACCCGGAAGCGTTTATGACTTGAAAATCGGCCTGATTGAAGCTGACCGCGTTTGCAATCCGAACGAAGGACAGGATCTTGAGCGGAATATTGTCGGCGGTATCGAATGCGGGCAATTCGGAGAGACTGTGGCTTATTGGATTTGCAATAAAAATCCAAATTCTCAAGGCAGGTCGCTCGAAACGGCTATCAATAAATGGACGCGAGTTCCTGCAATCGGAAAGCGGACAGGGCGCAAAAACGTCCTGCACGTGATGTGCGATGTTGAGCGTCCGGCACAACGTCGAGGAGTGCCGCTGCTCGCACCAGTACTGGAATCAATGAAGCAGCTCTCGAGATATTCGGATGCGGAATTGACAGCCGCGCTGGTGAGCTCGATGTTCACGGTGTTCATTACGACTAAATCTCCTGCGGAGGCAATCTACAGCGGATTTGGTGGCATGGAATCTATACCGGGCGCCCAACCACAAAAAGCTTTGCCGGAACCGGATTACACCCTGGGCTCCGGAACCGTCGTAATGCTCGAAGACGGAGAACAGGCGCAATTTGCTGATCCGAAGAGACCTGTTTCGGGATTTGAGACATTTGTTCAAGCAGTTTGTCGCCAGATCGGATCTGCACTTGAAATCCCGTATGAACTCCTCGTCAAAAACTTCGATTCGTCCTACAGCGCATCCAGAGCAGCTCTTTTAGAGGCTTGGAAGATGTTCCGAATGAGAAGAGATTGGATTTCCTCATCCTTCTGCAAACCTGTTTATGAAGCCTGGCTCACCGAGGCTGTCCTAAAAGGTCGCATTGATGCTCCGGGATTCTTTGATGACCCGCTGATTCGAGCGGCTTGGTGCGGTTCGGAGTGGTACGGGGATGCGCAAGGCCAGCTCGACCCGCTCAAAGAGGTCAACGCCGCAAAAATCCGAGTTGAAGAAGGCTTTAGCACTCGCGAAAGAGAGGCCGCAGAGCTTACCGGCATGAAATTCGAGAACATCGTCGCGATCCGGAAGCACGAGGAAGCCATGATGAAGGACGCCGGCCTCATCCAACACACAACTATTGAAACAAGAGAGGTTGACGAGAATGACGAATCTGAAACCAACTGATCAGAGCAAAGAATTTCATTGGAAAATCGAAAACTCGGCCAAGCTGCCGACGGTAAAAATTGATCTTTACGGCTATGTTGGTGGGAGCCAGGAGTACGAGGACGGATTCAACGAAACTGAGTTTGCGAAACAGTTCAGAAAAATTGATTCCAATCGTCAGATCGATATTTCCATTAACAGTTTCGGCGGCAGCGTTTTTACCGCACTGGCAATTTACAACCTGCTGAAAACTCACCAGGGCAAGATCAATATTCGAGTTGACGGCGCTGCAATGAGCGCAGCGACGATCATCACTTCCATCCCGAACGCTACGGTCACGATGCCGCTTGGCTCAATGATGATGATCCACGAGGTCTCCTCTTTCGCAATGGGTTCGGCTCGTCAGATGCAAAAAGCGGCCGAAGACATCCGAAAAATCGAGGACAACATCATTGACATTTACGCCGCCAAATGCGGCAAAGACCCGAAGGACATCCGGGAAAAGGTCGAGGCGGAAAGTTATTTCAACGCCAAAGAGGCAGTCGAATTCGGTCTCGCCGATCTCGTCGATGAATCCTCCTCAGTTAAAAATTTGAGAACGCCAACAAACGTTCTCATCAACGGCCTGCCGGCAGACTCGAAATATTTCGAGCACGCACCGGCAGATTTTTTTACGGCAGTCGCTCAGGCCCCTGCCGACAACGTTAATCCACCAGCAAAAAAGGAAGCAAAAATGGATTTAGCACAACTCAAAGCGGAGTATCCCGACCTGATTGCCTCGCTGCAGGCAGAGGCCGTGAAGCAGGGTGTCGAAAACGAGAAGAAACGCATTCACGCGCTCGAAGAGCTGGCCCTGGCCGGTCACTCTGATCTTCTTGAGCAGGCCAAGGCCGACTCGAGCATCACTCCGGAAATGTTTGCCGTTCAGCTCGTTAAAGCCGAAAAGGCCAAGAAGGCAAAGATTCAGAACAGTATCGCAGAGGATGCAGCAGACCTGAAGAACGTGCAGGTTGACTCCAATCTTGGTTTTGAAACTGCTGACGCTAAGGCGCAGCAGGACAAACGGACTCAAAACGAAAAAGATGAGCAGGAACGAGAGGCTTTAGTTAAAGCGGCCGCTGCTCAGTTCAACAAATAATCGGAGGTAAAAATGGCAATGCAGGAAAAATATACGACTGGTGTTGACAACCTGTTCGCAGCGAACCAGACGATGCCTGTAGTCACAGACGTCATCAAAGTTCCGTCCGGAGAAAGCGTAATGAAGCGCGGCACATTGGTCGCCTCGACCGGCAAAGCTGTCACCGCTGCCGCCGACGTTTACGGTGTCTTGGCAGAAGATGTTGACGCATCCAAATCGGATGTAAACACGGTGATTTTTCTGACAGGCGAATTTAACGAAAAGGCTATGTCCGTCGGCACGCCGACAAGCGGCACGCTGTCTGTTTCCGACTGCAAATCTTCGGCCCGCAAGATCGGCATTTTCATCAAATCTAATCAGGAGTAAAAAATGGCAGTTGACATTTTTGAACCGCGCATCATGACCCAAATGATCGAGGCAGGCCAGAACACAAAACATACCTGGCTGCGCGATCGATATTTCGCAAATCGTCCGACATTCACCGCAAAGAAAATCGATTTTGACGTAGTTGGTCGGGGCGGACGCAGAATTGCACCGTTTGTATCCCCTCTTAACGGCGGCAAAGTCATTGACCGAGAAGGGTATTCCACTCTGAGCTATGAAGCTCCGATGTTGGCGCCTCAGCGCATCACAACCGCAGAGGATGTGATGAAGCGCCTCCCGGGAGAAAATCTTTACTCCGGTAAGACCCCGAACATGCGCGCCGCTGAAATTTTGGGCCGTGATTTGGCAGAACTGGACGAATATATTTCTCGCCGTGAGGAGGCCATGTGCTCTGAAGCTCTTTTCAGCGGCAAAGTTACGGTCAAGGGCGACGGTGTGAATGAGGTTCTGAACTTCTGGTCTACTGTTGCGGCTTCCGAAAAGCCGGAAACTACTTTGACCACGAAATGGGACGCCTCAACAGCGACTGCAGAAACCATCATGAGCGACCTGAGAGTTGTCCGCCGTTCAATGATTAAAGACGGCGGCTTTACTCCTCGTGATTTGATCTGCGGCACTAACGTGATCGACACGATCCTGAGCAAGCTCACTGCCTCTAAGTCTCTCGACATGAGGCGCGTTGACATGGGCCACATCGATCCTCAGCATCTTCCGGATGGCGTCACTTACTGGGGTTACCTCAAAGACTCTGCTCTTGACATTTACTCCTACGATGAATGGTACAAGGGCGATGACAGTGATGTTGCTATGGTTCCGGCAGATAAATGTCTGCTCGCAACGCCGGGCGCAAAAACCATGTTGGCCTATGGCGCCTGTCCGGTCATCAGCGAAACAAATCCGGGAATCGTCTTTGTTGAGGGTTCTCGTGTTCCGATGTCCTGGATCCAGCGCTCCAACCCGATGGGCCGAGTCGTGCAGATCTCCAGCCGTCCGCTACCCATCATCCAGCAGATTCATGCTTTCCACGTCATCAACGCCACCGGATCCTAATCCGATGTCAAAAGAGGGGCTCCGGCCCCTTTTTCATAGGAGCTAACAATGGAAATTGTTTTCACTAAAAACACGGTTTTCGGACGCGACATTTTCAAGGCTGGGGATAAGGCTGAATTCAATGAGAAAGAGGCAAAAATCATTTTGAAGGCTGGCGTCGGTGAGAAATTCGTTGAGCCCGAGGAACCTGAGACACCTGAAGAAGCAGTCCAGCCGGAACCGATTCCGGGCACAAGCTTTGCCGTTCCTCTTCCTGAAGCGGCTGAAGCTGAGGCTGCAGAAACTTCGGAGAAGCCGGCTCCGAAGACCAAAGGTCGAGCCAAGAATGAAAACGTTTAAAGACTTCGCGGAAGCGGATGTCCAGAACGTTTTCTTGAATCTCAACGAGTTTGCCGATTATCACGATATTGACGGCGAAAAAATCAAATGCGTCATCGACAAAAACATCATCTCCGAAATCCCCGAGAATGGACTGGTAGGCGATTTCATCAACATGACAACGCTCTACGCAGACTCTCAGGATTTAGAGGCGCCCGAGGAGGGCCAGTGGATGTCTATTGATGATTCCCGCCACATCGTCCAGTCGGTCTCGATTGAGGGAACGATGCTCGTCATTGTTCTCCGGGAGAATCGACAATGATTGAAGTGAAAATCGACAAAAATGATGTTGAGGCGGCGATTAACGTGCTGAACTCCACAAAAACTGGAGCTCAGAAAGCGGTTAATCGGGCAATCAACCGAGCGCTTATGCGCGGTCGAACCGTTGCCTCGAAGTCTTTGCGCGGCCGCTACACGATCAAAGCCTCCGACGTTAAGAAGGCAACCCGGTTGAGACGTCCGGGAGGCGCAGAAACTTCCGGACAACTCGTGTTCTCCGGCCCTGAACTCACCATGGCGCATTTCCGAATCCGTCCCTCCGGACGGGATACGACCGGAAATAATCGTCAGCTAGTGCGAGTTGAAGTCGAGAGAACCGGCCTGAAGCCTTTAAAAAACGCATTTGTCTACAACGGCACCGTGTTTCAGCGAAAGGGTGCCACCCGGCTCCCGATTGAGCCGCGTTACGGCCCTTCAGTTCCCCAAATGGTCGGAAATGAAAACATCGTTGAAGACATTCAGTCCGAAATGAGAGATACGTTTCAGCGTCGAATTGACCACGAGGCAATGAGGCTCATTAAAGGAGGCAAGTGATGAATGATGTTTATTTATGCAAAGCCCTCGGGGAGTTTTTGGAAGCCGGCCTGAGCGATTTTCTCCTGCCGCTTGAGCACAAAGCCGACGAGCCGACAGTTTTCAGAGCGCCGAAGATCATTCAAGGCTATCTGCCGCCGAAGAACTCAAGGGAATCAAAGGACGATGATTTTCCTTTCGTCCTGATTCGTCCGGATTCGGGCAAAACGGATGCGGATGGCTGCAGCACCGAAGTTTCGATCGTGATCGGCGTTTGGAATGACGATTTTGAAGGCCATCTCACGGCGCTGACGCTCAAAGAAAAGACCGAGGCGCTGCTGTTGAATCTGCCGAATAGGACGCTTGGCGAGCGGTTCATTCTGGAGACGCCTGTCTCTTGGGAAAACTCTCCGGCCCAAGCGTGGCCATTCTGGCAAATCGTTATGTCAACCCGCTGGACATTCCGCGCACCTGAAATCGTCAATCCCTATACACCGTATGAGTAAACATGAAGCTACGAAAAACTGAAGTTCAAAGAGAAAGGCCCGTCATTTACGTCGGGCCTTCGTTTTTAGGGCTCTCGACAAACACTGTTTTTCGAGAGGGAGCAAATAAATATCCCGACCACATTGTCCGAATGATCGAAAAGAATCCGGCAATCGGTCAGCTGATGGTTCCTGTCGCGGACGTGCAGCAGGCCAGGACCAATGTCCGAACTCAGGGGCACATTCTCAACACGCTGTACAAACAAGCACTAAAAGGAGCTTAAAAAATGGCTTATAAACATGGCGTTTACGTCAGTGAAGTCCCGACCAGCATTCTCCCGCCCGTTCAGGTCAATGCCGGCATTCCGATGATCATCGGCACGGCCCCTGTCAATATGACCGATCCGACTAATGTCAACAAACCGAAGCTTTGTTATTCATACGAGGAAGCGGTTAAAGAATTCGGATTTGTCCCGGCAGAAGAAGACAGCACCAGCGGTCTCAAAAAATTCAATTATTCGATCTGTGAACTCATTTATTCAGCATTTTCGCTCTATCGAGTAGCACCGATCATTGTGGTCAACGTTCTCGATCCGACAACGCACAAGAAAAACTGCACGGCTACAAGCGTGCAGTTCGATGCCAAGACGGGTATTGCAAAAATTGCGGAAACAGGCGTCCTTCCGAATACGCTGGTTCTCAAGGCAGGTGAAAAGACACTTACGAAAGACACGGATTTTGTTGTCTCGTTCGATACCGACGGAACAATGATTCTTTCGTCTCTCAAAAATCAGGACGGAGACTTTCTCTGCAGTTCTGATAGCCCTTATACGCTGACGGCATCCAAACTGGATCCGTCTGCAGTTGATGCTGATGACATCATTGGGGGCGTCGATATATCCGGAAATAAATCCGGCCTGGAGCTCGTGGATGATGTTTTCCCGCTCTTCCGAGTTGTTCCGGGCACGCTGATCGCTCCGGGATTCTCGTCTAGTCCGAGCGTGGCTGCAGTGATGGCCGCAAAATGCACCGCCATCAACACTGTATTCAAGGCGATTTGTGCGGTCGATGTTCCGACTACAACAGTCAAGAACTATACCGCTGTTGCAAATTGGAAGAACCAGAACAACATCACTGATCCGATGCAAATCTGCTGCTGGCCGATGATCCAGCTCGACGGCACTGTGTTCAATCTCTCGACGCAGCTGGCCTGTCTGATGGCCCAAGTTGATTCTCAGAACGATGATGTTCCGTACGTCTCTCCGTCCAACAAAAATCTGCAGATGACAGGCACATGCTTGGCAGATGGCTCTGAAGTGGTTTTAGGTCCGGATACGGGCGCCTATCTGAACAGCCAGGGCGTTGTCTGTGCATTGAATTTCATCGGAGGATGGGTTGCCTGGGGCAACAGAACCGCTGTTTATCCGGGAAACACGGACGTCAAAGATGCCTTTATCCCGAACCGGAGAATGTTTAACTGGATCGGCAATACGTTTATTCAAACGTTCTGGTCGAAAGTCGATTTCCCGGCTACTCCGCGCCTGATTAACACGATCATCGACAGCGCCAACATTTGGATGAACGGCCTTGCCGCTATGCAGTACATTTTGGGCGGCCGCATTGAGTTCCTCTCTTCTGAAAACTCGATTACGGACTTGATGGACGGCAATCTCGCATTCCATGTTTACGTCACTCCGCCGCCTCCGGCCAAGGACATCGATTTCATTCTTGAATTTGATCCGGAGTATTTGCAGACACTATTTGCAGCCTAATTGGAGGTAAAAAATGGCAACAGGAACAAACAGCATCCCGGAGCGCTTGATCAACTATCGCGTCTACAACGAAGCCAACGCGCTGATGGGTATGGCAACAGTTGATTTGCCTGAGCTTCAGGCAATGAGCGACACAGTGTCCGGTGCCGGTATCGCCGGCGAAGTGGATAGCCCGGTTCTTGGCCACTATCAGGCCATGAGCTCGACTTTCAACTGGAGAACTATTGAAAGGCCTGCTCTCGAGCTGGCCAAACAGCAGGCTCATCAGTTGGAAATCCGAGGTTCTCAGCAGCACTACGACAACACCACGGGAAAAATTACGACCACTCCCATTCGAGTTGTCATGAGGGCCATCCCGAAGAACTTCTCTTTGGGTTCATTTGAACCGGGTTCCACTACGGATTCGTCTACTGAATTTGAGGTGGTCTATCTGAAGATCGTTGTCGATGACAAAGAAGTGGTCGAAATCGATAAATATAACTTTATTGCCAAATTCGGCGATACCGACATGCTCGAGAGTGTCCGGAAGGATCTCGGGATGGCTTAATCAATTCTGCCCCGCTTCGGCGGGGCCCTAAGAGGAAAACATGAAATTTGTATTTGCAGAACCTTATGATTTTGAAGGCAAAACTTACAAAGAATTAGAAGTCGACCTTAAAAAGATCGATGGCAGCGTCATTTTTGCCGCGGAACGTGAAATGCGTGATTCCGGTTCATTAACGCCTTTAACAACATTTAATTTCCGCTTTAGCTGCCTTGTCCTAGGTCAAATTTGCGGTCAGCCGGATGAATTCTTTATGAAGATGCCCGGGCCTGTTTTGATCGCAATCGCAAGCTACGTTCAAAATTTTTTGAACAACTCGGGCTCAGTAAGTCCTCTCCAAGCCTAATGATCAGAGAGGTTTGTCTGAGCCTGGCCAGAGCCGAAACAGGCTCCGGTGTCTTGGATTGGTGGAAAGTTCCTCTCATTGAATTATCAGAATGGGTGGAAACAGTAAAAATTGCAGAGAAGAAGCGTAAGAAACGGTGAATTCAGCCTTGAAGTTAATCCTTTAGAGAAATAAAATTCTCTTAAAGGAGAAGTTGGTTATGGAATTTTTTAAGGCATTGGCGGGCGGACTACTGGACGGACTTGCAGTCGTTTTTGCATTTGCTATGTTCTTGATCCTTCTTTTTTGTCTCGTCTTCTGTTTCTATTTCGTTTTTTTTGACCTAATTCCACCACTTTTCTAACAAGGGCGCTTCGGCGTCCTTTTTTTTATGTGTGGATTCCGACATGAGCATCAAGGAATACAGCATTGCTTTTGCCATAGCGGGCAAAGTCTCCTCTGATTTTGCTAAGTCATTTAAAAGCGCCGGAGAGACTGTAAAAAACTTTGAGGACAAATTTCAGGGGCTAAACCGCTCGATGCTTCAGGCATCGGGGACCTTAAAGATGCGAAAAGATGTCCTGGAATCTCAGAAATCCTTTAATTCAGCAAAGCTAAAAGTCACCGAACTTGGGAAAAGCTTCTATCTTTCGACTCAAAGAGCGGACCAATTAGGCAAGGAGTTCTCGGAATCAAAACGACAAACAGAGATTCTCGCCGCTGTTCTAAAGAAAACCAAAAAGCCAACTGATGAATTGAGCCGTGCGTTTAAAAACTCTCAGATCAAAACCGGGATGCTTGGCAGAGCGTACAAAGATGCACAGGCCGAATCAAAACGGCTGCAGGAGCAATTTAATAACGAGCGTTCGGCCGTTAAAAAATCTGAACAGGAACTGCTTAAGAAAAGATACGCGCTTCAACACCTAGAAAAAGCGAATAAAACAGCGGGGTTGTCAACACAACAGCTTATGCAGCGACAGACAGCTCTGGCGGCAGAGGCAACTAAGGCAAAAATTGCTCAGCAAAAACTAGCCGCTATAAATTCGAAATCCGCCGCTTGGAGGGACCGCACGCAAAACGCAAAAGGCTCAATCCTCTCTGGGGTTGGCCAGATTGGCTACATTGCCTCAGCAGCATCATCTATGGCATTGCCGGTTAAACAGGCGATGCAGATGGAGGATGCTATGGCCGAAATTAAAAAGGTCGTGGATTTTAAAAATCCCACAGGGCTGAAGGAAATGGAAAAAGCGCTCGAAAGAATGAGCTTATCCATCCCAATGACGGCAGATGGTCTGGCAAAAATTACTGCTGCGGCAGGTCAAGCCGGTATCGCAGAGGATGACCTTCTTCGGTTTACAGAGACCGCCGCAAAAATGGGCGTGGCTTTCGACATCTCTGCAGAAGAAGCAGGGGAGATGATGGCAAAGTGGCGCTCCGGCATGAATCTCACTCAAGATCAGGCAGAAAGCCTTGCGGATGCAACGAATGCTCTGAGCAATAACAACGCAGCACTTGCTAAACAAGTCGGCGAAGCATTGAAACGTTACGGGGCGCTTGGCAAAGTCGCCGGATTAACAGAAAAACAGACGGCCGCCATGGCGGCCACTATTATCGGCGCCGGCGCGGAGGCCGAAGTTGCTGCAACCGGTATGAACGCTTTTATGAGGTCCCTGACAAAAGGCGGATCTATGACAGATCTGCAGAAGGCGGCATTCGGTAACCTGGGATTTGATGCGCTTCAACTTCAGAAAGACGTCCAAACAGACGCTCCGAAAACGATTTTTGCAGTGCTAGATGCAATTAAAACAAAACTACCGAAAGAGCTCCAAATGCAGTACCTCACTGCGATGTTTGGCGAAGAGGGCGCTCGAGCAATGGGGCCGATGCTGGCCAATACCGAAAAGCTCCGGGAAAATTTTGATCTCGTAGCGAAATCGGAAAAATTCGCCGGCTCAATGCTCAATGAATTTAGGAGCCGCAGCGCAACGACGTCTAATTCACTGACGTTGATGAAAAACTCGTTTACCTACGTATCCAGAGCAATCGGCAAACCGATGCTCGGGCCGTTGCGGGAATTTTCAGAGTCAATGGTCCAGGCTGCAACTGTTGCGGGAGATTGGATAAATAAGAACCAATCTCTAGTGACAATGGCGTTGAAAGTTGCTGGCGCCCTTGTTATGGTTAAGGGCTCTGTTATTGCCGCAAAAATGGTGTTTTCTGGCCTGATGCTTGTCGTCACGCCGTTTTACCGAACCTTCCTCCTTTGTCAGAAGGCAATGGTTCTGTATAGAAATAGTGCTGCGGCAGCTGCTTTCACAACAAAAGCCTTGGGATTTGCTTCTTTTGCGGCTTCAAAGTCCATGGCCGGTTTGAAATTTGCGTTGAACGCGGTCGGTTGGGCAATGAAATTCATGTTTTGTAATCCTATCGGGTTGGCAATCGGCGCTGTTGGATTTTTGATTACAGCTGGGATCGCTCTCTATAAAAATTGGGACGATGTTAAAGCTTATCTCGCATCGTTATGGACCAGTTTTAATGAGAAGTTTCCGGCGATGGCCTCAGTCGTTAAGGGCATGTATGACAGCGCTGTCAATTCAATCAATGGGATTAAAACAGAATTCAAAGGCTTATTAACATTCGTAACAGGTGCATTTTCTGGAGATTGGGCCAAGGCTTGGGACGGTGCAAAAATGGCTTTCGCAGGATGCTTCCAAGTCCTTCCGGATTTCGCTAAAGGTCCGCTCAATCTCGTAATCTCGCTGGCGAACAAAGCTATTGCCGGGCTCAATTCCCTAGGCTCCTTCAAGATTCCGGATATGGTTCCGGGCATTGGAGGCCAGAGCGTAGGAATTAACATTCCGGAAATTCCGTTGCTGGCAGCCGGCGGCATCGCGACAGGGCCGTCCTTGGCAATGGTCGGCGAAGGCAGGGAGCCGGAAGCGATCCTCCCGCTTTCCCGCTTGGGCGGCATGATGGGCGCCGGCGGTCCTTCCATCTCTGTCAACTTCTCTCCTGTGATTCAGATCACAGGTGCCGGAGCGGTCAGAGAAGACGTCCAGTCAGGGCTGAGAGCCGGAGTGGCAGACCTGAAGCGCGAGCTTGAGCGCCTGCTGAATTCTGAGCGCCGCTTGTCTTATGCCTAATTGGAGGCCTTATGTACAAAACGATTCAGGGCGACACATGGGATATTGTCGCCAAGAAACTGCTGGGGAGCGAAATGTACATGTCCGACTTAATCCGGGTGAATCCGGATTATCAGGAATATGTCATTTTCCCGGCAGGGGTTGAGCTCAACGTTCCGAAGGTCGAACAGACAACCGCTCAGGAAGAGTCGATGCTGCCGCCATGGAAGAGGAAGAACAGAAATGTCGGGACCTAGACAAACAAGGCTTCGGCTGCTGTTTTCCAAAAACGAAACAGACGTGTCCGAAGACCTTTGCAAAGATCTGCTCTCATGGTCATTTACCGATCATGAGAGCGGCCAAGCAGACGAAATCAGCCTGACGCTCAAAGATAATGAAGGGAAGTGGGCCGGGAGCTGGAAGCCTGACGGCGGTGAGAACATCAAAATGTACTTGTCCGCCGGCACCACGGAAGAACCTGGGCCGGAGGCCTTCCTAGGAACATTCTTTGTTGATTATCAGAGAATCTCCGGAGCACCTCGGGTTTACGAACTCCGAGCCGTGTCTATTCCGCTCAATAAGCCTGTCCGGAAAACTCAGAAAAGCCGTGCTTGGGAGAACCATTCTCTTCAGGAAATCGCACAAGAAATCTGCAGGGATGCCGAATTAGAGCTTTTCTTTGATTCCGTCGAAAATCCTCAATACCAGCGCATTGATCAGTCTCGCCAAAGCGATATGGCATTCCTGCAGCATTTGTGTGAGGATGCCGGACTCTCGATCAAAGTCACGGATAAAACGATTGTGATTTTCGGCCAGGAACGCTACGAGAAAAAAGATCCCGTTTGCGCTATGGAGATCGGCGTCAGTGACATTCTGAGCTACACCTTCGAGGTTTCTCAGAGCGACACCTATAAAGCGGTCAAAGTGAAGTGGCGAAGTCCTTCCGCTAAAAAGAAGGATCAGGCGGCCGGATACGACCTCAATCTGCAGAAAGTGAAGGCGGCCAAAGCCATCGAATACGACTTTTATCTGCAGAAGGTGGACAAGAACGGCAAGGGATCAAACCCGGCTGTTTTTGAATACACGTACACAGATCCGGAAGCCGATGAAAACGGCCAGGTTTTTGAGATGAAAAAGCGCTGTGCTTCGCTCGAAGAGGCGAAACGGCTGGCCAAAGCCAAGCTCCGCCAGCTCAACAGCAGAAAAATCACCGGAGACATGACCGTTATCGGAACCCCGTTCTTGTGCTCCGGTACCGTTATTAAGGTAGTCGGCGCCGGTGCCTTCAGCGGCAATTACATCATCGAAGAGGCAAACCACAGTGGAGGGAGCTCCGGCTACACCACGGGTCTGCGGCTGAGGCGCGTTAACAAGGAGTATTAAGATGTTGTTTAAAGCAAACGAAGAAGACCGTGATGCCGTTTTAGCGATCCTCAAAATCGGCGAGGTGACCGATGTCGACGCGGCAAAATGCAAGATCCGGGCAACGTTCGATGATGAGAGCGGCAAAACGAGCTACTGGCTCCCGGTGCTTCAAAGAAAGACATTGCACGATAAAGATTTCTGGCTGCCCGACGTTGGCGAGGACGTCCTTTGTCTCTTTTTTAATGAGGCAGAAGAGGCCGGATTTGCGGTCGGAAGTTTTTACGCCGGAGACGTGGATGTTCCCGGGCAGTCAGTTGACATTCGAACTGTGAAATTCAAAGACGGATCAGAATTCAGCTACAACCGAAACAGTCACGAATTGAAGGGCGTTATCGGCAGCACAAACTTCACGCTGAATCGTCAAAACATTGCGATTTCGGCGCCGGAAACAATCTCTCAGAGCTCCAAAAAAGTTGAAGTCGAGGGATCCAATCAGGTCGCCATTAAGGGCGGGACTTCGGTTGACATTACGACGCCGACCCTAAATCTCAACATCGGCGGCACAACGATGACGTTGAACAACTCAAGCGCTACGATCTCGAGCCAAACCGTTAATTTCGCCGGAACGCTGAACATTAAGGGCAACTGTTCCGTCGAAGGGAATTTCTCTGTTACCGGGAATATCACGGCAAACGGCACTGTTCACGGAACCAATATTTAATTAGGAGGGCACAATGGCCTTCGGAGTAACCGGATTATTCGGGACTCTCCCGTTTGTCTGTTCTTCAAACATCGTGAACACGTTTAAAGACGTGAATAGAGACCTGGCAACAAAATACGCCCGCCACGATGTGATCGGCAGAAAACCTGTTCTTGAATGGGTCGGGGAAGAGCCGGACAAAATAAGTTTCAAGATCCGTTTCGACAGTTCTCTGAACTCGCCTCCCGAGGCGGGTTTGTTTTTATTGAAACGAATGCTTGACTCGCACAAACCCCAGAGACTCCTTCTGGGGCCGCGCTACATGGGTAAGTTTGTTCTCGAGTCAATCTCAGAAGAGCGTCGTTTTCACACGGGCCTTGGCGTCTGCCAAATTGCTGAGGCGACGATTTCATTAACGGAATGCGGTGAAGAAAATGCAGCACGTTCTTAATTTATCCCAGCCGATTTCTTTTGCTCCCGGTACCGTGGCTGCGGAAGTTCTGCAGAACGTCCGGACGATCTTAGCAACTCGAAAGGGGACCGTCCCTCTGGATCGAGACTTCGGCCTCGAATGGGAGCACGTGGACAAACCGATTCACATAGCCAAAGCGCTCATCCAAGCCGAAATTATTGAGGCTGTCGAGCGATGGGAACCCAGGGCAGTGATCGACAAAATCGAATTCGGAGAACAGGCCGAGGATGCGATGGACGGCCTTTTGAATCCAATTATCACATTGAGCATCGGAGGCGCAAATGCCTGAGACTCTACCCAGATGGGGAATGCCGGACGTCAACTTCATTGAGACGGATCCGAAGAAAATCAAATCAGACATCATCAATCGTTATGAGAGTGCCGCCGGCCGAACACTCAGCGCCGGAGATCCGGTCCGATTGTTTTTGCTGACGATTTCCTCAGAAATTATTCAGCTACGGCAGGTGTTCAACCATGGGGCGCAGCAGAATCTGCTCACATACGCTCAAGGACAGTATTTGGACGCCTTAGGCGTGTTCCTCGATACGGCCCGACAGCCGGCAGATAAAGCCGTTACAACAATTCAGTTCACACTAACCCAAGCGCTTTCGAGCGCTTTTTTTATACCTGCAGGTTTTCAGGTGAGCGCCGGCAACGTCATATTCGAAACGACCGAACTGGTGACAATCGCTCCAGGGGAACTGCAGGGAACGGCGCAAGCAGAATGCACGCAAGCCGGAAACATCGGAAACGGCTATTTAGCAGGGCAAATTTCTACGATTGTGGCACCGCTGGCATTTTTGGCCAGCGCGGTAAACACTACGGAATCCATCGGGGGTTCCGACATAGAGAGCGATGCAAGCTATGCCGAGCGCCTGCGCTTGAAGCCAAACTCTTTTTCGGTGGCCGGACCGGAGAAGGCTTACATTTTCCATGCTTTTTCAGTCTCTCCTTCGATCATCGACGTAGCGATTGATTCTCCGACTCCGGGTGTGGTGAATGTTTACACACTCCTGACAGGGGGCGCGCTGCCGTCTACAGCGTTTCTGCAGGAAGTTGAGGATTATCTGTCCGGAGAAGAAATCAGGCCGCTTACCGATGAGGTCCATGCCAAAGCTCCTACGGCTTATTCCTACAGCGTCAATGTGGACTATTACGTTCTGCAGAGTGACGCAGTGAGACTCTCTGCGATTCAGACAGCTGTCCAGGCGGCAGTGAACGATTACGTCGCATGGCAGCAGGCAAAAATCGGCAGAGACATCAATCCGGACGAACTCATTAAACGAGTTCGCGATGCTGGCGCCGGTCGGATTCTTCATACAACCCTAACGCCCGCTTTTAAAACATTAACCAAATCTCAAGTCGCCCAATGCTCGTCCGTGACAGTGACATTCAAGGGGCTGGAGGATGGCTAAATGAAAACACTACAAGACATCACCTTAGGTGATCTGCTGCCCGACAGTATCTCGTCAGATCAGCAAGTAAAACAATCTGCAGAAGCAATCGACCCGGAACTGAAAACAGTTTCGGGTTTTTTGTTATTGGGCGCCGTACTGGCCAACGTCGATAAATTGACCAGCACGCAGCTTGACCACATTGCATATTCATTTGATCTCACGACCTGGCGTGATTACTGGCCTCTAAGCCAAAAACGGCAGGTTGCCAAAACCGTCGTGGCTCAGAAATGCCGTATGGGCACATTGTCGGCGGTCAAAAAAGTCCTCGAATCTCTCGGTTCCGCCGTTTCCATCACCGAATGGTGGCAAAAGACGCCTAAAGGCGCACCTCACACGTTTGAAGTAGTTGCCTCTATCGGAGCCATATCCGGAGGTCTGAGCGCTAATGCTCAGGAAGACTTTTTCAGGCTGCTGGACGAGGCAAAACCTGTTCGCAGTCACTACACATTCACTGTCGTTCAGTCGCTGCTTGGAAATCTACAGGTTTCCGGGTCGATTCGATCGGCTTCTTTTGCGCGTTGTTCTTCTGAAATAACGCCGCTCACAACTCAAATCAGCGTGACACCGCTCATGAGACCGGTTTCGTACGCACGCATCTAATCACCCACTGAAAATTTAGGAGTTTTGATATGCCTAACGTAGTCATTACGTCGGCAGGCCTTGCCGCGCTCGTAAATGCTGAAAACAACGGAACGCTCCCTGTAAAAATTACTAAATTCGGCCTTGGAACCGGGAACTACACACCGTCTGCAGATCAGACAGCTCTTCAGAGCAAATTTAAAGAGATCACTGCGCTATCCGGCGGGGATGTTGGAGACAACACGATTCACGTCACGATGAGTGACACAAGCTCTGACGCTTACACGGTCAATGAAGTGGGCGTGTACCTTGAAGACGGCACTTTGTTTGCCGTCAGTTCTCAGCCGACCAGCGCGATTTTGCAGAAAGCTGCCGGCTCTCAAGGTCTTCTCTCCGTTGACCTTGTAATTAGCGGCGGAACATCCGGGATTACCGTTGACGGCGATACCAACTTCTTCAATCCTCCCGCTACGACGCAAGTGGCCGGCGTTGTGAAATTGGCTAGTCTTGACGAAATCAAGACCGGCACAAACTCCTCAAAAGCAGTTACTCCGAGCGGCGTTTTTAATTTCGTGAAGACCTATGTCACGGAAGCCATTGAAGCTCTTAAGACACTTCTTCGCAAAGAGATAGCTGCGGCAGCACTGGCAGCGGTTCCGATTGGCACGGTTATTTATTACCTTGGTACCGAAATCCCTGACGGTTATTTGCTGACCAACGGCGCCAGTGTCTCTAAGACTGATTTCTCAGACCTTTATGACGTCATTGGAGACAAATTCGGCAACGTCGATTCCACGCATTTCAACCTCCCGAATACGCATCACAGATTTTTGGAGGGGACAACCACCCTTAGTGAGGTGGGAACCTATGTCGAAGCGGGAGTACCGAATAGCCGTGGTGCTTTCAGAATGGACAATCTTGGACATTTGCGAATGTGCGCCTTCGCTAATGGAGTTTTTTATACAAGCGAACCTTATCCAAGAAGCATGGTGGGAACCCCGGATGCTGATGGAACCCAAGATTCGTATGTCAACATGGATTTATCTAGAAACAGCTCTGTTTATTCGGTAGTTCCGAATAGCTCAGGCATTTTGCGAGTTATCGACGGACAGTACGGAATTTTTTCTCCTGAATCTACGGGCGTTTTCAAGGTCGATCCAGGAACAAACAAAATTAACGTGACGGTTGCACAAAATTATCAAGGTGACAACCATGCATTTTTTGATCTTTCCGGAGCGAACGCCATTTACGGAGGCTCAAGTACCGTTCAGCCCGCTGGCCTTTATGGTTTATATCTCGTACGCGCGTATGAGGCATAAGGAGCGCACGGATTTAGGCTGGTTTGTTTCAGAAGCACCGTAAAGCGCAGAATTTCGAGAGGCGTCAAAAGTCCAGCCTAAAACGCCGGGTGAATCACTTGCATATTGTTCGCGGTCAAACTTTCGAGGCCCTTGTCTTGAAGCGTACATAGCTCCATTCAAACCGTAAAAGCCGAACTGTTGCAAGTCAAATTGATCGTTGTAACCACTGCCATTGCTCCAGATATTCGGTTCCGAATATCTTTGGCGAATGGTCAAACACTCACGCCGCCAATGCGGGGGCAGTTGTCGTCGGGGCGTCCTATTTTAGAGACACTCAAAATCCCAACCGAATGTCTACGTTAATGGAACCCGCGTCAGCCCATATGGGCTTTAATGCCTCCCGTATATCTTCGATTTATCAGGATAATATGTCGGAAGTTCGTGTGAACGCCTTGTTTGCAATGTGCTTAATACGCTCGAACTAAACATAGAGTGCGCATCGAGGCTGTTTGAACCGTCGAAACGGAATCTTGATAAATTGCGCTAGTCCGAGAAAGATCAAAGTTACCCACGGAATCCTGATTTCCGTCTGTCCTAAGAGGATCGAAAACGGAACGCGGATATGTCCCTGTCGTATAGAAAGGGCCAGTTAAATTTGTGAGACACATTCTTAGTGAACCAACATTATCGACTTGGAATGTGCCTTTGCTATTCGGAACCGAATATCACAACGTCCATCCCTCACGATTTTGTTATGACAAACATTGTGGCGGATAGCTCAGGGGCGTTCATCCAAACGCATAGCAATAGGTTGTCTGGAATTCGAGTTGACGAGGCCACAGGATCGTTTCAGGGTGTTCATATTGAATTCGACTTAGGCAGAAAAAATCCTATTTATTCGAATTCAGTGACAACAGTTCGCTCTGAATCGTTTGGGTCTTACTACCTCATCCGTTATGCCGCATAGCGGATTAGATATTGCCCCAATAATGCATCAACTTGTACCGTGCTAATTGAGTCAGAATATACCGGGCAACTTCTCACACCTACGAGAAAATGGACAACCTGACCCCGACGGTGCCTTTCATAGCTATGGCGGTGTTTATGGGGATGAGATCGTCCGTAAAACACCGGATCAGAGACCTTACGCTTGGGAAACTGTAGGGTTCCTTGCGAGCCGTGCTTCAAATGTTTATTCGGATTCGGTTACAACCGTCCAACCCGCCGGAATTTACGTGCAAATGCTGATTCGCTACGAATAACGGATGAGGCAGTACGCTCTAAGCGCCTCCGGTCTCACGGTTGTGACGGCATCAGAATAAATCGCGTTTCCTTGGCTTAAATCCAGCCGGATTGTAATGTCACCTGGGGCAACCATCGTTGTAACAGGTGCGCATTGGCGTGTTCCGTGCTTTTCGACAGATAGCGCGCCATCATAGTAGAGGGCAGAACCGCTTTCGGATATGCCTCCGCACCCTAATTGCCAAGACGACCAGCCTTTGCTATTCGGTAGTCCCGAATATTCAAGGCGCATTCACAACCATCGATAGAAAAGATTATGAAACGCCACAAAATGTTTTCGCTTTAGGCTGGACATTAGACTTTAAGCTCGCGGACGGAGGAGAAATTGGGCCCCAATTCCGAGAGGAATGGATAACGTTCGATGCCCGCAGGTCTAGTACGCTTTTCGGAGCCTCAGACACAAGTCAGCCTAAATCACTTAGGGGATACTTTCTTCTCCGTTATTGATAATGAATGAGCATATAACCTCGAAGTGATGCTGGCTGGACTGTGGCCGAACCTCCGTAAATCGAATTTGAACGCGCCGCATTAATGTTAATTATTCCTCCGGCTGTTCCTGGCTCTCTAACAATAGAAAATGTCCATCGAGAGCAGGCGCTAAGAGCACCTCCGGAAGTAGTGGCAAGATCGTAGTACCCTGCAATATTTGAATAGCCGAGAATATTCGGAACCGAATATAAAAGGCGGTTTCGCGCTTAGACCCGTTGCAGACTTTGGCCATTTATCAGGCTCGATCATACAAACCAAAGGCGCTACAGAAACCGCAGACTGCGCGCTAAACGAGGAAAGCCGTCACTCTTATCAGCAATATTCATTTGATGCTTCGGTTAGTTCTCCAATCTACCAAAATGGACTGACTGAAATCCGAGTGAACGGACTTTTCGGCATGATGCTAATACGCTCTCACTAAAGCGAGCGCCCTAAAAGCCTCTGGCCTCACCGTCGTAACGGAATCTGAATACAAAGTATTTGCTAAATTCGCATCAAACTTCAGAACCGAGGAATTTGTCCCGCTTGTGAGAGTAAAGTTTTGAACCCAGCGGCGCATCCCCGAGAACGGGCCATCGCCACAAACCTCACCGGACGAAGGTGTTACGAAGCCGGCCAGCAAGGAATTTCCTTTTATATTCGGGACTACCGAATATCCCGGGGACGCTTCCCGGAAATCAGCTCGGCACAGTCGGTTCTGCTTATATCCCCGGTTGGCAAGGCGCTATCAGAATCAAGCAGATTACAGAAGGACGATCTGTCTCGACCGTACAATCGGCAGATTACAAAGTGACGTGGGATGCTGAATTTGATGCTTCAAAGGGTAATGCAATTTATGGGGCGTCAACAACGAACCAGCCCGCCGCCTTACAGGTTTATTGCCTTATCCGTTATTGATACCGAATCAACAGGTAACCTCTAAGCGATTTAGGCTGATTTGTTTCGGAATTGCCATAAACGCCGCTGGCCCTTGAGGCATCAAAACCGAGGGTTCTAGGAGCATTTGTAGCGTTTAACTTTTCGTCTGCCGCGGCAGGATGATCGTTAAAACCATCCTTGTTAAAAAACACTCCTTCGGCTCGTTCGAGGTTGATTCGATTGGCCCAGTTTCCGAAACTGCCAACGATATTCGGTAGTTCCGAATATAAAAGGAAATTCCTTGCTGGCCGGCTTCGTAACACCTTCG